>ERZ764778.2267-NODE-2267-length-17388-cov-3.912133_pt1 | contig 17388 bp, 13 predicted proteins | sample MGYA00374951_ERZ764778 | MGnify/ENA primary metagenome ERZ764778 (study PRJEB28918, sample SAMN05720193) | bioreactor metagenome | isolation source: Anaerobic biogas reactor | place: USA:Washington, USA | collected 2015-08-08 ...
TAGATATGGAACGAGCCGTGCTTCCCCAGCGGGTATTACACCGGAACCCGCGACGAGCTGGTTGAGATCATGGACCGGTGCTACCTCGCCGCCGAACGGATCGAAGAAAAGTACGACATGAACCTGATGATGGGCTTGACCAGCAGCGGCGACCGCTCGGGCGAGGAGGCGTTCCTCAAACGCCTCTCGCAAATGGGCCGTCTGGGCCAGGTCGATCACTACTCGCAACACTACTACGCCGGTGGCTCCTCATCGCTTCGCATGTTCCAGGAGGCAATCCCGGCCTTGTGGGATTTCGAAAAGCAGTTTTCGGGCCTGAAGTTCAAGCAGGTTGGATGCACGGAATGGAACTGCAACTCGAGGCAGAGTCCGCTGTTCGACATGCCGTGGAACGCGAGTTTTGCGGTCAAAACGGTGCGGATCATGCTGGACGAAGGGCTGGACTATGCGACGTACTTCGGCCTGGTGGACCATCCGGAGATCCCGCTGCCGCCGCCGCTGTTCGTCCCGGGCGGCGCTATGGGCATGTTCACGCGATTTGCCAACCCGGTGCCCAAGCCGGTCTACAACGCCTTTGTATTTCTCAACGAACTCAAGGGCGGCCGGCGGCTTGGTTTCGAATCGAGCAACGACCCGATCGACGGCCTGGCCGTAGTCATGCCGGACGGATCGGTGCGGATCATTTTGGCCAACTTCGACGAGGACACCTCGCGCCAGCCGTATCAGACCAAGGTGACGGTGGCGGTAGGGGGGCTCGACGGCGGCGACTACCGGTGCACCCGCCACTGGGCCGCGGATGAAACGCACGGCAACACCTGCGGCAAGTGGGCCGAGATGGGCAAGCCCAACGTGGACGATGAGAAGGCCAAACTCCAGGTGGCTGAGGAGATCAAGAACATCGCGATCGAGCCTGCCACGGTCGTCCGCGAGAACGGCGAGGTCACGCTCGTGCTGGACGTGCCGAGCCCGGGAATTCGTTTTGTGGAACTGCGGGAGACGCCCAAATGAAAACAATCAGAATCATCCTGTTAACGTGCGTCATCGCTGCGATGCTGGATCAGGCCGCCGCGGACAACGCCGACGGCGCGCTGGCCACGGAGCATTGGCCGGCGACGCTTCCCGCGGCCTTCGCCGGGGATTCGATGACGATCGACCGGATCACGATCAGTCCGAAGAGCGGCGAATCGCGGGCCCGGTACGACGATCTGATGATCGGACCGGACCTGAGCATGGTCGATGCGCCGCATTCGTCCATGCTGATCACCGCTGAAGCGGTCCTGAATCCGGACTCCCAACTGAGCAAGGGTTTCGTCGAGAGCCTGCGCGCGACCGGGTCCAACGCGGTTCGCCACTGGGCGGACGGGCCCTGGTGGAATCCCCTCGGCGCCGAAGCCACCATCCGCACCCTCGTGGACGAAGGCCATGAATGGGTCAAGTACGATACGGAGCAGAAGATCGCCGATTGGCCCAAGACCTGGCCGGACGGGTTCCAGGTGATCGATTTCTTCGCCTCGCGCGGCTTCGACCAGTCCCTCACCGTGGCCACCAACTACGTCGATCCGGACACCGGAAAGGTGTACCGCACGCGACAGGTGTGCAACGACGTCGACGGCGTCCTCGCCAGGGCGGCCCAGGCCAACGCGGGAAGCTTCGCCCGCCATTTCCGCGACAAAGGCTACAAGACACGCCTGGTCATCGAGATCGGCAACGAAGCCGTTGGATACGACAAGGACGGCCAGCCCAGCGAGCTCGAGTACGCGCGGATGTGTCGGGCGTATATCGACGCGGTCAAGTGGGCGAACCCAACGGTCGAGGTCGCCGCCGTTGGTGGCAGAACGGGTATGGAAGGGGTCGACCCTTTGTACTCAGCCGCGTCGATCGGAATGGGCAGCCGGCGGTTCTTCCGCGCACTGGGCAAAGACATGACCGGTAAGCTCGATCATTACGTACTGCACATCTATGATGGCTATCACTATCGCGACCTCAGTAACGCCCGCGTCAGCGATATCCCCGACATGCTGGACAACTGGCGGTCGGACCTGGACGCCGAAGGTTTCGCCAAAACCCGGATTTTCATCACCGAGTACCGGTTCAACCTCTGGAACCGCTCGTGGCAGACGGTCGGAGCCGCCCTGGCTGAGGCGGCACGAATGATGATGCAGGTCGCGAATCGACGGGTCTCGGGCGTCTTCATCTACTGTGCGCCCATCAGCGCCCTGTTCAACTACTCGGACGGCACGACCTGGACCCTGGTTCAGCCGCCGGGAGAGAGCATCCCCGTCGAGACGAAGAACGGCCACATCGTCGACACCAAGCCGGACCTTGGCCCTCGCTACCGCATCCTTCCCACCGGCTATGTCCAACAACTCCTCGCCGAAACCTGCCGCGGAGAATTGGTCGACGCGATGGCCGTCGGCGACTACGGTGCGGTGACGTATCTGCTGACCCGGGAGGGTCCGACCTGTCGCCTTCTGGTGGCCAATCTTCAATCATCGGCGGTTCAGATCAACGCACCCGGCCTGACCGCGGGCAAGACCTGGGTCTTTCAGGGAACCAGCCTCTCAGCGGAGCCGGCCGACACGATCGACCAGCCCTATGGGATTAAGGAGACCGTATTCGACGGCAACGTGCCGCCGTCCTCGTTGACGCTGATCCTGCTGCACAGTGGGAAAGAACAGTAATCCCCTTGGAAAAGGCTTGTACTTCACCCGCCGGACGCTATAAACCTGCGGTTTGTGCATAGCTTCTCCGGAATGACGGCGACTGCTTGATGACGTTGAGTTCAAAAAGAGGTTCACATGGCCAAGTATAATTTCAAAATCGGGATCATGCTGGATTCGTTGCGGCTGCCGGTTGACGAGGCTTTAGCTGAAGCCCACCGCCTCGGAGCCGAGGGCATCCAGGTTTACTGCGTCGGCGGCGACCTGCACCCGGACCGGCTGACCGGCCAGGCCCGCCAGGACTTCCTGGCCAAGGTCCGCGACAACGGCTTGGTCATCTCCGCCTGGTGCGGTGAACTGGGCGGCTTCGTGGTCGATCGGCCTGAAGCCGAACACCGCGTCAGCGAGACCCTCAAGTTCCTCGAACTGACCGCCGCCACGGGTATCAAGGTCCTGACCGCCCACGTCGGCTCGTTCCGCGGTCAGCCGCAGGACAAGGTGGACAACTGCCGCTGGGCCCTCGAACAGGTGGGCAAGCGGGCCGAAAAGCTCGGCGTCACCTTCGCCACCGAGACCGGGGCCGAACCCGCCGACGAACTGCGGACTTTCCTCGACGACCTGGGCCAGCCCGGCCTCGGCGTCAACTACGACCCGGCCAACCTGGTCATGAAGGGATGGGACCACCTCGAAGGCGTCAAGGTCCTCCGTGACTACGTCGTCCATACCCACGCCAAGGACGGCCTGTTCGGCCAGGGCAAGGAAGTGGCCCTCGGCGACGGCGACGTGGATTTCCCCGGCTGGGTCGCCAATCTCAACGCGATCGGCTTCCACGGCTTCCTCGCCATCGAACGCGAAGTTGGCGAGAACCCCTCAGCCGACATCGCCCGGGCCATCGGCTTCCTGCAGAAACTCCGCTCGGGCAAGTAGCGCCGAAACCGGACCTCGTGCTTCGCGGACGCCACAGGTATCGGATGCGGTGACGCCTGGACCTTGCACCGAACCGCTGCGATGGTTACATTCACTCCGCCCGCAAAGTCACAAAGCAAGGAGGCCCGATGGCAAACCGACTTTTCGGCAAGGTGGTGCTGGTGACCGGGGCCAGCCGCGGCATCGGCCGGGCGACCGCGACGGCCCTGGCCGCTGACGGGGCGACGGTGGTCCTGGCCGCCCGGGCCGTCGACGAACTCGCCCGCACCGCCGAGGCCGTCCGTCAGGCCGGGGGCGAGGCCCTGACCGTCCCGGTTGAACTGACTGATGAGGCTTCGATCCGATCGCTGGTGGCGACCGTCGAACAGAAGCTGGGCCGCTTGGATGTCCTGATCAACAACGCCGGCGTCACCCACTCCGGTCCGCTCCAGGACACGCCGACCGACCGCTTCGACCACCTGATGGCGGTCAACGTCCGCGGCCCGTTCATCCTCATCCGCGAGGCTCTCCCGCTGCTGTGCCAAAGCGACTGCGGCATCATCGTCAACGTCTCTTCCGTCGTCGGCGTCAAGGGGTATCCCTACCAGTCCGCCTATACCGCTTCCAAGCACGCCCTGCGCGGGATGTCGATCGCCCTGGCTGAGGAACTTCGAGCCGAAAAACGCAACGTCCGCGTCCACGTGATCTGCCCGGGCGGCGTCGATACCGAAATGGTCTCCCGCGTCCGACCGGACATCGACAAGCAGGACCTGATCCGCCCGGAGGAGATCGCCGAACTGATCCGGTATCTGGTGACCCACGAGGGCAACGCCGTGGTCGATGAACTCCACATCCGCCGGGCCACCTCGTCACCGTGGTTCTGAGAACCATCACGCAAGGAACTGCCATGCACACCGACCAAGGTGCGTTCGTTCCCCAAACAGACCTCTCCGAACATCTCAGTACAGGCAAGCTGATGGACGCCTGGTATCTGCTGGCCAACCGCGACGTGGCCTTGCTCGTCGATACCGTCAAGCCGCGCATCCTGCGGCTCTTCACCTTCGGACGCTTCGGCACGTTCCAGCAGCTCGTCTACGACACCAACGGCCACGAATAGGATCTCGGTATCTGGGGCATCGTGCCGACCTATCACGCCGACGGTCGCCGCTTTACGCCATTCCTGCACCGACCGTGCGTCTACGAAGACAACGGGCCCCAAGAGCTGATCTTCGACGAGAAAAACCGCCGCATCGACATGCGGGGCATTCGCTGCTTCGATCAGGACGGCCGGCAGGGGGGGCTGATCAACCTGCGGATCGCCCTGTCCGACGCGACACTGAAGGTCGAAGTGGACTACCCGCCGCAGGCCCAGCGGACGGAACTGGTCAGCCTCTGGTATCCCCTCTATACCGACTTCCGCAGCCAGGACGGCAAGCTCCGGCCCGTGGAGTTTTTCCAGTACGGATTTCATGGCTACTATCCGGATCGTTTCGATCAGGTGGTGGGCGCCAGGCTGCAACTGCTTGACCGCTACGGCCGGATGCCCAGCCTGCGGGTCGACGCGGGCGACAACCAGTGCCGGCTGATCTCCCACACCGACAAACAGCGTCATTCGGCCTTCCGCCTTCAGGTCTCGATTGAGGGTGATGGCCGGCCCGACGCCGTCACCTTCCAGTTCGTGCCCAATCCGGTCACCATCCAACTCAAACCCTACTACCGCGCCGGCGGCAAGGAACGCGTCGCTGTCCTCAGCCGCGAGAAACCCGCCGTGACGATCGACGAAAAACCGGTGCCCGTCCGAAGCGGCAGCAGGGGAGTTTGGACCATCAGGGTCGCTCCCGCCGCCGGCAAGCACCAGATCGTCGCCCGCACCGACCGCGGCCAATCCCAGCGGACCTTCGCCGCTCTCGACGACCCGCGGCCCGCCCTGGTCAAAATGGGCCGCGCCTCCGCCGCATTGCCCTGGCCCGCCGGTCCGCTCAAGAACATCATGCCCTATTTCTATCACCTCGACTTCCTGACTCCCGCCGGCCGTGGTGAAGGCATCGATATGGCCTGCGGCTACGGTCCTCACGCCCTGCGGGCCTACTGCATCCAGGTCACCGCGGCCTTGGTCGACCGCGACCGCACCCTCCTTGACCGTTGCTTTGCCAGCCTCCGGACCCTCATCCGAAAGGCCCACTGTTGCGACAACGGCGACCTGATCCTGCCGCATGGCCTGGACTTCGCCGGCCAGCCCACGCTGATCGAGTCCTCGCGGCCCTCCGATGCCTGCCTGATGGTCCGCGCCATGCTCTACGCCCACCATGGGTTCCGTCATTTCGACGACCGCAAAAACGCCGCCCGGTGCCTCGACTACGCCTGGCGCTTCGCCCACGTCCTGACCCGCATGCAACAGCCCGACGGGAGCTTCTGGCCGCGCTATCGCTATCCGACGCTCGAACCGGTCGGCAGCGAACCGATGGGCACCGTCAATAACTGGGCCATCCAGCTCTGGGAACTCGCCCGTCTTCTCGACGCTGATCATCCCGACCACGCCGCCTGCCTGCGCGACATCTGCCTGCGGCACGTCGACTTCCTGCTCGAAAGGAAACACCCGTCGCTGCTTAAAATCGCCGGCGGCGGCGAGGACCCGCCCAACTACATGGACGCCCTGGCCACCGCCTCGCTGTTCCTGCTCATCCAGTATGAAGCGACCAAAGACCCGCGCTACGCCGAATGGGCCAGGCAGGCCTTCACCATGGCCGCACTGAGCACCAACCTCTTCATCGATCAGCCGCACAATTTCTTCCACGCCTCGTGCGGGTTCCTGCCCCCGTTCTACGATCAGCCGCCGCTGCCCTGCAAGGGCGGTATGCACGACCTGACGCTCATGGAGGCCGGCTGGTATCTCTACGAATACTTGGGCTTTCAATTCGGACGCGACGTGGCCGCCTGCAACTTCGCCGACCGCCTGATCGACGGTATCCTGCCCAACGGCGCCCTCTACGGCATGACCGTCGAAGCCCCCAACTACTACTACCGCCGAACCGACGCCGCCGAGACCCTCGACTTCGGCGGCGTGGGAATTCACGGCTTCCACTGCGTCGAAGCCGCTCTCAAGCAGTAGCCCAGAAACACGTCCGCCAGAGTCGCTCGCCGATCCTACTTCGGATACGCCGTCTCTCCCTCGTTCGCCCGCCGCAACTTCGTCAATACCTCCGGCGCGAACTTCGGCTCGCGGTCGTAGTAGTACAACCCGTTGGTCTCCTGCTCGATATCGTAGAGTTGCGTATAGCACCACCCGCAGAGGTTCGGCGTCCCGTTGAGCACCTCGATCGTCTCGACGTACCGCCGCACGAACTCCTCCTCGGTCTTCGGCCGCTCGCCATAGCCCCAATCGCCGCCGCTGCTCCGCGGATTCCACCAGATCCCGCCGATCTCGCTGGCGAAGTACGGCCGGCTGCCGTCGTATGCGAGGTCCTTGTCTGGAAAGTTCCTGAACGCCTCAGCCCAACGACCGGCCGCCAGCGGCTCGTAGACTCTGCGCAGCTCATCCGGCGCCTGATAGCTGTGCACGTCGTACAGGTCCGTGCCTACGCCTGCATAGTGGATGTACCCCGATGTGTCGATCGCCAGCCGCGCCGGATCGACCGCCTTGTTCAAATCGTACAGATGCTTGTGGAGCCATCGCGGCAGCGAACCGGTCTGGCCTCGCGTCTCATTCAGCGGACACCAGCCGATGATCGACGGATGGTTGAAATCCCGCCTCAATATCTCCATCCACTCGTCGATGAAGTTGCCCACCCCAAGCGGCGACTCCATGTTCAGGTTCCAACTGCCCATCTCGCCCCACACCACATAGCCGAGCTTGTCTGCCCAATACAGAAACCGCGGCTCGAACACCTTCTGGTGCAGCCGTGCCCCGTTAAACCCCGCCGCCTGCGAAATCGCAATGTCCTTGCGCAACGCCTCATCGCTCGGCGCCGTATAGATGCCCTCCGGGTAATACCCCTGATCGAGCACCGTCCGCATGAAAAACGGCTCGTTGTTCAGATACAGCACCCGCCCAGCCGTATGCACCTTGCGCATCCCGAAATACGATGTGACCGCGTCCCGTCCCGCCGGAGTCGACAGCGTCAACTCCAGATCGTAGAGGAAGGGTTGCTCCGGGCTCCACGCGACCATCTCCGGCAATTCCAGACGCACCCGTCCCGGTGTGCCCAACAACTCCGCCTCGCCCGAGGTCACCTTCTTCCCATCAGCCAGCACCGTCACTTCCACGCGGGCCTTCTGGACCTCGCCGCCCGGAAACACCTCAACTCCCACGCATTGCCCGTCGAAATCCGGATGCACCTTCACGTGGGCGATGTACGTCGCCGGCACGGCCTCCAAATACACCGTCTGCCAGATCCCCGTCACCCGCGTGTAGCTGCAGCCGTGGGAGTTGAACAGCCGGCTCTGCTTGCCCCCCGGCTGAAGGCCGCTGCGCAGGTCGTCCTGCGCCTCGATCACCAGAACATTCTCGCCGTCCCGAAGCACATCGGTGACATCGAACCGGAACCCACAGTATCCGCCAACGTGCTCGCCCACCAACCGGCTGTTGACGTACACCCGGCTCTGAAAATCGCACGCGCCCACGTTCAGCAGCACCCGCCGCCCCGACCAGTTTGCCGGAACCGCAAATGTCCGCCGATACCACACCGCCGCCACAAAGTCCTTGACGCCCACGCCGCCCAGCGGACTCTCCATGCAAAACGGCACGCAGATTTCCCTGCCGAACGACCCCGACTCGAACCACCTCCGCTCGTGACCCGACCGGCCGGGATCAAGCTCGAACTGCCAGACGCCGTTGAGGTTCAGCCAGTCCGCCCGAAAAAAGTCGGGCCGCGGGTGTTCCGGACGCGGAATATCCATAGGATCATCTCCTTACAATTTGTATAATGAACATGGGCCAATGGCATTGAGTTCCATTGTATAGCCGCATGAAAAGGCCGGACATGGTTGCGATGAACAAAGACATTTGTGAAATGACCCCCATCATCGGGCCCGAGTGCCGCGAGCGTTTCCTGCCGTTCCTCGACGGCGGGCCGCTGGTGGGGGCCGGGCTGTGCCTGGCCGGCCTCAGCCGCCTCCGCCGCCAATATCGAATCGCCCGTCCAAATCCGAATTTCCACCTGATCCTCGGCAGCCTCGACGGCCAAGCCCGGCTCATCACGCCGGCCGAGCAGCGCGAACTGCGCGCCGGTGACCTGCTGATCGCTCCCGCCGGCGGCGCTTACGCCTATGAACTGATCCGCGGCCGGTCCTGGTCCATCGTCTGGTGCCACGTCAGCGCCGCCGCCGGCCGCGACTGGCTGCGAGACGTCCCGCAACTGACGGTTCGCCGGTCGCCCGATCTGCCCAAACTCGCCGCTGAGGTCGAGGACCTCCTCGCGGAGGCCGCCCGAAACCTGCATCTGGCCACCGAGGCCCGCCGGGCCAAGGAACTCTACCTGCTGGTCCTTCTGGAGCGCTTCGTCCGATTCGACCGCCATCCGACCGAGCCGCACGAGCATGATGACCTCGACAGACTGTTCGCCGCCGCCTCCGCCGATCTTGCGCAGCCGTGGACGCTCGGGCAACTGGCCGAACGCGCCGGCTACTCGCCCACCCATCTCAACCGACTCTGCCGGGCCCACTTCGGCCGCTCCGCCATGCGCCACCTGACCTTCCTGCGAATGGAGCACGCCGGACGCCTCCTCCGCCGCGAACGCCTCAAGATCCGCACCGTCGCCTGGCGATGCGGATACGGCGATGAGTTCGCCTTCTCCGTCGCCTTCAAACGCCATTTCGGCGTCTCCCCGCGCCAGATGAAAAGCCAATAATGAAGAACGCCTTCATGCAATTCCCGTTCCGCCGTCACGTCTATCGCAATGCGTAATTGCCTATCATCCCCACTTGTAAGACCGCCGCCGAGGGCATCCAACTTCCTTTGATTATCCCCTCCCGGATGCTACAATTGGGGTGATGAATACGTCAAACGGCAACAACCTGCCCGTGATCGCGGTCACGATGGGCGACCCGGCCGGCATTGGAGCCGAGGTCATCGTCAAGGCCCTCGCCGATCCCGAAATCCGCGCGCTCGGCCGGTTCGTCGTCTTCGGTCTCAACGAGGCCATCACCTACGCGGGCGATCTGGCCGAGGTCGATGCCTTCTGGTGGCGCGATCAGCACGACCACCTGCAGCACTACGAGCATCCCGTCGTGGTCGCCGATTACGACGAATACAACATCCTCGGCGCCGACGAACACGGCCCGACCAAGCAGGGCGGTCAGATATCCTACCAGTTCCTTCTCGACGCCTGCGAAGCCTATCGCCGCAACCTCGTCGACGCCGTCGTCACCGGACCGATCAGCAAAATCTCATGGCGCGAAGCCGGCGTCAAATACCCCGGCCACACCGAATTCTTCGCCGATCAGTTCCGCGCCAAACGCGTGACCATGATGTTCGTGGCCGAAAAACTCCGCGTCTCCCTGGCCACCATCCATATGCCCCTGATGGACGTCCGCAACTGCTTCACCATCGGCCGCGTCTTTCAGCCGATCGACCTGATGCACCAGGCCCTCACCGAGTGGTTCGGCATCCCCAAACCGCGAATCGGCGTCTGCGGCCTCAATCCGCACGCCAGCGACGACGGCCGCTTCGGCGACGAAGAGGAACGCATCATTCGGCCCGCTATCGTCATGGCCCGCGACGCCGGCATCGAAGCCGAAGGACCCTTTCCCGCCGACACCCTCTTCGTCAAGGCCCTCGAAGGCCGCTACGACGGCGTCGTCGCCATGTACCACGACCAGGGCCTGATCCCGATCAAGCTCCTGGCCTTCGACTCCTCGGTCAACGTCACCCTCGGACTGCCGTTCATCCGCACCAGTGTCGATCACGGCACCGCCTTCGACATCGTCGGCAAGAACAAGGCCAATCCCGGCTCCATGAAACACGCCCTCAAGCTCGCCTGCCAGGTCGCCGCCAATCAGAAGCAAAAATCCCCCGCCCAGCGCCGCCTGAACTGGCGATGACCGCCCCTACACGCCGCCCGCGGTCGCTTTCAACCGCTGAATCAAGCCCACCGCCTGCCGCGTCTCTTTCGACTGATGCACCCGCACGATATGCACCCCTTTGCCCGCCAGGTACGCCGAAACCGCCAGGCTCGCCGCGTCGCGCTCCGTGACCTCGATCTCCAGCAGATGCCCCAGAAACCCCTTGCGCGAATGACCCACCAGCACCGGCCGGCCCAACTCGAAGAAATCGTCGATGTGGGCCAGCAGGTCCAGATTGTGCTCCAGCCGCTTGCCGAACCCGATGCCGACGTCCAGGATGATCCGCTGCGGATCGACGCCTTGACTCGCAGCGTACTGCATCCGCTCCAGCAGAAACGCCTTGACCTCGCCCCGCACGTCCTCGTAGTGCGGCGCGATCTGCATCGTCGCCGGCGTCCCCTGCATGTGCATCAGCACCACCGGGACCTCGCGATCCGCCGCCAATGACGCCATCTGCGGATCGAACCGCAGCGCGCTGATGTCGTTGATGATCGACGCCCCAGCCTCCAACGCCGCCTCCGCCACCGCCGACTCGGTCGTATCGATGCTGATCGGTACCGACACCCACTTGGCCAGCTCGCGGATCACCGGGACTACCCGCTCAGCCTCCGCCTCGGCGCCCGCCGGCTCGGACCCCGGCCGCGTCGATTGCCCGCCCACGTCCAGAACGTCCGCGCCGCCCTCAGCCAGTTCCAGTCCGTGCCGCACCGCCCGCTCCGAATCGGCGAACCGCCCGCCGTCGCTGAACGAATCCGGCGTCACGTTCAACACCGCCATCACCAGCGTCCGGCCGGTCATATCAAGCCGCCCGCCCGGCCACTCGACTACCCCGCCGAATCGTTCCCGCCCAACATCCATCGCGCCACCTCCTCATCCGCATCGAGCTTCGCTATGCCCGTCATCGCCTCCGACATCGCCTCGCGCCGCCGGTCATCGGTCAGCACCGACCGCATCGCCGCCCCCAGCGCCTCCGCCGTCGCTTGGCCCGCCTGCCCGTTATCGTCGATCAGAATCGCACCGCCGGCCTCCGCCAGCACCAGCGCGTTGGCCCGTTGATGCTGATCCTTGTGATACGGATACGGCATCAGGATCGACGGTACGCCCAGCGCCGCGATCTCCGCCAGCGCCACCGCTCCCGAGCGCCCGACCACCACGTCCGCCACCGCCAGCGCCAACTCCGGCCGCTCGATGTACACCACCACGCTGTGCCGCTGACGCACGTTACCGCGATAGAACTCCCGCATCTCCGGATAGTCCGCCTGCCCCGTCATGTGGACGATCTGCACGTTCTCCGGCAGCCCTCCGGCTTCGGTCAGCACCTTCGCCACCGACCGGTTGATGCTCCTCGCTCCGGTCGATCCGCCCCAGACCACCACCGTCAACAACCCCTTTTCCAGCCCGAACGCCCGCAGCCCGTCCTCATACAGCGACCGCCGCCCGCGCGCCGCCAGCGCCTTGATCTCCGGACGGATCGGGCAGCCGACCACCCGCACCGGCCGACGAAAATACCCGCGCGTCACCTCCCACTGGGCGAATACCTCGTCCGACCATCGCCCAAAAAGCTGGTTCGCCTTGCCCGGCACCGCATCCGGATTCAAAATCGCCCGGCGCACGCCAAGGCGACGCGCCGCCGCCATCGCCGCCGACGAACCGAACCCGCCCAATCCCAACACCGCCTCGATCCTCTGCTCCCGGATCAGCCGTCCGATGTGACGATAGCTCCGCACCAGATGCTTGACGAACCGCGCCGCGCCCATCGGCTGCGACGAAAACGGCGCCACCGACTGCGTCACCACGTTCAGCCACTCATGATCGGCGAGCACCTGGTGGTCGATCGGCCGCGTCGTCGCGGCGAAGTACACCTGCACCTCCGGCGCCATCCGGCGCATCGCCGCCGCCACCGCCAATCCCGGATACAAATGCCCGCCGGTCCCGCCGCCGGCCAACAACACTCGCGTCATTCCCCGCTCCCGAGTATTCCACCAGCAGTCCCGATCTGGCGCCCACAGCGTCGAAGCATATCTTTCTCTCTTTTCTCCTGTCCCCTCCGCGTGCTAAGTTTTCGGTTTCTGCGCCACCGAGCATACCAATCCCAACGCCGCCGCCGCCACGATCAGCCCGCTGCCGCCCGCCGACACGAACGGCAGCGCGATCCCCTTCGTCGGCACCGACACCGTCGCCACCGCGATGTTGATCGCCGCCTGTAGCCCGATCGTCGCCACCACGCCGAACGTCAGCAACTTGCCGAAATCGTCACCGCATCGCCGGTAGACCGCCAGGCCCGACCACACGATCGCCGCAATTAAACCCATCACCAGCAGTGCGCCGGCCAATCCCACTTCCTCGCAGATGATCGAGAAAATGAAATCTGTCGTATCTTCCGGCAAAAACCCGTATTTCTGAATCCCCTTGCCAAGCCCCACACCCCACCACGATCCGTTTCCGATCGCCACCAGCGACTGGATCGCGTGATATCCCGAGCCCTGCGGATCCTTCCAGATGTCCATGAACGACGTGATCCGCTCCACGCGGTAGGGCGTCTTGATGACCATGTACACAAACCCCGCCACCCCCGGCAACGCCAGAATCAGCATCTGCCAAAGCCTCGCCCCGCCCGCCACCAGCAGCATCGCCGCCACCAACGCCATCAACGCCGCCGTCCCCAGATCCTCGACCACCACCAATCCGCACAGCAGACCGATCGCCGCGCACAACGGCAACAGCCCGATCAGGAACTTCCGCCGCGGATAGCGCGCATGCGCCAGCACCCCCGCCAGAAACACCACCAGAACGTACTTGGCGAACTCCGACGGCTGAAACGTCACCGGCCCAAGCCGAATCCACCGCCGCGCCCCGTTGACCTCCTGCCCGACCACCGGAACGTACACCAACCCCAGCAGCAGAACCGCCGCCAGCAGCAGGTATGTCCCCGGCCACCGCACCACGCTCCCGCCGTATCGGAACCGCCCGTAGTCCATGTCCGCCATGAACAGCAGAACCACGAACGCCACCATGGCGAACATGAGCTGTTTGCTCGCCGGGTCCGACAACCGCATGAACCACTGCGGCTCGCGGTCCACCCGACTGCCCGCCGAGTAGATCATCACCACCCCAAGACACATCAGCCCCAGCGCCGCCATCTTCAGCCACACGCCGTACGCCCCGGCGCTGCCCGACTGCCCCGACTCGATCTGTTCCACGGCAATTCCATTCGCCATCGATTGTCCGCTCCTTGCCTCCGAGTCTACCGCCCGCCGATCGCTATCGCAACTTCACCGTCAGGATCGAGAACGCCGCCAACATCGCCGCCAGCAGCCAGAACCGGATCACCACCTTCGTCTCCGGCCAGCCTTTCAGGTGGAAGTGATGATGAATCGGCGCCATCCGGAACAGACGCTTGCCCCCCGTCGACTTGTAATATCCAACCTGCAGGATCACGCTCATCGCCTCGATCACGAATATCCCGCCCACGATCAGCAGCATCAGCTCCTGCCGCGTGACCACCGCCACGTACCCGATGAACCCGCCCATCGCCAGCGAACCCGTATCGCCCATGAACACCTGCGCGGGATGCGCGTTGAACCATAAAAACCCCAGACACGACCCCACCAACGCTCCGCAGATCACCGACAGCTCGTCCGCATTGATAATCAGCGGCAGCAGCAGATACTCCGACCATTCGCCCGTGCCTGTCGCGAACGTCAACAGCATGAACACGAACCCCACGATGCCCATGCACCCAGCCGCCAACCCGTCCATCCCGTCCGTCAGGTTCACCGCGTTGCTCGTCCCGGTAATCACCACCACCGCGATCGCCGCGAACACCCCGATCGGCAGCGACAGACCGTACTTGTAGAACGGCAAAATCATCTGGCTGTACGGCCCCGCTCCCAGCTCCGCTGGCCAGTTGTCCACGCCGTGCCGGAACACGTAGATCGCCAGAATCACCGCCAACCCCACCTGGAACACCATCTTCTCCCAGAACTTCAACCCGTCGCGACCGCCGCCGCGACGCGCGCTGGTCAGCTTCAGATAGTCGTCCGCTGCGCCCAGAATGCCCAGCCATCCCAGACAGAATAACCCCATTCCCACGTAGAAGTTGCCCAGCTCCACCCACAGCAGCGTGCCAACGAAAATCCCCGCCAGGATAATCACCCCGCCCATCGTCGGCGTGTCGCCCTTCATCTGCATCAGCCGGTTCACGTCCTCGTTGTAGAACTCCGGCCGGTCGCCGATCTTCAGCCGGCGCAGCGTCCGGATCACGTACGGTCCCACCAGTACCGACACCGCAAACGCCGTCAGCAGCGCCAGCGTCGACCGGAACAGCACGTTCTGGTACGCCAGCGGACGATCGAAATACCAATCCAGCAGATAATACAGCACGACCCTTACTCCGCTTATCCCTGCCTCAGCCGTTTCAACCGTTCCGCCACCGCCTCCAGCCCGATCGATCGCGAACCCTTCAGCAGCACCGTATCGCCCTCGCGGACGATCCGATCCGCCGCCTCCGCCGCCTCCGAACTGTTGGCAAAATGACTCACCTGATCCGATCTCAGACCCGATCGCATCGCCTCATCCGCGGTCGCCCGCGTCTCGCTCCCCACCGTCACCAGCACGTTCACTCGACCGGCGGCGATCCGCTGGCCCAACTCGCGGTGAAACCGCTCCGATCCCGGTCCCAGCTCCCGCATGTCGCCGCAGAAAAATACCACCCGCCCGCTGCCGTCCAGCGACCCCAGCGTCTCAAGGGCCGAAGCCATTGAAGTCGGGTTGGCGTTATACGCGTCGTTCACCACCGTCAGGTCCGGCAGCCTCAGCACCTCAAGCCGCATCGACGGCAGCCGGAAATCCTCCAGCGCCGTGGCGATCTGGTCCATCTCCAGCCCCATCCGACGCGCCACCGCGATCGCCGCCACCGCGTTAAACGCGTTGTGCCGGCCCGGCGCCGGAAGCCGAAACGCAAAGCGATCGTTCACCGAGAACCGCGCCTCGTCAAACCCCGCCTTCACTCCCGTCAGCCGAAGGTCGTTGTGCTCCGACTGCCCGAACTTCACCACCACCGCCCGGCTCGGCGGCTCAATCAGCCGCAGCAGCATCTCCCGGTCCCCGTTGACCACCACCGCACCGCCCGCCGTCACGTGCTTGGCCAGACTCGCCTTCTCCGCCGCCACGTGCTCAATCGTGCCAAACCCCTCCAGGTGCGTCTCAGCCACCTGCGTGATCACCGCAATGTCCGGCCGAATGATGCCCCCAAGATAGTCGATCTCGCCGGGATGATTGCTGCCCGCCTCGACCACCAGGAAATCCTCACCCGGCTCCGCATCCAGCAATGTCAGCGGAACTCCGATATGATTATTGTAACTCTTGATCGACCGCTTGCCCGCCAAGTGCTTGCTCAAAACGTGGTGGATCATGTCCCGCGTCGTCGTCTTGCCGTTCGATCCGGTCACCGCGATCACCGTACCGCTGAGGCCCTTGCGATAACACGCCGCCAGCCGACCCAACGCCCGCACCGTGTCATCCACCCGCAGCACCCGGTTCCGCCGATCCGCCGGTACGTCGTCCGGCAACCGCTCCACCACCGCGCCCGCCGCCCCGCATTCGAATGCAGCCGCCACAAACTGATGTCCATCGAACCGCTCCCCGCGAATGGCGAAGAAGATATCTCCCTCAGCCACGTTGCGGCTGTCGATCGACACGCCCGCCGCCGCCGCCGAACCGTCCGGTTCGCCGATCCCATGCCCGCCGATGCACTCGCGTATCTCGTTGAGGAACAACCGTTTCATGATCTACCCGCCATGCCCCAGTTCCCCCAGCACCGCAGCCGCCTTGACCCGGTCGTCGAACGGGTGCTTGACCGTTCCGACGATCTGGTAGTCCTCGTGGCCCTTGCCCGCGATCAGCACCACGTCACCCGGCTGGGCCGCGGTCAACGCCGCCCGGATCGCCAACGTCCGATCCGACTCCACCTGCGTCTTGGCTAAGCCACTGGTGGAAAAGCCTTTAAGGATATCATCGATAATCGCCGCCGGATCCTCGGTCCGCGGATTGTCCGACGTCACCACCACCAGATCGCCCAGCCGCTCGGCCACCGCCGCCATCCGCGGCCGCTTGGTCCGGTCGCGGTCGCCGCCGCAGCCGAACACCACGATCAATCGCCCCCGGGTGATCGGACGAAGGGCCCGCATCACGTTCTCCAACCCGTCATCCGTGTGAGCGTAGTCCACAAAAACGTCAAACCCGCCGCGATGCGCCACCCGCTCTAGCCGACCCGGTACCGGCGGAAGGCTTTCCAGAGCCAAAATCGCCTCTCCGGGCTCGATACCGACTGAAATCGCCGCGCCCAGCGCGGCCAGAGCGTTATAAACGTTGTGCCTGCCGATAAACGGCATTGCCGCTGTCTGAACCATTTGTCCGAAATGTACATCAAACGCCGTGCGCTGACTGGACATTTCGCGGATCTCCGCCCAAAGCTCCGTACCTTTCGTTTCGATCCCATAGCCGATCGGACGGGCCCTCGTCAACCCGAGGAGCCTGGCCCCGTTCGGATCGTCCCGATTGACCACCGCCGCCCCGTTCGCTCCCAGCCCCTCGAATAGCCTCCCCTTGGCCGTCAGATAGGCCTCCATAGTCTTGTGGTAATCCAGGTGATCGCCGCTGATGTTGGTAAAAACCCCCGTGGCGAAGCTCAGACCCGCCACGCGGGCCTGAGCCAGGGCATGGCTGGACACCTCCATGACCGCGAGTTTTGCCCCGTTATCCA
>ERZ764778.2279-NODE-2279-length-17317-cov-17.352856_pt1 | contig 17317 bp, 14 predicted proteins | sample MGYA00374951_ERZ764778 | MGnify/ENA primary metagenome ERZ764778 (study PRJEB28918, sample SAMN05720193) | bioreactor metagenome | isolation source: Anaerobic biogas reactor | place: USA:Washington, USA | collected 2015-08-08 ...
TCGATGCCGGCCTGGGCATCGAGCATTTTGGCGTCGGTCAGGCCCACGTTGACGTACACCGGCAGGCCGTAGAACCGGGCCATCTGCACCATCGCCACGGCCATCAAGCCCTGCTCCGGCGAGCCGAACGAACAGATGCTCGTCCGCGGGTCCATGATATGCGGGATGCCGCCGTACAGAACCGGTGTCCCAGGGGCGAAGAGCTGCGTCATGACCAGGCCGGCCAGAATCTCGGCGTTCTCCTGTGCCAGCGTTCCGCCCAATGTCCCCGGCGCCGTGGCCGAGGTCATCGCCATCGGACCGATACTCACCGGCTGGCCCGCCTGTGCGAACGCCTTCACGATGTCCAGCCCGTGCTCGGGCAACTGGAGCGGGCTGATCGGTTCGAGAAACGCCTCGGCCATAGGCCGCTGTTGCAGGGCCTGTGCGCCGCCGGCCACCGCTCGGTAGATCTCCAGGATCGCGCCGGCGGTCCGACCGTTGCGCACCCAGCAACGCGTGGGTTTGGTGGTCCCTTTGGCCAGTTCCCCCATCAAGAAAATATCGCTGCCGATCTCCGATATCTCCTCCGGCTGCCCCATCGCGCCGACGATGTGGATATGATCCAGCGCGTCGCCCAGCCGAATCGCATCTCGCACGTCCTGAACGGTGGCGCCTCGCCGACGACCGGTATGGGAATCGATCCAGGTGTACTGTCCGGGACTGGACATCCACACGCGGTCGCCATATCCGAACCGCGCGGTGCGATGTGGATCGCGACCGTGGAGCACATAACGTTTGCCGGTCCGTGCGATGGATTCCATGACGAGTCGTTCGGGCAGACGTGCGATCCTGCTGTGTTCATCGACCGTCGCGCCGGCATCGGCCAACAGCCTTCGCGCCTCGGCGTGATGCGCCTTGACCCCGGTGTCGCGAAGGATGAGCAGAGCGGCTTCGTGAATGGCCTGAACGTCCTCGTCGGACAGAAAACGCAAACCTGGTTTCGCCATAACGGACCTCTTCAAAGGGCAACCGGATCGGATACACCGTCGGACTATGATCTCGGATTCTGCCACAGCTCGATCGGCGCCTTGACGCCTTTCGGCTTGAACGGCAGTGTGATCTTCCGGCCCGCACCGGCCGATTGGTAGCCGGCATACAGCACCTGCTGCACCACCCGGCCGTCTTCACCTGTGGCCTGCGGCTCTTCCTTGCCTCGGACGCACCGTGCGAAGTGGTGCATCTCCTGCGGGAAGCCGTAGTTCCATAGCTCCTCGAAGACGGGCCACGTCCAGCCTTTGGTCGTCGGCGCCTTCTCTACCGCGTAGCCATAGCCGTATTCGCTGTAGGTCGGAAGGGCGTTGCCCATGTGCAGGTCGGCATGGGTCAGGCCGCCCTCGCCATAGACCTCGATCCGATCTTCCATGCCGCCGCGACGGGCCCAACTGTCCTCGATCAGCCCGACCGCGTCGTTGGCGAACTCGATGATGCAGACGGAGTTGTCCTCGCCCTTGGTCTTGTCGCCGTGGACGTACGTGCCCATCTGGCAGAAGACGTTCTTGATCTCGGGCCTGCCCAGGAACCACCAGCAGAAGGCGATGCCGTGACAGCCCATGTCCATGAAGACGCCGCCGCCCGACTTGCTCACGTCCCAGAACCACGGTGCATGGGGTCCGAAGTGCTTTTCGCTCTGCTTGACGAGGTATATCTTGCCGAACGCGCCCTGATCGGCCATCTCTTTGGCCTTGACGTATTTCGGTGTGAAATACAGTTCCTCGGCGTACATCAGGAGCACGCCCTTGCGCCGGCACGTGTCGATCATCAGGTCCGCTTCTTCGAGCGTCATGCACAGGGGCTTTTCGCACACCACGTGTTTTCCGGCGTTGGCGATATCGACGGTCATCTGGCAGTGCAGCGCGTTCGGCGCGGTGATCGTGACCATCTCGATATCGTCTTCAGCCAGCATCTGCCGATAGTCGGTGAATACGCGATGGATCTTGTATCGCTCGGCCAGTGCCTTGGCATGGTCGGGCGTCGGCGAGGCCACGGCCACGACTTCGGCCTCGTCCGGCATGATCTGAAACGATGCGGCGTGGATGTCCGCCTCGAATTGCGAACCGATGATCCCGACTTTGACCCGTCCCTGGGTTGCCATAGGTCTCGTGCCTCCCTTTTCCGTGACGAAGATGCGTTGACGACTATTCGAGTTCCTGCCGTCCGAGGATCGCGTCGGTGAGGATCTTACCGCTGGCGTATTCGATGGTCGATCCCGTGGGCAGTCCTCGGGCCAGCCGTGTGATTCGTACGCCGAGCGGGCGCAGCAGCGAACTGATGTACAGCGACGTGCCGTCGCCTTCCAGATTGGGATTTGTGGCCATGATGATCTCCCGCACCTGCCCGCCGCGGACCCGCTCGACGAGCTGCCGGATCGTCAGGTCGTCCGCCTCGACCCCGTCGAGAGGGGCGATATGGCCGCCGAGGACGTGGTACAGCCACTTGCACGTGCCGGTTTTCTCCAGACTGATGACGTCCTTGGGCTGCTCGACCACGCAGATCAGCCCCTGGTCCCGCTGGGGGTCGGCGCAGATCTGGCAGGTGTCGTCCTCGGAGAGGTTCCAGCAGACCTTGCAGCGTTTGATGCGCGTCTTGACGTCGCGAATGGCGTCGGCCAGCTTCATCGCCTCGGGCGGATCGGTCTTTAGGATGTGGAACGCCAGCCGCTCGGCGGTCTTGGGTCCGATGCCGGGAAGCCGCCCGAATTCCTCAATCAGCTTGTTCAGGCTTTCTGTATACGCACTGCTCATAGATGTCTTCTGTTCTCCGTTGAAAGGGAATGGCTAAACGTCTTCCGGAACCACGAACGGACGGCGATACTGCCGCGTCAGCATTCGGTTGGCCTCGTCGTCGTTCACATATCTCTGCTGCTTCGGATCGAAGTCCAGCGAGCGGCCGAGCCGGTACGAGGTGTTGGCCATGTGAATGAGCGAACAGCTATGGTGGCCGTCCTCGACCGTGCCGGGCAGATTGGAGGTGTCGTTGGCTCGTACGGCGTCAATGAAATGCTGATAGTGGGCGCGGTCCGTGTTGCCTTTCTCGACGCCGGAGGGGCCGGGCTCATGTTTCCGGCCCAGGAAGGTCTGCCAGCGCCCCCCATACATCGTCATGTAGCCTTCCGAGCCATAGAAGATGTTGCCGATATTGTTGTCCGGCGGCTTGCTGAAACCGCCCTCGTAGTTGGTGATCCAGTGACGGACCTCGAACTGGAGGATCTTTTTTTTGTCGCTCCGGCCGCTGGGATTGTCGAATTCATACGTGGCCATCAGTACGTTCGGCGTCTCCTGGTCGTCGTCGAACATCACGTGCGCGCCCATCGCTGTGACACGCCTCGGCAGTGTGACATCGAGCCCCCAGCGGGCGATGTCCATTTCGTGCACGCCCTGGTTGCCGATGTCGCCGTTGCCGTAGTCCCAGTGCCAGTGCCAGTTGTAGTGGAAGCGGTTTCGGGTGAACGGCCGCTTTGGGGCCGGGCCCAGCCAGAGATCGTAGTTGACGCCTGCCGGCACCGGCTCGACGGGCGTGCGCCCGATCGTGTCGCGCCACTTATAGCAGGTGCCCTTGGCGAGATAGACCTCGCCCAGGCCGCCGGTGCGCATGAACTCCATCGCTTCCTGATATGCCTTCGAGCTGCGGCTCTCCGTGCCGTGATGGACCACGCGATTGTACTTCTTCGCCGCCTCGATCAGCTTCTGCCCCTCGAAGATGTTGTGCGTGAAGGGCTTCTCGATGTGGGCATGCTTGCCCGCCTGGCAGGCCCAGACGCCCGCCAGCGCGTGCCAGTGGTTGGGCGTCGCGACGCTGATGGCGTCGATGCTCTTGTCTTCGAGCAGCTTGCGGATATCGACATAGGTCTTGGGGATCGGCTTGTCGTTCTGTTCAAACCACCTGAGCCGCTCGGGAAAGAAGTTCTCGTCCACGTCGCAGATGGCGGCCACCTCGACGTTGGGCAGGAGCGGGTAGTTTCGGATGTGGCTGCCGAATCCGTGGCCCCGAATGCCCACGACGGCGACTCGGACTCGGTCGTTGGCGCCGGCCCACGATTGGGTCGTGCTCCAGAGGCCGACGCCGGCTGCGGTTGCGAGCGACCGTCTGACAAACGTCCGGCGAGAGACAGCATGCGGCGTGTCCATCGTATCTCCTTCCTGAATATGACTGTATGGCGTCATCCGATCTGCAAGCCCGGTATCGAGCCGACGACAGCATAGCACGTCTGTGGGGAAAGTTCGAGTGTCAGCTTTTTGGGCGGAGCCTGCTCCGGGGCAACTCGGGGGCTATTCTTCCTCGATGCCCGTGACGGTGGCGCCGAGTTCCATGAGGACGGTCTTGACGCCCGGATCGCTGAGGACCTGACGCTGTCGTTCGGCGAAGGGGATGCGTTCGGCGCCGGCGTCGGCCTGAGGAGCATCTGCCAGGGTGAACCTGACGCGAACGGCTCGGCCAAGACATCGGCTCAGGGCTTCCGCGATCTGATCGCTTCGGCCGTTGCTCTCGCACATCTCCTTCTGCATCTTGGCGGTGGCGGCAAATTCGATGGTCAGTGTCTCGCCGACGAAGTCCTTGGGACTCGATCCGGTCAGCAGGCTGGTGGTAGCCGGGCTGAGCTGCTTGGCGAGGGATTCGAGAACCTCCGGCCACGATGCGGCCAAGTCCTCCGGCATCGGTTCGGCGTGGGAGATGGGTACGACGCTCGCGCGGGGCTCAGCCGGTCTGGTTGGGATCGACAAGATCGCCGTGTCGGGCTTAGTCTCTACCGGCAGTTTTTTTTTGACCGGTGCGACGGCGCTGCCCGATGAGCGGGCCAGCAACTCATCGACGTTGATGAAGTGCTCGCTCAGTGCGAATCGGAGCAGAGAGGCGTCGAGCAGGGCCCGGGGCGTATCGCTGTTCTTAACGGCCCAGCGGAGCTTTTCCAGCGCCGTGATGTTGTAGATCAACGCTGCTGTGTCGAACTTCTTCGCCAGTCCGGCGGCCCGCTCCTTCTGGTCGGCCGTTAGAATCAGCAGATCGGTGTCGACTCCGGCCGAGACGATTACCAGCAGGTCACGCATCTGCTCGGTCAGGGCGTCGACGATCTGCGCCTCGCCCAGGCCTGTGTTGATGAGGTCTTCCGTCGCCGTCAGCGTGCCGGCCGCATCGGCGTCGCCGATCTTCTCGACGAGCGTTTGGACCTTCTCGGCGTTGGGCCGGCCGAGGAAGTCCTCCAGCAGGTCCACCGACAACGGCTGGATCCCCGTACTGATGAGCCGATCCAGCAGGCTCAGGCCGTCGCGCATCGACCCGTTGGCCATCTTTGCCAAGGCCAGCACGAGATCGTCCTCGTACTTGATCTTCTCCTTCTTGAGGATGCTCTTGAGCTGCCCGGCGACCTGCTTGGGGTTGATGTTGTGAAAATCGAACCGCTGGCACCGCGACTGGATCGTGGCGATGACCTTGTTGGGCTCGGTCGTGGCGAAGATGAATTTCACATGCTCCGGCGGCTCCTCCAGCGTCTTGAGCAGGGCGTTGAACGCCTGCGTCGTCAGCATGTGCACTTCGTCGATGATGTAGATCTTGTAGCGGGCCCGGGCGGGTCGGTAGATCGCATTCTCACGCAGTTCGCGAATCTCATCGACGCGGTTGTTCGACGCGCCGTCGATTTCGATGACGTCGATGTCTTCGCCGGTGTTGATCGAGACGCAACTGTCGCACTTGCAGCAGGGACTCGTCGTCGGTCCTTTGGACTTGAGGCAGTTGAGGGCCTTGGCGAGAATCCGGGCCATCGTAGTCTTGCCGACGCCTCGCGTGCCCGAGAACAGATACGCATGGGCGACGCGTCCCGTCTCGATGGCGTTCTTGAGCGTCTTGGAGATCGGGTCCTGCCCGACCACGTCGTCGAACGTCTGCGACCGGTATTTTCGTGCGAGAACGGTGTAAGCCATAGGATCTTCGATTTACGAATTACGATTTACGATTCGTCCTGGTCGTGTGCCTTGCCGAGATGAAGATCGCCTTCAGCTCCTTGCCTTCGGCCAGGAGAGGAGCCACGCGTTCCTTTGGAAGCAGGCTCTCATCAATGATGAATTCCATCCAGAAGCAGGATTCATCCACCTCTTCGATTACGATGCTCAATTTGGCCACGAATGCGGCGCGTGACTGCGCCACGCAGGCCGCTCGGTAATTGGCCGCTGCGCCGGTTGAGCAACGAATCAGTTGCCCCCGAATATGCCGCCCAAGAACGTTCTCCGACAGAGCAAAAGCTAACTTGACACATCGATGGGCGAACTGTTTGAGCCTTCTCATCAGTTCGTCCCGATCCATACACCACCCTCTCCACCCGGCAAATGGTAAATCGAAAATCGTAACTGGCAAATCGAAAAAGATCGGCCGGGTTAACCCACACACAACCAAGCGTCCACTTATGGCTGCTCGGTTCCCCGCCTGACCAGGTTCGCGGGCTCGGTTTGCATGGGACCCGGCCGGTAAAAGATGCCTTCGTATCCGAGTCGGAGAGCATTTTGGCTCTGCCGGAGCAGACTATACCACAGGATCGCCATCCTGGCCAGCAAAACCTTCCAGATTTGTCCCGCCTCCCGCCTGTGGCATGACGCGGGATTCTCCTTGGCCGGTAGGGGCGAGGCATGCCTCGCCCCCACGAACCCATATCCGTCACGATCATTCGGCCAGGGGCGTGCCGAAGCCGATGTCGTCGAGGAAGATCAGGCCGCTTCCGCCGGCGGTCGGTGCGTTGCGATTGCCGACGCCAATGTACATCGTCTTGACGCGGGCCATGTTCACGCCGGCCAGCTCGCTGTAGGGAATCGTCCAGGCCTGCCAGGCGGCGACCGTCAGCGCCTCGGGGTTCGGATGCGTCACGACCGCCACGGCGCCGGTGCTGTCCTCGACCGCCACGTAGAGTGTGTCGGCCGCGTTGGTCTCGGCGCCGTAGAAGTACAGCCGCAGGGTTCTGGCGTCGTTGCCGGCCCAGTCCTGCGTGGCGTCCCAGGTGCGCGAGGCCTCGGAATAGAAGGGGGCCTCGGCGTTGTCGTACTCCAGAGGCATCGCCTGGCGGCCGCCGTGGACGACGGTCTTCTCGGCGAACGGGGACTGGGCATAGCCGACGAGCGAGCCGGTGTTGTTGGTCCAGCCGTCGATCCAGGTCTGGAAGACGGCCTGGCCGGCGTCGATGTCGTCGGTGTAGCTCTCGATGTCGTCGATGGTGGCATACTCAGCCGTGGTGAAACTCCACAGGTCGCCTTCCCAAACGACGTCACCGTCGTCGGCATCGACTTTCCAGTAGTAGACGTTACCGAAGACCAGATCGGGCACAAACTCCGCCTGGCTGACGGTTGCGGCCGGTGCCAGAGCCTCGGGATTCGTGCTCAGATAGACCTCGTGTGAAGCCGCCTCGCGTCCCGGCCGCCAGGTCAGGGTCGCGTCGACATTCACGTTGGTCGCTCCGTCCCCCGGCTCCGGCTCCCGCGCAAACGCGGGAATATAGTAGAAGCGGACCTCGCTCAGACCGTATTGAGGCAATTCACCCCACCCACTGTTGACCGTGAGTCTGACGTACTGAACCGCTACGCCGCCAAAGTCCACGGTTGTGCTGTGAACGTAATCCGCCTTGGCCGTGCCCTGGGCCAGTTCCGTCTCACCGAGAGAAATCCAGTTCACTCCATCGGCAGAGTACTCGATTGTCACCTCCTTGACGCCAAAGCCCAAGACGAGCTCGAACTCGACGTTGTAGTTCCAGACCCAGAGCTCGTGGAGCTTGTAGACGCGATCGAATTCGAACTGTATCCAGATGGGATCACCGTCGGCGGGGCTGCCAAGCCACATATCGGTACTTTTGGTCGAGTGCTGGTCCGCCTCGTCGAGGCCTGAGCCGTTGACGATGTTCTCGATGCCTTCTGTGGCGGTCGATGTTGCATTCGTTGCGATAAGGATGTTCTCTATCGGATAGGCGAAAGGCTCCGTCGTGAAGCTCCAGACGTCTCCCTTGAATACGGCGAAGTCTGGTGCGCCGTTGACTTCATCTATGCGCCAGTAATAGGTTTGGCCGAAATCAAGGCCGCCGGGATCGAAGGAATTGACATCCACATCCTGGGCCGTGGGCACGGTGGCATCATTTACGTCGGTCCAATCCGTTCCGAAGTACACGTTGTGCGTGGCGGCCGACGCACCCGGTTTCCAACCCAGGATCACATCCCGCGTGATATCGTCACTACCCGTTGCAGGAATGGGATTCGTGGCCTTGACGACCGTCAACGGCAGCACAACCGACTCGAGCCAATCGATCTGCCATCCGTTCGACGCGCCTTCCTGAAACGCGGACAGCGCGACGATGTCGTCCGGAGTCAATCCCAGATTCGCCAGGGGGATGACCGCGTGGATTGTATCGCCGTCAATCGTGTATTCGTAGTCCTCAATCAGGGCTTCTTCGGTCAATGCAATATAGGCGTACACGCCGTTGGTATTGCCGTCGCGCCAGCCGAACTGAACCACCACATCCACCCCGATGGGGTTCTCCACACCGGTCGCAGTACCCTCGTAATCGGAGTTGTGATACCCGGTGGTCGGATCGTTGTCCGTGTCGAGAATCCAATGGTAGTAATACCGGTTGGTCATGCCGGCCGGGGTCTGGGCTGCCGAAGGCGCAAAGACGCCGTACACCGTCATCGTCAGATTCAGGTTCCCTTCCTCCACCCATGCCTCAATACGCTTGATGTCGCCGCTTGAATCGGCCATGTCGGACGGATCGTCCACGCCCGCGACCTGGCCGACGGCAATCCCACCGTACCCGATCATCATCCACCCGATGGTAAACGCCGCAAGCCATAGGATGCGGAATGTTGGGATGGCAGAAGGGGGCCTCTCCGGCCATTGCGTGACGGACCGGGAACTTGATGCACGAGATGCTCGCACAAACCGTTTCTTGCACATGATAATCCTCCTTCAATGAGACGCTCAGATCAGATTCTCCGTGCCCCGGGAGCGGGTACGGCACGTGTCATGTCGCGATCTATGAGGTGGATGCTTCTGTCAAAGAATGTGGATTGCGTGAGATGGCCGGCGCCGATCCGGAACGTTGAACAGATATCAACTGGCGCTCCAGGCTTCGCTGTGCGTCGAATCCAAGGCATTACTCCGTACCTCCGAACTATGGCATTTGTACCAAAAGAAGCGGCCCGTAACAAGGAAAAATGGCTTTGCGCCCGGGCAAAGAGAGGCCTATGATACAGTCTTGGGGCTCTGAACCCGGATACGCCATCTGTAAGTGGCCGTAGCATGGTGCCGAAGGAAGGGGATTTTGCAGTGAATCGACGTCAATTTCTGCAGAGTATGGCAACTGCGTCGACGGCCCTATGGGCTCGGAGATGCATGGGCGCCGGCAGCGGAGCATCCGATGGGGTGGTTTTGCCGACGCCGACGCCCCAGCAGGCTCGCTGGCAGGACATGGAACTCGGGATGTTCTTCCATTTCGACCTGCCGATCTACAAGCCTGGCTGGAATTGGCGCAGTTGGCAGGACAAACCGACGCCCGAGATGTACAACCCGTCGAAGCTGGATACGGACCAGTGGATGGAAGCCGCCCGCGCGATGGGGGCCAAGTACGCCGTGTTTGTCGCCAAGCATTGCAGCGGCTTCCTCCAGTGGCAGAGCGGTCTCTATCCCTATGGTGTCCGGCAATCGCGCTGGCGCGACGGCAAAGGAGATGTCGTTCGCGATTTCGTGGAATCGTGTCGCAAATACGGCATCGAGCCCGGCCTGTATGCCTCCGTGACCGCCAACGGCTATTTGGAGGTGGACAATCCCGGCCTGGTCAATCGAGGCAAGGGCGGCGATCCGGCGGTGCAAGAGCGTTACGTGAAAATTTGCGAGCAGATGCTGACCGAGCTGTGGAGCCGCTACGGGGACCTGTTCGAGATCTGGTTCGACGGCGGGGCGCTGCCGGTGGCCAAGGGCGGCCCGGACCTGGTGCCGATCTATCAGAAGTACCAGCCCGACGCCATCGTCTTCCAAGGTCCAGCCGCGTCGATCCGCTGGATCGGCAACGAGCGGGGTGTCGCTGCCTATCCCTGCTGGGCCACCGTCCCGCACCGGGAGGATTACCATGGCCCGGGCGATCCGGACAGCCGCTACTGGCTGCCGGGCGAGTGCGACGTTCCCGTCCGCAACCACGAGTGGTTCTGGACGCCGGACGCCGAGCATAAACTCTATTCCGTCGAGCAACTGATGGATATGTACTACCGCTCAGTGGGGCGCAACTGCAATCTGCTGCTCAACGCCAATCCCAATCCGGACGGGCTGGTTCCCGAGGCGGATTTCCAGCGATACGTCGAGTTTGGAAGGGAGATCCGCAGGCGATTCGACACGCCTTTGGCGCGTACCGAGGGCAGAGGCTCTGCGGTTGAATTGAAGTTGCCAGGGCCTTCGACGATCGATCATGTCATCATCATGGAGGACATCCACCACGGAGAACGCATCCGCAAATACCGGATTGAGGGGCTGACCGGGCCCGATACGTGGCAATCGCTCTGCGAAGGCCAATCCGTCGGACACAAGCGGATCGAACAGTTCGGATCGGTCGAGGTGGCGAAGCTTCGCCTGCGCACGTTGGATTCTGTGGGCGAGCCGCTCATTCGAGAGCTGGCCGCGTACCACGTGGGATAACGTCCCGCCTTAGAGCAGCGAGCGGTAGGCGTAGCCCTTGAGCATGACCTCGAAGTCCGCCCATTCCTCGTCGTCAGCCGGCGTTCGGTAGAAGGCGAAGCTGGCCGGCTCATGCAGTGATTGGAGGTTCCACTCCATCAGTGCCCGGCTGCGCCATCGCTGCATTTCGGCATGGCCGTCGGCGTAGCCCAGCGTGCTGCTGTCGTCACGATGCCAGACCCCGAACGGATCGACCCACTGCCTCGATCTGGGGTTCATGACCCAGGAGCCGTTGTTGTACCCGCGCGGATCGCACTCGGCCAGGAAGACGTACTTGGTCGCCGGCTGCTTGATGTCCGTGTAGTTGACGCAGGGGTGGATCTCCCACGTGTTGGCCGGCACCGCATTCATGCCGCCGGCAATCGAGTACGTGCGGAAGGCGAACTGATGGCCCGGGCTGTTCCTTCGCCGGTCGGAGGGGCAGCGATAGACCTCCAGCGCCCTGACGTAAGGCCACAGCAGTCCTTGCTGAATGTACTCCTTCTTTTCCTCGATCGAGGAGCTTGCCCCCGACGGGGGAATGACCACCCATGCAGCGGGATTGGAGGTGGAGATCGGGGCGCCTGGTGTTTGGCCCGAGACCAGCTTGCCGTCGTTCTCATCCTTGTACATCAGCCATGCCAGCGTGAGCGTCCGCACGTTGCTGCGGCAGGTCAGACTTCGGGCCTGTTCTCGGGCACGCTTGAGGGACGGCATCAGGATGGCCATGAGCACCGCGATAATGGCGATGACCACCAGCAGTTCGATCAATGTGAACGCTCGTTTCTTCATATCGCCTCTCCTGCCCTGAAGTGATGAGCGAACCCGGCGACCTGTCAAGGGCTGCCGGACAAGATCCTGTACGATTCTATCCATGGGAATCCGCTGGAACAAGGACCACTGCCGCCAAGGTGCAACGAAAAACTCTCGGCCGAGGGATTGACAATCGGGCGGCAATGTCCTATTGGTCTGGCCAGAGGTGGTGGCCCGGAATGGGTCGTGAGGATAGGATGCCGGAGAAAAGGAGTTGGCCATGAAAGTACGAATCGAGGATACGTGCACGGCATGCGGGCTCTGCTGCGACACCTGCCCGGAAGTCTTCGAGATGGGCGATGAGATCGCGACGGTCATCGTCGACGAAGTCCCCGCCGATTTCGAAGACGCCGCGCAGCAAGCGGCCGATGAGTGCCCGGTCGAGGCGATCATCGTCGAATAGTCTGGTTTGGCCCGGTTTCCGTCCCGAAGGCGGCGGAGAGTCTGCCCTGCCTGGCGATCCGCTCAGGGTTGGGTCACACAGCGCGGATCCATGAAGTGCAGCAGGTAGTCGGGACCGCCGGCTTTGGTGCCGGCGCCGGACATCTTGAAACCGCCGAAGGGCTGCACTTTCACCAATGCACCGACGCTGGGGCGGTTCAAGTACAGGTTGCCGACACGGAACTGCCGCACGGCTGTTCGGAGATGCTCTTCATTCCTGCTGAAAACAGCCCCCGTCAGGGCGAACCGCGTCGAGTTGGCCCACGCCAGCGCCTCGTCGAAGTCCTTTGCTCGCATGATCGAGAGCAGGGGCCCGAAGACCTCTTCTTGTCCCAGTCGCTTCTGCGGCGTGATGCCTTCGACGAGGGTCATCGGCACGTAGTAGCCCTTGTCGGGGACGGCGCTGCGATAGAGCACCGTGCCTTCCTTTGCGGCCAGGTCGACGTACTGCAGGATGGTGCGCTGGGCCTTGGCGTCGATCACCGGTCCCATGTAGTTGCCCGGGTCTTCGGCCGGCCCGATCTTGAGCTTCCTGGCGGCCTCGACGAGCTTCGGCACGAAGCGGTCGTATACGTTGTCGACGACGATCAGCCGTGAGCAGGCGGAGCACTTCTGCCCCTGGTAGCCGAACGCCGAGTACAGGACATCTCGAATCGCGGCTTCTTCGTCGAAATCCTCGTCGATCACGATGGCGTTTTTGCCTCCCATCTCACAGATCACGTGTTTGACAGAGGCCTGGTTCTCGGGCGTGCGGCCGGCGCGCTCGACGATCCGCAGGCCGACCGACATCGACCCGGTGAAGGCGATCACGGTGACCTTGGGACTGTCCACCAGGAGATCGCCGATCTGCGAGCCGGGCCCCGGGACGTAGTTGAACACGCCGGCGGGCAGTCCGACCTCGCGGAAGATCTCCACGAGGTGATGTCCGACCACCGACGACTGGCTCGACGGCTTGAAGACCACGGGGTTGCCCGCGACGATCGCGGCTGCACACATCCCGCAGCCGATGGCGAATGGGAAGTTCCACGGCGCGATCACCACCGCGACCCCCTTCGGTTGATAGAAGCAGAAGTTCGATTCGTCGGCGTAGCTGCCCATGTCCTGCGCGGTGCCCAGGCGGACCATCTCGCGGGCGTAGTATTCGAGGAAGTCTATGCCTTCGGCCACGTCATTGTAGGCTTGGGCCCATTGCTTGCCCTCTTCGAGGACCTGCCAGGCGGCATACTCGAACATGCGGCGGCGGGCCGAGTCCGCTGCTTTGACCAAATACATGGCGCGTTGCGAAGGATCGACGTCGCGCCACATCTCCAGGGCGCGTTCGGCGGCATCCAAGGCCGCCTCGGCCTCTTGCGTTCCCGCCTGGCAGACCTTCCCGACGATCTCATCGGGGTCGGCCGGATTGACCGAATCAAGCGTATTCGGTGTGGTGACGTCGCGTCCGTCGATGTACAGCGGATAGGTCCGACCGAGTTGTTTGCGGACTTCGGCGATCGCGCGAGGGAACGCCTCACGCATCTTGAGATCATCCACACCGGGGAAGATCGGTTCGTTTACGAAAGGCGGAAGGTCTATGGCAGATGCGGATGGGATGCGAGAGGTGGTCATCGTATTTTCAACTCCTTCATGGCGGTTCGTCTTCTCTTTGGCTATAGGATCTGTGGGATCTTGGTCACCCTGCGGAAAGCTCTCGGCTACGATCCGAGGCGCGCCGTAATGCCTGCGAGACCATGTCCCCAAAGCGGTGCGCGTGGAACACATTGAATGCGGCTTCCGTCGTGCCGTTGGGTGTGGCGACCCGGGCGTTGAGCTGCGCCGGGCTGGTGCCCTCACCGGCGGCCTTCTCCGCCAGTAGCGCCGCGCCTTTGGCGGTCTGGAGCACGAGGTGCTGGGCATCGTCTTCAGGCAGGCCCAGATCGACGCCTGCCTTGATCATCTCCTGCATCAAGAGGAAGAAGTAGGCCGGTCCCGAGCCACTGACCGCTGTGACCGGATCGAGCAGGCTCTCGTCCTCGACGACGATGACCTCGCCTACGCTCAACAGGATAAGGCGGGCCTTCTCGACCTTCGTTCGGGCCTTCGCATTGGCGTAGAGCGCGCTGGCGGCCTCATCGACCCACGCGGGCATGTTGGGCATGACCCGGACGATGGCCAGGTCGCCGAGGATCGATGCGATCAGCGACGTCGTGATGCCGGCGGCGATCGAGATGACCAGGGTGTCCTCGCCGATGCCGCTCTTGATGCTCTCCAGTGCAGTTCGCATGTTCTGCGGCTTGACGCTGAGCACCAGGACGTCGACCTTCGAGGCCAGCAGGACGTTGTCGTCGGCAGTCCGGACCCCGTAGTGCTCCCGGAGGTATTCGAGCCTCTCCGGGCGGATGTCACTGGCATAGACCTTGCCGGGACGATAGACCCCTGCCTTCAGCACGCCGTTGATGAGCGCTTCGGCCATGTTGCCGCCGCCGATGAAACCGATGGTCTCCACGGTGTTCTCCTTGTCCAACCCTTTGAAAGTGGCTTCGCGTGGATCCTTGACGCACGGCAGGTAGGATAGGGGGCGAGCCGGGGAAAATCAATGGAAAAGCCCGGCAATATGTCCCAAAGACCGCCGCGACGGCGTGCATCGAACGCTTCAGCCCGTCAACAGTTCGAACTGCTCCTTGCTCAGGCACTGGCGCAGCTTCTGCAACGCCGTCAATTCGATCTGGCGAATGCGTTCTTTGGTCAGGCCGAGTTCGTCGCCGATCTGCTTGAGCGTCTTGGTCTTCTTGCGCACGGTGGCGCCGAGCAGGCCGAAGTGGTGCAGGATGACATACTGCTCGCGTTCATCGAGTTCCTCGCGGATCACCTCGGCCAGGCTCTGCCGAGTTCGTTCGATGGCCAGTACGTCGGCGGTGTTCTGGCGCAACCCTCGCTGGATCGTGGCCAGCGATTCGGCGCGTCGGCGGGTCAGTTCGGTGCTCCTGCCGGAGACCTTGGCGTATTCCTTCGCGATGTTGAGGGACGCCCGGCGACTGAAGCGAAAGCCCGTGGTGTAATCGAATTCTTCGACGGCCTGGATCAGGGCGAAGTTGCCCTTGCTGACCAGTTCGGAGAAGTTGGCACCGTCGCCGGTGTGCTTGCTGGCGATACTGACGACGAGCCGCAGATTGGCCTCGATCAGCATGCGGCGGATACTCTCGGCCTGTTCGAGATAGTCTTCAAGTTGTGACAGCAGGGACGCCGAGACGGCGGCCAACCGAATCTGATGCCGCTCGGTGGCCACAAGATACTTGAGATAGTTGTAACGTCGGAACAGCTCGATCTCCTCATCGCGACTCAGCACGGCCGTCGTCTTGAGTACTTGCAGATACTCTGGGAGAAGGCTCTCGCCGACCATCTCGAACGGCTCGACGCGTTTGTCCGGCTCCGGCTGGTCCACCTTCAGGGGGCGACCCAGGATTTGCCTGCGGGCCCCCTCGCGGAGGAACTCCTCGCTGGGGACGAAGTCGATCTTCCTGGCCAACAGGGTCATGGCTCGCCGCTGGTTGATGATGCGGTAGACGGTTGCCCGGCTGCGGTCGAATCGGGCCATCAGTTGCCGCACGCTGATTCCCTGTTTGTGAAGGCGATACAGTTCGGCCGCCTCGGTGGGTCTCATCCGGCCTGACGGCCGCCGAAAGACGGGTTTGCCGGGGTGCTGTTTCTCGTATTCCTGAAGGGTGTAGCGGACGGTCTCGTGGGCGACGCCCAGTTTGTTGCAGATTTGTTCGATGATCTGGTGTCGCGAGCCGGATGTCTTGGCGGCGAGGCTGCGGGCCTGGCGGACCACCTGCTGTCGCTCCTTTGTGGTCAGCCTCCGGAAGCGGCCGGCTTGGACGACGAGTTTGGGATTGTCCTGGACGAATCGCTCGACGGTGGACTCCAGAAAGCCGTACCGACGGCCGCCGTCGGCGAAGACGAAGCGGCGGGCCAGAAGGCCGCGCCGGCGCCAACGCCCAATGGTTTTCGTCGAGACGTTGAATCTATGGGCCAGTTCCTCGGCGGCATAGACCTTCTCGCCTTGTTCGCTCGCCGGGGCGGCCAGCGAACTGCTGAGCCTGGCGATGAACACCTCGAGGTCTTGACGCAGGTCTCGGCCGTCGAGCAGCGGATGGTCGATCTCGTGTTGCGGGTGAAAGCCCGTGATGTGGAAGCAGACGAAGTCGAACGGGTACTGCCTGGCCTCGTCGATCAGTGTATGGAGCTTCTCGGCCGCCTCAAGCTCGCGGCGACGCTTGTCTTGCGGCGTGAACCGAAGCTGCATCAGCAACTGGGCCAGATTGGGATTCTTGATCGTACGCACGGTCGGTTACTCGTATTCTCATTTGGCCAGATGTCTATTATAGCCTTTCCGGGCCCATAAGAAAAGGACAGTGCGAATCACACTGTCCTTGGTTCCCGCGATTTTGTCGTGCGTGCTCTATGTACGGTCGGCGCCGGTCAGGCCACGAGGCTCTTGGCCGTATCGACCGCCGAGGCGGCATCCGGGGCATAGCCCTGAGCCCCGATCTTCTCGGCGAAGCTCTGCGTCACCGGCGCCCCGCCCACCATGACCTTGGCTTTGACGCCCGCCTCCTGCAAGGCCTTGATCGTCTTTTCCATTCCCGGCATCGTCGTTGTCAGCAGGGCGCTCATACCGACGAGCTGGACGTTCTTCGACTTGGCCTCCTCCACGAACTTCGCCGGTGAGACATCCACACCCAGATCGATGACCTCGAACCCGGCGCCTTTGAGCATCATGGCCACCAGGTTCTTGCCGATGTCGTGCAGGTCGCCCTGGACGGTGCCGATGACCAATTTGCCGATCGGCTGGACGCCCGCCTTGACCAGTTCCGGCTCGAGCACCTCCATCGCCATCTTCATCGCCCGGGCGGCGATCAGCACCTCGGGGATGTAAACCTCGTTTTTCTTGAAGCGGTCCCCAATGACATCCATGCCGGCGATCAAGCCTTCGTCGAGGATGGCTTTCGGGGCCATACCCTCACTCAGCGCCGCCTTTGTGGTGCTCACGGCGGTTGCCTGGTCGCCCTTGATGACTGCTTCGGCCAACGCTTTCAGATCTGCCATCTTTCGTCACCTCAAATCTGCGTCCGTTGTCGTCTTTTTCCCACCTCTCCGAAGCAGGCATTAGACTGCATCGGCGTCGTCGCAACAAGCGCAAAATCGCCCTCTACAGGAAAACCGGTCACGCCCTTTTGGCGCGGATTGTCGGGTTGTTTGCTTGACTTGCGGCCAAGCGGCGGTAAGATGGCGACGAAATGGGTTTTGTCCCCGTAGCTCAATTGGATAGAGCGTTGGCCTCCGGAGCCAAAGGTTAGAGGTTCGAATCCTCTCGGGGATA
>ERZ764778.2293-NODE-2293-length-17240-cov-28.975153_pt1 | contig 17240 bp, 14 predicted proteins | sample MGYA00374951_ERZ764778 | MGnify/ENA primary metagenome ERZ764778 (study PRJEB28918, sample SAMN05720193) | bioreactor metagenome | isolation source: Anaerobic biogas reactor | place: USA:Washington, USA | collected 2015-08-08 ...
GATATAAACAGAACTCCGGGATCCGCCAATCACTCGGAACGGGGGCAAGCCGGGCCGCCCTTGCCCTACAGCCCGACCTGCCGCAGATCGATCTCCCGGGGAGTCCCGGTATCGATCGACTCCCATGCCTGGAACGTCGCAAGCGTCGTCGCGACACTCCCGGCAAAATCCGGCACTTCGCCCTTCACGAACGCCAGGAGTTCCCCGGCAAACCCTTTGTCCTGGGCGAGCCATCGCCTCTCCCTTGATGCCTTCCCACCCCGCCGGAGTTCGAGGTCGCGGAAATCGGTGATCCTCCCCACAGCGTTGTCGCAGAAGACCTCGACGGTCTCCTTCGGGTACGAGGGGTCGCCGAGCGTCGTGTAGGTGACGGTGCCAAGCGAGCCGTCATCAAACGTCAGAGTCGCCTGGAAGTTGTCATACTTCCGGAGGCTCCCGGTCGGCTCGATCGCCCGGGCATAGACCTGGATCGGTCGTGCCCCGGTGATGAACTGCATGAAGTCGATGAAGTGGCAGCACTCCGAGATCAGCATGCCGCCCCCCTGCTCGTCGTCGTGCACCCAGTGGTCAGGCGGGATCTGCCCGGCGTTGACCCGGTAGTGCAGGACCGCAGGCGTACTCCGGTTCCCGAAGAACTCCTTCATCCTCTGCGCAAGCGGGGAGTGGCGCCGGTTGAACCCGACCATCAGCCGCTGCCCGGACTCGTTCCACGCCTCGACGACCCTCCTGAGTTCATCGATATTGGTCGCAAGCGGCTTCTCCACGAAGATGTCCTTTCCAGCATGCAGCGCGTCGATCGCCATCGGGGCATGGAGGTCGTTTCTGGTCGCGATCATCACTGCGTTGATATCAGGGTCTTTGAGGATCTTCTGGTAGTCGGTGGTGCAGTAGGAGAACCCGTACTTCTTTGCGACCGAGTGCGCCGAAAGCCCTGTCGCGGTCGCAAGCCCAGCGAGGTTCACAGGGAGCCCCGGCAGGTGAGGGTAGAGCGAGCTCAGGGCGTGGACCCCGGCACCGATACACCCGAGCGTCCTGACCTGGGCCGACCTCTTCCGCTTCCCCGACCCCGGGAGGTAGGTGACGGTGCCGGAGGCACCCGTGCCGTTCGGGCTGTACTGCAGGAGGACCCCGATGTACCGCTCCTTTCCCGTGTTGATGAGGTCGTAGGCGTCAGGTGCGTCCTCAAGCGCGAAGGTGTGGGTGATCAGCCGGTCGAGATCGACCTTTTTTTGCCGCACCAGTTCCAGGAACGCCTCCATGTTCCTCCGCTCAGTCCACCGGACGTAGATCGGGTAATCGATCCCCCGCTCCTCGTAGTTCCGGTCGTAGCGGCCGGGACCGTAGGACCGGGAGACAACGACCTCAGCCTCCTTCTCGTAGAAGATATTCCGGGGCACGTTCATGCCCACGTTCCCGACGACCACGACCCTGCCCTGATCCCTGACCAGGCGGCCGGCAGCCTCGATAGGGGCGCTCGACCGGGTGGCCGCGGTGATGATGACCGCGTCCGCCCCGAACGGCGAGAAGGCCTTCATCCTCCCGGAGAGGCCGTCGTAGTTTGAGACGGCATCGGCACCGAGGCTTGCTGCGAGCGAGAGTTTCTCTTGGTCGATATCGATCCCGATGACCCGGCACCCTGCTGCCTTGAGGATCTGGATGACAAGGAGCCCGATCAGCCCTAGCCCGATCACCGCGACGCTCTCGCCCACCGTGACCCGAGCATTCCGGACACCGTGCATCGCGATCGACCCGACGGTCGTGAACGCCGCTTCCCTGAAACCGACGCCTTCCGGGATCCTGACGCAGAGGTTCTTCGGCACCGAGACGTACTCGGCATGCACCGCATACCCGGCTCCGGCGCAGGCGACACGATCACCGACCTCGAAATCGTCGGTCCCGGTCTTCACCACCGTTCCGGCACAGCTGTAGCCGAGCGGCTCCGGCTTTGAGAGACGGCTCATTGCCTGCCGGTACGCCGGGAGGGGACCGTCCGTACCGATCTTCTGGATAACCTTCTTCACGTCGTCGGGGCGTGCCTTCGCCTTCCCGATGAGCGACTGTCCTGCGAGGTTGATCAGCGACGACTCCGTACCTGCGCTGATGAGGGAGTAGGCGTTTCGAACGACGACTCCCCGCGTTACAGCGGGAACGGGGACGTCCTCCACCTGGATAGACCCTGACTGCAGGTCAAGTAATACCTGTTTCATGCGAATTCCCCCATATCCCTGACTGGCTGAGGCAATCGAGCACTTCAGACGTCATGAAGAGATCAGGAAAGTTCTTCGACGGCTCCACAGTCGACGACCGTATCCTGAGCAACCGGCAGAGCGCCTTAAACGACCGTGTCTCAGCGGTCTCGCTATACCGCCTGCGGGCGACCTGCCGGTAGACTGCGTAGCCGAACCGGAACGCCCGGTGCCGTACCGGGTACTCCCCGATCGACGCCACCTTCGCTGCTGCAACGACCGACGGGGGCAGGCTGCTCCAGGAACTCGGTTCCCACCTGAGCGCAAGACCTTCCCGGACGGTCTCCTCAAGCCGGTTGAGGCAGAGGCCGGCGTGCTCCCGGTAGTGGCCATTATTCCGGGACGTGTAGATGAAGGAGGCGTGCGCGAACGCGTACGCCCCCGAGAGGTGGTAGGCGAAGGATAACCCGCTCCCCGACCAGTTGAACCGCCCGCACGGGCACAGGGCAGCCTCGAGCCACTGTGCACCCCTCGCGAGGCTTTCGTCGATCCGGTCCTCCCTGAGCACGTCGTTTGCCTTTGCAAGGTAGTACATGGTCACCCCCTGGTAGTGCACGCAGGGAAGGTCGAAGACGTAGGGATAGGTCCCCTTATCGATGGCATAGGGATAGACCCCGTCGTCCCGCTGGTGGCGGACGACGTTCTCCGCCGCCCGCATGGCAGCCGCACGGGCATCCCGGTCATCATACCGCTCCGCGTACCGCGCAAGGAACGCCCCACAGGAGGCATCGACGTTTAAGTGGTCGGCGGTATACTGCGCTGACTTCAAGAAGTAGCCCGGGCGCTTCTCGGCCGCGAGGACATGGTCCCGGGCCTTCACGAGCTCCTCCTCGTGGGGGTACCAGTCCGCCGCCTCCAGCAGAGCATCCCCGATAAAAGCAGTGATCAGGGCCGAAGGCTGGTTGTAGTTGACGTGGACCTCGTTCCAGGACCCGTCCGGGTTCTGGCATTCAACGACGTAGTTCAGGATCGGACCCACGAGTGGGTCGCCGCCCGCACGAAGCATCGCCTTGCAAATCTCGGCGTGCACCCGGTTGCGGACGATCCCGAAGACGGGGTCGCGGATGTATGCGGTCTCTCCGTCGACGACCGCCATCTCCCGGACCGCCCCGCTCATCCGGGTGACCAGTGACGTCACGCGCCCGTCCATGTTATCCTCTCGATCTGCTGCTTCAGTTTGAGGGCGATCGCCCTCCGGTCATAGTGCTCTGCGACGTACTCCCGCCCCCGGCGCCCCATCTCCTCCCTCCTCTCGGGGTCGTCCAGGAGCGAAGAGAGCGTCGCGGCGATCGCCTCCGGGGTGTTTTCGGCGATGACCCCGGCACCCGACTCTTTGGCGAGGTGGGCGATCTCGCCGTTCCCGCATCCGATGAACGGTATCCCGCACGCCATGTACTCGTATGCCTTGGTGGGAGCGGCATACTCGAGGGTCTCGAGTCGTTTCAGCGGCGCCACCCCCACAAGCGACTCAGAGAGCAGCCCCGGGATCTCCTCCCGGGGGAGGATGCCAGTAAATATGACCGAATCGGTCAGGTTCTCAGCCTTCACCAGCCGCTCGAGGTGCTCTCTCGTGTCGCCGTCGCCTACGATGAGGAGCTTCAGGTTGTAGGTGCCGTTCATCGACTTGACGGCGAGCGCTACCTTATCGAGGTCCTGTGCGTGCCCGACGTTACCGGCGTATATAATCTGCTGCTTCTTCCCGCTGTTTGTGGGGCGGAAGAAGTCGGTGTTGACACCGTTTGGCATCAACTCCATGGGAGCCGTGACCCTGTAGCGTGACAGGATCCTCCGCCCGAGTTCTTTGGTCGTGACACCCACGAGGTCAGCCCGGGCGAGGCACATTCCCTCAAACTTCCGGCTCACCTTCTCTTGGATGCTCCCCTCCCGGAGGAATCCAAGACTTATAGACGCATCGATCCAGAGGTCGCGGATATCGAGGATCCACTTCACCCGGGTTGTCCGCCGGAGCACGTAGCCCGGGATCCCGGTGAAGAGAGGGGGTGCCGACGTGATGACCACATCAAACCGGTTCCGGGGGGAGCAAAGCCAGAGAAGAACGTGGAGCGGGAAGATGAGATAGTAGGCCATCCTGCTTGCGAACCCCGGGTCACCGGAGCCGGGCTGCCAGGTCCAGAGGCGTACAACCCGGACTCCATCGATCTCCCCTTCCCGGACCCGCCTCCAGGTACGCGGGAACGACCCCGTGGGGAACGTGGGGTGAGGTGCAAGCACAGTCACGTCGATACCCAGTCTTGCAAGATGCACAGCGGTATCGTAGATACGCGATGCGTTCCCGGACTTCTCAGGTGGAAAGTGTTGTGATACGATGCATACCCGTTTCATCTCGAATGGGCAAGGAGACCCCCCACGCAAGCGTGGGGAGGAATTGCCCCCTCAGTAATGTTTTCGTATTCTGAAGTCGATACCCCGGTTATTAGCGCACTGACGCCGACTCCTGAAGAGGAGTTTTCAACCACACGACCACTTGCGTATGATGTGCGCTGTCGGGTGAGGAGCAAGTAGCCGGTGATTCCGTGGGTCCACGGATAATCGGTAGGGGCCGCGTCAACCGGCCTGCACGAATAAGGCTGGCTAAAGCAACCTTCGTGCGAATTAAATTGCATCGTTGTGGTCTCCATGAGATCCTCGCTGGAAGCCCCCTCCGTTAGGGGGGTAGTTGACGTAACTCCTCGTATTGCCAAGATGCGGTTCACGCAAAGACGGTCCTCTCTCAAACCCGTGCACAGGGTTAGAGAAACCTCTCCCGCCCGTCAGGGGAGAGCAGGGGGACAGACGGCGGCGATGACGCTGTGATGGGCCGGGTCGCGTCTGTGGAATACAGGCCTGCCGGAGGGATACCTTCGTCCAGGGGCACCGGATGCACCAGCGAACCATCGCCCAGAACACGGACAGCAAAACCCTGGCTGGTCCACTGTTCATGGTCGAGGATGTTCCGGGCATCTATGACAAACTTCGTTCTCATCCGGAGCCCCGCCGGTTCGATCCCGCGGAAGCAGTCGTGGTCGGCGAGTATGACGATACAGTTGCTCCCCGCTGCCGCATCAGCCATCTCCATGAGGGGGTGCGGGAACTCCCTCACGTAGGGGTCGTGGCACCTGATGGCATACCCTTCGTTCTCGGCGAGCTGGATGAACTTAAACGCCGGGCTCTCCCGGGTATCACCGACGTTGCCCTTGTAGGCAACACCGAAGATGCTGATAACCGGGTCCTTGATGCCGGTGAGCAGGTCACGGGTGATGTGCAGCACATAATTTGGCATGGAATCATTGACCTCCCGCGCCGTGGAAACCATCCTGCACCGTGTCGAGTTCTCGGTCAGAAACCAGGGGTCGATGGCGATGCAGTGTCCCCCGACTCCCGGGCCCGGATTGAGGATCGAGACCCGGGGATGCTTGTTTGCAAGGCTGATGGCCTCCCAGACGTTGACACCGCACTCATCCGCGAGCTTTGCAAACTCGTTCGCGAGCGCGATATTCACGTCGCGGCAGGTGTTCTCCATCAACTTGACAAACTCAGCCGTCCGGGTGTCGGTCTGGTAGATCTCCCCGCAGACGAAGGTCTGATAGAGTGAGGTCGCCTGATCAGTGGAGTCCCGGTCGTACCCGCCGATGATGCGGCTGTTGCAGACCATCTCTTTTAAGGTCCGCCCGGGGATTGCCCGTTCAGGGCAATGTGCGTATAAGAAATCCCTGATGGTAACGCCGCTCTTCTCGAGCCTTGGAATGACAACACGCTCACTCGTTCCGGGGGGGACGGTTGATTCGAGGATGACCAGGTTCCCCTCCCGGAGATGAGCAGCGATCGTGTCGGCCGCTCGTTTGACGTATGAGAGGTCCGAGACCTTTGTTGCCGGGTCCAGGGGCGTCGGCACGGCTATCAGGAAGACATCCGCGGCCCCGGGTTCTCTCTCTGCAACAAACCGGTCTTTTGCCTGCTGATAAAGGTCCTCGATACCGGGCTCCTTGAAGGGGAGTTTTCCATGATTCAGACAATCTACCACACTCTGTTTTACATCGACGCCCACAACATCCGAGCCGTGAGCGGCAAGCAGCAATGCGGTCGGTAACCCAATGTATCCTAATCCCAGTACACAGATCTTCATGCGAATCTTCCTTTCCTCTGCAGTTATTGGGACCGTGCGGCAGCACAGACCATCACGATCATTTTTCCGGCGATTCCATCCCCATACGGGTTTCTCCAGGCGCGTTTCCAGGCGGTTGCGGAGCGGACTCCTTCAAGGATCTTCTTTGCATCGGCGCCGACCAGGATGTTCGATCCGACGTCAAGCGTCTCGGGCCGCTCCGTATCGTAACGCATCGTGGCGCACGGGACACCGAGAACACAGGTCTCTTCCTGAACACCGCCGGAATCGGTCAAGACGAGTTTCGCCTGCGACTCCAGCTGCAGGAACTCTAAGAACCCGAAGGGTTTGGTGAGGTTTAGTCCGTCGACCCCGAACCCCATCTCCTTGATCCGCTTCTCGGTCCTCGGGTGGACCGGGAAGACGACCGGCAGGGAGAACTCCTTCTGCACCCCCTCGAGCCCTTTCAGGATCTCCTTGAGGCGTGCCCGGTTGTCCACGTTCTCCTGTCGGTGGGCGGTAACGAGGAAGTACTTACGGGGCTCGAGGTCGAGGTCTTTGAGGATGTTAGCCTTTTTCTTTGCGATGTCAAGGTTCTGGTACACCGCATCGACGACGGTGTTGCCGGTCACACAGATCTTGGTGTCATCGATGCCCTCCGCAAGGAGATTCTCCCGGGCGCTCTCTGTCGGAGCAAAGAGGTAATCTGAGATATGGTCGGTGACAACCCGGTTGATCTCCTCCGGCATCTGGCGGTTGAAACTCCGGAGACCTGCCTCGATGTGGCCTACCCGCATATGAAGTTTCGATGCCGCGAGAGCCCCGGCCATGACGGTGTTCGTGTCCCCCTGCACCAGGACGATCTCGGGGGACTCCTTTGCCAGAATTTCCTCGACGCCGGTCATGATCTTCGCAGTCTGGCCCGCATGGGTTCCGGAACCCACGTCGAGGTTGTAATCAGGGTCAGGTAGTTCAAGCTCCTCAAAGAAGAGCCGGTCCATCTCGTAGGAGTAGTGCTGTCCGGTGTGGAGTATGAAGTAGTCAAGACCTCTCCGCTCGCACTCCCTGATAACCGGAGACATCTTGATGATTTCGGGCCGTGTGCCGAGTAGTATGCCGATCATTCTGCACCCCTTCGCTGCATCGTAACCCTCCTTCTCACTCCCGCAATCTTGCAATGAGAGCGAGCACCAGGCCCACTATGAGAGCGACGGTCCCGGGGATCAGGAAGAGCGATGCAAGCATGCCCTGCCCGATCGAGAAAAGGCCGGTTTCATTGAATCCCTGGAGAAACAGGAGCAGAAGATACACACCTGCGAGCATCGTGGCAAGCCCGGGCAGACCTATGTGCAGGAGGGGTTTCCTCTCCACTGTGAGCCAGAGTATTGATCCGAGCACCTCTATTCCATGGGATACGGGGTTCATCGTGGACGTATCAAAATCACCATATTTACAGTTGATTGGAGTCTCCCCGATGCGCAGGCGCTCCTCCTGCGCGACCCTGAGCATCTCCGATTCGATCGAGAAATCATCTTTTTTCAGTGTATGAAACATCGATTCTATGGTCTTCCTGCTCAGCGCCCGGAACCCGCACTGCGAGTCGGTGATCGAATTGCCGTTGCTGGAGACAAGATCGAGCACTGCCCGGCCAAACCTCCGGTATGCGGGCATCTGGTCGAAGGTCCGGAACCCGATGACGAGGTCGGCGGTACCGGAGAGGATTGGCTCAACGAGGGCGGGTATCTCATCGGGGTTGTGCTGGCCGTCTCCGTCCATAAAGACCAGGCAGTCATAGTCGTGCTCGACTGCATACCGAAGTGCATTCTTTATCCCCCTTCCTTTTCCCATCTGGGCTCCGTGCGAGATCACGGTCGCTCCGGCATCCCGGGCGACCTTCACGGTATTGTCTGTACACCCGTCATCTATTACGAGAACCTCGTCGACGTGCAACCGGGCCATCAGGACAACCGAACCGATTGCAACCTCTTCGTTGAAACAGGGAATCGCTGCAAGTGTTCTCTTGTTACCCAACCGGCGGGACCGGATGGAGGCAGGTTCAGCGGTCTCGTTCACCACCCGCCGGTATCCGGCCGCCGTCGGCGCCCGCAGAGGGTTGATCTGCTCCTGGACCTCACACCGGAGAGTGGGAACATGTATCCGGGTTTCCTGATCGAGTTTCCAGGATACGCGTCGTTCGATCCATCTGTCTGTCTCTGCATCTATGCACTGTGGCAATGGCACAGCTGTTTCTCCGGCGAACCATTCTTCCTGATGAGCGGATGGTCTCGCCAGAACCGGATCCTTGTCGTACATCCACTTTCCCCCTTGACGTACTGAAACGGGACTGTGCCGGGATATATTAATATGTTATTATTAACTATAAATGATTGACAAAGTATATTTATTAATTAAAGTTGGTTGATGACAGGCCCCTTATCTCTCTCCTGGGGTAGTTATTTGTTTCGAGCAAGGAGGGGAAGCCCGATATCGTATATTGACCAATGGTGGGGGGCTCGGGCACTCTGATTCACAGGATGCCTGTATTTATTGCATATCTCAAACCATAACGCTTAATTTAGGTTATCCTGGATGAAGGGCCAAAAATTTGATTTCGCCTGCCGCACCTTCTCTGGAAGATCAAACGTCTCTCACTGAATTCTTTAAAAATACCGATAACGAAAAGAATCTGCTTCCCGATCACACCCGCCCCCTATTGCCCGATCAGTTAATATTATATATTATTCTGTAGCCCGGATCAGTCGTGCAACTCCTCCTCTGGTGCAAGGAGTGCTGATACCTCAGCCATAAGGGTATAGTAGCGGTGGCGTCGGTCGGCACGGTACCGGCGGCTCTTCTCGTCGATCGGGAGCGGCGTAAAAGGAATCCCGTAGCTGATATCCCAGAGCACAAGCCCCTCTGGTGGGGCCGCAGGAAGCCTCCGTCCAGGGGGCTCGGCAAGGAGCCGGGCGATGTCCCCAACGTCGGCCTCGCCTCTCCCCACCCGCTCGAGCGCGGTTGCCATGCCCCTGACCATATTCCAGAGAAAACTCACCCCGGTCACCTCAAAGACGGCGAACGGCCCGTTCTCAAAGACCCGTGCGCTGAGCACATTCCGTTCGGGGTCCCGGCCACCGGCGCGGGCGAACGCCGAGAAGTCGTGTCGCCCGACAAACTCCCCTGCTGCCTCATGCATGAGAGCGACGTTGCCCGGGACCGGGAAGAAGAAGTAGCGGTAGGTCCGTGACATGGCACTGTATCGCGGGTGGAACCTGTCCGGCACCCCTGCCCATGCCGTACACCAGATATCCTCTGGAAGCACCCGGTTCAGTGACCGGATCGCCCGGTCCGGTTTTTCGGTAAAAAACGAGCAGACCTGGCACCGGGCGTGCACTCCACGGTCGGTGCGGCCGGCCGTGACAAATCCTGCCTCCCGCCAGTCTTCGAAGAGGCCCAGGCGTCTGCAGGCCGCGATGAACTCCCCCTCCACGGTGCGAAGCCCAGGCTGCATCTGTGAGCCGAAGAAACGGTCCCCGAAGTACGAGAAGCGAATTGCCAGTTTCATCGGTCTACCGTTTGCCGTATCCGGCGGAGAGCGCCTTTGATGGACTGCCGGGTGTAGGTGTGCAGCGGGGTCATTCTCCCTCCGGCCATCGTCCGCCCTTCCCGGATCGCGGTGAGGATGGAGGCCACGTCCGGCTCTGCCGCAACGTACGTGACCCCGAACCCGACGTAACGGGCGTTGTGAGCGTCGCTTCCTGCAACCCCGGGTTTCCTGTATCTCCGTGCGGCAACCGCGGCCTTCCGGTTCGCCGACCCGGTGATGTAGCGGCTGTTGAAGACTTCCACAGCATCCACGGCCCCGATGCTGGTCGCAAGTTTCCTCCCGACGCCGTGGCGCCAGCGGTGGTAGGGGTGCGGGAGGATCAGGAGGGCTCCCCGCGCCCGGGCCAGGGCGACGGTCTCGAGGAAGTCGCGGCCTGCCGGCAGGGGTTCCGTGACCCCAAGAGCGAGCAGGTGGCCCTGTCTCGTTGATATCTCAGTGCCTGGGATCACGGTCACGGTGGTGTCGCACTGGAGGGCGTAGCGGGCGCCATCCACCGTATCGTGATCGGTGATCGCGACGGCGTCCAGGCCAATCGCCTCCGCCCTGCGCAGAACCTCCTCCACACTGCTCTCTCCGTCCCTGGAGAACCTGGTATGGATATGCAGATCGCACCGCAGCATGAGATCAGAATATTTGTCATCCACTGGATAATAATTGAGATGTATGCGCATTCTCCTGCCGACCGGTTCGGCAACGGTCGGAATTGTGAAGGCGGCGGTTCGCCGGGCGAGCGACCGCTATGAGATAGATGTGGTGGTCACCGGCGATATAGCGTCGTTCCTCGCGCCCGGCGACCTCAAGCGGCTGCTTCGCGGCGGCGACTACGATATGGCAATCGTCTCCGGGATGTGCACCGCATCCTTCGCCGACGTCGAGCGCGAGACCGGTGTCCCGGTCTACCGGGGGCCGCGGCATGCGGCAGATCTCCCGCTGGTGCTCCCGGTTCTGGAACAGATCAGGCTCTCAAAGACCGTCCCCGCTGATGAATTCCTGGCAGATACGCGCCGCGAAGAGGCCTGCCGGCAGGTGGCGCTCCGGGAAGAGGGGGCGGACCCTGACTTCATCATCAGGGGCGTAAAGATTGGCGGAGGAGCGCGGATGAAGGTGCTTGCCGAGATCATGGACGCGCACAGGCGTGACGACCTGGAGGGTGAGGTCAGGCGTTTCTTTGCCGACGGGGCCGATATCGTGGACCTGGGGTTTGGCTTCGATGCGACGCCTGAGGATGTGGAGCGGTGTTTTTCGGCGCTTGAGGGTATCGAGGGGCCCCTGGCGGTCGATACGCAGGATCCTCTCCTCATCGCGGCGGCGCTCTTCCGTGCCGACCTGGTGCTCTCCCTGCACGAGGGGAATATCCCTGTCGTGGGCGAGGCGGTGGCTGATGCCGGGGCGGCCGCGGTCGTGGTGCCGCGCGAGCGGACGCTTTCTGAGAACCTTGCGGCGGCAGAGGAGGCAGGGATCTGCTGCCTCATCGCCGATCCTCTCCTCCAGCCGGTGGGGTCCGGGCTCACCGGTTCGCTCCGGGGGTTTTTGGGGGTTTCTTATCCGCTCTTCTTTGGGGCCGGGAACGTCGTGGAACTCCTGGACGCCGACTCTCCGGGGGCGAACGCGCTGCTTGCGGGGATGGCGCACGAGGTCGGTGCCGCGGTTATCTTCACGAGCGAGCACAGCGACAAGACCACGGGATCGGTGGCTGAGATGCGGCGGGCAACCGAGATGATGGCGTTGATGACCGGCCGCCCGTACCCCAAGGACCTGGGGATCGACCTCCTGATTCTGAAAGAGAAGCGGCGGCGGCGGGAACCCCCGCTGGAGTACGAGCGCGTCATGGAGGCGTGCCCCACGCCTGATGAGATCACCTACGACCCCCTCGGGTGCATCCGCATCGGTATCGAGGGGGATTTTGTCGTGGCGGTCCACCGGGGCCACGCCGTGCGGGGGAAGCACTGGGAGGACGTCTTTTACACGCTTCTTGAGAACGGGAGCCTTTCGCGCCTCGACCACGCCGCCTACCTCGGCAAAGAACTCTTCAAGGCAGAACTCGCTATCAGGCTGAAGAGGAGCTTCGAGCAGGACGGGCCGTTCTGAACGACCGTGATATGGTCGCGTGAGGCAAGGGGGTGGAGATGGGGCACTATTGGACCATTGCATCTAATATTGCCTATGCACTACCGCCTCACGCGGAAAGCCACGCGTGAGGACGCGAAGGGTTCCAATTGGGAGGAGATACACGGACTTCGCGCGAGAGCGCGAGCGGCTCGATCACCCCCTATGCTGAAAACTCACGCAGAAGTGCGCGAAGGACGCGAAGATTGGTCTTGGACACCTGCAACGCCCCTTCGCGCTCTTCGCGTCTTCGCGTGAGGCAGTGCGGTAATAGAGGGTACCGACATCTCACGCGGGAGACCGCGAAGAGAGACGGGAGATCTCTACATTTAAACAAGCACTATGATCTCACGCGAAGTTCGCGAAGCGGCAACCCGGGGTGTGTGGGAATATGGGATGCCCTGGATCATTACTGATCCCCTGCAGCTGATACATCGGTATTCAGCGGTTTGCCCCTCGCCGTGCCTCATAGGTCTCCCCCTCATAGTATAGCAACAATTATATAATCACGGAATTATCTCATCGCGCGTGACAGCGATGAGCGGTGCTGGGCCCGTTTGAGGGCGTGATCCGTGTCGACGCGAACCACCGGCGAGTGGAGGTGCGTTCGAATTCTGCAGTCAGGAAACCAGCTGCTCTCCCTGTCAGGTTCAATAGATGTGGTGAAATTATGAGAAGAAATCCTGTTATACCCTGGCTCGCGGCAGCCCTGGCCATCGGCCTCATCGCTCTGCCTGCCCTGGCGGCGACGGTCGCAGTCGAGATACGGGGAGGGGCGTATCACCCTGCCTCGCTCACGGTCGAGGAGAACACGACGGTCACCTGGACGAATTACGATACGGTAAGTCATACCGTCACCGGCACAGGAGGGGCCTTTGACTCCGGGCCGATAGAGCAGAACGAGACGTTCAACTACACATTCACCGGTACGGGGACCTACCCCTACGGCTGTACGCTCAACGCCTCGACGCAGCGAACGCCCATGCAGGGTGTCGTCATCGTCGTCCCGGAGGGTATGATGGTCACCCCCGGGGAGGAGCCGGAGGGCGTGACGCTGGCCGATGTGATCGCGCAGGACGAGAACCTGACCACCTTTACGGCGGCAGTTGAGAAAGCAGGGCTTGCGCAGACGGTGTTTGTGAGCGGTGGACCGTACACGCTCTTTGCTCCGGACGATGCCGCCTTCGAGACCCTCGGCAACGAGACCCTTGCAGGAATCCTAAACGACACCGTGATGCTGGACACCCTGCTCATGTACCACATGGTGGAGGGGAACTACACCGCCGAAGACCTTATGGCCGAGGTGAACGCTACCGGGAACGAGACGGTTCTTTCGACGCTCACCGGTGACACCCTCTCTATCAGCGTGGCGAACGGCACCCTCATGGTGGAGAACGCAACGATCGTCGCGTCCGATATCACGGCCGACAACGGTATCATCCATATCATCGATAGGGTTCTGCTGCCGCCGGGGAGCGGGATCGGCGAGGCGCCGGAGAATGTGACCCCAGAGGTCACGCCGGCTGAGCGTGTCATCCCCTGAAGCACTCCCTCCCTTTTTCCCCTGGATCCCCGACCGGGCATGCACACCGGACGCGAGGGCTTATGTTTACTTCTTCCCTAGTATTCAGTAGAATGGCTGTACACGGGATCAGCAGGGATCTGCTTGCTATGCTCTTCGAACTTGGGCGGGAACATCACCCGAACGAATTCGTTGCGGTGCTGCGGGAGCGCGACGGCATCATCCGCGACCTCGACCTGGTGCCCGGCACGATCGTCAGGGAAGAGAGCGCCTCGTTCCGCATCGATATGCTCCCGCTGGATATTCACCAGGCCGGCAGCGCCCATAGCCACCCCAACGGCGTCCTCTCTCCGTCATCAGCGGATCTCAGGTTCTTTCCCACGGTAGGCCGCTACCATATCATCGTCGGGTATCCCTACAGGGAGAGGGACTGGCGATGCTACCGGGCAGACGGCAGCCCCACGCACCTCGAGGTGGTCGAGTGATCCGCGTGGTCGCAACCGGGACGTTTGACATCCTCCACCCCGGGCACCTCTACTACCTTGAAGAATCCCGGAGGCTCGGCGACGAACTCTACGTGATTGTGGCGCGGGACGCGAACGTGAAGCATAAGCCAAGACCGATCCTTCCAGAGGATCAAAGGCTCCGGATGGTCGGGGCATTAAAACCGGTCGATCATGCGCTCCTCGGGGACCTCCATGATATGTTTAAGCCGATCACTGAGATTGGGCCGGATATCATCACGCTTGGGTTTAACCAGCATTTCAGTGAGGAGGGGCTCCGGCAGAAACTCACGGATCGCGGGCTTGGCGCGGACGTCGTCCGGATATCAGGGTATCCCGGTCCGCTCGCCAGTTCGTCAAAGATCATTGAGCATATCCTCAACACCCGGGGGCCCACCCGTCCCGCCGGAGAGGGGGAGTGACCCCGGGCCGGGACGGCAGTCATGCAGCGGGTCGGCGTCAGGAGTGATGGGGGGTCCGATGACCGGCCGGGCTGGCTGAAGGTCTCGGTCCCGTTCCTGCTCTGCGGAGTCGTATTCGTCGGAGCGGGTCTCATTCTCCCGACAGAGCAGTGGCTCCTGCTCTTCTGCATGATGGTCGCCTACGTCGTCCCGCCGCTTGGCCGGGAGACGATCATCCCGGCCGGTATTCTCCTCGGCATTCCCTGGTGGCTGATCGCGTTCACCCTGGCGTTCCTGGATTTTGCCGGCGGGCTCTTCATGGCCTGGAACTTTCCGCTGGTCCTGCGCATCCCGTATGTCGGCCCGTGGATCCAGCGCTTCATGGCGGCGGGCAGGACCTACCTGGACCGGCGGCCGTGGCTTGAGCGGTTCTATTTTCTTGGTCTCATCATCTTCGTAAGCATCCCCTTTGACGGGTCGGGGAGCATCGTCGGCTCAATCGTCGGGAGGATGCTTGGGATGACGAAGACGGAGGTCCTCTCCTGCATCACTATCGGCGGGGTTATCGGGAGTTTTGCCATCGCGCTCGGCATCGATTATATCACGAATCTCATCCCGGCAGAGGCCGGACCCTGGGTCTCGTTCGCCGTCTTTCTGGTGATCGGCACCGCGCTCCTGGTGATGTACCGGAGTTACTCGCGGATGCGGGAGACAGACGCCTGACCGCCTGCGGGTGGTCTCGCGGGGGCCAGGGGTGCTGCAACCCGAATAGAAAGGATATTATACCCCTCCATGGATTAATCAACCATCCGGTCCGGCTCCTTCCGGACCAGGATCCGGGACGCGGCAGCATCTGCCCCATCCGGAGCAGCGAGGGGCGGCAGTCCGGGTCTGCCGTCCCGGGACGATCAGGGTATGGAACCGCATATGATAAACACCCCCCCAGCCGTTGAACCTCTACGGTCTCGGGACGGCGATCGGGACCGCCGGGGCGGAGAGGATACTGCCGCCGGCGGGATGTTGTTTGACAGATCAGGCGTTACTTCCGCGATGCTTGAGCAGGTGATCGAGGCCTCACTCTCCGGGATCTGCATCGTCGACCAGCAGGGACGTATTGCCTTTGCCAACAGGGCGCTGCTTGCCGCCTGGGGCTATGACCGCCAGGAACTGGTTGGAAAGCCTGCAGACCTCCTCTGGCTCTCCCGGAGGGATGGGCCGGACTGCGTGGGCTGTGCCCTCTCCACCAGACGGTGGGGCGGGACGGTAGTTGCCCGGCGGAAAGACTCGTCGCTCTTTGATGCCCGGATCTCGGTCAGCACCGTCCGTGATCCCAAGACTGCTGATACCTGGCTCCTCCTCTCCTGTCTCGACGTCACCATGCAACGAACGGCGGAGAATGCATCCGGTCACCGCCGCGACCTCGAGCGAGCTATCGCTGCAATGCCCGCACGTTTCATGGATCCCGCGCGGATCGATATGGCGATCGATGATTCGCTCGAGGACCTTGGCCGCGCATGTGGGGCATGCAGGATCTCTCTCTCCCTCTTCAACGATCCCAGGACGCTGCTCGGGACAACGCACGAGTGGTGCATGCCCGGGCAGAAGCCCGGTCGTGGGGAGTTTCAGAAGTTTCTCACGAGCGATCTCCCCTGGTGGGCCGTGCGGATCCTGGAGGGTGAGACCGTACTTGTGGATGGGAAACCCGGGGATAGGCGGATGCCCGGGCGGGAGCGCGAGTTCCTGAAGCGGCGCGGCATTACCGCGACACTGATGGTCCCGCTCCGGCTGGAGACGAGAGTCGTCGGGTTTGTCGGGGTTGACCGGGACGCCGACGGTCGGTTCGCGGACGAGGATGTCGCGCTCCTGGATGCGGCCGTCCATATCATCGCCGGTGCGCTTGAGCGCAAGCAGTCAGAGTATGTCTTCCGGGAGTCAGAGAACCTCTACCAGATCGTCCTAGATGCCATCACCGATGCCGTCACTGTCGTCGATACCGGGCTCACCATCCTCCTTGCGAACGATGCCTTCGTCGCCTGGTGTGAAGAACTCGGGCTGGAGACGAATGTCGCCGGGAAGAACCTCTTTTCTGTCCTGCCGTTCCTCTCGCCCGCTACAAGGCAACAGTACGAACGGGTCATACGGACCGGGCGGTCGCTGACATCAGAGCGGTCCTTCAAGGTTGGCGACCGGATCATAACCCTCCGGGAGATACGGATCCCAATCTTCGAGCGCGGTGAGGTCACCCGGGTCATCACCGTCGTCCGTGATATCACCGCCCAGAAGGAGGTTGAAGACCTGAAATCAAAGGCATATGCCCAGATCGAGCGGAACATGGAGCAGTTTGCCCTGCTTGCCGACCATATCAGGAACCCGCTCCAGGCGATCATGGGGTATGCCGAACTGATGGATGATCCCGGGACGACGGAGAAGATCCGGCAGCAGGTGCAGCGGATCAACGCGATCATCGACCAGCTCGATGAGCGGTGGGCTGAATCGCGGAAGCTCTCGATGTTCTGGCGGAGATACTCCTGAGGCAGTCTCCAAACTCTCTGCGGACCATCTCTCGGCGCTCCTCCCGGGGAGGTGTTTCGCATGAAAATCGCAGTTAGATTGAAACGGGGTTCTGTTCATCGCATTTCCAGGCGCAGATCTCCCCGGGTATACGCCCGGGCACTGCCTCCGCCCCCTCAGGGGATGGGCGGGGTGGGGATGGGCGGGTACCGCCTTGCGTGAGACAGGGGAGGGGGGCCGGCCCC
>ERZ764778.2328-NODE-2328-length-17030-cov-18.041885_pt1 | contig 17030 bp, 15 predicted proteins | sample MGYA00374951_ERZ764778 | MGnify/ENA primary metagenome ERZ764778 (study PRJEB28918, sample SAMN05720193) | bioreactor metagenome | isolation source: Anaerobic biogas reactor | place: USA:Washington, USA | collected 2015-08-08 ...
GCGTCAGAAGATTGTCTGTGATGATCAAGAAAACGATGACAGAGAAATAGTTCATTGCGATAGAATCGAAAAAGGCTGCCCGAAAATGGGCAGCCTTTTTTTGATCGAGAGAGATCGTGCTTATCTTTGCCACATGGAAAAATCCGTCAGGATCGATCCTCCAATGAACTCCCGCAGCAGCGAGTTATCCGGTACATATTCTGTCGTGGTCGGCAGGAACCATTCCAGGAACTTCAAGAGACGTTTAGCTTCAATGTGTTCCATTGTGCCAAAACTAACCTGGCGCAGGAGTGGTTCCACCAAGGGTTTCAAGGTGGAAATTTCGTACGCCAGGGCGGAGTTAAACATCACATCGGCATGTTCCTGGTACGGGAAAATATGGCGTTTTTCACCTACGCGCACCGACTCCCACCTCGCGATCGTCTGGCTGGCGGTATAGCCGCGGTCACGCGCGTCGCGCACGATTCGCCTCAGCATGCGGGTATCGGTGGTTGAAATGCGGTTATGCCGGTCGAGGTTGAGCTGGGTCAGGCAGGAAATGTAAATCCGGAAGGTATTGGCAGGGTCAATATCCCGCAGAAGGCTGGGGTTCAAGCCATGAATCCCCTCCAGAATGACGATATCGCCTTTGCTCAAACGGGCAATTTTTCCATCCTCGCTCATCCCGGAAATAAAGTTGTAATGAGGAAGCTGAACTTCCTGACCAGCGAGCAAAGCCTTAACATCGTGGTTCAAACGTTCCAGGTCCATGGCGCGTAAGGATTCATAATCCTTGTTTCCATTGGGCAAGAGAGGAGTTTTAGAACGATCGACAAAGAAATTATCCATTTCCAGGGCAAACGGGTTGACGCCCCTGGCAACCAGCTGGATGCTGAGCCGTTTTGAAAAGGTCGTCTTCCCGGAAGAGCTGGGACCGGCGATCAGGATGACCCCGATTCTGTCGTGGTTATCGTAGATCTGATCTGCAATCTTTGAGATCTGCATTTCATGCAGAGCTTCAGAAACCAGGATGACTTCATCGATATGCCCGGTTTGAATGGCATCATTTAGCGCGCCTACCGATGGGATCCCTAATTTGTTTAACCATTCGCCATATTCCTTAAAGGTTTTCAGGAGGGTCGGGAATTTACCCAAGGGCTCAATCTCATTGGGCGTATGACGCCGCGGGAAACGAAGCACAAAGCCTTCATCCACCAGTTCAAGTTCGAACCATTTCAGATATCCCGAAGAGGGGACCATATAGCCATGATGGTAATCGCGCACGTTGTTGGCACGATAGAGTACCAGATCCAGGCGTTGACGATATTTGAGCAGGCTGACCTTGTCTGTCTCACCGGCAGCGTTGAAATAATCGATCGCCTCCTGAAGCGGGATTGTCTCTCGAACAAAAGGAATATCGTCCTGTACTAATTTTTGCATGTAAGTATCAAGTTTGGCGAGTTCAGCTCGGTCAAAACCGTTCAGATTATGAATTTGGCAGTGATACCCGCCTGAAGAGACGGAGTGATCGATGGTCAGCAATCCTTCGGGGAAACAGTGCTTGAATGCCACCTCCAGGAGAAAGACCAGCGAGCGCCGGTAAATGCGAGCGCCATCCGCATCAGCCATGGTGATCAGGCTGGCAACACCATCTTTTTGTAATGGATAGGTAAGCTCACGCAGTGAGCCATCCAGAACCATGCCCACGATCTGGGGCTGGTCTTCTCCCTGGATTACTTTGGCAAATTTTTCTAATTTCGCCCCGCGTTTTCCGGTGAAGATGCGTCCATCATCAAGCGTCAGCTCAACGTCCGGTCTGGGGGTTGTGGTAAAGTAAAAATCTTGTTTCATGAGTCTCTCTTAGTTCGCACTATCCACTGTGATCATTGGAATGATGGCAAAATCATCCGGACCTTTACCATCAACGGGGGAGGCAGAGGAGGGATAGGTGCTCAAAGCTGTTTGCTGGTCAATCTCCGCTCCTTCCGGAATGAGCAGATCGATGATGCGGGTATGGTTATTGTCTGCCGGGGCACCACCAAAGCGGTAGCCTTCCGCTTTTTGGTTGACGTCGCGGACGCGCCAGACGCCTGCTGCGGGGTAGCCTTCCTGCCCAAGCAGGGCGACCGCAAACGCCCAGGATTCCGGCTCACCTTCGCCGAAAAATTCCACCGGCACACTGGCCACAACTGCATTTTGGCTGTTGTCGACATAAACCTTCATTGCACTGGTTGCTTCGGTATAGTTGACAGGCAAACCATCAGCATCCAAAACCACTACCTGTGGGGTCCATCCTTCAATCCAGAGGGCGATATCCCAGCCATATTCAGGCGGGAATGCAGCATTGCGTCCGGGTAGAAGCATTCGCGAGCCGGTGCCAGCCCCAGGGTCTTTGTCCAGGTACAAATCCAATGTCTGGACGGAGAAGCCTGAGGGCGAGCCCCAGCCATTGGCGATCTCTGCCTTGATACCAAAGGTGAAGTACAGGTAAGCGCCATCGCTGGAGAGGTCAAAGAAAGTAAGGTCAAAATCGCCCGCCTTGAAGACACCATCCGTCGGATAGGTATAGGTTCCGGGTCCAAAATCATCCCTTGCAGGATCTTCAACCCTTAAGAGTGAGGAGAGCGGTTCAAAGCTGAAATACTGGATGCCGATTGGTGCCGATTGATTGATTTGAATTTTTTCATTGGTCGGTAAGACAACCTGGGCTGGCACAACCGTTCCCGCTCCTACCTCTCCCAGGATTGTTTTTGGCAATGATATTTCTACGTGATTACCATTTAAAATGACTTTTCCCTCAATTTCACCGGATTCCACCCAGCCTTGCTCGCTTGCCATGTACAACTTTATCGGGCTGCGGTCGAAGGGTAGATCGATCATACGTGAAGCCGGCGAGATCAGTTTTCCATCCTCAGAAGTGGTCATGGATTTTTCACTATCGCCAACTGCATTGAGGTAGATCTGCACGGAGGTGTAGGTGTTATCGGGGATCGTAAAATCAAAAGCAATGTACAGATTAACCTGATCCATACCATAAGCAAAAGTTCCGATGACAGATTCGTCGTTTGAAAAATACTTGGCTGCAGGTTCCCATTCCTCATTATTCAGATTTCCGTCAACAGTAGGAGTCATCTCACCAGTAGTTGCGACTTCAGCCTTGATCGGTTGCGTTTGGATGATGGGAATATCGAGGAATGTTGGGGATTCAACACCCAACGAGGTATAGACACCTTTCAGGAGGGCGCGATAGCCTTCGTCAAAGTAGCTGTCTTGCCCGGAATCCTGGTCGGTACCATACCACCAGAACCAGTCCGAGCCTTCTGCGAGGTACATGAAGTCCTGTGCCTCTGCCAGGGCTTCGGGGGTGGCATCAAGTGTGCCGTCTTCATATTGCTTGAGATCAGCGCGCACTTTTGCCAGCAGATCCCAGCCTTCGGCTTCTTCCTGTTCGCCGATCCAGGTGTCGTAATTGGCACTAAACCAGGCACCCGGGAAGAGTTCCGGTAGTTCGCGCTGCTCTGGATAGAGTTCGAGATAAGCCGAGGGTGTGATCGTCTTGAGGGTATCACTGGTAGCCAGCTTGGTGTAGAGGGCATGGAAGAATTCCTTGCCATCGTTATCATAGTTTTCCCAGGCATTCTCACCGTCGACCACGATGGTGACAATGTGGGGACCTTCAATTCCTTCCAGGCTGGTGCGGATGTTTTCAAGGCGGTTGACCATATCCTGTGCGGCGTCTTCACCGCTCATGCCAGAATAGGTGAAACCGACTTTGTCAGAAATGACCCAGTCACGGAAGAAGACAGCCACTTTTTCGCCAGTTTCGCCCTGAACATAATAGGAACGGTAGAGCGTGTCTGGGTCGGTGACGGTATCGGAACCATCGCGGGCAAAGCGGTCGCCCTGCATGCCAAGCGAAGCAACCAAAACGGGTTCGCCGGTTTGCATCCACTGGTAGCCTGCCTCGCTCACCAAAGGTACGATCTGTTCAGCTACTGAACCCTCGCCGGGCCACAGTCCGCGTACAGACCTGCCGAAGTGCTCTTCGTACATCTCAACGCTTTTCTGCAAATGGTAGACGGCGTCATCAGGATAGATGAAAGCTTCCTGGGGCATGATCGCCTTGGGGTTGCCGACTAATGCCAGGCTGTTGTCAAAAATCAAAGGCAGGATCGGGTGGGCGTAGGGAGTGGTGGTAACTTCGATAATACCTTGATCCTGCAGGTCTTTGTGGGTAGGGATCACTTTTGCAATAAGGTTTGTGATGCCATCAAACAAAACAACCTTGTCTTCCTCGCTGAAGTCTCTGCCTTTATCAACCAGGGCTTTGAAGGGTTCTGCTGCAAGATAATCAGGATCGACCCAGGCAAGGTTGAACCAAATCTGCAGGTCGCGGAAATCCTGCTCGGTGAAGGTTTCGACAGCCGCAGCGATCGCGTCCTCGTCCGTGCCATCACGCAGATCGAGCAATTCCTGGTAGCGGGGAAAAACCGCGATGATATGGTCCCAGTTGGCATCAAAGAAGCGGGTCAGGATGAAAGTCTTTTGTTCCGGGGTCAACTCGGCTGCAGGGACTTCAGCCAGTGTCCAGTAAAGATCCTTGGCTGAATTGTTGACAAAATCATCCAGCTGACGGATCAAAGACGGGGTAAGGTTGAAGGAGGCAGTCATGCCGGGATGCTGGGCAACCAGCTCTGCCATGTCCAGGTAGTCCTTGGTGGCATGCACGCGAACCCAGGGTCGCGTGTAAACACCGTCTTCGTCTTTGTAATAAAGCGGTTGGTGCTGATGCCAGGTCAGGTTTACGTATAGCGGTAGTTCCTCAACAGGTACTGCTGTTTCCTGCACCTGTGTTTCTTCCACTACTGGCACATCTGTAGGCATGGGGGTGGAGGCGGGAGCGCCGCAGCCAGCCAGAACCGATAGCAGTAAAAGGAAACTTAGAATTTTCGTGATGATTTTCATTTTTTCTCCTTTTCATAAAAATGATACCGGGCTTTTACTTGCCCAGGGTAAGGATCATAGTTTGTCCGCCTTCAATCAGGGGGGCAACCAGGAATTCGGATAAGGAACCGTTATCTGAGAAGGTGATTTCGCTAAAAGGCGACTCTCCCCAAACGTTTTCAACATTCCAGGTGCCTGCCAGCGGACTTTCTTCGATAGAAATGGTGCAATTTTCCATCGTCTGCACGCCCAAATTCGCCATCACAAGCACCACCTGGTCTTCATAAACGCGGGCGACCGTATAAAGCCGGCGGCAGGATGAAATAAATGGCAGATAGCTGCCTTTTTGCAGGGCGGGGAGTTGGTTGCGGGTGTTGACAAGCGCTTTGTACCAATTCAGCAGGGAATCCGGGTCAGCGCTTTCGGTTTCGACATTCGTCTCTTCCCAACCCTTCGCCAATTCCTGCCAGGGTTCCACATCACTGAAGCCAGCATTAGCCTGGGCAGACCACTGCATCGGTTTGCGGATCAGTTCGTCCGGTTTTCCGCCGATCATACCTATTTCTTCACCATAATAGAGGTAAGGCGTACCAGGACCAGTCAGATAAATGAAGGCTGCCAGTTTTTGAGGCTGTAGACGGCTGCCAAAGTAAGAAGCCACTCGCTGCTGATCGTGGTTGGTTAAAAAGGTGGCAAACTGCTGATCCGGAAAGTATTCGAGCGTGTCCAGGTAACTCTTCATGATGCGGGAAGGGTCCGGAGAATAGATGCCGCCCAGAATATCGGCTGCCAGGTCAAACATGAAGTATTGCTGCATTCCGCGTGTCGGTTCGTTGTATTTGGCGATAATTTGTGTGTCCGTCCAGACTTCACCAACAGTGTAAGCCTGTGGTTTGATATCAAGATAATAATTACGCCAATCCTGGAACCAGGCGATGGAACTTTTGGAATCCTGTTGGGTAACGCCTTCTTCGAAGAGATAGCGGGCAGCATCGACACGAAAGCCATCCACACCCAGATCGAGCCAAAACTTGGAGGCATTGTAGATCGCCTTGGTCACCATCGGTTCGTGATAATTTAAATCGGGCATTTCGCTCCAAAAGGGAGCATAGTAATAATAACCATTGGTTTCGTACCAGGCGTTCTGACCCCAAGGTCCGGTTCTGCCAGGATTCTTCCCTTCCCAAACGTACCAGTTGCGGAAGCCGCTGGCAGGTTCCTGGGATGAGAGGAACCAGGGATGCTCACTGGAGGTGTGATTGATGACAAAATCGATCACCACGTGAATGCCGCGTTGATGGCACTCTTCGAGCAGTTGTTTGAAATCGCCTAAGGTGCCGTAATCCGGATTGACGGTTTGATAATTGGTGACATCATAACCATGGTAGGAGGGCGAGGGCATGATCGGCATCAGCCAGATACCACCAATACCGAGATCATCCGTCGTAGAAGGATCACCGTCGTTGAGGTAGTCGAGCTGCGAGATGATGCCCTGAAAGTCTCCAATGCCGTCGCCGTCGCTGTCCTTGAAGGAGCGTACAAAAATTTCGTAGAAGACAACTTCATTCCACCAACTCATAGGGTCCTCATCGGCAGGCAATTCGTCAGTTTCGGTTGGAAGCGGAGCTGCAGGTGCGCTCGGTTCTGCGGTTACCGTCGGTTCTGCCGTTTGAATGGCTGGCTGACAGGCAGCCAGGAGGAGAGACAGTAAGATGATTGCCGCGATGGCATGTTTAGGTAGATTCATCGGTTTTTCGCTTCCTTATCCCTGAATTGGTAAGGTAATTTTACTTTACATTTGAGTGCGACAACAGTTAGTAAGGAGTAGGAATCCCCCTCGCTTGCTCCGTACACTTCGTGTTGCTTCCGGGGCAGCCGGGGGACAAAATAAAAGGTCATTGGCAGGGAATGGGCTTGTCCCATTCCTGCATAACAATCTAATGACTGTAAGAGCTGATTTCCGTTTCCTGCCAGAAGGGTTTGTTATGTAGAAGAACAGAATTCGTTTACAGGTTAATAGCGACTAAACCACACGATTTAAACCAATGAAAATTCATCCCCCTGTTCAGAAGAATCTAAAGCCCTCCCCATATCAGGGGGAGGGTCCGCGAAGCGGAGGTGAGGGTTACATCATATTTACTAATGGAGAGAAAAAAGCTGCTACGATAAATTCTAAAATCCAGGCAAAACTTTTCCAACCGGTTCGATCAAATACTCGCCCTGGCTCTGGGGAGTGTTAACATCCCGACTGACCTGGTGGGCAGAAAGACTGCCTACCGGAAGGGGCTTGAGCAGGCTCATCAGGAAGCGGGGGTCGCTTTCTTCCAACCAATCCCACATTTTCTCTTTCCTTAGGACAACCGGCATGCGGGGATGGACCGGCTTGACATCTTCATTAGCGTCAGTCGTGATCAGGGTGCAGGTGGTCAGCCCTGGTAGTCCTGGTTGCGAGGAAACACCCTTGTTCTCCCAATCGTCCCACAGACCAGCAAACGCAAAGGGTTCACCACCCTCAAGTTGGAAATAAAAAGGGGTGGAAAGCTTGCCGTCTTTGCGCCATTCAAAAAAACCATCCGCCAAAATCAGGCAGCGTTTGTTCCGAAACGAATTGCGGTACGAAGGTTTCTCTGCCACAGTCTCAGCCCGGGCGTTGATCATCTTGTATCCGATGGAAGGGTCTTTCGCCCAAAAGGGCACCAAGCCCCACTTCATCCAAACAACATCCCGGTTCTCAGGGAAAGGCACCGTGGGCACATCCTGGGAGGGGGCAATGTTGTAGCGCTTTTCCCAATCCAACGGCATTTGTCCTAGCGCCAGTTGGGTACGCAAGTCTTCTGAATCGATCGCCATGGTAAATCTTCCGCACATAATTACCTCCGTTTATTTGATTATATTCCACGAGACCAGATTGTTGAGATAGGTTAACAGGTTGGAAGAAAAAGTTGACGAAATCCACGTCAACGAGTATTATTACCAGTCGCCAGCGATCAGCCTGGTAAATTTATGGGCGAGGGTAACCCCAAAGAGGGTGAGAGGCGCCCGGAGGAAAAATGACTACAAAGCACGACGATATCATTATCAAAGTTGAAAAGCGCAATGTGACCGGCAAGCAGGTCTCAAAATTGCGCCGCCAGGGCATCCTTCCCGGTGTAGTTTATGGTCACAAAGTTGATTCATACCCGATCCAGATGGAAACCCATGCTACCACCCTTCTGATGAAGAAAATCACCCCCACCACCCTGGTCACACTTGACCTGGATGGAAAACAAACCAGAGTAATTGTCCGCGATCGCACTTACGATGTGGTCACCGGTGCCCTGCTGCACCTGGACTTTTTGGCTCTTTCCATGACCGAAAAGCTGCGTGCCAATGTCGCCATCGAATTGGTAGGCGAAGCGCCAGTTTTGGACGAAGAACCCAACACCCTTATCAACCATGTCTTGAATGAGCTCGAAATCGAAGCCCTTCCCGACGACATGCTCGAAAGAGTTACGGTTGATATTAGCGGGATTGCCACCTCAGATGACATCATCAGCGTTGGCGACCTTGATCTGGGTGATAAGATCACTGTCCTGACCCCTGCAGAAGAGGTCATCGTTTCAGTTAGTTATGTTGCTGAAGAAGAAGAAGCTGAAGCAGAAACCGTGGAAGTCGAAACCGAACCAGAGGTTTTGGAAAAAGGCAAGAAGGAAGAAGAAGAGTAATCTTCTTTCGAAACCAGCCTTTAATCAGAAAGACCTGTCCGTTGGATGGGTCTTTTTGTTTCTTAACTACCTAGCAGTCGTAAAAAATCCATAGTCATACGGGCAGTCGCGCCCCAGACGATTTCCCCATCGAAATTCTTGAAATACAACACATCAAAATCAGTGCCGGATAGCGTGTGTACCCGATACTCTCGGTTATTCGGATCAGCCAACCAATCCAGCGGAATGGAAAAAACGCGGTCAACTTCATCGGGGTTGACTGTCAGGGGCGTGGGCCAATCGACGATACCAACTACCGGAGTGACCACAAAGCGGGTGATCATTGCCATCTTCGCCATGCATCCCAAAATCCGGACCGCACCTGGAGCAAGCCCAATTTCCTCTTCTGATTCTCTTAAGGCGGTATCGATCAGGCTGGCATCCCCAGGTTCCCATGAACCACCGGGGAAAGAGACCTGACCACTGTGGTCATGCAGGCGAACTGAACGCAGGGTGTAAACCAGGTGCCACTGATTTTGCAGTCGGATCAGGGGTACGAGCACCGCAGCAGGGATCAGCTTGTCTTGGTTCTGGGCTTTGGCAAACCCCTCCCAGCGGATACCGCTTTTTTCCTGTTCTGCCAGGCGGGCTGGCAAATCGGAAGGCAGGTCAATCATCGCTGTCTAATGCTCCTGTTCCCTCTTCCAGGTCTTCCAACCCTGCCTGGATGGAACGGGCAAAGATGAGGTAACCCGTATGCGCCACCATGCGGTCAACCGGTCTTAGCCGACCCCAATCGGATTTGTAATGGCGTAATAAAATTTCGCAGACGTCAATGAAGGCAAAATTGCTGTGAGCAAGGGCACGCAAAGTTAATTCAACCTGGTTGATGGTTGGCAAAAGCGTGGCAAACTGCCCGCCGCCCTTCAGACTGGTGCTGACTTGCTCCAGGTAGTCATAGGGATTCGGCAGATCAAGAAAAATCGCATCGAGAAAGCGTTCCTCGAAGCCTGAATTGGCATCGCCCAGCTTAAATTCCACCCGTTGGTCCAGCCCAAACAGGCGCAGGTTCTTGCGTGCCAGCTGCTGTACCTCGGAGTTGCGTTCATAGGAATAGACTCTGCCGGTCTCACCAGTCAAATAAGCCAGCACAGTGGTCAACCCCCCCGATCCGCCACCACATTCCAAAACGCGTTTTCCCGGTCCGACGCCCAACCGCAGGACGATGTAGCCAATGTCCTTTGGGTACATGATCTGGGTGGTGCGCTTGATGGCTTGCACCAGGTCCGTGATGCCCGGCTGAAGCACAAAAAATGGATGACCGCTGTGTGATTCCAACCGTACACCCCAGGGCTGCCCGATGATGTCATCGTGTTTGATCACGCCGCGATGGGTCATAAAGACCTCACCGGCTTTCAGAACCAGGAGATGATTTTTATGGGTTGTACCGTGGAGTTGAACCAGATCCCCTTCTTTTACCAGGTTGATCGGTTCGGTTGGGTCAGAGGTCATTGCTCGTTCCGGGTGACCAACTCAGGTTGAACCTGGGTAATCCAGTGCCCCAGGAACAAAAAGGTGATACTGCCAATGATCCCACCGGCGAGGTTGACTGGACCGACGCTCAGGAAGTTAAAACCAAGCGTTCCGGAGGCTAAGTGACCGATAAGAAAACCGACCCATGAAAGAGCCAAGTAGAGCAAGAGTCGCAAGATACCGCCATCACGCCAAAGATGAAACAGTGCCCCCAAAAGTGTCGCCAGGATGAAACCAAACAGGTAGGAAGATATATTCATTCTCGTCTAAAACCGTTCCCAAAAAAAATTGGTTACAGCATCCTCCCCATGCCATCACCAGCCCAATGATAACATATTTTTAATCGGCATCCCAAGATTGCTGTGGAGTATAATTTTTTTATGCAGGAATTTCATCCTCTTACAGATCATCTCGCATTTAGGATCCTCACTCCAGAAACTTGGAGTGATTTTGAAGCGATGTTTTTACGCCACAAAGGTGTAAGAGGAGGATGTTGGTGCCTCTTTCACCAGGTTAGTTCCTCCGAATTTCAAAAATTAGAGCGGGAAGAGCGGCATTCTCTGCAGCACGAGCGGGTTGCTCAGGGTTTGGCGACAGGCGCTATTCTCTATCGGGATGCCGATATCGTAGGTTGGGGTCAATTCGGTCGTACTACCAATTTGGAGCAGATTCTGAGAACACGAAAACTGAAAGCTTGGGTGGAAGAAGGCAATCAGCTCCCCGATTGGTTCATAACCTGCTTGTTTGTCGATAAAGCCTATCGTAAGCAAGGTCTGCAAAAATACGCACTTAAATCAGCCATAAAAGCCATTGAAATGTTGGGAGGAGGACTGACCGCTGGACTGCCATTCGATTTTCCGGGCAATGGCCGACCAGCTTACAACGGAAGTATTGATCTTTTTGAAAGAGAAGGCTTTCGTGTCGCCGCCCATTTTGGACACCACGCTTTACTCGTAAAGAATATTTGATGTTTTCGGACAGTCACGCTCACCTGGATTTCGATTCTTTTGACCCAGACCGCGGGGACGTTATCCAGCGCGCAAAAGATATTGGTTTGCAATTCATCATCAACATCGCCATCGACTTGCCTGGCACCCGCAATTCCATTGGCTTGGCAAAAGATTACCCCGGTTTCATTTTTGCAACCGCTGGCATTCATCCTAATTATTCTGCAGATCTGACTGAGAGCCAAACCATTGAACTTGCCGAACTGGCAGCCCAACCGGAAGTTGTGGCAATCGGGGAGATCGGGCTTGATTATTACCGCGACTATGCCACCCCACAGCAACAACTTACTGCGCTCGAAATTCAACTCAGCCTGGCTCAAAAACTTGATCTTCCGATTGTCATTCATGAACGCGATTCAGCCCACGAATTGGTACCAATTTTGGTGAATTGGTGGCAAAACCTGCCAGAAAGTACACGCATCAAGCACAACCCAGGAGTGATGCATGCCTACAGTGCCGATTTGAGTTACGTTAATACACTTTTAGAATGTGGCTTTTGTTTTGGTATTGGCGGACCAGTGACCTACAAGAATGCGGTAGAAAAACAAGCCTTAGTTGCTTCACTTCCCTTGGAGAAGATGCTTCTCGAAACCGACTGCCCCTTCATGCCCCCACAGAAACACCGCGGGCAGAGGAATGAACCCTCATTCATCCCTCTGATAGCTCAAAAGATTGCAGACTTGAGGGGTTTATCGCACGAAGAAGTGGGCAAACAGTTGACCAACAACGCCCGCAGGTTATTTCGGATTAATTAACTGGCATTGAGAAAATGACCAATCTGCGGGGCGGGTTTGAAACCCGCCCGTACGATTTTGGCATGGAATTGTAGAAGACGAAATCGATGACGAGGTCTTTATTCCTCCGGGATCTCGTATGGCGGCACAAAGGTTTGGTCGCCAAAGGGCGGGCGCACGTAGCTGTTATCCACCTGGCGGGGCGGCAGCTCCAGAACCTGGGGGGTCAGATCCTCGTAGGGAATTTTGCTCAACAGGTGGCTGATGCAATTCAGCCGTGCCCGCTTCTTGTCATCCGCCTCAACCACATACCAGGGACTTAACTTGGTATCCGTGTAGCGGAACATATCGTCCTTGGCACGGGAATATTCCACCCAGCGTTTACGGGATTCAAGATCCATCGGGCTGAGTTTCCATCGGCGGGTGATATCATCGATGCGAGCCAGGAAGCGGCGTTCCTGCTCTTCGTTGCTGACAGAGAACCAATACTTGATCAGGATGATGCCGGAACGGATCAGCATTTTCTCAAATTCAGGCACGGAGCGGAAGAATTCTTCCACCTGTTCGGGAGTGCAAAAACCCATCACGCGTTCCACCCCTGCCCGGTTGTACCAGGAGCGGTCAAAGAGGACCATCTCGCCGGCAGCCGGCAGCTGGGCAACATAGCGCTGGAAATACCACTGGGTCTTTTCCTTTTCGGTCGCCACGGGCAGCGCAACCACGCGCACGATACGGGGATTGAGCGTCTCAGTAATACGTTTGATGGTCCCGCCCTTGCCGGCGGCATCACGGCCCTCAAAAATGACCACTACCTTCAAGCCCTTTTCTTTGACCCAGTATTGCAGCTTGACCAACTCGATTTGAAGCTTTTTTAACTCCCTCTCGTAGACTGCATCGGAGAGTTTCTTTAATTTTGCTGGTCGGATATCGGAATCCTCTTGCGGGTTTTCAGTTGGATTCTCCAACGTTTCTACAGGGTTGGATTTCTCTTTTTTTTGTTTTGTATCAGACTTGGATTTCTTTTTTGCCATTCGAACCTCCGGAATGAAAAGGTGATGGGGAGCAGATTATTAATATTATACGGCAATTTCTCTAATAGACTTTATCTTTCCGGAGGAGCTATCATTTCGTAGGCCGGGTTGCGCTTTTCAACCCGGCTTGCGCAGCCATCTTTTCGTTGGCCGGCCTGTCCAGCGTTCTTTTCGCTGGTTTTTGTCACCTGCTTTCATGACACTTTTTGCGAAAGGAGACCTATGGTCAGATCCCGTGCTCGGTCGGAGATCGGCACGTTCAAAAAAAATGACCAGCACGATCAACCGTTCTGTTTATCCCGCTTATAATCCACGAATCGGTAACCAACCCCTCTTTCAGTCAGGATATATTGCGGGTCGGCAGGGTCGACTTCCAGCTTCTTGCGTAAGTAATTGATGTACAGACGCACATAATGGGGTTCGTTCTCGTACTCGTAACCCCATACTTTATTGAGGATCTGGTCATGGGTCAGAACCCATCCCGCATTTTGCACCAAATGGTAGAGCAAACGGTATTCAGTTGGACGCAGCTGCACCAACTCGCCCTCAACCCAAACTTCATGGCGGTCAAAATCGATGGTAAGACGATCGTCCACCACAATTTTGCCCGATTCCTCATCGCGGCTGAAATCACCACGCCGTAAAACAGCCCGGATGCGGCTGGTGAGCTCACGCGGGCTGAAAGGTTTGGTCACATAGTCATCGGCACCGAGCTCCAAACCCTTGATTTTGTCGTCCTCTTCTCCTTTGGCAGTCAGCATGATGACAGGAATGTTGCCGATCTGCCGAATCATTTTCAGGACGGTGAAGCCATCTGTATCCGGCATCATCACATCCAGCAAAACCAGATCAGGAAGCGTGGTGCGTAATTTTTCCATCGCCTGCGAGCCATTGAAGGCTTCGATCACATCAAAGCCATCCTGTTCCAGGTTTAGGCGGATGATTTTCACCAGTCCTTTTTCATCATCAACAACCAAGATTCGTTTTCTGTTTTCCATAGACTCTCCTAAGAAATTTCCACAAGGATGACACTGATATTGTCCGGACCACCCGCCTGGTTTGCCAGGTCGCAGAGATGATTGGCGCGCTCTATCAGGGATTTCTCTGAACGAATTTCACTCATGATCACTTTTTCATCCAAAACACCCCACAAACCGTCAGAACACAACATGAGATAACCCGGGGATGACAACAACTGGTAGCCCTGGTCAACTTTGAAACCATCGGTCTGACCCAGCGCTCGGTAGAGCACATTCCTTTGCGGATGCGTATCGGCTTCAACCAGACTGATTTGACCAAGATCAACCAAACGCTGCACCAGTGAGTGATCACGGGTCAGAATTTGCGCATTCCCATCGTAATCCACGAGGTAGAGCCGCGAATCGCCAACGTGGGCGTAGTACAGGGTTTTGTCGATCAGCAAGGCTGCGGTAAGGGTGCTTCCGCCGCCTGTGACCTGATCCAGTACTGTCTGTTGGGCGAGCTCAAAGGCTTCCGCCAAAAGCGGTTCAATCAGGTCTGGGGTGGGTGAGGCTGTGAATTGTTCCTGTAATTTGGGCAGGAGATACGCGTTCAGGTTCTGGATGGCAAGTGAGCTGGCGACTTCACCGTTCAGGTGACCGCCCATACCATCGGCGACAATAAAAAACCCGATCCGGCTGTTCTGATCACAATAACCTTGCTGAAAAATGAAGGAGGAAGCAGCATCTTCCATGTGGTCACGCGTGATCCCAACCGATTGAGCCAGGGCAGCCTGGATGTTAATGGGAGTTCCGGGTTCAAACTCTGCCAGTTTATTCTTTGATCGTTGCTTTTTATTGTTACGGTTGAACAGGTTCAATACATTACCACCATTTTTTTACTTAGGGTTGGGGAGTGCTGAGCTCCAGCACTTGTAAATAATCTTCGGCTGCCCAGCCTGAACGGGTCTTGTCGAGCAGGGCTTCACAGTGCCACCAGGTATACCCATCTTTGGCGATCGGACCATCGATGATCTTGAAGGCTTCATCATCCATTGCCAAAAAATTTACTTCCCCAGATGTGCCGGCTTCAGCCCGCATGCGCAAACCCAGTCCCTGGGTGCCAATCACCTTCACATATCGACCAACCGCAATCACATCTGGAGGCAAAATGGAGACATCAGACAAGGTTGGGGTGGACAGCATAGAGGTCGGCACGAGTGTGGGAGTTTCGGTTGGAGCTGGCAGAAGGGTGACCTGGTATTGCGGCGTGGTCTGGACTGGTTGAGCCTTGTCGGCTTGTGAAAGAAACACCAGGTACGCCAAACCAATCAGCGCCAGTGCAAAAATGAGCGCTCCAACGAAGCTGAGAGGGTGAATTCTTGGTTTACCTTGTTGTTCTTTCATTTTTTTTGCTCTACGTATCGTGCTCTTTCCAGAATAGATCAAACTGCCTGAAGAGCTCCCCAGTGCGTTCAAAATGAGGCATCCCCTTGGTATTCCGGCTGCGCAAGGCCGTCCAATTGGCTTTTTCACGAACAAGCTGCGGCAGCATATCGAAATTGGCACCAGTTTCATTGTCGTAAACTACATAAACCGGCTGCGTGAGCTTCTCATAATACTTTTCACGTACATCCGGAACGTTCAGCTTTCCGCTCATGAGCACGATCGGCGCAAAATGCGCGCCGGGTTGGTGTGCGGAGGTGTATGCCAGTTCAATCAGATCGCCCGGTGGAGAATAGGAAAAGCGTTTGTGATAGAAAGAGGTGATTCTCGCCCGACTGGCAAGGAAATCGTAGATCGGCAGGCTCCATAAGGGGATTTTTAAATACGAAAGGAAGAGGTCCATCGCTCTTTCACGGTACTGTTGACCTTTCAACGTAGTCGGATGGGGCATCTCGAAACCCTTTGGGTTGATCATCATCAGTGAACGGACCCATTCAGGCTCGGCAATAGCTGCCATCGAAGCGTAGGTGCTGGCGTTTCCAAGCGTGAGAACATGAGCGGGTTGTCCGATTTGATTTTTGATGAAGTCCGAAATGGCTTCCTGGTACATGGAGGGGCGATATGGACGGTCAGTTTTCTCTGAGCCGCCAAATCCCGGCAAGTCGATAGCATAAATTGGGCGGGACGTTCGAAAGGCTTCAAAAATCGGTAGGATATCGTGCAGCCCGGCATAGAGATGCAATCCGTGGACTAGCAGGAGAGGGGTTCTACTTCTTTGATCATTGACGAAAAAATTGATTGCACCAGCTGCTGGAGAATGGTAGGTGTGATGTTCAGCTTCCAGGATGATATTGAGTTTGGCATGGTGATCGATATAGCGTTTGCTGTAAAGTATCCAGCCAGTTTTGGTAAGACCCAGGGCAAGAAGAAGCCCCATCAGGGTCAATCCACTGCCCTTGTTCACTTTTTTATCCATAATAATCTCCTTTTATGGTTACCAGTGCCACCCTAATTATATATGAGTTTAAGGTGGTAAACGAGTTCCGTAGGCAGACCGGCCTCAATCAACCCGGATGCGTTAGCCCACACCAACTATTCCCTGTTCCCTGACACCTGTTCAAGCAGATGGTAAAATCTTTCCGATGAGAAGATACAAGAGCAGCAGACGAAAGAAAAACAGCGGTCGCTGGTTACTGTTGACCCTTGGACTGGGGTGTCTGCTGGCGAGCCCGGTGGTAACACTTAAAGCCTGGGCTGAATTCAAAGCTCAACCCGAGATCATCCCTTCCGCCACCAGCCTGAGCGGAATCCCACTTGGAGGTTTGAGCCCCCAGGAAGCCCAGGAACGCCTCAATACAGTCTTCTCTCTGCCCGTTGAATTACATTACAACCAGGCACGCATGCAGTTTACACCAGCGGAGCTTGGTTTCGCATTTAATACCGAAGCAAGTTTGAATTCTTTGATCGGCGGTCAATCTGGCCGGAGTTTTTGGAATGCTCTCTGGGGAAAAAAGATCGAAACAGCCGTCCACGAATTACAGCCTATTTATTCACTTGATGAAGACCATCTGAGCCAGTTCCTGGAGCAGGTTTTTAGCCTGCGCTATGACCAGCCCCCAACCGCGCCTTCACCGGTGCTTTACACAACCAATTTCATTCCTGGTCAGCCTGGTTATCAGCTCGCGTCTTTATCCCAAACACTTGAACAGGTTAA
>ERZ764778.2333-NODE-2333-length-17015-cov-5.048054_pt1 | contig 17015 bp, 8 predicted proteins | sample MGYA00374951_ERZ764778 | MGnify/ENA primary metagenome ERZ764778 (study PRJEB28918, sample SAMN05720193) | bioreactor metagenome | isolation source: Anaerobic biogas reactor | place: USA:Washington, USA | collected 2015-08-08 ...
TCACGGGCAGCCAAACCAGCGAGGTCAGCCCCGGCGTCTATGACCTGAACAGCCGAAACGACGGCAACCTGTTCCTGGAAGTGGCTTATTACCGCAAAAGCGACAACACCTTCTATTACGACGCAGCCTGCACGCAGCCGCTGGAAGACCGGCAGGGCCATGCGAGCAATTTTCACAACATCAGCACGATCCCCGCCGGGGCGGTCGTCGACAGCCAGACCTGGACGTTGCGCGCGGCCGGCAATCCTGTTGTCCTGACCCAGAACGGCGCCATACAGCCGCCCGCGTCGGATCCTGCGTACCCTGATTTTTCCGGTACCGGTCCGGATATCCACCAGGCCTCGATCGCAGCGCTCAGCGATGTCGCGCTGGCTGCTGACTGGTTCAGCTACGACGGTCCCGATGACGGCGCGATCATCAAGACCTCGATCGACAACGCTGAATTCCGAATCGATCTGGCCAATCGCCTGCTGCCGGACTGGCAGCTCGAGGACATCGACTTTTCCAGCCCCGGCACCTATGCTGCCCTCTACCTGTACCGGTCGCCGGACGCGGACGCCGATGTCGCCGACATGACAACCATCAGACCGAACTACTCCAGCGGGCCGCCCTTTATCTTCGAGACAACCGGCACCTCGGCTGACCATGGGTTCATCTGCCGGTTCCCGCTGAGTGCCGCGCTTAGCCAGACCGTCACGGTTCCGGCCAATGCGGCGATCCGTTCCGGCCAGTATTTCCTCTATGTCTCTCTGGCGGCCAAGGGATCCGGACGGGTTGACGAGGCTTTCTATGCAGCGATCTTCCTGGATTCCAGCCCGGTCGGCGATACCAGCCTGGATTCGCTCAGGACCGATTACTTTGACAGCGGGCTGCTGGATCAGGTTGTCATCGACTGCGATGCGACCACCCGCGAGCTGCAGGTGGGAAGCAGCATGCTGCCAGATGTTTCGCTGCCGCACTACATCCATTTCCGCCGCTACAGCCGGCCGGTTTCGTTCTACTTCTACGACCAGGAGGATGATGTCGGACGCCGGTTCGAGACCGGGCTCCAATCGATCAAGGTCTGGAACGCCACGCCGGGTGTCGACGAGACGACAACGAAGGCCAACGCCGACTGGAATGCTATGAACAGCCCATGGCTAAGCGGTACAGATGTGATCGAATGGTATTACCACCTGGCCTGGACGGCAGACACGGCCCTAATCGAAGCGCATCACAACGACTCCATTTACCTGCTTAGCGGCCAGGACAACATCATCCGCTACCAGACGGTCGGATCCAACGGCCTGGCATCCGGGATTCGTTCTATTGTCATCTATGAAGACACCAAGCCGCCCGAGCTGGATATCCGTCTCGATTCGGACGGCAGCCGGCCGGTGCCCGCTGTGCGGCTCTTTGCCAGCGACGCGACGGGAGGATCCGGACAGGTCCGCATCGTGTCTTCTTCCGCCGGTGTCAACGCGATCGTCCCGCCGGAAGGGATCGAGCTGACGAAAAACGCTATCTATACCGTACTCGTCGGCGATCCGGCCGGTAACTATGCCCGCCAGAACATCGCCATTAACTGGATCGACAACACCAGCCCCGACCTGACCTTAACGAGCGGCACGATCGACGGCCAGGCATTTTATTTTACGGCCGAGATCCGGGGGCCGACGGCAGCCGTCCTGGCAAGCGAAAAGCTGCACCTGGCCTTCCCGGAATCATATGGCGCCTTGCTGGGCTATGCCGAGACAATCGTCCCGGAACAAATCGGCGGCGGTATCTGGCAGGCGCCGTCGGACGGCTACGGCGGCATCTTTGCCACCGACAGCCGGATCAGCGCCGACGGGACTGGTTTTAAAAAGACGGTGACGGTCCAGGGCGTTTTCAAGCACGACCCGGCCGCAGCCGGCCCGACAGAGCGCACACTGACCGTCGCGGCCGTCGATCAGGCCGGCAACAGCAGCGTGCCGCTGACCTTCAGCGGCCAGGTGACGACCCAGGCGACGCACTGCAGCGGCGCGGTGCTGGTGGATGACCGGGTGCGGCTGAATTTCACGGCCCCGGTAGTCCTGGAGACACCCGCCGGCGGCCGCCCGTCAAATGCTGACGGCAGTCCGCAGACCTTCGGCAGCCAGTGGCAGGACCTGCCGATCTTTTCTGACGGCACCCAGACGATTGAATACGTTGACCTGTTCGGAACCGGCCGCGAGGAGACCATCGCGGTCAGCGCGTTCGGTGCGTATGGCCTCGATGTCGTCCTGACCCCATCGACGGCCACATCCGGTTCGGTCACCGCCGAAATCACCGCGGCCGTATCCGGAACCGAACTGAGCCTGCCGGACGCGATCCACGGTGCGATATCGCAAACCGTATCCGCCGACCGGTCGTCCGTGACGGTCGTCATGGACCAGAACGGTCAGATCCCAGTCCAGGTCCAACCGGCCGGCAGTACGGCCAAGGTTCGCGACATCGCGGTCAGCCAGATCGACCGCACCGTGCCGGCGGCTGCCGTCCGCTGGTTCTACCATGAATTTGCGTCTTCTGAACCGCCATCCGGCGTGACGGCGACCAACCGCCAGGTTGAGGCCTGGCTCGTGTGCGCGGAACCGGTCACGGGTATCAACAGCAAAGCGGCCTCCATCGTGTTTGCCTATGGCGGACTGACCAGCTACACCTTCGAATATGCCGACCTGGCCGGCAACGCGGGAGTACCCATCACGGTCACCTTGCCGGTCGAGATCCTGGCCGAACCGGTCGTGGACACGACCGCGCCGGACTACAGCCTGAACCTGTACGCCTACGACGGGCCGTCGGACGGTTTCCAATACGAGACCTTTGCTTCCCGCGAAGACCTGGCTCCGGCCGGTACGCTGGCGGGCCTTCTGGATACGGTCATCGGCCAGAAGAGCCCGATTCAGCTGACGGCCGCCTGGATGCTTGATTTTACCATCCGCGACGACAGCCTGACCCGGCTGCTGATCCGGCCGGGCATCAGCCTGACGGCGGACGAACTGTCCGGAATGACCTTTCTTTCCAGCCCGACGGGTTCGGTGCCCGGTGTGGAGATCAGCGGCGACGACCTGATCGTGCGCGCCAACACGGCGTTCACGCTGGTCATCATCGACCAGAACAACAATCGCTCGATCCTGCCGATCGAGACGCGCCACGTGGACAGCGAGGCGCCGACCGGCCGCTTCACCTATGTCCCGATCGCCGCTGTTCCAGGCGGCGTGACCGGCCGCCGGGCATACATCGCCTTGTCGGACAACACGGACCCGGACAACGCGGCGGGGACGGTCAGCGTGATCGATCCTGCCGGGCTGACCCGAGTGACGGATCCGGCTTCGCCGTATTTTGGCCAGTATGTTTTCGACTTCACCGCCAACATGACCCAGCAGTTCCTGATCAAGGATGTCCTTGGCGTGCGCGGCCATTTGACCGCGACCGTAACGGATCTCGACGGAACGGTGCCGGCGGCGTCGGTCGACTGGTGGTCGCCTTGCCTGATCGATCCGTCCGGCCAGGCGGTTCGCCATTTGCCGCCGCAAATCTCCCGTGATCCCGTCACCGTGGGGCTGACCTTCAACACCCCGATCGCCCAGGTCGGCTGGCAGGTCTGGGATGGAACCGGCTACCAGGATCCGCAGTCCTGGCACCATTACTACCTCGAGCTGTCCTACGACGCGAACAGCGCCCAGGTCCGTTTTCTCGACAACCTCAGCATCCGGCTGGTCATGACGGGGCAGAACGGCCTGGTCGGATACAAGGCGCTCGGGACAGACGAAGCTTCGCTGGGCCGGAATGTGATCGACTATTACGGCCCTTGGTGGATCACGTCGAATGACCAGCCCACAGACGGCAGCAAGGTTCTGTCCGTCATGGTCCGCTTTTCTGACTTTTCTGAACCGGTCTACGCCCTCGACTGCGGCGAATCCGGGCGGCTGTACCGTGAAACAGATGTCATCGAACAAGAGATCATCCGCAACGGCACCTATACCTACCGCTTTGTCGACGCCGCCGGCAACAGCGAGACGGAGACCGTAACCGTGACCGGGATCGACGACATCCCGCCGGACATCGTCGTCTCCGGCATTCCGCCTGACGGCTCAAGCAGTACGGCGGGACCGCTTGCTTTCTACGCGACCATGAGCGAGGCCGGCGAACTCGTTTTCAACGGAACCACATACCAGGTCGCCGCGCCGGTCGATAAGAACCAGGACGGCCTGCTCGACCCCAGCCGCTACAGCGGCGATGAAGCAGACCGGAACGAGTGCGACTGGATCGAGCTGTCCGTCGCCGCGAACGGCAGCTACCAGCTGACTGCCCGTGACGCGGTTGGCCTGACCTTTTACTCGTATGTGACCATCGGCTGCATCGACAACAAGGCACCCAGCCTGTCTTTTTCGCCAGGCACACTTGTGGTGCGCCAGGGGACCGGGCAGGCGGACTTTGAAGCCATGCGTCTTGATGGCGTGACTGCCCAGGACGACCGGTCACTTTCCGGTGCGATCAGGATCGGCTGCACCAGCTTGTCCCAGGGGCAGCTGGACGCGGTCGGCAACTATGAGCTGATCTACACCGCGACAGACGAGGCCGGCAACAACCGGACGGCCCGCCGCTTCGTCCGGGTCTATCCGCGCGATGCCCTGACGGTGACGTTGAACGGGATCAAGACCGATGAGAACGGCACCGTGATCCTGAGCGGCATGAGCCGGGTCAGCATCGGCATCGCCAACCTGCCCGGCGGGCCGGGCGAACCGGTCACGGTTTCCCTCAAGGCCGGAATCCGGACAGCCGGTCAGATGAAATCAGGCGCTGAGCGCATCGAAGGTCTCGAACTCAACTTGGCTGAAGAAGGGTTCTATACCCTCTGCCTGGTCACGCAAAGCCGGGTCAGTTACCTGACCTATTTCTACCTTGAACCATAAGGAGGGGAGCGGGCTATGAAAGTGAGACACCATCTGCCCACCATTCTGCTGTCTGTTTTGCTGTCCGTCCTCTTGCTGACTGGTCAGCCGGCTGCGGTGTTCCAAAACGTTCGGGTCCGTGCGGCCCAGGAACCGGTCTTGCTGCTGGACAACGGCGTGATCGAGGTCGCGGTCTCCACCCGGAACGGCGGCTTTGCCATCCGGACAATTGACGGCGACCTGCTGAACAAGGCCGATAACAACAAGCGGCTGCTTTTCCACAGCGACTGGTACGACACGTCGTTCACGTCGTTCGAAGTGACCGACCAGGCCGGCAAGGTCAAGGAGTATGTTTTCGGCGGCAATTATTCGTTTCTGGGCCTGGGCGGCAATAACCTGACCGCCGCCCAGGACGCCACAGGCATTTCTGCATCCTGGACGGTTGGCCAGCTGACCTTTACCCAGCGGATTGAGCTGGCCAACGCCGGCGCCAGCGAACACGGCATGGTCTATATCTCGTACGGCCTGGTCAACAGCGGCAGCAGTCCGGTCAGTGTTCGGGCGCGCGTGCTGCTGGACACCGCATTAGGGGATCAGGACTACGCCGCCTATGAGGTGGTGGACGCGGCCAACACGTACCGGCGTGTGACTCGTGAAACGGTCATCGGCACAGCCGACTACATTCCGGCCAACTTTTTTGGCTACGACGACTTGAACGCGCCGTCGATCACGTCGTATACGGTCAACGACGCCCAGTCCAAGCCTTACCAGGTCGCGTTCGGTCACTGGAACAATCTGGCCGCCACCTGTTTCGGCTTCGTACCAGATGCCAGCCTCGATTTCACCAATCCCTATAACCTCGACTACCAAACCGCGGACAGCGCCTATGCCCTCTATTACGACATGGGCCAGGCGGCCGCCGGAGATACGAGTTCTTCGGTTGCGACCTATTACGGTGTTTTCAGCAACGCGGCAGTGACCCCAGGCGAGCGGGTGGCGGTCAACGTCTCCGCGCCGACCGCGCTTGCCCTCAATGCGGAAAAGACCGCTTACCGTTCCACCGAAAACGACCTGGCGGACGGATCCTTTTCCATCCAGGCCCAGGTCAACAACATCGTCCAGACCGGCGCGGCCGCGTACCCGCGGGTGGCGGTCGCCGTCTACACGGATAACGGCATCACGCCGCTGGACAGCTTCGGCCACGACCTGGGCTACCCGGTCAGCCCGTTGAGTCCTTACCAGATCGAATACCTGGATTTCGCGGTCGGGCAAACGCAGACCACCCGCTTCTATTTCCGGGCGGCGGTCGACGACCAGGCAAGCTACCGCAAGATCACATTCAAGGTGTTCAGCCTGCCGGAGACCGCCCAAGGTCAGCTGCTCCAGGAAAACCTGCTCGGTTCTGCCAGCTTGTATATTCTTTGCCCGGGCGGAAACGGCAATTTGCCATCGGTCCTGTTCACCAGCCTGGAACCGCAAATCGTCTACAACGAGGGAACACGCCACCTGACAGTCTGCGGCACCAACTTCAACATGCTCGCGGACAAAAGCCGCTATACCTTGTCAGCCACGTATACGGCAGCGGCGGACGGTTCAGAAAGCCAATCGCGGTTTACCATCCCCGCCGACAACATCGCGTTCCCGGAAACCAACGTGATGGACATTACGCTGACCGAAACCATGCCGGCCGGATCTTACACGTTAGCCTTTGACTGGACCGATCCCCCGGCCGGCATCCCCAAGCACCTGACTGCGCCGGCCCTGCGTGCCGTCATGAGCGACGACCGCAAGTACAAACACGACAGCTATGGGATCGTCGCGGTTGTCCAGCTTAAGAACGGCCTTTACAACAGCATGGAGTACAAGATCCGGACGTACAAGACGGAGGAGGCCTTTGCCGCCGACGCGGCCAATGTCCAGGAAGTGCTGCTGGCATTCCGGGGAGACTTCACAGCTGAAGCCCAAAACGCCGAAGGGCCGGTGCGCCTGACAGCCGTGTCAGGCAAGTCGACCGATAACGGCGCGACAGCGACGGCCAACAACCTGGTCACGATCAACAACTGCATTGATTTCGAAGACGGTACGGTGAGTGTCTATTACGACGATGTCGGCATCGATCAGTCGATCTGCGTCGATTTCGACGGCAGCCTCTACACATCCCAGGAGCGTTCCCTGATCTGGTCCGGTTACGCGGCGTTCACGGCGATCGAGAACGGCGACGAGTACGGCCTGATTCCCTACAACAACTCAGGTGAGCGACTGGGCGGCTTTGGAGGCAAAACGATCACCCTGATCTGGCCCAGCGGCCTGGGCGTGGCCCAGACGATCGGCGGCATGATCTTTAACCTTTCCTACGGCGCCCTGGGCGTGATGTACAGCGACGATGAGGAAACCGGCAGCTGGCCGAGCAAAGTATCCGACCTGGATGCCCGGTACCCGGTCGCCGGACATGTCCTGTCCTTTTCAGCGGCTTTAGACCTGAGCTTTCTGATTCCGCAGCGATCCAAGACGACCGAGGAGAAAAACTGGGATTCGATGGTCGCCTGGATGAACACCGAGGACCAGAATGGCACGTTGCTGCGCAACCGCTGGAATGGCCTGGATTTCAACGGCAAGCTGTTGGGTGACGAACCGGCGGAGGAGTCCAAAGTCACGGATGAGAAAACCGGCAAGGTCATCGTCCACGATATCCTCTACGGCTGCGGCGAAGGCTACCTCGGTTTCAATTGTGAGGTGGAGGTTGCCCTGCCCCCGTATGTCGAGGCGATGCCGACCATGAAAGGCAAGCTCTCGATCGCGACCGTCAACGGCTGGTCGCTCGGGGTCAGCGGTTCGATGAAATTCACGACGATCGAGATGGAGTTCGATATTGGCCTGGTCGGCTACAACGGATTTCCGATCCCGGACAAACTCTATTTCTTCGTGTCCGGTTTTGAACCCGGCATCAACGTCGACGGGTTCGGTGTGCTCTGGATCACCGGCGGCGGCGGTGGTTTCTCCGACTTGTACAAGACGATATTCGTCTCGTCCGGCGTGCCGCCGCTGAAACTTTTGCTCAGCGCATCCTTTGATATCCTCAAGGTGCTGTCAGCCCGGACCGACCTCAGCCTGAGCCTGCGCGGCCTTAGCCTGACCGCATCCAATGTCACGCTCAAGGCAACCGACCTGAAAATCCTGAACAAGGCGGTGCTGGGCTTCGAATGGTATCCGAAGTTCAATTTCATCGCGGCGGTTTCCGCCGATCTGCTGGGCATCATCAAGGGCTCGGGATACCTGGTCGTGGTCAACGACGCCACCTACCAGAATTTCGTGGAGTTCTTCATCCGGGCCTTGATCGGTATTCCGGAAGCCGTGCCGGTCGTGGGAGGCATGACGATCGGGGGCGTGGAACTGGGGGTCAACAACCAGCGTATCTGGGGCGTGCTCAGCGTCATCGGCATCAAGCTGGGCATCACTTACTATTGGGGCGGCGACATCGATTTTGGCAGCGGTGACGGGGTTGCGAGCCCGACCTTCCCGGAACTGCTTGCCCTGATCGACGAAACCGGGAAAACGGGCATCGCTGAGGACATCCCCCTTTACAGGGATGCCGCAAGCGGCGAAACCTTGTATATGCGCGTCGGCAGCAACGTCCATGTATCCGCACCGACCCAAGTCGTTTCAAAACTGGACAGCCGATCTCCTGACCCGGGCGGCGTAACGCTGCTGGGTTCGACCACGGCAACGGTCCAGTCGACGATCGACAAGCTGAATCACACGGTCCGGCTGGGCGCATGGAACGGCGAGTCCTCGATCGTCACGCTGCGCTTCGCAGCTGGTTCGCGTGCCGAAGCCGAGATTCTGGCCAACCAGATCCGGATCCGCGACGAGGCGACCAGCCCGGTCACGACCTTCCGGCTCGATCTTTTCGACGCGTCCGCGAACGGCGGTGCCGGCAATGCCGACACGGCCAACGCCAACCTGACCTATGACGCCGACGCGGGAACGGGGACGCTGGCCTTTACGCTGACCGACGCGGCCAGCTTCAACCGGACCTGGTCGATTGCGACACCGGTCGCCGCCGATCTCGTCTTGTACGATGTCGCAGCCCTGCCGTCTGTCGAGAGTGTCCGTGTGGAGAGCGCGCTGACCGCGACAGCCGGGGATAGCCTCAGCTTGTCGGTCAGCGGCCGCTTTACCGACATGAGCAGCATCAGCTTCTACCTGGTCGAAGAGCAGGCGTTGGCTGCAGATCCCGCGGCCGTCGGCACGTTCCTGGGAACGGTCCCGTCCTGGATCTTGTACCGGGCATCTTCGCCGCTTCGACAGTCCTATCCGCTGCCCAGCGACCTGGCGGCCGGCAACTACGTGGTCAAGGCGGTCTACAGCTCGGAGGGCCTGTCCAGCGGCCGGGTCCTGTCCGCGGAGCGGGTTCGGGTTGCCAATCCGGACGAGCCAGCCGGATTGTCCGCGGTGACGATCCGCAACAGCGGCGACCTGACCTTTGCGGTCGATATCGACGACACCGGCAACGACAACCGGACGGACAGTCGCGGCGGCACCGCCTGTGACGGCTATCTGCTTAACGTCTACACCTGCGACCCGATAACAGGCAGCCGGACTCCGACGGACATCAGCCAGCTGACCCGGGATAAAGAGCCCGATCCAGACGGAAAGCTGCAGGTGCCTGACCTGTCGGTGGGCGGCAACTGCCAGCGGTTGGAGCAGACGGCGGACGGCCGGCTCGTTCCCTCCTGGTTCGGCCTCGAACCCGGCCAGACTTACCAGGTCGGCGTCGTGCCCTACAACGATGTCTATCTGCCGGACGGTCAGACGATCGCCTATACGGTGGCCGGGCCTGAAACGTTCTCGAACGCCCTTGCTCTGCGCGATGCGACACCGCCCGAGGTGACCCTCTCCTGCCTGACAGCCTGCAGCCACCTGGTCCGGACCGTCTGGAGCACCGACAGCCAGGGCCTGCCGAGCCAAATGCCCGTGCTCTACGACACGTTCCGGAGTAAAAACATCCGTTACCTGCTCCGTGCGGACACGCCTGTCAGCGGATCTTGGTATCTCGACGGCAACGCCGCCACAGGCAGCTTCCAGACGACAGACAGCCTGACCATCGCATTAAGCGGCCTTGCTGACGGCGACCACACCTTGCGCCTCAGCGGAACCGACACGGATGGGGACAGTTTTCTCCTCGACCAGGTCTTCTCGGTGGATACGACACCGCCGGTCCTGCTGCTGTCCTCTCCGGTCAACGGCAGCTTCTTCGCGCCGGACGGCAGGCTGGCCCTGACCGGGGTCTGCGATCCGGACAGCCGCCTGACCCTCATGGTGGACAACGAGCCGGTTATCGCGGACAAGACCATTGGGGCGGCCGGCGGAACCGTTTCGGCGGATGGTGTTTTCCAACTGCCAGTCCAGCTGGATGCTGGTCAGGCCAGTCACGACCTGGAACTGATGTTCAGCGACGATGCCGGCAACACCAGCCGGGCCAAAATCCGGATCCTCCATCCCGGATTGGCGGACCTGGCTTCAGTCCGTCTGGTTATGAGTCCTGCCACAACCGCGACGCGCAGCTGGCAGATTGCGGACGGGTGCAACCTGACCGTTGCCGATGACCAGAAGACCCAGGTAGTCCTGGGGCTGCAGGCCCTGACGGGCGGCGGCCAGACCTTTATCTTTGGCTCAGGCGGTCTCGTCGACTGGGAAGTCCATACCATGCAGGGGGAAACCGCTCTGGCGACAGACGGCCTGCTGACCATCGATCCGGATAGTTTTGGGTATGTCGTCGCCAGGCTGCTGGTCGCCGCAAACGGCTCGCTGTCATCGGCCCTGACGTTTGGTTCCGAAGCGTTTATCAGCAGCATCACCCAAGAGCCGACGCCGACACCGACAGTTACGCCGGAACCCGAACCGACGAGTCAGGTTCCGACCCAGGCAGTGACACCGCAGGCATCGCCTACAGCCGCAGCACCGACAAACGGGCCGGAAACACAGGTGACAGACCAGCCGACAACGGCTGCAACGCCAGCGATAACGAGCCAGCCGACAACGGCTGCAACGCCAGCGATAACGGGCCAGCCGACAACGGCTGCAACGCCAGCGATAACGGGCCAGCCGACAACGGCCGCAACTTCTGAGCCCACGACAGGTCCGACCACCACGAGCGGCGAGGCGACAACGCCGACACCGTCCCCGATTCCGCCTGCCGGTAACGAGGCTGAAGGGCCAAGCCCCTGGATCTGGGTCGCCCTGGTGCTTGCAGCGGGCGCTGGGCTGTTTTTGGCCCTGCGCTTCAGGAAGCAAGCAGGGAAGGGCGCTGCCAAAGAGCGGCCAGGCGGCTGATGGCGTGTCCGGAACACAGGCGGCCTTGCCAGGGCTGGCTCCTGCTCGCGATAGGGATTGTCCTGATCTCGCAGCCCGTACTGGCCGCCGCTGACCCGTACCGCGACCGTCAGGATTGGATCGGCCAGCTTGGCGTGTCTGCTGCCTGGGATGCCGGCCTGGACGGAAGCGGCGTCATCGTCGCGGTGATCGACTCCGGACTGGCCTCGGACCACGAGGACCTGGCCGCCGACCGGTTGCTGCCGGGACGAAATTATACCGGGATCGGACCGCCATCCAGTTCGACAGACCGGACCGGCCACGGAACCTTCATTTGCGGCCTGCTGGCAGCTCGGCGGGATAACGGACTTGGCATCGCAGGTTTGGTGGATGGCGTGTCTCTGTTGCCGATCAAGTGCTTTGACCCCAACACGAAGACGTCGGTAGAAAGGGTTGCCGAGGCCATCGCCGGCGCGGCCGAAGCCGACAGCGATGTGATCAGCATGAGCTTCGGTCTGCCCGAACCCGCGGCGGTTCTGGAGGAGGCGATCGATCTGGCGGCGGCCCGGGGGATTATCCTGATCGCGGCTGTCGGCGACGGGTCACTCGAAAAACCGGTCTATCCCGCGCTGTATGACGAGGTGATCGGTGTGGGTGCCCTGGCGGCGGATGGTTCCGCGGCGGTTTTTTCCAGCGCCGACGCGTCGGTGTTTGTCATGGCGCCGGGCGAAAACCTGGTCAGCCTCTGGCACACCGCTCCGGACGATTACATGGCCAACGGGTATGGCACGTCTTACGCGGCCGCCTTTGTCACCGCCATGGCCGCCATGGCCAGGCAATACAACCCGGCGATCACGGCCGAGCAGTTCAAGGCGTTGCTGGCCCACTCCGCCACCGACCTGGGCGAACCCGGCTATGACACGACCTACGGCTTTGGGTGTGTCAATATCGCCGCGTTTGTCGATCACCTAGAACAATCCGGGGATGGCTTTCAGATGCTCGATCTGAGTATCCTCGCTGCCGCAAAGCCGGCAGGCCAAACAGAAGTAATAAAAAAGAACGCCTGGCCGCTGGCGGCAATCGCCGGCTGCCTGGCGCTGGTTTTCGTGGTCTTGTTGGTGTTCAAGCGGCGGGGAAACCGGCACAACTGAACCTACTTTTCGGCCAAGACCTCCCGGACAAAGCGGCTGTTCTCGGCGATCTGGTCTTTGTCGCGCTGAAACACGCCGACAATGACGCAGTCCCCCGGCTTGATGCTGGCAAAGGCCTCGGCGAAATTGTGCTTGACGTCCGATGGCGTGGCACAGCGCCTGGTCGCGCCCATGATCTTAAATGCAAGAGCTGGTTTGGCCGTCGCGCGGATGGTTTCGAACATGACCGGAATATCGTCGTCACTGAATTGCTCGCCGGCATTGGCGATGCCGGTGACGGCGCTGCTGACGCGCTGGGTGCGAGCCAGGTCATAGACGCAGGCCATGTAGAAATCGAGGTCCCAGGCCTCTTCTTCGCAAAGGCGGATCACCTCGGGCTTGTGGGTGCCCAGCCCGACCGGCAGCCCGGAGTCGCGCATGATTTTGAGCCGCTCCTTGAGTTCGCCGGTCCGGCCCGCCTGGTACAGGTTGTCGGTCACCGATCCGTGGTGGTAGATGGCGACGGCGCTGGGGTCGGCGGCGATCTGGCGGATGTTGCCGGCGAAGTTGGCCACCTCGCTGGCGGTCTGGGCGATCCAGTTCAGCTGGCCGCCTTCCTGGCGAAATTCGCGCAAAATGCGCATGATGTGCTGGTCGGCGCGCAGTTGGACGGTGTTGATGCCGCAGGCCACGCAACGGTGCAGCGCCTTCTTGATATTGGCGGTCGAGTAGTAATCGCGCATCTGCTCGTCGAGCTCGTGGCTGACGTGGCTGTTGCCGCTGAACGGGTTGCCGCCAATGATCAGGCGGGTCATCTGGATGCCGCAAAAGTCAACGGTTGGCAATAGCTGGTTCATGATCGGTCACCTCGCAACGCTCTGTATGTCTCTTTATACCGGAATGCGGCCGATCCGGCAAGCGGTCGGGCCGTTTCCACCCTGTGCGAAGGATGGTACAATCAGGGAAAGTGCGGCTGTGCGAGGAACAACGATATGTATCCTGCTTTGAGTACGCTGCTTAGCCAACCGGAACGGTACGCCAGAACCGGCGACGCCTTCTGGACCGACCCGCATATCTCGCAAGGCATGCTGGCCGCCCACCTGGATCCCGAAACCGACGCGGCCAGCCGCAACCATGCCTTTATCGAGCGTTCGGCGGCCTGGATCCGGACGCTGTGGCCTTCGGGCGCCGACGTGCTGGACATCGGGTGCGGTCCCGGTCTGTACACCTGCCGCTTTGCCCGATCCGGCTGGCGTGTGACGGGTCTGGACTTTTCGGCGCGCTCGATCGCCTACGCCCGCTCGCAAGATGCTGCGAGCCGTTACTTGGTGCAGGATTACTTGCAAATGGACTTTGAATCGGCGTTTGACCTGGTCACCCTGATCTGGTGCGACTACGGCGCGCTGGTTCCGCAGGAGCGGCACACGCTTATGACCCGGGTCTGGCGTGCGCTCAGGCCCGGCGGCTTGTTTTTGCTGGATGTTTTCACCGATGTGTTCTGGTCCGGGTTCTCGGAACGCCGGGTTTGGGAGCGATACGATCACGGCGGATTCTGGAGCCCTGAGCCGCATCTGTGCTTGCTGGCGTCTTACCGCTACCCGGCACATGTCACCCTCGACCGGACCGTCGTGCTGACCGGAACCGCAACACGCTGCTACAACATCTGGAACACCTGCTTCACAGCCGAACGCCTGCTGGCTGAAGCCGGCCGGTTCGGGTTTGCCGGCCAGGCGGTCTATGCTGACGTGGCAGGCGCGCCGGCCAGCGACGGGTCCGAGACATGCTGCGTCGTCCTGCAAAAGCCCGCCGGATCAGGAGGATAGGCACATGGTCTTTGTCGCTTTACTCAGGGGGATCAATGTCGGCGGAAACAACAAGATCGCCATGAAGGACCTCAAGGTAACTTTTGAGCAAGCGGGCCTTGCCCGAGTCGTCACGTACATCAACTCAGGCAACGTGGTCTTTTCCGATTCGGGCCGCTCGCCGGCCGACCTGGCCGCGCATCTTGAAGCGGCCATCCTGAACGCGCACGGCTTTCCGGTCCCGGTCCTGATCCGCCGTTTTGCGGATTTTGAGATCCTGGTTCGGGCTTTGCCCGAATCATGGCACAACGACGACCGGCAAAAATGCGACGTGCTCTTTTTGGGCGATGCGATCGATGCCCCGGGGCTGGTCGAAAAACTGGACCCCAAGCCGGACATCGATGCGGTCCTCTATGTGCCGGGCGCCGTGATTTGGTCTGTCGATCGGGACAAGGTGACCCGAAGCGGCCTTTTAAAGCTGGTTGGAACTAAGCTTTACCGGCAGATGACAATCCGGAACGTCAACACGGTCCGTAAGCTCTACGCGCTCATGGCAAGCCAGGCGGATGAACCCATTATGGATGCGGTCAATTGCCCTGGTTGTACGTGATGACGTTTTGCTGCATCAGGCCCTCTTCGATCCGGTCCGCCGCGTAGCGGATGCTGCCGGCCATGATCAGGGCGGTGATGATCAGGGCAATGGAGAGCAGGGCTTTGCCGATCAGGTGCTGGTAGTCTTTCATGGGTTGGGGTTTCCTCCCTGGTCGTTAAGCTGGCGAACGGCACGAACCAGACGGTCCAAACCGGCTTCGAGGGCGCGTCGCGGAAGCGCCAGATTGATCCGTTCGAAACCGGTTCCGGACGATCCGAAAAATGCCCCGGCGGTCATGTAGAGGTCGGCTGCCTGCAGCCAGGCCAGCCGTTCCGCTTCCGATAAGTTCAGACCGCGCATGTCGATCCAGCCCAGGTAAGTCCCCTCGAGGTCTGTGATACCAAGCTGCGGCAGTTCCCGGCGCATCGTCTCAGCGAATAAGGCCCGGTTGCCGGTGAGGGTGGCGAGCAGGGCCTGGTACCAGGCTTCGCCTTTTTCGTACGCAGCCTGGCAGGCGACGGTTCCGAAGTAGTTGGCGCCGTGGATCCCGGTGCGGCCTTCTGCAGCCCGGTACCGGCGGCGCAGCTCGTCGTTGGGGATGATCAGGTTGGCCGTGGCCAGGCCGGCCAAGTTAAACGTCTTGCTCGGAGCCGTGCAGATTACGCAATGATCGGCCGCATCCTGGCCGAGGTCGGCCAGGACAGTATGGCGGTTCGGCGCGAAAATGAGATCGGCGTGGATCTCGTCCGAGATCAGGAGCACATCGTGCTGCCGGCAGATACGGACGACCTCCGCCAGTTCGTCACGTGTCCAGACGCGGCCGACCGGATTATGCGGGGAGCACAGGATCATCAGGCGCACGCCGGGGTCCGCGGCCTTGGCGGCGAGGTCGTCGAAATCGATGGTGTAGCGAAGTTTTTGCTCCAGCAGGGGATTGGTCACCAGGCGGCGCTGCTGGCGCTCGACCGCGTGGAAGAACGGCGGATAGACCGGTGTCTGCACGATGACACCGTCGCCCGGATTGCTCAAGGCGTTGATCAGCTGGTAGAGGGCACAGACGATGTTGGGTACCTGGACAACCCAATCGGGCTGGCAGGTGAAGCCGTGCCGGCGCTGCTGCCAGGCGCAAAGGGCTTCGTAATAAGCCGGCAGAGGTGAGAAATAGCCGTAGATGGCAAAGTCGGCCGCCTCGTGCAGCGCCGCGCTGATTTCCGGCGCTGTCTTGAAGTCCATATCGGCAACAGAGAAAGGGAAGACGCTGGCGTTGTCCGCGCTGAGCGGCTGGCTTAGCGGCTGCCACTTGGCGGCGCCGATCTGGCGGCGGGGATAGAGGGTGTCAAAATCGTAGCTGTTCATCGCGTTTCAGCCCCCTTGGCAAGCACGGATTCGGCCTGGCATTTGGCCAAAGAATATGCTTCTTCAAAGGTCTTGTCAACCGACAATAAATTTGATACAATCTAATTGTGCTAAATATAAATTTGAAAGAGGGACTACATATGTCAATCTATGATTTTAACGTGAAAAATGTTTACGGGTTCGATGTTTCGCTGGCCGACTACAAGGGTAAGGTGCTCCTGATCGTCAACACGGCATCCGGCTGTGGTTTCACGCCCCAGTATGCGGGGCTGAGCGCCTTGTATGACACCTACCGCGAGCAGGGCTTCGAGGTGCTGGATTTTCCCTGCAACCAGTTCATGAACCAGGCGCCGGGAACGAGTGAAGAACTGGCCAGCTTCTGCCAGGTTAATTTCAACACCAAGTTTAAAACGTTCGGCAAGATTGATGTCAACGGCAAAAACGCCGACCCCCTGTTCACCTGGTTGAAAGACCAGACGATGGACGAAGCGGAGAACGGTGAAGCCAGTGCTTTAAAAAAGGCGGTTAAAAAATTGAAACAGTCTGTCGTCGGCAAGGACATCAAGTGGAATTTCACCAAGTTTTTGGTCGATCGGGAAGGCCGCGTCGTCGCACGCTACGCGCCCAACTTCAAACCTGAAGACATCGAGCCCGATATCCGCCGCTTGCTCGAGGCCTGAGATGGCGCCGGCTAAAACGCGTGACAGTGACGGCGGCAACGCGGCATTGCGACTTGGCAACCAGCTATGTTTCCCGCTTTACGCGGCATCCCGTAAGGTCGTCCGACTTTACACGCCGCTGCTTGAGCCGCTTGGTCTGACCTATACGCAGTACATCACGCTGCTGGCATTATGGGAGCAGGACGGTTTGGCGATTAAGGACCTGGGTCAGCTGCTCTTCCTGGATTCGGGAACCCTGACGCCTCTGCTCA
>ERZ764778.2344-NODE-2344-length-16988-cov-14.070572_pt1 | contig 16988 bp, 17 predicted proteins | sample MGYA00374951_ERZ764778 | MGnify/ENA primary metagenome ERZ764778 (study PRJEB28918, sample SAMN05720193) | bioreactor metagenome | isolation source: Anaerobic biogas reactor | place: USA:Washington, USA | collected 2015-08-08 ...
GCCAATTTTATCGCAGAAATGACGCAATGATCGTGCCGGCATCCTTGCCGAGCACGAGATTTGACCGCAGGTCTCAATTACGTGAAATCCTCAACCCCGTTCACGGGGAGGGTTTAAAAAAAAGCAATCGTTGTTTGTGACTAAACCTGTAGGGGACGGTTGCCATGCCGTCCCGAAGACGGGCGACCATGGCAGGTCGCCCCTACAAAACCAACTTTTGATCGTGCCGGCATCCTTGCCGAGCACGCGATTTGACCGCAGGTCTCCTTACCCTTCCCACACAGAAATCATTGAAAAAACCACCAATTTCTTCTCGTTGACATCATTTTTGATAGTTCCTGAGAGTTTCTTTTGGCTATATTGAATCCTGATAGAACCGAACAGGAGATATTTTTTATGGAAGTTCCACGATATTGGAGACTCAAAAAACAACGTTATGCGCTACAGGGTGAAGTCTGCCCCCATTGCGATGCGAAAATTTTCCCACCACGGGATGTCTGCCCAGAATGCGGCGGCGAAGCCAAGACCCCCTTCACTTTCAGCGGTCAAGGCGAAATTTATTCCTATACCATGATTTCCAACGCACCAGCCGGGTTTGAAGAACAAGCCCCTTATACCGTTGCAATGGTTAAACTGAACGAAGGTCCGGTTGTGACCGCTCAACTGACCGACCTGGGTGAAGAACCAGTGCGCATCGGCATGCCGGTGGAGATGGTCACACGCAAGATCCGTAATGATGGCGATGAACGGGGCATCATCGTTTATGGTTATAAATTCCGCCCAGTGATGCAAAACTAGACCCCATCTTAATAAACGCAGACCGCTTTCCAGAAATGAAGGGCGGTTTTTTTGTTTTTACGACTCATGGATTCAGTATAATAAAACTGGATAGTTAATCTTTATTTACCCGGACATGGTTCATGCCCACCCTAGTGCCCGTAATCTAAACTGATAGACAGTTGCTCTCAGCTGAATTCAGAAAAAGGTGGTTACCGAATCAGTTTCGGAACAAGATATTGAATCGAAATCTTACCAGGAAGGAGTTGAATAGGAGACATATGAGTGAGGAATACAATATCGTCCAAGTAGCTAAGCCAGATGATTCCGCATGGGAATTCATTGGAGGCGGCATTCATCGTTACAATATTCAAAAAGCGGGCGACGATCAAGGCAAACAAGTGTGCTTCATCCTTTATGAACCAAATCAAGAAATTGCTGGCGGATTGATCGGCGAGACCCACTGGGGTTGGTTCTATATCAATTTGATGTTTGTAAAAGATGAACTGCGTGGTCGCGGATATGGACACCGTCTTTTGACGCTTGCCGAAGATGAAGCCAGAAAACTTGGCGCAAAGAATGTATATCTAGACACTTTCAGTTTTCAAGCCCCAGATTTCTACAAGAAACATGGTTATCAAATTTTTGGTGAATTGAAAGAATTTCCTGTCGGGCATCACCGTTATTATCTGACGAAGCAACTTTAGAAAGCGTGTGGTAAATAACGATACAGCGACTATTTATTAAAAACGAGATACCTCGGGTGCAATGGACGCCAGGGATTCTGGTTCTTTTTTGACCGTTTTACCGCCTTGTAATTATTCTGGTTGGGCAGCTTCGCCACCTGGTCCCGTGCTACTAACGCAAGACGATCGATTGATACCCCGGTGATTCAGGGCTAAACTCTGCGTAGAAACAAATAAAACTGACCATTCTGTCCCCCCTTCCGTGCTAGCCCAGCTGCCAACGGACGCATACCCAAGCTCCTCTGCCACAAGCTCCGCCCCGTGATGAACCGCCCCCTTAGTTGGCAAGTATTTCTTATGTGTTGGGGCTTATAATCATATTGTGATCCCAACTCAGTTGACAGGAGATTGAAAATGGACCTATGGAACTTCTTTGACATCACCCATCGCGAACACGCGCTCTGCAACCCGACAAATGTTGAGAAAATTGATGAACTCATTGCCTTACTGCGCCTGGAACCTGGCGCTCAGGTGCTTGAGATAGCCACAGGCAAGGGTGAGTTCATCATCCGCCTGACCGAACGATATAAGATAGAAGGAATCGGGGTGGACATCTCCCCGTACCATGTATCAGACGCAGAGAAAAAGAGCAAAGCGCGCATTCCAGATGCTCATTTGACCTTCCTGGAGATGGATGGGGCTAATTATCAGCCCAGTCAGCCCGAGAGCTTTGACCTGGTTGCCTGTATTGGCGCCAGCTGGATCTATGGCGGCCACAAAGAAACCCTCAAGGCATTGAAAGATATGGCAGCCCCCGGCGGCTGGGTGGTGGTGGGCGAGCCATACTGGCGGCAAGAACCAGACCCAGCTTATTTGGAAGCTATCGGGGAACAGCGAAGTTCATTTGGGACGCACTACGAGAATACAGCTGCCGGACTGGACCTTGGCTTGGAACTGGTCTACACACTGGTCAGCAGCCAGGACGACTGGGACCGATATGAAGGGTTGCAGTGGTATGCCGCGACAGAATGGGCTGAAAAGCACCCGCACGACCCTGACGCGGGAGAGTTGTTGCAGAGGGTCAGGGCAAACCGGGCTAGCTACTTGCAGTGGGGGCGGGACACCCTTGGCTGGTCGATTTACGTGTTCAAGAAAGCTGGCGGTTAATCAATTAGCCCGCTTCCCGACCTTAGAGGAATTTTGACATGAAAAAAGAAGGTTTCAAGTCCACATTCCTACCCTTGGTAATTGTTCCCATTGGCGGATTGTTAGCGTTTGGCATCTGCTATTTACTTTTTCTGTGGATCAATAATTTTTTTGAGTTTCAGCTTTATTCCGCCAATCCCTCGGAAGTACCGATCTATTTAATTCGCAGAGCCTTAGCTTTCGTGTTCCTCTTTCTTTACTTTATTCTGCTACTCACCAAGGCGCCCGATCTTATCAAAGCCACCGTCCTTGTTGGTCCATTGGGCTTCTTTACTACTACCGCGATCCTGACTTACTATCAACAACCGTTGCTGACTGCCGCGGTTACCGTTTTTATTGCGGCTGTCAGCTCCTTCCTGGCGTTCAGAAGTAAGAAACCCTGGTTCTTCTATTATGCCATTGGGATCACAATACTCGTATCCATCCTCCTGACTTGGCCGCAAGCTTGATTAATGCGTTATAAGCCAGCATCGACAAAATTGGAGATGTGAAATGAACGATCAAACACTTGTCTACCCATGGTGGGCAGTTATTACCACGTGGGGTGTCGTAAATCTGGTCAATTTGCTGCAGTCGGCCGGTTACCTCTCCCGTATTCTCACCGGCAGAATGGAGATTAACCGAATCCTGGGTTATGCGATCATGGTGCTTGCCATTCCGGCGGGTATCGCCCTCGCTGGGTTCATTCGCGCACAGGCAGACTGGCGTCAGTGGGTCGGTCTGGCAGTATTTATTGTGTTCCTCTTGTTGATGATAAGCGTGGAGTATCTCTGGCAGATCGAATTTCGGTCACCTGTAAATCACAAAATTCTTGTGCCATATCTCGTACTCTTCTTCGGCTCCATCTTATTGATGGGCTTGCCAATGTTCCGTATGGATCGGCGCTTATGGCTGGTGACAGTGGCAACGACCGTCTTATTGTTGACCTCGATGGTGGTAGCGATGCGCAGGGGCGTCGGGTAGATCGGATAAAACGATATGCCAGGCGTGTTGTTAACGCCCAAGGTCCGCATTTGCATTAAGAATCTGGTTATCCATTCTTGTGTATCGGACAGTGATAAGTAAGCATCGCATGGAATAAATAAAGGAGAAGATTATGAAAGAAAAAAAGCGTAATCCTTTCAAGCTGCAAGAGTTTCGCGGCATCGACCCTAAGATCGTTGAAAAATTAAAGGAATTCCAGATTAGGACCGCTGACCAAATGCTTGCGGCAGGTAATACGAAAGAGTCCAGATCAGAACTTGTTCAAAAAACAGGAATTGCCGAATCCGACTTGCTTGAACTTGTGAAACTGTCCGACTTATCCCGCTTACCAGGCGTGAAAGGTATTCGCGCAAGGTTGTACTTTGACGCTGGGATTGATTGTGTCGAGAAGATGGCAAGCTGGGAACCCGAAGCTCTGCGATTAATGGTAAGCGAATACGTCAAACAAACAAACTTCGATGGCATACCCCCCTTGCCAAAAGAAGTCAGTTCAACGATCGAAAATGCTCGGAAACTACCGAGGATTGTTCAGTTCTGATTCTCCTTGATGTTCGCCATAGCACAACCTGCCCGAGATGTGGAATGTTAGAATAATAGCAACACTTACTTCGTCCCGACGATCTCAAAAAAAATTCATTGCAGGGAACCTTGCTTGATCCAAGATAATGAGGAAAAAATGACCACAAAACCATTTCACCAGAAAAGTTCAAGCGCGTTGTTGGTGATTGATGTTCAAAAGGAACAGTTTGAAGCATCAACGCCAGTTTATAAAGCAGATCAACTGCTTCAGAACATAACCCTCTTGATCTCCAAGGCTCGCCAGGAAGGCGTACCCGTGTTTTTCGTTCAGCATGCCGCTGATAGCTATCTGAAGTATGGATCGGATGGTTGGCAATTACACCCCCAGATGCAGCCAATCGCAGGCGAAGTGATCATCCACAAACGCCACAGCAACTCCTTCGAGGATACCAACCTTCAGGATGAATTAAGCAAAAGGAACGTGAGCTCGGTTGTAGTGACAGGCTTGGTCACCCATAGCTGTGTGAAAGCTACTTGTCTGGGCGCATTGGAGGAAGGATACGGGGTTGTTTTGGTCGGCGATGCCCATAGCAACTTCAGCAAGGATGCCGCCAAGCTGATCGAAAAATGGAACCAGCAACTGGGCAGCAAGGGAGTGCAAGTCACTGATACAAGATCAGTGAGATATTGATCCTTAGGTAAGGCTGACAGGATGCCTGTAAAGCCGCATACCCGCAAGTAGTGCTAAGATTCCCCGAAATCATTCGTCAAACAGAAACTGAAAGAGCACGGGTTATGGATAGTTCAATAAATTACTTCGATCCCAAAATCGTGGAAATGGTTGATCTGATAAAACGGATCCACCCAAAACCGACCCTGGTTGACTTTTACGAGGAAATGTCAAGTCAGTCTGTCAGATCAACGCTTCGCCTCTGGACGTCAGAAGATCAACTGGTAGGATTTGCGTACGTGGATGATTACAACAATCTTAGGTTCGAAACTGACCCAAGTTGTTCGTTCCTGGAGGACATGGAAGGCGAGATCGTTGAATGGGGCGTGTTATGTATGAAGAAAAGGAATGCCGAAACGGGAATTGAGGACAGTCTGGATTATAGTTGCATCGCAGATGACTCGCAGCTTATTTACCTCATGGACAGAAATGGTTTCATTCCCCAACCGGTACGATCTTTACACTACTCACGGTCACTCGATCTACCTGTCACTGAATTCTCCCTTCCTGAAGGTTTTTCGATCAGATGCGTTCAAGGGAAAAGCGAAGTGGATAAATTGGTCGACTTACATCAGGCTGCCTTTGGAACAAGCAATATGACCATTGAACAGAGGACGGCTATGATGAGTGTGCCCCAATATGAGCCGGAAATGGATTTGGTGGCAGTTGCCCCGAACGGTGAATTGGCGGCTTTCTGCGTGTGTGGGTTTGATGATGCGGAAAAGCAAGTTGGGTATACCGATCCGATTGGTACTCATCCTGGTTATAGAAGGATCGGCCTGGGAAAGGCGATCGTCTCCAGTGGAATGCAAATGCTCAAGACAAGAAATGCAAAAGTCGTGGAGCTTGGCACAAGTAGCGATAATCTCGCCATGCAAGGTTTGGCGGACGCCTTGGGTTTTGAGCGTGTCTCCGAAAGGTTATGGTTTTCAAAAACCGTATCTTAGGAGAATTAAATCTTTTGTCGCGCTGCTACAACCGGGCTGTTGGCACCTGACAACGTAGAAGACCAACTCAAGTATGCTCAGTGGCTGGATTGATTCGCTGCAACAGGTTCAATAGTTTCAACAGAAATCGTCCAAGGCTGGGTGGTAAATGGAACCACGAGATGTATATCAAAGAAGTGTCTGTAATGAAGCGAAATCAGAGCTTTCTTGAATTTGCGAAAAGGTAATATTCGCATACAATCGTTCAAAAAAGAATATAGGAGAATAACATGGATAGGGTTCAGGGAATTGGCGGAATATTTTTCAAGGCAAGAGATCCGGAAGCGTTACGGGCATGGTATGGCATGCACCTGGGGATCAAGCTGGAGGAGTGGGGTGGATCGGTGATGTTCACCAACGCAGGCGAGAAGAACCCTGGCTATCAAATCTGGTCCATTTTTGCTTCAGACACAGCCTACTTTGAGCCAGGAAATGCCAGCTTCATGATTAACTATCGTGTTGATAACCTGAAGGAGCTTCTCAAGGTATTGAAAGAGGAGGGATGCCAGGTGGATGATCGGGTTGAAGAAACCGAACAAGGCATTTTTGGTTGGATGGTCGACCCTGAAGGTAACCTCCTCGAACTCTGGCAGCCGCCAGTATAGGTGAATTTGCTTATTAATTCGAGAACTTATCACTTCATCTCAGTACAACAGGGTTTCGATCTGTTCGTGCACATTTGGCTGTTAACAACCGGTAAGCATCCAGAAAGATGATGGCGTGAAACTTGCACATTAATTATCAGGTGTTTACCCTTTCATTAAACACCATCATAGACATAAGGAGGATTTATGGAAAATTTGTTACCTTTGATTCTGCAATTGGCTGGTGGGGCAGCTGGCGGTAATCTTATCGCCAATCTGCTCAAAAAACTCGATCTGGGACCCCTTGGCAACACTGTTGTGGGCTTGATCGGTGGTTTCGCTGGCGGTCAACTCCCCGGATTGTTGGGAGCGGCCACCGGCGGTACTGATATCACGTCTATACTGCTCAGCCTTTTGGGCGGCGGTGTGGGCGGAGGCGCGTTGACAGCCATTGTCGGTCTGATCAAAAACGCCATCGCTAAAAAGTAAGCACCAAAGAAGAAAAACACCCTGGTAAAACCACCGGGGTGTTTTCTGTTAAGCACGTTTTTGAAAATGTGATATAAAAACAGCATTCTGGCAGCGAAGCTCCGGAATCACAATTGTATAGCGAAGATATAGCGTATGGATCTCAGCAATGAGATGACGAGGTGAAGGTTCTGTCCCGCGAGGGATGTGCTAACCCGGAACGCCGGGGAAAATCGAACAGATCAGCGGAAGCCTTCGGAGCCCCTCACGGGTTTCATTCTTCTTGAAAAGAGCAACTTAAAACCGGTTGGTGACAGCCGGCACAACCTGTTTGCTTGGTGAGCAGATTGATTCAAATTGGTCAATTTGAAATTCTTGCTTATTTAATTCAGGAGAAAAAATGAATAACCAAGATTTGTTAAAACGTGTCAAAGAGGATGGAGTGATGTTCATCTCCTACCAATTCACAGACGTCAACGGCGTGGTGAAGTCGTTGGATGGTCCGGTTGGCAGGCTCGAAGAAGTGCTGGACGGAGGTATCTGGTTTGATGGTTCCTCAGTGGAAGGGTTTGCGCGCATCCAGGAAAGCGATATGCATCTCAAAGCAGATCCCGAAACCTATGCCATTCTGCCGTGGTCCGACCCGGAATACCGACGTGCACGGGTTTTATGCGACATCTACCGCCCCAATGGCACACCTTTCGAAGGGGATCCCCGCGGGAGGCTCAAAGCAACACTTAGAAAAGTGAAAGAGGAACGCGGCTGGACCTACAACATTGGTCCGGAACCGGAGTTTTACCTGTTTTTGCGGAATGGTCCCGAAAAAACGCACCCAGTGCCCTATGATGTCGGCAGCTATTTTGATTTTTCTGCCAACGACCAGGCTGTAAGGATTCGTACCGAAATCATCTCCACCTTGCACATGATGGGCCTGAAGGTTGAGGTGGGGCATCACGAAGTAGGGCTCGGACAACACGAGATTGACTTCCAGTTCGATGATGCGCTTAAGACCGCTGATAATGTCCAAACTTTTAAATCTGCCGTCAAAGCGATTGCGGGAAGGCACGGCGTGATCGCCTCCTTCATGCCCAAGCCCATTTATGGTGCCGCTGGTTCCGGCATGCACTGCCATCAGTCCGTTTACGACCAGGAGGGCAATAATTTGTTTTATGATCAGGCTGACCCAATGCACCTGTCTGACCTGGCTAAGCAATTCATTGCCGGTCAGCTGAAACACGCACGCGCGCTTTCAACTGTGCTTGCGCCAACCGTTAACTCCTACAAGCGCCTGGTGCCGGGATATGAGGCGCCTGTCTACATAGCCTGGGCACAGGTCAATCGCTCTGCGTTGATTCGCGTTCCCCAGGTCAACAACGGCAACAAGAAAGCGGTACGGATCGAGCTGCGCTGTCCGGATCCTTCTGCCAATCCTTACCTGGCATTTACCTCGATGCTCACAGCTGCATTGGAAGCCGTGGATGACCGATCGGTCACTTGCCCTGAACCGGTTAACAATGTCAATCTTTACGACCTTAACTTGAGAGAACGCCAGGAATTGATGGTGAACGCCTTACCGGGTTCGCTGGAAGACGCTTTGATTGAATTCAAGGCAGATTTACTGATGAAGAAAGCGCTTGGCGATACTTTGTATGATACTTTCATTGCTTCACGCGAGGCAGAGATCAATGAGTATCGTACGAAAGTGACCGATTGGGAAGTGATGCGCTACCTGGAAACCATCTGATTGATCAACAGATAAAGATGCGCCTGGAGACCTGCTTTTCAGGCGCTTTTTATTTTTCATTTTTTCAAGGATGGTTTACAATCTTGTGACTAATGGAAAAAGCTGCCGAGTCAAAATTTGTTCAACAAGAACAAGCCACAATTGCCATCATGACCCACTTGTTTTGCAGGGCGAAACATGGCACCCGTCAAGGTTTGTGTCCTGATTGCCAGGAACTGCTTGATTACGCCCAGGAACGAGTGGCGCGCTGCATGTTCCTTTCTGAAAAGCCGGTTTGTGCCCGCTGCCCGGTGCATTGTTACAAGGCAGCTCATCGAGAAAGAGTCCGGGAAGTGATGCGCTTTTCGGGTCCTCGCCTGCTTTTCAAAGATCCGCTTGCAGTAGTTCGGCATTTTCGCATGATGCTGCGAACAGACAGCGCGCGAGTTGCCCGCTTACGAAAAAAAGAAGAAACAAGCGGCTCTTGAGAGATAGAGTATCGAAGTTTCTCTAACACAGATTGTCACAATTCGGTAAAATTGATGAATATTGATTATTCATGTATTTATTTTCTTCAAGGCTGGTTTAACAGAAGAATAAGGAATGGATGCCTCACTTTTCGAACCATAATAATCCATTCGCTTTCCAGAAACTCATTGGTTCGCAGATACTGATCAGTCGATTGGAAAACCAGCACAATATTTATCAATCAAGGAGAGATAATGTACGCCAAGAAAACAGAATTGAAAAATGCGTCCGGACTCCATGCCCGACCTGCCTCAGAGTTTGTTGCCATGGCAAAGCAATTTGAGTCCAAAGTGACTGTTCAGCGCCTGGACGATGAAGCTGCTTTACCTGCCAACGCAAAATCGATCATCAAGATTTTAGCCCAGGGTCTGGCTGTCGGCACTCCCATTGAGATTGCTGCAGATGGACCGGATGAGGTGGAAGCAGTTGAGAAGCTTTTCGAACTGGTCGAATCGAAATTTGGCGAAGATTAGCAGGATAAAACGCACAACAATCGGAACGCGCAGTGCACGTTCCCTACATGAAAAGGAGATTAGATGAGGATCTTAAAAGGGAATCCTGTTTCCAGGGGTGTCGCCCTGGGAAAAGTGTATATTTACAAAGCCTTTAAAGCCGATGTGCATGAATCGTATTTTGAGGCAGGTAAAGAAGAGGAATTTTTCAGGAAGTACCAGGACGCCGTAGCAAATGCCGAGAAAGAACTGGATAGCATTGTTACTGCCATGTCAGAGTCTTCCCCCGAAAAAGCGAAGATTTTTACCGCCCATATTGAGATCCTGATGGACGAAGAAGTTCAGGAAGGTGTCAAAGAAATGATCTTTGAGAGCCGCACAATGCCTGACTATGCAGTGGATGAAGTCTACACCACCTTCGCCACCCTCCTTGAGAAAGCCAAAGACCCTCTGATCGCTGCGCGGGCTGCCGATTTGCGGGATGTGCGCAACCGCGTGCTGCGCATCCTGAAGGGCGAGAAAGAAAGCAATCTCTCCAGTTTGCGGGAAAATGTGATCGTCGTCGCGCACGACTTGCTGCCAAGCGATACCGCTACCATGGACCGTAACCGGGTGATGGGCATCATCACAGAAGTCGGCGGAGCCACCTCGCATACAGCCATTATTGCCCGAAGTTACAAAATCCCAGCTTTGTTGGGTGTGGCAGATGCCACCGAGATCATGCGCAATGGCGACAATGTCATCATGGATGCGCTGGCTGGCAAGGTCTTGCTGGACCCTGAGAAGGAAACCATCAAAGAATACCAGGAAAAGCTGGTTGAATATATTAAAGAAGAACGCGAAACCAGCCAATACCTTGATAAGATTCCGTTGGTCGCCAGTGGAGAACGCTATAGTATCGGTCTCAATGTCGGCAGTACAGATCCGGACGAAAACTTCAAATACGTCGATTTCGTGGGTCTTTTCCGGACTGAGTTTGTGTACATGGGTAGTGAACATATGCCTACCGAGCAAGAACAGTTCGATGCCTACAAGCGGGTCTTAGCTAACGCGATGGGCAATCCGGTCACTTTACGCACGCTTGATATTGGGGGTGACAAGACCTTGCGCTACATGGTCATGCCCAAAGAAGAAAATCCCTTCCTGGGTAACCGCGCCTTGCGCTTGTGCCTTGACCACATTGACATGTTCAAGACCCAGTTGCGGGCAGCATTGAGGGCATCAGCGTTCGGACCATTGCAAATCATGTTCCCGATGGTTGGCACAATTGATGACATCCGGGCCGCCAAAGCCGTGGTGAATGAAGTCAAAGAAGATCTGAGAACCAAGGGAATTGCGTTCGATGAAAAGATCCTGATCGGCATCATGATTGAGATTCCCTCTATTGGTTTGATAGCAGACATGGCAGCCAAAGAGGTCGACTTTGCCAGCGTGGGTACTAACGACCTGACCCAATACCTGCATGCAGTGGACCGCATGAACCCTGCAATCACCAGCCATTATCAAAGCATGTCACCTTCCATGTTCCGGATTTTGGGAAGAATATTTGCTGAATTCAACAAAGCCGGCAAACCAATTTCTGTCTGCGGCGAGCTGGCAGGCGACCACCTGGGTGCCCTGGTGATGTTCGGGCTGGGCTTAAGAAAGTTCAGCATGAATGCAGCCAATATCAGCCGCGTCAAACGAACCCTGTCGCTTTTTACCTTGGAAGAAACAGAGGATATTGCCAAAAAAGTGCAGGGTCTAAGCACCGAAGCTGAGGTTATTTCCTATATTAAAGGTGAAGTGGATAAAAGAGGGTAAAACAGAACCCCGGTTTATTTATAATCAAAGAGGTCGTTAATGTTAGCGACCTCTTTCCATTTAATCACAACTCCCCAACGGCTATCCGAGAGGTTATAATAATCCAGTTTACGATTCCAATTTATCCGAATGTTTAGAAAAGGAGAACTATGCAAGCAAACACTCCATTCCAGGAAGAAGCGATCAATGCGATCCGTTTCCTCTCAGCTGATGCAGTCCAGAAAGCAAACTCCGGGCACTCCGGGATGCCAATGGGTGCTGCAGCGATTGCTTACACCTTGTTTACCCGCCACCTACGTTTCAACCCGGCGAATCCGAAGTGGTTCGACCGGGACCGTTTTGTTCTTTCTGCCGGACATGGCTCTATGCTCCTCTACAGCCTGCTTTACCTGAGCGGGTATGAAAAAATGACCATGGACCAACTGAAACAGTTCCGCCAGTTGGGCAGTCTGACTCCTGGTCACCCCGAATTCGGACATACTGAGGGAGTGGAAACCACAACAGGTCCCCTTGGACAGGGACTGGCAGTGGCTGTGGGGATGGCAATTGCAGAAGCTCATCTTGCAGCGACTTACAACACGGACGAACACAAGGTTGTTGATCATACCACCTATGTGATCGCTGGCGATGGAGATTTAATGGAAGGTGTTACTTCCGAAGCCTCTTCTTTGGCTGGGCATCTTGGACTGGGGAAACTTATCTGCTTTTATGATGATAACAACGTCACAATTGATGGCATGACCACCCTGGCTTTCACTGAAGACCGCGCCAAACGTTATGAAGCCTATGGCTGGCAGGTGCTTTACGTGAAGGATGGCAACAATGTGGCGGAGATCGATGCTGCAATCCAGTTGGCAAAAGCAGATCCACGACCCAGCATGATCTGCTGCCAAACTGTCATTGGATATGGGTATCCTACCTGGGGTGGAAAACCAGCTTCACATAGTGGAATACCTTCCAAAGATGAACTGGAAGGCGCAAAGCAAGCACTGGGCTACCCGATTGAACCAATGTTCCATGTTAGCGATGCCGTTTTGACTCATTTCCGGGAAGCGCTTGAAAGAGGCGCAAAACTCGAGAAGGAATGGGAAGAACGCCTGCAGAATTACAACTACATCAACCCGGAAAAGGGTGCTGAATTTCGACGAATAATGGCAGGAAACCTGCCAGAGAATTGGAAGGATGCCCTGCCGCTGTTCCCAGCCAACGAAAAAGGTATGGCAACCCGTTCAGTATCTGGAAAAGTAATCAATGCCCTGGCGGGAGTTTTACCCGAATTTGTGGGCGGCTCTGCCGACTTAAGCGGCTCAAATTCGACCGTCATTGAAAACACTACAGGCTTTCAAAAAGGCAGCTACTTTGGACGGATGATCAACTATGGTGTACGCGAGCATGCTATGGGCGCAATAAACAATGGGCTCAACCAGCATGGCGGTTTGATTTCCTTTGCTGCAACTTTTTTTGTGTTTTCTGATTATTTGCGACCGGTGCTGCGAATTTCCGCACTCTCGGATACAGGCAGTATCTGGGTTTTCACTCATGACAGCATCATGGTTGGCGAGGATGGTCCCACCCATCAACCGGTTGAGCACCTGGCGGCTGTGCGGGCGATCCCCAACCTGGTCACGCTGCGTCCGGCGGATGCCAATGAAGTTTCGGAGGCATGGAAGATCGCAATTGAACGCAGAAATGCCCCAACCTTGCTGGCATTGACCCGCCAAAATGTTCCCGTTTTTGACCGGGAAAAATTCGCCAGCGCAAACGGGCTTGAAAAAGGCGCCTATGTCATGGCAGATTTGGGGCCAGGTCCGGTTCAACTGGTTTTAATGGCAACCGGCTCGGAAGTAGAGTTGATCGTAAAAGCTGCGGAAACTCTGGCAGCTGATGGTGTGAGTGTGCGCGTAATTTCCATGCCAAGTTGGGAGCTGTTTGAGATGCAACCCAAGGAGTATCAGGATGAAGTCCTGCTGCCTGAAGTCAAGGCGCGTCTGGGCGTGGAAGCCGGTGTCAGCATGGGCTGGCACAAGTGGATTGGCACTGAAGGAAAATTGATCACCATCGATCGATTTGGAGCCAGTGCGCCAAGCGGCATCCTGGCGAAGGAATTAGGATTAACCGTTGAGAATGTACTCCGAAAATGCCGGGAGCTGCTGGCAAAGTAGGCTTCAAATAGAAGTTTTGATTGAAAACAGGGCAACGTTTAGCTGCCCTGTTTTTCTTATGTCACAAAATCATTTCTGGATGAGTTTGGAACCTGCCTGTACCGATAGTTTTTTTAATCTCTTTCACCGGTTTCGACAAAGCGAACCAATTCACCGACGCTTAATCCCTGGATACCGAGTTTTTCTACTGTACGACCTCTACGCCGGTAGTCGGTACCATGGATAAAACACGCCAGGTTGATAATACTCTCGATGCCATTGACCGAAACGCCATAGGTTTTGGCGAAGGAGGCTATTGGTACCAGGCTCATCGGGATTTCCTCGGTGATGTAGCGATGGTTCAGCGTACCTGGTGCCTTGATGCCGTAATAACCCGTCTGATTATGCATGGCTTCATACAGGTTTTCACCGGTAGCGTTATAAGCTAATTCAAGCCATTCCAACGCGTTGCGACCCTTTAACCCCAAGGCTGAAGAGACGGTAACCCGTTCACGGTCCAACACTTCCAACACTTTGGCAACCGAAGGGGTGACCCCATCAACATAAAACTGGAAATCCCCCGATGTGGCTTCGATCCAGCCGGCATTGAGCAAAGCCAGGGCGGGATGGAAGATGGCACCCATATTATTAAGCCCGGTTTGTAAAACATTTTTACCGTCAATGAATTGAGGGAAAACCGGGTGGATTGCGTCCAATACTTCGGCTGTTCGGCTGGCAGGCAGGGCTGCCAGCGGTACGGCTTCTTTGATACGGAAGATGCGCGCCTGGCTGGGTCCTTCTGAGCGGCTTGCAAAAATAAAAGTTTCTGCTTCTGAAATGATCGGTTTTGTCTGGCAATTCTCCTGCTCCAGTGTGTGACGAAACTCGAGCGCGCCGCCTGTACGACCTGGATTCAAGATTACGATGTGATCATCCCGTAAGAAGGGAGCGGCAGCTTTGGCAATATCGTAATGGGCGGTGGAGGGAACCACCACCATGACGATATCTGCTTCATGCAGCGCTTCTTCCATATTGTCCGTGACTTTATAGATCTTCCCGAAGCCATGTGGTTCGGTTGGACTTTCCAGGTCTATTCCTCCACGGAGACGTATGATTTCAACCCTGTTGGCAGTGCGATTGAACAAAGTCACCTGGATTCCTAAGAGAGCCAGGTAGGCTGCCATGGCTTTACCCCCGTTACCTGCGCCGATTACGGCATAACGATAAATCTTATTCATATTTTCCTCAATTCAAAAAATCTTTTAGATGGTCTTGTTCTGTGATGGGATTCCCAAGTTCATCAACCGCTTCATTGCCACCATCCACAACACGCGTGCGAATTTTACCTCGTGCAAAAGGATTGTTTTTTAACTGTGGGGCGTCCAGAATACCAAGCCCGACGGCTTTGGTGAGCGTTTCAGCGTCGGTCAGGGGATCAGCAGTACCATTCAAAGAAATGGCTTTGATGGCTTGTAAAGTAATCTGGGTTTGTTCGATCAGATACTTTTTTCGAGCCTGGATTTTGGGGTCAAAGGTCATTTCCGGCTGACCTGCCAGGGCATTTTCAATGCTTCGGCGGGCTGCCAGGCTGGCTTCGATAATGTCTGCAGCTGTGGCAGCATGATCAGCTTCGGTGTGACCGACAATGTGAATGATATGCGGGCGCAGCGCCATCTGCAGGTAGATGCTGGTCGCCAGATGGGCGCGGGCAGCGTTATCCTCAAGCGGATAGCTCAACAAGCCGGTGCGCGTCTGCCGCCAGACATGGAAGCTATCATCTTCAAGGGATGCAATCATTTCCAGGATGGCAAGCATTTTTGCCAGATCCATGGCGTCAGAAAGGTTGGGTGGACTGTTGAACATCAGTTGGGCAATGTAATCTTTGACGCCAAAAGCTTTGGCGTTATAAGCAGAGAGGTAAGCGGAAGTCACGAAAACCACATCCGGAGCGTCCCGCATACCCCAATGGTGCGGTTCGTTTAATTCAACCGGAATACCGCGCTGACCATACCAGGTCATCACATTTTGGTGTTCGCGAATGGATTCTTCCAGGGTGAGTGGTCCGCGACCATCCATCAGGTTGAACCAAAACAGCGGTATGGCACACCAGGCTATGTTGATCGTCTCCACATACATCTCTGCCAGGCGGATGAAGTCATCTGTACCAGAATAGGTGCGCATAAGGGGGTAGTTGCCAGTACGGGAGGCCTGGTAGAGCTGGCGGTAATCTTCAGCGCTGCGTACAGGCACGCCGCCGGCACCGGTGGTGCGAGGGTTCTGCCGCTCAGGATGGAAGAAGTTTGCCTGAGCATCCTGGTCGATTCCCAGTGAAATGACGTCCAAAGCCTTGGCTTCAGCGATCTGTTGTATGCCCTCAATGCTTGCAGATAGGGTTGGCAAGCCAAAATGGTGGCGTAGAAGCGGATAAGGCTGCTTCCAACGGATGCGTTCGATTGTGCTTTGGGGGTAGGTTGATTCACCAGAGGTCGAAAGGTCCTCTCCCCGCAGATAGGCAAGGATCTCCTGGCAGCCTTGGCTTCCGTCGAAGATCTGGTCAAAAAAACCTTCCAGGGCTTCAGCTTTTTGGCTGACTGGGGGCGTGCCGCCAAAGGCGAAGCGTACACCCTGCTCGTGCAAGTCGGCTGCAGCTTCGGCAAATTCCGCTAACAGTCGTTCGCCGGTTTCGGGCGTGAGGCGGTAAGAAACACCAACCAGGTCTGCGTTTTCGCGCCTGGCAGCCTCAAGAAATGTCTCGACAGGGACGGCGGGACCAAGGAAGATGGTTCTCCAGCCAGCCGATTCAGCTAATCGAAGAAAATTACTAACACCGGCGACGTGAACACATTCCCCCAGGGCACCAGCAACAACTGTTTTCATGCAAACTCCTGTATTATCCGGATTAGTGTTCCGCCCGAATTTCCGTGGGCGCTCTGCCAGACTGGCGGGCAGACAAATTCTTGCTTAAGTTTACCTGAAAATTGCCTGACACATTCAGCCTGATGGAGTTTGTATGATGATCCGGTGTTCTACACAGAGTCGTTGGAACGATCAAAAGGGAATTTCCCAAGATTGTTTTACTGACCGCTCAGTGTCACTTGTTCAGAATGAAAACCCTTACCACATCCAGAAAATATGGTCGCTGCACAAGACAAACCCCAGTTTCATTTGAAGTTGCATTGAGATTTCGTTCCCGAGCACCACGTGCCCATGAGGCAATTCGCCCATTTTCAGCAATTTGGCGATCAAGGCGCGTTCAAGACGTTCGCCCCAACCTTGCCGGCGGTAATCCGGCATTACTTCAAGCATCCCCATGGCATGATCATCATGCAATCCGATAAAAGCGAAAAGCTGACCCTTGTCGCGCAGTCCAAACATGCGTTCTTCGCTGATCGCACGTTCGA
>ERZ764778.2361-NODE-2361-length-16915-cov-4.171293_pt1 | contig 16915 bp, 14 predicted proteins | sample MGYA00374951_ERZ764778 | MGnify/ENA primary metagenome ERZ764778 (study PRJEB28918, sample SAMN05720193) | bioreactor metagenome | isolation source: Anaerobic biogas reactor | place: USA:Washington, USA | collected 2015-08-08 ...
GACCTGGTTCTGGGCGGCGGGTGGATACGCACCGATGAGTGAACGGGCGGGTCTGCTTGTTCACCACGCCGCGATCGGGGATTTCCTGATCGCTTTGCGTCTGACGGAGTGCTTTGCCGGCGTGCGCTGGACGGTCCTGTCGCGTTCGACTCTCGGGCGGCTGGCATGGTCGCTCGGCGCGGCTGAGGCGTTTGAGGATTTTGACGCGGGCGATTGGTACAGGCTCTTTGGCCCCGATCCGCGGCCCAATTCCTCAGTCGTCGATTTCGTCGCTCATTTCGAGATCGTGCTTAACGTCGTCGCCGGCCCCGGCGAGACCTTTTCTCGCAACCTTGACCGCCTTTGCCGCGGCTGCGTCCACCATGTCGATCCCAGACTTCCCGAGGGCTTTGGCGGCCATTGCTGGCAGCATCTGGCGGGCCAGATTGCGGATTGCCACACAGCCGCGCTTCCGGCGAGCGCGTTTGGCCTTCGTCCGGCGTGCATTGCCTTGGCCGCTGACTCGCGAGACACCGTTGTCATCCATCCGGGCGCGTCATCGGCCGCCAAGCGCTGGCCGTTGGCCAACTTCGTGCGTCTTGCGGATCGGCTGCGGCAAGAGGGGATGACGCCGTCGTTTCTTCTCGGCGAAGTCGAACAGGAGCAGTTTTCATCGGCAGAGATCGAATCCCTTCGGCGGAGCGATACGGTAATGACCGGCCTGGATCTGCCGAACGCAGCCGCCGTTCTTCACCGATGCCGCGCCTACGTCGGCAACGACAGCGGCATCAGCCATCTGGCCGCGGCGGTAGGGGCGCCGACCATTACCGTCTTTACCGCGACCAATCCGCGGAACTGGCGGCCTCTTGGCCGCGCCGTCCATGTCATCGACACCCGCGCCTCCGAGACCACGGAGGCCACTCTCAACCGGATCGTGTCGATAGCCGCTGCGGTTGATCGCCGAGGCTGAACAGACTACGGCAGGGGTTCGACTCCGTTGGTTGCGGGTCCGTCCGGGGTCGCGGCGGCGCTCAGGAGGGGGTTGGTTCGGAGGGCTTCGTAGGTTGGCATTCGCGAGAGGACCGTTCGCATGAAGGGTTCGACGGGGCCGACCGCGGCTTTGCGCCACAGGTCGGTCACGTGGTCGTTGACGAGTTGGATGTAGCGCTCGCGTTCGAGGATCGGTCGTATCTCGTCCTGAGCGTCGGCGAAGGGCACCTGCCTGGCGTTTTCACGCTGCTCGACCAGTACGAAGTAGAATCGCCGCCCAATGGCGACGGGTTCGCCGGGCAGGCCGATCGGCTGGGCGAACGCCCGTTCGTCGATTTCCTGGTGGCGGTGGCTGCCCTGGGTGATCCAGCCGATATCGCCGGAGAGCTTGCGGAGCGATCCGGTCGAGAGGTCGGCGGCCACCGTCCGGAAATCCTCGCCGGCGTCCAGGCGCCGCTGGATCTCGGCCAGCCGCTGCTGTGCGAGGGCGGCCATATCCGCCGGCTGGGAGGACGCGGCGGCCAGGGCCGCTGGGTCCACCTCGATCAGCAGGACGTGGGCGCGCGCCGGATGCTGGAACTTGGGCTGGTGGGTCTGGTAGTAGTGCCAGAGCTCTTCGCGGGTGACCACGACCTTCGGGCGGATCTGCTCGCGGAGGTACTGCTGGTTGAGGATCTGCCGCCGGAGCTGGCTCCGCAGGGCGTCCATGTTGGAATCCCGGGCGATCAGGAGCTTTTCGAAGCGGACCGTCGAGCCCCCGGCCTCGCGGGCGACCATCTCCTCGACCGCCTTGTTCACCGCCTTTTCCAGCAGCGGATCCTGCTCTTCGGTCAGCCGGTTGGCTATCTGCTTGTAGAGCATGACCTCCGAGACCAGGTCGCGAAGGGTGTTGAACACCGACATGCCGACCCGCTCGCGGAAGCCCTGCTCGTCGAAGGTGCGGGCCAGCCGCTCCAGTTCGGGCCGGGCCCGGCGGATGACCTCGTCGGCGGTCAGGTTCTCGCCGCTGACCACCAGGACGCCGGCCTCGATCGACCCGGCGGGGCGGGTGGCGGGCGTCTGGCTGTAGGATAACTCATTGTGGCGACTGGTGTTACGCCAATCGGCGACCCGGCCCTCGCGGTCAGGCCCGTCCGATTTGGCCTTGGACCCGCATCCGCAGACCAGGAGGATCGCCGCCGCCGTCAAACCGGTGAAAATTCGCCGCATCATTGTACCGCCGTCAACTCTGTGCCTACAATTGGTGGTTATGCCGAAAGGGCCGATCGGAACGGGATCGGGGCGCCTGACCAGTTCATTATACCGGCTTGGCGTGGCAATACAATGGCCCCGAAACTGCACCGAAACTGGAAAATTATCATAGGATACGTCTTGACATGCCTTTGCGGCGTAAGTACTCTAACAGCTTTGTCAGCCGAAAGGCGTACCCAGCCGGCACAGGTCGTGTACAGGTAGAGGTATCGGTTTAAGGAGAACACGTTTGGCCAGTGAACTAGTGCGAGAACTGCTCGACGCAGGAATTCATTTCGGGCACCGGGTGAGCCGGTGGAACCCGAAGATGCAGCCCTATATCTTCGGCAAGCGGAACATGATCCACATTGTGGACATCAAGGAGACGTACAGGGGGCTGCTGCGGGCCAAGAAGTTCCTCACGCGGCTGGTCGCCGAGGGCGGCGACGTGGTGTTTGTGGGGACGAAGCGCCAGGCCAAGAACATCGTCGAGGCCCACGCCAAACGGTGCAACATGCACTATGTGACGGAGCGCTGGCTGGGCGGCACGCTGACCAACTTCCAGACCGTCCGCTCGCGTCTGGCCCGTCTCGAAGAGCTGGAACGGCTCGAGGATACCGGCGAGCTCCAGAACTACAGCAAGAAGATGATCTCGACGCTCCAGCGGGAGAAGAAGAAGATCAAGCGGAACCTGGAGGGCGTTCGCCGGATGAACAAGCTTCCGGCGGTGATGGTCATCTTTGACACCGGCTACGAGCACATCGCGGTGCACGAGGCCCGGAAGCTCAAGGTTCCGACCGTCGGTTTGATCGACACCGACGGCGATCCGGCGTTCACGGACATCCCGATTCCCGGCAACGACGACTCGATGCGGGGTATCGAGATCATCATGCGTGAACTGGCCGATGCGGTTCTCGAGGGTATGGCCGCGCGTCCGGAAGAGCAGCCGGGCATGGAAGGGCAAGGCGAAGAAGGCGGTTCGCGACCCGGTCGTCCGCGTCCGCGGCGTCGTCCTCCGGAGCGGACGGCTCCGGCCGCGAGCGAACCCGCGCCGCCGCCACCGCAGCAGGCTGCGCCCGCCGGTCCGTCGCCGTCGCCTTCGCAATCCCAGGTATCGCCCGAGGCGCCTGAGCAGGGCGAACCGCAGAGCTCGTAACCTCGCCGACGGCTGAGGAAGCGGGTTCCGATCACAAACATAGCGTGTCAGTAAGGAGTGGATTACCCATGGCTGATATTTCCGCCGCTTTAGTCAAGCAGCTTCGCGAATTGACGCAGCTTCCGATGATGGACTGCAAGAAGGCCCTTCAGGACGCCGAGGGCGACATCGTCAAGGCCCAGGACATCCTTCGGAAGTCGGGCGCTCTGGCGGCGGCAAAGAAGGCCGGCCGCGAAACGGCTGAGGGTCGGGTCGCCACGTTCGTGACGCTGGATCAGAAGGCCGCGGCGATCGTCGAGGTCCGCTGCGAGACCGCTCCGGTGGCCAACACCGAGGACTTCAGCCGGCTGTGCCGCACGATCGCCGAGCACCTGGCGACCACCAGCCAGTGGCCGGCCGACGTGCAGCAGTTGCTCGGCCAGACTGTCGCCTCCGAAGGCCGCACGGTTCAGGATCTGCTCAACGACATCATCAACAAGATCCGTGAGAACATGCAGCCGGTCCGCTTCGAGCGTCTGGCCGGCGGCGTGATCACCAGCTACGAGCACCACAACGGCCAGGTCGCCACGCTCGTGCAGTTCAATGGCCAGGACGGCGGGGTTACGCCATCCGACCAAGTGGTCCAGTTCGGGCGCGACCTGTGCATGCACATCACCGCGGTCAACCCCATGGCCCTGAGCCGCGAGGAAATCTCCGCGGCCGTGGTCGCCAAAGAAAAGGAAGTCATCGAGGCCCAGGTGGCTGAGCAGTCGAAGGGCAAGCCCCCGCAGATCGTCGAGAAGATGGTCCAGGGCAAGATCAACAAGTGGTACAACGAGATGGTGCTGCTCGAGCAGCCGTACGTCAAGGACGACAAGAAGAGCGTCCAGCAGGCGATCGACGAGTTCAACAAGGCTGGCGGCCAGAAGGTCGCCGTTAGCAAGTATCTCCGCTACGAGGTGGGGGGAACGGCCTAACCGCATTCGGGAGCGTTCATCATGGTCGGCTCAAGCCGGACATCATCCGACGACGACGCGGTTCCGCCATATCGTCGCGTCGTCCTGAAAGTGACCGGCGAGAGCTTCGCCCCGGTCGGCACCATTGGTCTTGACTTAGGTTACCTCGATCAGCTCGCCGAGAAGATCGTCTCGGCTGCGCGGATGGGCGTGCAGATCGCGGTGGTGGTCGGCGGCGGCAACCTGATGCGAGGGGCCAATCTGGCCGGGTCCAAGCTTGTCCGTCCGGTCGCCGCCCATCAGATGGGCATGATCGCGACCGTCATCAACGGTTCGGCGCTGGCGGAGGCATTGCACGCCAAAGGCCAGGCGGCCGTGTTGACGTGTTCGATGCCGGTCGGCAACTTCACCCAGTACTACTGCCCTCAGCGGGCTCAGGACGACCTGGAGGCGGGCAGAATCGTCATTCTGACCGGCGGGACGGGCAACGCCTTTGTCACCACCGACACCTGTGCCGCCATCCGGGCGGCGGAGTTGCAGGCCGACGCCCTCCTGAAGGCGACCAAGGTGGATGGCGTGTACACCGCCGACCCGGTCAAGCACCCGGACGCCAAGCGCTACGAGCGGCTTACCGCGGCTGAGGCCATCGAAAAGAACCTCGGCGTGATGGATCTGCCCGCGGTCGCAATCTGCCGACAGGCCCGCGTGCCGATCCTCGTGTTCAACTATCAGGAGAACGACAGCATCGCCGGCGTCCTGGCCGGCCGAGTCAAAGCCACGCAAATCACCGCCCAATGAGGAGACTGCCATGCCCGTAGATGACATTCAACTCGAAGCCGAAGCCTCGATGTCCGACGCGGTCGATTTCCTGAAGTCTGAACTGCGTGGCATCCGCACCGGCCGAGCGAGTACCGCGCTGGTCGAGCACATCCGGGTTCAATACTACGGCACGCCGACCGAGCTGCGCCAGATGGCCCAGATCAGCACGCCCGAAGGCAACCTGATCGTCATCAAGCCGTTCGACGCCAGCGTCCTGAAGGAAATCGAGAAGGCCATCCACGCCTCCGACATCGGCATCACCCCTTCGAGCGACGGGCGGGTGATCCGCCTCAACGTTCCGCCGCTCTCGGGCGAACGGCGTCGGCAGCTTGCCCAGCACGTCCGCCAGCTCGGCGAACAGGCCAAGGTCTCGATCCGCAACGCGCGGCGCGACGCCAACAAGCAGATCGACCAGGAGCAGAAGGGCGGCGATATCCCGGAAGACAATGCTGAGACGGCCAAGGAAGAGATCCAGAACCTGACCAAGAAGTACGAAACCGAGGTGGACGAGACCGCTGCGGCGAAGATCAAGGAGATCGAGGAGATATAGTCTCCTTCGGAAGACGGCGCGACTTCGTCTTGAAGTGGCACGGAGCACGCGGGAAGGAAGACATCAGAAGCCGGAATAGAAGAGATGCCGGTGCCGGCGGATCTGTACCACCCTCTGAATCGCGATTTTCCACATTGAATCGGCCTGTATGTGGGAATAAAATAATGGTTTCCCTTGTGCCTCAGGCACTTGGCAGAGCCGCAAATCTCTAGAGTATCCAGTTAGGAGCATCGAGAATGGCAGTCAGTCTCGCCGTCGTCGGGGCCACCGGGGCCGTCGGGCAGGAGTTCATCAAGGTCCTGGAACGCCGCAACTTCCCGGTGGGGCGGGTCAAGTTCCTCGCGTCCAGCCGTTCGGCGGGCAAGGAGGTACGCTTCAAGGGCCAGGCCCATAGCATCGAGGAACTGACGAAAAAGAGCTTCCAGGGCGTCGAAGTGGCCCTGTTCAGCGCCGGCGGGTCGATCAGCAAGGAATTCGCGCCGGCTGCGGTTGACGCCGGGGCGATCGTGGTCGACAATTCCAGCGCGTTCCGGATGGACCCGAACGTGCCGCTGGTCGTTCCGGAGGTCAACCCTCAGGACGTCGCAGAGCACCAGGGCATCATCGCGAATCCGAACTGCTCGACGATCATCATGGTCGTGCCGGTCTGGCCGCTGCACAAGGCCAACCGGGTTGTGCGGCTGGTGGCTTCGACCTATCAGGCGGCCAGCGGGGCCGGCTGGAAGGCCATGGCGGAGCTTCAGCAGCAGACGGCCGACGTGCTGGCGGGCAAGGCGCCCAAGCCGGTGGTCATTCCGCACGTCTACGCCTTCAACCTATTTTCGCACAACAGCAAAATCAGCGAGAACGGCTACAACGAGGAAGAGGTCAAGATGGTCAAGGAAACCCGCAAGATGTTCCACGACGAGCGGATCGCGATCACCGCGACCTGCGTGCGGGTGCCGGTGCTGCGGGCGCACAGCGAGTCGCTGAACCTGACCTTCGAGAAGCCGATGACCGAAGACCAGGCGCGGCAGATCCTCGCCTCGGCGCCGGGCGTCAAGATCGTCGATGACCGGCAGAAGAACTACTTCCCGATGCCGCTGGACGCTTCGGACCAGGGCGACGTGCTGGTCGGCCGGATCCGGCAGGATATCTCCCAGCCGGACGGCAGGGGGATCGACATTTTCATCAGCGGCGATCAGCTCCTCAAGGGCGCGGCCCTCAACGCCGTCCAAATCGCTGAGTTGCTTCCGGTGGTCAAAGCGGCCAAGGCGTAAGTTGGCTGATTGGGATGACGTGTAGGTGACCAAGGGCGATCCCAGGATCGCCCTTGTTGCTGTGTGGCCTTGAGATGATTGATGCAATCATCGTGTGTATTTGGCTCAGTATAAGTGATACTAATAACTTCGATGTCCGAACGCAACATCAAAATCATCGTCGCCTACGAGGGCACCAACTACAAGGGTTGGCAGCGTCAGAAGGACGCGGTCACCGTCCAAGGCACGATTGAGGCCGCCCTTGCGGATATTATCGGACGTTGGGTCAGGGTTCATGGGGCCAGCCGGACCGATGCCGGGGTCCACGCCGAGAGCCAGGTGGCCCATTTTTACGTCGATTCGCCGATTCCGGATGAGGCGTTCGCGTGGCTGTTGAGCGGCCGGCTGCCCGGGGATATCGTGGTCCGGTCGGCCCGGACCGTGCCGCGGGATTTCGATGCGTCGACCGATGCGGCGTGCAAGACGTATCTGTACCGTTTTTACACCGGTAGGGTGCGCGAAGTGCAGTTTTTCCGCCGCCGCTGGCGTACCGGGACGGATCTGGACCCAGCCGCCATGCACCAGGCCGCCCAGTACATCGTTGGCACGCATGACTTTAAGGGGTTCGCCTCGGCCAAGGACATGCGCGAGACCACCGTCCGAACCGTCATGTCCGCCCGTGCCTGGCGGGTGGCGGACGATGAGATCGATTTCGAGATCACAGCCGATCGGTATCTCTACCAGATGGTCCGCACGCTGGCCGGCACGCTGGCGGAGATCGGCCGCGGACGCTGGCAGCCGGAGAAGATGGCCCAGATCCTGGCTTCGCGAGATCGGACGACGGCCGGGCCGACCGCGCCGCCGAACGGTTTGTGCCTGATGCACATTGAATATCACAAAAATCTCGCCATCCCACTTGACATCGGCGGCTGATCGCGGAGAATTAGGTCATACGCAACGCCCGGAGCGGATGTGGCGGAATTGGCAGACGCGCTGGCTTCAGGTGCCAGTGGGCTTACGCCCGTGGAGGTTCGAGTCCTCTCATCCGCATTGCCCGGCCATTCGGCCGAAATCCCTACGAGATACCCCTTTAAGACCCCGGCCTTTTCGCGCTAGTCAGACCGTTCAACAGGACGTACCGAGAGCATTGTGCGCCCGAAAGAAGGCCGCCTTCTCCCGGCACGATGATTGACACTGCCGGGAAGCCCTAAGGCCCGGCGGGATGGCAAGCTCGCCCGCCGAAAGACGGCTTTGAAGGCTGAGACGTTGCGGAATCCGTGTTTGTCCGCTGTGAGCCCAGGAAGCGTATATGGTACAATAAGGAGCCGAAATGTGAAAGCTCGGCTCGATGCAGCATTTTTCTCAACGTCCTATAATATATCTTATGTTGCATTGCAATGGGGGGGTTGGAATGGGGTGAAAGAGACATCGTGGAACGTGGGCGTTTGGTCTGTTTGAACGGGTTTTCGGGCTTTTTGACCCCTACCTTTTTGCGCTAGTCAGCGGCTGTAGAGTTGCGCTTTCGGCGATTTCTGTGGTTGCCTGGCTGGGCGTGCTCCGATACTCTCTGTACCATGATCCAACAACTGACGATTCTGATGTACCATTACGTGCGTGACGCCGAGGCGACGCCGTATCCAGGGATCAAGGCTCGGTCGGTCGGCGGGTTTCGCGGGCAGATTGAATATGTGCTGCGGCATTACGAGCCGATCGGCGCGGCTGAGCTGGTTCGGGCGGTTCGGGACGCGAGCTTTCGACTGCCGCGGAATGCGGTTCTGCTGACGTTTGACGATGGGTATCGCGACCACTTTGAGAATGTGTTGCCGATTTTGCGGGAGCACAAGCTGAGCGGCGTGTTCGCACCCGTGGCGCGGTCGGTCATCGAGGGCCGGGTGCTGTATGTGAACAAGATTCACTTCATCCTTTCGGCAACGTCCGATAACGTCAGCAGGGCGGTGGACGAGCTCTTCTCGCTGGTCGATCGCCACCGCGACGCGCACGGCCTGCGGACGAATACGGAGTACTGGGATGAACTGGCTCACCCCAACCGGTTCGATCCGGCTGAGGTCATCTTCATCAAACGGATGCTCCAGCGGGACCTGCCCGAGCAGCTTCGCGCGGAGATCACCGATGAGCTGTTCCGCAAATACGTGACCGACGACGAGCGTGTGTTCGCAGCGGAGCTGTACATGAACCGGGATGAACTGCGGGCGATGATCGCCGCGGGCATGACCGTCGCGAATCACGGCTACGATCACTACTGGCTGGCGAGTCTCCCCCCCCACCACCAGGCCGAGCAGATCCGCCGGTCGATGGCGTTCATGACCGATCTCGGCGTCGACGGCTGCGATTGGTTTATGACCTATCCTTATGGGTCGTGCAACGATTCGCTGCTGGAGATACTGCGGACCAGCGGATGTTGCGCCGGGTTCACCACACGTTTCGCGGTGGCCACGGGCGAGGACTGCCCGCTGCGATTGCCGCGTCTAGACACGAACGATTTGCCGACGCGGGCGGACGCCGAACCGGTCGAATACACGCGGCAGGTCACATCATGAGTTCATAAGGACCATCGTGTCGGGCGGTCCATGTCGCCGTCGGATTTGACGAGGTAGGTTTGGTCGAAGGCGATGGGGTTGGCGTCGCCGTTGATCCTGATGAATGCGTTGATCGCAGCCACGTCGTGGCGGACCGGCGAGAAGAGTTCGGGCAACTGGGCCAGCGGCTGCTGCTCGCAGCGCTGGCGAAAACCCGCGGCGGCCAGGATCGGTTCGAGGACGCGGCTTGAGCACTGGAAATCCGCTGCGATACCGCCCTGCCGGTGGGCCCAGGCCAGGACGCTGCGAAGCAGGTTGATCATGCTATCCGGTGCGTCGCCGGGCGTCGGCAGGAGTTCGATGATCCGCAAGACTGCCCTTCCCTCCAATTCCGGGTGCAGGGGATGTGAAGCCTTCTCGCAACGTCCGATAACATAGCTGCCGTGCGGCGAGCCGAACATGCGGTATGAAAAGGCAACCGCGTCGCGATATCGCCAGGCCCAAAACTCCTCAGTTCGCTCCAGCGCCAGCCGCCAGCGCGATCCGGCGTCGTGCCAGAACTCAGCCAATTCGGCCGGCTGGATCGTCTGTGGTTCGACTGGCGAAGCGTCATCAAGCCCTAAGCCGCCAAACCACTCCTGGATGTCCCCCCTGCCGTTTTCGGGCAACTGCTTCAGAAGGAGCGGATATGCCTGCGGGTCCAGCGGAACGGCGTAGCGGTGCAGCGAGTCAAGCTGCCGATAGCCCGCAGCGGTGTAGAACCGGCTGACGTGCGGGTTGACGCCGAGGCAGACGCTGACTTGCGACTCCCCCACCACCGCGTTGAAGAGCTCAATGCCGAGACCCTTCGGCCGATGGTCCGGGTGCACTACCCACAGCGCCAGGGCTGATCCGGCGACCTGTTGGCCGTCGAGCCGATACAGCCCCGGGATCGCGCCGAGAAACCCCACGATCGCATCGCCGACAACCGCGATCCGCGACGCATTCACGCCCGCCCGCGGTCCAAAGCCTTTGTACTGCCAGAAGAACAACTCCCGCTGTGTAACCGGATGATTGGCCTGCCAGTGTTCGTTGAGGAACGCCACGAGGGCGGGCCACCAGGAGTCGTCAAATGGAATGATCCGCGGTTTCATCTTGCCCGCTGTGCGTTGGTCAGTTCGCCACCTGCCGCTGCGGTTGGGTCTCCAGCGTTCCGGGTTGATACCGGCCGAAGAGGCGGCCCCACTGGCTGTTGGCGAGCCACTCGTCGACCACGGCTTTGCCGCGGAACGGGTACCAGAACCGGTCGTGATAGATCGCCGAACCGAAGATGAACGAGTAGACGATCGGCGTGTGGAACATCAGGGTCTGGAGCCACCGCAGCGGCCCGAACCAGAAGAGCTTGCCGACGCTCGATGCGGCGTTGTCGCCGGTGCAGAAGCCCCACGACTCAGCCGCGGCGTCGGCGTCGCCGACGATCTCGATCTCGGAGAACCGTCCGACGCCCAGGCCGCGTTCGTGGGCCAGGCGGATGAACTTGTAGTCCATCGGTTCGAAGCCCATCATCTTGGCCGCCACGGCGTCGATGGCCACGCAGTCGTCCGAGGCGAGCATCACGTTCTTGGCCACCGGGATCATCGTCCGCGGGCCCGGCCCGTTGCCGGCGGTCGTGCCGTCCATCACCGAAAAGACGCCGGTGTGAATTTCCTTCTGGATCGCCAGCAGGTCAACCAGCGTTTCGTGGATTTGCGAATGGCAGTAGTGCCGGCGGTTGTCAAGCAGGCCGCCGAAGGCGTTCTTCATCGAGCCGGTGGTATTGGTGTAGATGTGACACTTGACCGTCGGCAGGTGGACGACGTTCTTGCCGTGGAAGTAGTTCGGGATGCGGATGCCCTCCGGGAAAATCTTGTCGAGCACGAGCATCGGCGACTTCGGCTCGTAGACCTCAAACCGCATATCCGACGGCCGGAAGTTGTAGCGGATGGGCACGCCGTAGTGCTCGCAGACCGGCCGCTGCTTGTTGTACATCTCGCCGCGCTCGGCGCTGGTGACGACCGTCTGGTTCTCGACGCACACCAAGTCATCGAACCCAGCCGCCCGCAGCCCCAGGATCGTTCCCTCAAGCTGCCACGGCGTGGTGTTGGCACCGGGGTACATCAGGTGCCACGAGAGGTTGTTCTTGAGGATCGTCGTCGCCGACCGGTCCAGCGCGCCGGCCACCCCGGCCAGTTCCATGCACCGGCGGATATCGGCCAGAACCGTCTCGGGCCTCGTCCTGACGACCGCGACTTTACTGCTCATCGGCGACCTCCGTACTGGTGTTGATGACCCATGAATTATACGACAGAATGGGCCGCAGTTCTCCACCTTTTACGGCTGGATGAGCCGAATCAATCCTTTCTCAGGCGAATTCGAGGCACCGTCTGCGGTAGTGCAGATAATCCTCGTACGGCACCTCCTCGGGCACGCCGTGGTCGCAGGTAGGGATATAGCCGCCGCGCTTTTGCATGGCGGGGAAGATGCGGTCGACCATGCGGTCGATGGCGTTCTTGCCCTGGGCCAGAACCCGCTTGTCGACTCCGCCGTGGATGAGCAGGTCGGGCCATTGCCGACCGACTTCGATCACGTCGCATCCGGAGGCCACCTCGAACGGGCTCATGTAGTCCATCCCGATTTCGCGGTAGACGTCGATGACGGGCACGGCGAACCCATCGGTGTCGATCTGAATATACAGGCGCCGCGAGCGGTCGATCTGTCGGCTGCGAAGGTTTGCGATGAGCTGCTGATAGTACGGGAACAGAAACTCCCGCATCATCTCGGGCGAGATCAGCGGCCCGTGGTTGTAGCAGATGTCCTCAGCCAGAAAGAACTCGTCGATCGTCACGTGTTTCTGATGGCGGGCGATCACCGCGTCGGCCAGTTCCAGCCACGTCTTCATGCACGCGTGGATCAGCTCCGGCTGATCGTGGAAGGCGTATAGCAACTCCTCCGGGCCGATCAGGCTTCGCAGATACATGTAGCCGCCGACCAGGTTCTGGCAGATGATGTGGCCCTGCCGCGCCTCGTCGGCGGCCTGGGCCATTCGCTTTTCGAGGTCGGCGTACCGCTGCGGCGTGGCCGGGTCCATCCGCCAGCGGCAGTGTTCTTCCCACGTCGCCATGTCCTTGACCGGATGATCCAGGTATTCCGGCATGAACCCGTCGCGTCGGCCCTTGAAGTAGAGCACGTGCCGACCGGCCCAGTCCTGGACCACTTCGTAATCGCCGCGGTCCTCGATGACTCGCGTCTCGAACGCAGGCACGAAGCCCGCTTCGCACCAGCCAAGCTGCCCCAGATAGTGCTTGGCCGGCGGGTCATAGCCGAAAAGCTCGTCCATCGGCACGTCCTGCGGCATGCCCTGCCGCTTCCATGCCTCCAGGCAGTAGAACCCGAACTCCCGCTGATAGAGCGGGGCGCCGGGCTTGCGTTCGTAGAAATCGCGGAGCTTTCGCGCGGCGGGCGTCATCTGGTCGCGAGGCACCGGGGCTCGAACACCGTCGGTAACGTTCATCGGGCACTCCTTCATATCGGGTCGCCAGTCATACAGCATACACTATACGGCACGCTAGCTCTGAATACGATGCGTAAACGGGAATAATCTATACATATTTCGGTAATTCGGGTACTCTGGAGGCATGTGGAACGACTGTTCGATCACACGCTCGCCGCAGACCGCGGCGGGCCTGGCCCTCCAGGCCGTCTGGTCGGTCAAGGCCGACGACTCGTACGACGTCCGGCCGCGCCCGTCGGATGGGCGCAGCGGCCTGGTCGTTCTGCGCACGCTGGCGGGCCAAGGGGCCCTCGAGTCGGATGACTTCGGGCCGCTGACCGTCGAGGCCGACACGCTGCTGCTGTTCGATCACCCTCGTCTGCGGCGGTACCGCTGTCTGGGCGGACGGTGGGACTTCTGGTGGTTCGAATGCTTCGTCGAGGGCGAGCTCGGCGTGCCGCTGGATCGGGTTTTGCGAGTGACGGCCCACCAGCGCGACGTTGAGGACGTCAGCGACTGCATGGCCCTGCTCCGCAAGACCGGCCGGTCCTCACGACGCTGCGCCTCAGCATACCTGTCGCTGATGCTTCACCGCTGGGTCGATCGGCAGCGTCAGGACGGCAAACCCCAGCCGCACCAGCGGGCGATCGCCCGCGTGATCGAGAAGATGCACGCCGACCTTTCGGGACGGGTGGGCCTGCGGGAATGGGCTGAGGCGGCGGGCCTGGGTGAGCGGCGATTTCGCCAGGTTTTCCTCCAGACCACGGGCAAGACGCCGAAGCGCTACTACGATGATCTGCGGCTCGGCATGGCCGTTGAGTTTCTGCGGATGGGCCATTCGGTGTCGCAGACCGCTGGGAAGCTGGGGTTTTCCAGCCCGTTCCACTTCAGCAGCGCATTTTCCCGTCGTTTCGGCGCGCCGCCGTCGCGCTACGGCCGCTGAACTCAGCGGAGTTCCACGGCGGTCTTGCCGGACTTGATCCGGCCGATCCGGTAGACCTGCTCGCCGGCGCGGCGGAGCTGCCGGGCGATCGAATCGGCGAACGTCGGCCGCACGATCATCACAAAGCCGATGCCCATGTTGAACACGCGGAACATCTCCTCGCGCTCGACCGGTCCCTGCGACGCCAGCAGGTCGAAAATCTCCGGCACGGGCCACGAATCCGTCTCGATTAGCGCCTGGCAGTCCTTCGGCAGCACGCGGATGACGTTGCCCGGCAGGCCGCCGCCGGTGATGTGGGCCATGCCGCGGACCGCCTGCTTGACCCGGTAGTAGCGGAGCACCGATAGCACCGGCTGCACGTAGATCCGCGTCGGTTTGAGCAATTCGTCCGCGGCCGTCGCGTCCAGCCCCGGCAGCGGATCGTCAATCCGCAGTTGCAGCTTGTCGAAGATGATCTTGCGAGCGAGGCTGTAGCCGTTGCTGTGCAGGCCGCTGCTGGCGAGGCCCAGGATGACGTCGTCCGGCTCGATCCGCGATCCGTCGATGGTCTTGTGCAGTTCGAGCACGCCGACGGAGAATCCCGCCAGGTCGAAATCGTCCTTTTCGTACAGGTCGGGCATCTCGGCCGTCTCGCCGCCGATCAGGGCGCAGTCGGCCTCCTGACAGGCGCGGCTGATGCCTTCGACCAGTTCCACCGCCCGCTCCGGATCAAGCCGCCCGACCGCCAGGTAATCCAGGAACAGCAGCGGTTCGGCCCCGGTCGCCAGCAGGTCGTTGACGTTCATCGCCACCAGGTCAATGCCGATGGTGTCAAAACGTTTGGCCATTTGGGCGACGAGCAGCTTGGTGCCCACGCCGTCCGTGCACGCGACCAGCACCGGCTTGCGGTAGTTCCGCTGAAAGAGCTTCTCGTGATAGTCCAAGCGGAACAGCCCGGCGAAGCCCCCTACGCCAGCGATCACTCGTGGCCCGTACGTCTTTTTGACCAGATGCTTGAGCCGCTCGGTCCACTGGTCCGAACGGTCGATATCAACCCCTGCGTCTTTGTAGCTGAGCGATTTGGCCATCGGTGACCTCGCGGATGTGCCGCCGGAACGCATTATACGGCGGCGGCCTGCGGCTTGGCAATGGCCGGCTGCCGGCGGTTGGTCTTCCCGGAGGAGACCGGCACGAAGCACGCGGAGCACGCGGAGAAGGCAAGAGCGGTTTTTCTGGACACTCGCCGGGCTCGGCGGTAGTGATAGGGCCTGCAAGTGGAGGTCAGCTATGGACGAACAGACGGTGGTGACCAAGGCGCGGATCGCGGACGGCCTGGCCCAACTTGGGTTGCAGCCGGGCGATACCGTGCTGGTGCATAGTTCGCTCTCGTCGTTGGGCCGGGTCGACGGCGGCCCGGATGCCGTCATCGACGCCCTGCTGGATGTTCTCGGGCCCGAGGGTACGCTGTTGATGCCCAGCTTTCAATCCGGCAGCGAACATGCCCTCGTCCGCAGCGGCTGTGTGTTCGACCTGCGGACCTCGCCTTCCGAACTGGGCGTAATTACCGAGGTGTTTCGCCGACGGCCCGGCGTGCTCCGCTCGATCAGTCCAACCCACTGCACCGCCGCCGTCGGACGCTGGGCCCAGACTCTCCTCGACGGCCATCAGTTCTGCAACGTCTCGGTCGGCCACGGCAGCCCGTATCAGAAGCTTGTCGCGGCCGGCGGCAAGATCCTGCTGTTGGGCGTCACGCACGCCGCCGACACGACGCTTCACTTCGTCGAAAACACCAACGGGGCCCCCACCGTCTGCCGCGAGCTGCACCGTCCGATGGCCATCGACCTCGACGGCCGATGCTGGGTCGTGCCGACCCATCCGCACGTGCCGGGCGTCAAACGCCGCTATCCGCGCGTCGAGGACGATCTGCTCGCCGCGGGCATCCAGACCAACGGCACGGTCGGCCAGGCCCTTTGCCGCCTCGTCGAGGCCGGCCCGATGGCCGACCTGATCGGCCGGAAGATCCAGAACGATCCGCTCTACCTGATCGAGGTGTTTTGCCCCTGACGGACGCCGCTGCGGCCGGCACATTCACGGAGTATCCCCCAATGGCGCATCCCGCACAATGGCTGCACGACGGTCTCTACGGCCTGATGGTCCACTACCTGGTCAGCCCTCAGGGCGCGACGCCCACAGCCCGCGCCGCCGAGCTCAACCGCACCGTCGATAACTTCGATCTCGACCGGTTCATGGCCCAGTTCGACCGCTGCGGAGCCGACTGGCTGATCTTTACCCTCGGCCAGAACACCGGCTGCTACTGCAGCCCGAACGACTTCCTCGACGCCGCCCTGCCCGGCCGCACCTCCCGCCGCGATCTGGCCCTCGAAATCGCCCAGCGGGTCAAGGAATCCGGCAAGAAGATGATCCTGTATCTGCCCGCCGAGGTCGCCGGCCAATCGGCGGAGATCAAGAACGCATTCGGATGGAAGGACGGCGACGTCGCCCAATCGGCCTTTCACGACAGCTATCTGAAATTCGTGGAGGCCTACTCGGTCAAGTTCGGCGATCTGAATGACGGCTGGTGGTTCGACGGCTGCTTCGAGCAGTTCCATCACGGCCGATGGGACTGGATGCGATGGCTTGCCGCCGCCAAGAGGGGCAATCCATCCGCCATTGTCGCCCTCAACGACGGGGCCTTCTGCGTCGGCAACATCAAACCGCTCACGCCGCTGGAGGACTACCACGCGGGTGAAATCCATCTTCTCGAGGACGGCCGGATTCGCACCGACTTCGTCGGCGAAGGGGCGACGATGACACCGGACGGCAAGGTCCGCGACAAGACCGCCACGTTCTATATGCCCGACGGCCGGTTCATCGACGGCGTCCAGTGGCACGCCCTGCTGCCGCTCGACTGCTCGTTCAACCCGCACGTTCCGACGATGTCCTACGCCGACGACGAGCTGTTCGCCTGGGCCGCCGCGTGCAAAAAGGTCGGCGGCGCGGTCACCATCAACGTGCCCATCGACACGGCTGACGGCTGGATACCGGAGAAGT
>ERZ764778.2365-NODE-2365-length-16884-cov-4.723097_pt1 | contig 16884 bp, 17 predicted proteins | sample MGYA00374951_ERZ764778 | MGnify/ENA primary metagenome ERZ764778 (study PRJEB28918, sample SAMN05720193) | bioreactor metagenome | isolation source: Anaerobic biogas reactor | place: USA:Washington, USA | collected 2015-08-08 ...
CGCGCGTGCCATTGCCGATATGACCCTGGCCCGCTCAGAGGCAAGCTCACAGCGTTTTTACAGCATGTCGGCCCAGATCCGCAACGAGCGGGACATCTACTACGACACGTTGGAACAGGCCCAGCAGGGAACACTGGATATTACATCCTATCTGGACTGGTTCCTCTCCTGCCTCCACCACTCCTTTGACGGCGTGGACGGCACTCTCGGAACCGTTCTGAGGATGGCCAGGTTTTGGGACACCCACGCCAGCGAGACTTTCAACGTGCGGCAACGTCTGATCCTGAGCAAACTGCTCGAGAGCTTCGAGGGAAAGCTGACATCAACAAAATGGGCAAAGCTGTCCAAGTGTTCCCAGGATACAGCACTGCGCGATATCCTCGATCTTGTCGCAAGGGGGATCCTGGTGAAGGACCCGGGCGGCGGCCGCAGTACGAGCTATTCACTCGCGAATGACACAACGTGGTGACCAGTCTCCGTGAAGTCCCCGTCTTGTTAACACCCGTCACCAGAAGGTCTTTATTTTGTATTTGGCTATATCGGCGTCTCGTGTGACGACAGCCATCTTTTCGAGAATTGACTGGGCTATGATAATGCGATCGAAGGGATCACGGTGGATGGCCGGAAGCCGGGACACATGGAGCGCATGGCTCATCTCGACAGGAAGCGGCTCGATAGCATTCTTCATCAGCTGGCCCGGAATGAATCGATCAGGTCTGTCCGGCAGACGAAGCCTTCCCAGATTGACCTTTATGGCTATCTCCCAGGCGGAAGCCACGCTCAGGAAGAGCTCGTTCGTCTGATTCCTCATGACATCGCGCACGCGAGACGACAGTTGCGGGCTATCGATTATCCACCAGAGGAACACATGGGTGTCCAGGATAAGCCTCATCCCTCGTACTCGCCAAGGATCGATTCGGGCAATGGTTCGTCGAAGTTCTTTTCGATGATCACTTTCCCTTTAGCCGTTCCCGCCACCCGTTGAGCGGTCTTGTCCCGAATGGGAACGAGGCGGGCTATTGGTGTCCCAGCCCTCGCTATGGTGATCTCTTCCCCGCTTTCCACCCGGTTGAGCAACTCTGATAATCTCGTTTTGGCTTCGTGTATATTCACTCTCATAGACCCATAATAGACTAAGTAGTGGACTAAGTCAATATCACCATGTTGTATCGTTGCCCTCGCCCCTGTCCCCTGCTTCATGCTCCCTTTCCCTCTGCCCTTATCATTCTCACTCCCTCATGAACAGTGCGGGGTCGTTCGTCGCCCTGCGGGCTTCCTCCTCCTCAACCTGTTCCGAATCGACAAGGACCCTGAGGCTCTGGTTGAGCGTCCAGCCTATCTGACCGCTTCGCTGCTGCTGGCGGAGCAGGTCATGTCTGCCCCGTACCAGGAGCTCGCGGGTACCAACATCCTTCGTGTCCAGCAATTCCGTGGCAAGGACCAGGCGTCCTGCCGTCGGCACCAGGACCTGCACCATCACGGCGAGGAGAACATCCGCAAGCTCCTCGATCATCCATTCCTGTTTTTCCACCGGGAACATCGACGCTATCCGCGAGGGGACCTGGGTCGTCACGAGGGTGTGGATGGTGGTGAACACGAGGTGCCCTGTCTTCGCCGCCTGGATGGCCGCCGATGCCGTTTCGGGGTCCCTCACCTCACCCACGAGGATCACGTCGGGCCTCTGGCGCATCGCCGCCCTCAGCGCCCGCTCGAAGGAGAGCGTCGTGGTCCCCACCTCCCGCTCGATGATGTTGCCCATCCCTTCGGGGATGTCGTATTCGATGGGGTCTTCTATGGTAACGCAGTTGATGCATCTCGTCTCCACAAGATAGGCAATGAGGGAGGCGAGCGTCGTCGACTTGCCGCTGCCCGTGGGGCCGGCGATAAGGATCATACCCCCTGCCGGGCTTTCGAGGACCAACCGGAGGAGATCGCCGGGAACGCCAAGATTGAGCGGGTTCGTCTCCACGGACTTCAGGCGTCTCATCACGATGGAAACCCCTTTTTTCGTCATGCACAGGTTGACGCGAAACCGGAAGGTCTTCTTTCCGTGGCCGCTGCCCACCTGTCTCGCGTAGGACAGGTCCTTCTCCTCCCTGTCATAGAGTTGCGCCCGGGCGCCGGAGACCCGGAGGATCCGCTCTATCGCTTCGTCCATCTCGTACCCTTCGGGAGGACCGGAAACAGCGGCCATGCGTCCGTTTATCCTCAGGAAGACGGGACTTTCCGACTGGATGTAAATGTCGGAGGCATCCTCACCGACGGCCCTGTCGATGATGTTGTCGAGAAAGCTGTTCATCGTCTACCTGCATCGCAGCCATTCGGCGCCAAGAAGGTACGCGAGATACCTCCTCAGAACGCCCGAGCGGCTAAACCCTTTTTGCCTCATTTCCTCTCTTCTTTTCCCCCGAGCGAAGACGTAAAGCGCCACAGACCCGCATATGCCCGTCGTGATGACGAAGACGCCGATCTCCTCGGAGACAAGGGACAGGATCGACGCGATGCCGTTGCCAAGCATGGCGGGGCAGATGCAGATGATGAGGTCCTCCAGGGATATGTTGAGCCTCGGCACGATGATGGCGCTGTTCACGTTCCGATAATCACGTCGCGTCCCGGGATCCATGGCCGTCTACCCGGCGCTTGCCGTCATGGTCGCCTTGATGATCCCGAGGATCGCCGAAGTCGACACAAGGCAACCTCCAAAAGCGACCTTTTTCCAGGCACCCTGCGCCCCCTGAGGGTTGTTGTCCTTATTGGCCATGACCACAAAGCCCCATATGATGAGACCCGTCCCCGCGCAAAAAGAGATCGACAGGAGACCGTACATGATTATGTTGGCGAGGTTGCTCAAAAACTCCCCGGCATCGGTGGTCTCCGTGGCCCACCGGCTCTCGTTGAACGTCTGAGACCATCCGTCACGGGCGCTCACGGCGCCGGACAACAGGCACAGTGCAGCGGGAAGACAGAACCTCCACAGTCTCCTCGGACTCTCCAACCTTCTCCTCGTTGATGCAGGGATCATGTTACCTCCTCTCTTCCTTCCTCAGCACGTCCGCGAACATCGCCCTCTCATCGTCAGACTGGAAGTAAATGTCACCCCGGTCAAATGAGAGGCCTCCATAGAGACACCTTTCCACAGCAGCTTTGAAAGACACGGAAACGTAAACGACAAGGCCGCCACTGACGATGAGCTGGAGCACGGTGATGACGTTCAGACCCCTGGCACCGTTCGACAACGCTTCGAGGACGATGCCGTATCCACCGGCGCAAAAGGCTATGAGCAGAACGATGAGGCCCGCCATTTTCAGCCACATTGTCATCCTCTTCTGTTTCGACATGAGAGGGGTGCAATGATCGAGACCGATCTCCTGTCTTGTACCGTCGGCGGTCTCAAAGACAAGCTTCCCGCTGTTTCCTTCCTCGCGTCCGTGAGATACTATCTTTTTTTGAACAGGCACCGGGATCCTTTCGTCAAATCTACCCGGCAGGTATCTGACAAGCATCGTTGACTCCTATTCAACCCGTATCGCCTGACGGCCGAGTTTCCTGTAGAACGCCATAGCCACATCGCACCTTGCCTTGAAGGCCTTCCCGATCACCGCCCATTTACCGCCATCACCGTGAGGCGCCGTTGTCAGGAACACATCGTCGGGCTTCGGAGAGCCGCCGACGAATTGAAAGGCCTCCGCCTCCGTGGGGAATGAATCTACCAGGAAATAGCAGAAATTGGCCCGGTCCCTGCCGAACCAACCCTCCCCTGATTCATCGGAGACAAACCGGGGGGGCGACACGATCTTCCAGATGAGGGTCGGCGCCGAGTAGCTGCTGCCGTCCCGGCTTATCCTGGCCGGGTTGTAAATGAGCCTCACCTGTGCCGGTACGATGGCCCCACCCTTCGTCAATTCAAGATACAGGAGCTCATCGCGGTACCTCCGAACGAAGTCACGCAAGCGCTCATCCAGTTCCTCTTTGCAGAGGCGCGACCCTTCCCGCCTGCCTTGCTCTCTGCCTTCTTCCCGCGCGACCCGAACGGCTTCCGACTCGATGACGTCTTCAGGCACCGCCCTGATCGTGGGGGTACATCCGGTCCCGCCGAGAAGGACCCCCGCCAGGGTCGTGATGCCGAAAAGCGAAAAGAGGAGCCTGTTCCTTTCCATACCCACCCTCATTCTCCCCGCGCCTTCCCGTCACCGGCGGCAGGTTTGCCGGGTGCCGCTGCCCTGGACCCTTGCCGGAACTGGGAAGGGTATTCCACCGAGAATGACCTCACGAAGGCGATCTGTCGCGAAAGGACACGTGTGAGGGAAAAGCGGCCGGCATCGGGAACAGACCCCTGCGGCCCCTCCTGAACCTGCCCCATGACCGGCGACGTGGAACCCCAGACGAGTACAAAGAGGGCCGCACAGCAGCTAACGGCCGTTCGTGAACGTCTTGCCATCGCCCACCCTCCTTACCGTTATTTCCCGGCTGCGCGAGGCCACCACGCTTGTCCCGTTGCCGAGGTCCATGACAAACTCGGCATCGCCCACGGGCATGACCTTCCCGGCTATCATGAAAACATGAAGCTCCGGGCTCGCGAGCTTCATCATCCGTATGAAGGGATAGGTCCCGAGATCCGTCAGCGATGGCGACCTGTCCCCGAGGAGAATGTCTTCGACGGAGCCCTTCTCCGGGATGCGCCGCGTCGTGATGATACGCACCATGGCCTCCGTCGTGTCCGTTACACCGCCCGTGCCTCCCCGCCTGATGGTGACCGTAAGGTCCGCCTCTCCCGATGCTCCATCCTCGACGAGCAGGTAATGGTGGGGCACCCGCTCCCCCTGTGATCCTTCGAACACGATGATGTTGGTCGACTTGAACTCCTTCACCGGAAAGATGATGAGGGAATTACCCCTGACCTCGATGGAGAATTTTTCCCGGGAGCCTATCGCGATATCGTCGACGCTGAAACTGTACGGAAGATTGATGACGCTCCCGTAGCCGTAGGCCAGGCGGATGGTGGGCACAACGCCTGGCACTTCATCGATATCCCGCTCCCTCATGCGGGACAGCACGCGATCCTTTTCTATAAGAGGCTTCAAGCGCTGCGCCTTCTCCTTCATCTCGACGATGTCCTTCTCGGGAAGATCGAAGGGTGGGACAACGATCTGCCCCTCCGCCTGCTGCTTCGGCACCTCCTGTGGTGTCTCCGGCGCGGCCTCAGCCACCGGCAGGCTCAGAAAAACGGACAATATACAGACCGAAAGGGTTCTCAACACTGCGCGCTCCTTTGTACAGCTTTATCTCGTATGTCTTCACCTTGAGGTCTTCGCTCGCCGCTTCCTCTCCGACAACACGGACGGCGTTGAGCCTGACCGAGGCAAGAACGACCGCTTCCCTGCCGCGTATCCTGGAGTCCTTGAGGGCGTTCCACTCAGCGGTGACGATGAGCTTCTGATCCGACAGGGACTTGAGATAGTTGTCCCGGTACGGCTCGTAGAAGGCCTTGAAGGACCCGGGATCGAAACGCTTCGACACGCGGCTCATCCGGTTGGTGAGATCGCCCTGCGATCTCACCTCCACGTAGGTCCAGCCGAGTATGTCCCTGATCGCGTCCCTGCAGAATATCTCAAGCTCGGGCCAGTGGATCCTGTCCGGATCATCGACGCGGATGAGCGATGGCCTTCCCGTGGAATCCATGAAGACGATCTTGTCCTTCCCTTTCCCCGCGACCACGATGACGATCGACGCCACCACCATGATGATGCTGAGGACCACCGTGGCAACGGGAATGACAAGAAGGGCCCGGGATGTGAGCTTCAATCCCCGAAATATGCCTATCTCTATTGCAAGGGCCTCACCGCCTTCCGGCACCGGCGCCTTTTTCTTCCTTTTCCCGAAAACAGCCATCCATCTCCTGCTATATGGTAAATAGCACCATCGAGCACCCGGCCATTTGTGCTCTTGATGACTTGAACCCTTGGATCCTTGAACCTTTGGACGCTTGAACGCCTCTATGACCGAATTGATCACAACACTGATCGGCAAGACACAGGCCATGGTCTCTCCCCTCATGCCTGTTCTGGGGACCTTCCTCATCATCAAGGGCCTCATGCGTCTCGCCAACGGGAACGACGCTGTCAGGGGAGGAGCAGGGGGTGGAAAGATGATCATCATCGGGGCCTTCCTGACCTGCTACAAGCTGACCTCGTGGATCCTCGTCTCCACTCTCACCCGGTGCGGTCTGTATCTCGGCAGCGCCGGTCTGTAGCGTTTCCTTCCTGCACGGTGTCCACCGTCGTCCTTTTCACATACTTCATCAGTCTCAATTCCTTCACGTTACCCCTCGGGGGGATGTAGCGCGTCCTGAACCGTCTCACTTCATCTCCGGCAAAGATGTACCCCTCACCGACAGCAAGCCCGGCCAGGTCTCTCATGTCCACGCGGCTGCCTTTCTGAAAGGCATAGGTGCCGTCCCAGTTGCCGAGGCTCTCCACCATCCTGCTGTCGTTCCTGATGTTGGGCATCATGAAAAAGGATTCTCCCGCCCGCTCCGCCAGAAATTTCGCCGTGTCCGTATCCTCCACCTTCATGACTATCTTGCAGTTCGTATTTCCGATGAGCCGCTTCGCGTCCGTTTCCGACGCCTTGAAGAGCGACGCAAGCTCCTGGACGGATATGATGACGCCAAAACCAAGCGAGCGGCCCTGGGCAAGGATGGTATCGAAACCCTCGACGGCATAGGAGCCATACTCGTCGGCAATGAGGGTGAACGGGACCGAGGGCCTGCGGCGGCGGACGTCACGCCGTATCTCTTCGTAATTCCCTTCCACTTTTGTCCCCAGCGCCGTGGTCAGGGCGATCCTGAAGGTATTCAGGGTAAGTCTCCCCAACGCCTGAAGGGTCGAGATCGAATACGACAGGGAGGGAAGGAGAACGATGAGGATACGGCTGTTCGAGACCACATCGACCATGTCGATCTCCGGCGCGTCGGTATCGAAGATCCTGTTGAACGTTCCTGCGAGGAGATCGAGGGGGGCGCCCCACTGCTGAACGAAGAACCCGTACTGCCTGAGGGCCTCCCCTGCCGCGGGGGACATCCTGCCCTGGCCCCTGTTGCGGTATTCCTCCCAGCCGGGCAGGTCGCCAAGCAGCGCCCTCAGGCGGGCCTTCACCGGCTGGCCGCCGCCGTCATACAGGGGATACCTTTCATCCGACTCAAGCGACAGGAGTTCGTCGAAGGAAAGATGTCTTCGCACCTCCGAAGGCGTGAGAACATACTCCCCGAAAATCCCGGGGTTGTCCCTGCGGTACACCAGTTGGGTGAGGACCGCCTTCATGAGTATCTTGCCCCGCTCCTGCCAGTAGACCTGGTCACCTTCGGCCTGCTTCAAAAAGCCCGTCATGATCTCGGCGAGAAAATCCGCATCCCCGTACGTCATGAAGTTGAACGTGTGGGACTGGGAAGGGTTGAGGAAATTGAGGACCAGCAGGTCCTCCACGCGGTCGCACTTCTCGATGATCTCGTAGAGCACCTCGTAGGTGTCGGTGACATCCGACTTGCCGTCGATGAAACAAAAACCTCCCCCGAGCCCCATGATGGAATCGGCGATGGTCCTGATGGCGGTTGTCTTGCCTGATCCTGTCGTGCCGATGAGCATGCCGTGACGCGTCAACTCCCCGATGGGGAGCATGACGGGCAGGCCGTAGTGGTCCTTCCCGAGAAACACGGCGGCCTCGCCCTCGCGGCGCGCTAAAACGGGGGCCGGTGAATTCGTCGATGCCATGAGTTGCACGACGAGACCGGCCCCGAAGAGACAGAATGCCGCAAGGGGGCTCAGAAAGACCATGGCGACGGAAAGCACCGTCACCACCCAGGGGTTCACCCACCGGATCTTCAGCCATGTTCCGGGACTCAGCCGCGAGGCAGGGGCGATCCTTGCCCGGTGAGCCCTTTCATCGATGGAACGTACCATGTCTTTGGGAATAGCAGAAAAGACGGTTTCAGGTTTCAGGTTTCAGGCTCAACAGCCAGGAATTGTGTCGACAGCCCCTCCCCTTTCCGCCGCCTCCCTTTGGCGACCTGCGACCTGAGACCTGAGACCTGAGACCTGCGACCTGCGACCGTCCGCGCGAAGCGCAGACTATTGCTCACAGGGCCAAATCATGGTACATTTTGACGATCCGGCAATCCCGTTCGCAGGCATCGAACACATATCTCAGTTTAAGGAGCAACCATGCTGTTCTCGAAAATGTTCATCCCCACCGTCAAGGAAGACCCGAAAGAGGCCGAGGTCGCGAGCCATCGCCTCATGCTCAGGGCGGGGTTCATCAGACGACTGGCGTCGGGTGTCTATACGTGGCTTCCCCTGGGCCTCAGGTCGCTCCGAAAGGTGGAGCAGATCATCCGCGAGGAGATGAACCGGAAGGGTGCCCAGGAGATCTTCATGCCCGCCGTTCAGCCGAAGGAGCTCTGGGTCGAGAGCACGCGGTGGGAAAAATACGGCAAGGAACTCCTGCGCTTTGTCGACAGGAACAACCGCGAGCTGTGCCTCGGGCCCACCCACGAGGAGGTGGTCACCGATCTGGTGAGGCGGGAAGTGAAGTCCTACAAGGACCTCCCCGTCAACCTCTACCAGATCCAGAACAAGTTCCGCGACGAGATCAGACCCCGCTTCGGGATCATGCGCTCCCGCGAGTTCTCGATGAAGGACGCCTACAGCTTCGATGTCGACGAGCCCGGGGCGGAGAAGAGCTACAAGGAGATGTACGAGGCGTACGTCAATATCTTCACGCGGTGCGGGTTCAGGTTCCGCGTCGTCGAGGCCGACACCGGCCAGATAGGCGGGAGCTTCTCCCACGAGTTCATGGTGCTCGCCGACACCGGTGAGGACGTCATCATCTCCTGCGACAGCTGCGGTTACGCGGCCAACCTGGAGAGGGCCGAGGTGGGATTCGCGGAGAGTCCCGTCTCCCCGAAAAAGGGCCTTCACAGGCGTGTGGAGACGCCGAACCAGAGGAGGATAGACGAGGTTTCCTCTTTCCTCGGGATCACACCGGACAAGCTCCTCAAGACCATCATCTACAACACGGACAAAGGGACGATCGGCGTCCTCGTCCGGGGCGACAGGGAAATAAACGACACGAAGCTGAAGAACCTCCTCAAGCTGGAGGAGATGGAGCTTGCCGACGAGAGGACCATCGAGGAGGCAACGGGCGGGCCTTTGGGCTTCTCGGGCCCCATCGGCCTTTCCATTCCCCTTTACGCCGACATGGACCTCACGTTCATGGAGGACTTCGTGATAGGCGGCAACGAACGCGATGTCCACGTGGTGGACGTCAACGTGGGCGATCTCACGGTCAAGGGCTTCTACGATATAAAGGTGGCCGTGGCCGGAGACCGCTGTCCCCGGTGCGAGAGCGGGAAACTCGTCGCGACGCGGGGCATCGAGGTGGGGCACATCTTCAAGCTCGGCCTCAAGTACAGCAAGGCGATGAACGCCACCTTCCTCGACAGCGAGGGCAAGGACCAGTTCATGGTCATGGGATGCTACGGGATCGGCGTCGGCAGGACCGTGGCCGCCGCCATCGAACAGGGCAACGACGAGAACGGCATGATACTGCCCCTGCCGATCGCCCCCTTCGAGGTGGATGTGCTGCCCGTGAACACCACCCACGAGGAGAGCATGAAGGTCGCCCGCCAGATATACGAGGAGCTCCTGGCGAACGGCGTCGACGCCATCCTTGACGACCGCGACGAGCGACCGGGCGTCAAGTTCAAGGATTGCGACCTCATTGGGATACCCCTTCGCGTAACGATAGGGGAGCGGGGCCTCAAGGAAGGCATCGTGGAGATAAAGCGGCGGGACAGCAAGGAATTCGAAAAGGTGCCCGTATCAGAGGCGGCACGGAGGGTCATGAACTATGTTGAAAACGCTAAACATCCCTGATCTCACACCGAAGGAAGAGATAACGGCACGGATCGACAAGCTCCGCAAGGGGATGGTGGAGAAGGGCATCGAACTCGCCGTCATCCTGCAGAACGTGGACATCTTCTACTTCACGGGAACGCTCCAGCGCGGGGTCCTCGTGGTGTCGGCGGAGCAGGGACCGCAGTTTTTCGTGGAAAAAAGCGTTTATCGCGCCGGGATGGAGACACCCCTCGATATCATCCCCATCAAGCGGGACAAGGAGGTCAAGGACCTCCTGGCGGAGAAGAAAATGCTTCACGGGCGGTGCGCCATGGAGTTCGACGTCGTGCCCGTCGCGATCTGTGAACGATGGAAATCGCTCCTGGGGAAGGACAGGATGGAAGACCTGTCGCCGATCATCAGGGACGGGAGGCTCGTAAAGAGCGAATTCGAGGTCGCCCAGTTCCGAAAATCCGGCGAGATCGTGGAGCGCGTCTTTGAAAAGGCGAAGGACATCATAAAGGAAGGGATCCGGGAGATCGATATTGAGGCCGAACTCGTTGCGGAAGGGAGGAAATGGGGACACCAGGGATTCCTCAGGATGCGCGGTCTCAACCAGGAGATGATGAACCTCTACGTCACCCACGGCTACTCCACGACGATCACCTCCGGGGCCGATGTACCCATATCCGGGATAGGCGTGACGCACGCCATCGCTCAGGGGGCCTCCGTCAACACTGTGAAACGGGGCATCCCGGTAATCGTCGATTACGGTGGCGGGTACAACGGGTACATCACCGATGAGACGCGGGCGTACGCGGTGGGGCCCTTGAAAGACCTCTTTCAAAAACCCTTCGAGGTGGCCCGGGACATCATCAACGAGACAATCGACACCGCAAAGGAAGGGACCGACGCGACGGAGGTCTTCGGAAGGGCCATGGACCGGGTGAAGGCCGCGGGGCTGGAAGAGCATTTCATGGGCCATGGGGAAGGCCAGGTAAGCTTCATCGGCCACGGCCTCGGCCTCGAGATCAACGAGCTGCCCGTCATCACGCCGCGGCACAGGATGCCCCTCAGGGAGGGTATGGTCTTTGCCTTCGAGCCGAAGTTCATCTTCCCCGGCGAAGGCGCCATAGGCATAGAGGTCGATTTCGTCGTCAGAAAGAACGGCCTCGAAAGGCTGACGAAGACACCCCTCGATATAGTCTACGTCTAGAGTGTCGTGTTCCAGGTTCCAGATTGAGTATATTTCTGTTGTTCTGGCCTGTGACCTGCAACGTGTGACCTGTGACGCAGGCTTTGTCGCCCGGAACCTCCGCGGCGGCCATCGTCATGCCCCACAGGACAATACCCCGGAACGGTCAGGGCAGGGATTCGCACTCCTGCCTTTCCGTCACGCCCATGAGCGTCTTGAACCGCTTAAGCGCTATCCGGCCGAGGTGAAAGGGTTTTTCGATGCCCTCCATGTAGATGTCCCCGTTCCGGTTCTTCTTCCTGAGGAGCCGGATGCGATGCCTGTTGACAAGCAGAGAACGGTCCAGGGCCATGAAGATGTCTGAGGGAAAGCGTCTTTTCCATTCCTTGAGAGGGGAGCGTATCACGAAACATTCACCGTTGATGCTGAAGATCCGGATATAGTTCTTCTCCGACATGATGGCGGCGATCTTCATGAGCTCAATGAAGACAACCTTCTTCCCGGTGTTCAGGCAAACCCGGTCGCCCTGCATGATCGCGGAGGGCTGTCCCCGGTCACGGCCGCTCGACAGGAGCCTTTCAAGCGAAAGGTTCAGACGGTCCGGGTCGACAGGCTTCAGAAGATAATCGAAGGCATCGCTCGTGAAGGCGCCGACGGCGAATTCATCGTAGGCGGTCACGAATATGACGGACGGCCGATCTTCCAGCTTGTCGAGGAGGTCAAACCCTGACCCGCCAGGCATTCGCACATCAAGAAAGACAAGGTCCGGCCTCTCTCTCGCGATGGTCTCGCGGGCAGCCGCGGCATCCGCCGCCTCCCCTATAACGTGGACATAGGGATGTCCGCTCAGAAGGTCTCTGAGATTCTTGCGGGCCAAGCGTTCATCGTCCACGATCACCGTACGGATCTCCGGTCTAGGATCATTCGACATTGCATTCCCCTTTTTCTGACTGGTTTGTCGGTTCAACCCGATCTGCCACAAAGCAACTGGTTACAACAGCATCAACTGATGTCAGTGTACATATTGCGGCACCTGCCGCGAAACATGATTGGTACTAAAGTGTCTTGACGAGTGCTCAACAGGCTGTCGATGCACCCCGCTCCCCTGCGTGGTCCCCGTCCGGACCCTCTTCTGCGACAGATCTTTCGACGGGACCGGCGGAACCGCAATTCTCTTGCTCCATCGCAGATGCCCGGATATAATTGACCATCATGTCCTTCGAACGGTTTCTGGATGAGGTGAGGGGATTCCTCGAAGAGGACCAGATCGTTCTCGACCGGGAGCGTCTTTCTCATTTTTCCTACGATGCCACGGAACGGCAGTACATGCCGCAGATCGCTCTTTTCCCCGAGAGCACCGGGGACGTCTCGAGCATCATGAAGTGCGCCTGTCTCCACGGGGTGCCCGTGACACCCCAGGGCGGAAGGACGGGCCTCTCCGGCGGAGCCCTGCCGGTCCGCGGCGGAGTTGCGCTCTCCCTCGCGCGCCTCAACCGTATCATTGAGATCGACGAGGCGAACATGTTCGCGGTCGTGGAACCTGGAGTCATATCCAACAACCTGCAGATCGAACTCAGCAGGAGGGGCCTCTTCTTTCCACCAGACCCGTCGAGTACCGTCGACAGCACCCTTGGCGGCAATGTCGCCGAGAACGCAGGATACACGCGGGCCGTCAAGTACGGCGTCACCAGGGACTATGTCCGGGGCCTCGAGGCCGTCCTGCCTTCGGGTGATGTGATAGCACTCGGCGGAAAGACTGTGAAGAACGTCGCCGGGTACGACCTCATCTCGCTCCTCGTCGGATCTGAGGGGACGCTCGCGATCATTACGAAGATAACACTTCGGCTCCTCATGAGACCCCGGGTGCGCCGCACCGTCGTGGCATACCTCAACGACCTGCCGGGGGCCGCCGACCTCATTGTCGCCGTCTTTCGCTCCGGGATAGTTCCCTGCGCCATAGAACTCATGGACAACATCGCCATCAACACCGTGGCCGACCATCTCGGCGCCCCCCTGCCGAGGGATGCCGCGGCGCTGGTGCTCATCGAGACGGACGGCCACGGCAAAGAGGAGGTCGAGGTCGAGGCGCTGGAGATAGCGAACCTGTGCCGGCGGGCCCCGGGCGTGACGGAAGCCCGCCTCGCCGAGGGCGATGCCGAGGCGGAGCGCCTCTGGAGCTACCGCAGGGAGGTGCTGCCGTCGCTCAAGGCGCTCGGCAAGGACCATCTCGAGGCCGATGTCGTTGTCCCCCGCTACAGCCTTCCTTTCCTCGTCAGGTTCACGGGCGGGCTCGAACACAGCGATGCCATCAAGATAGCCACCTATGGCCATGCCGGGGACGGGAACCTTCACGTCACCATCCTCCACCGCCGCAGGAACTTCTCCGAGCTCGAAGAGGCATACCGCCTCCTGGAACTGATATACAGGGAAACGATCGCCATGGGGGGATCCCTCACGGGTGAGCATGGTGTCGGCCTGACCGTCATGGACTATCTCCCCATGCAGATGGGAGGGGAGGCGTTGCCGCTCATGAGGCGCATCAAGGCTGCTTTCGACCCCCGGGGTATCCTGAATCCGGGCAAGATATTCACGGATTGAATAGTGTTGGAAATGGCCGCCAGCCGATGGTATAATGGGGGGCATCAAAGACGGCATGGCACAGAAGACAACGGAAGATGACGCTCTGTATCAGGTTCTTTTCGAATCCTCGGAGATTGCCACCATCATTGCCGAAAGCGACGGAACGATCTCCCGGCTGAACAGGCGATTCCTCGAACTGACAGGATATCGCCGGTCCGACCTGGTGGGAAAGAAGAAATGGTCCGAGCTTGTCGTCAACGGTGATCTCACAAAGATGACACAGTACCGTGGCTTTCTGAACCATGGCGCCTCCATTCCCGCTCATACCTACGAGTTCAAGCTGGCCGCCAGGGACGGTTCCGTCAGGGACGTGGAGATCCTCCGCCAGCCCATCGCCGGCACGAAGCGCACGGCCATACACTTCGTGGACATCAGCGACCTCATGCGCGTCGGCAAGAAGGTCATCTCGAGCGAGGAAAAATACCGTTCGCTGATCGAATCCACGGATGACTCCATCTACATGATCGACCGCGAAGGCACCTATCTCTTCGTCAACAGACAGGTGCTCGCGAGGTTGTCTGTGACCGAGGCGAACATCATCGGCAAGCACTACAGCGACTTCCATGACGCCGAGGACACAATGGAATTCGCGGGGTACGTGAACAAGGTCTTTGAAACGGGGTCATCGCATCGTTACGAGCACAGGAGCGGCAAAGGCGGGGAGCGCTGGATGCTGCGCACGCTGAGCCCCATAGTCGAAGGGCGCACCGGGCAGGTAAGGTTCGTTGCCGTCGTGTCGAAGGAGATCACGGACCTCAAGAGAACGGAAGAGAAACTGAAATACCTGAGCCTCCACGATCCCCTGACAAATCTCTATAACCGGGCTTATTTCGAGGAGGAGATGCATCGTCTCGACAACAACCGCTTCGACGTCGTCGGGCTCATCATGTGCGATGTCGATGGCCTGAAGCTCGTCAACGACACCCTGGGACACGACAGGGGAGATGAGCTTCTCACCGTTGCTTCACAGGTCATCAGGAAGTCGTTCCGCGAAAGCGACGTCGTCGCGCGCGTCGGAGGAGACGAATTTGCCATCCTCTTGCCCAACAGCCCCAGATCAAAGGTCGAGGAGATCTGCGCGAGGATCAGGACCAGCATCGTCGCGTATAACAAGAAGAACCCTCACCTCCCGTTGGGCATTTCCACGGGGTTCGCCATCCGCACCGGCCCCGGCCAGAGCATGGCGGAGCTGTACAGGGAAGCCGACAACGCCATGTACAAGGAGAAGCTCTTCGGCAGTCAGCACGCGCGCAATATCATGGTGAAGAACCTCCTCAACACCATCGAGGCCAAGGGCATCACGACGAAGCAGTCGCTGAAACGCCTGAGGCAGCTCGTGACCGTCCTGGGAAGAGCCTCCGGCCTGCCCGAAAAACGTCTGAAGGACCTCGCGCTTCTTGCGCAGTTCCACGATATCGGGAACGTCAGCATCCACGACCGCATACTCCTGAAATCGGGCAGCCTTACCGAGGAGGAGCTCCTGGAGGTGCGCAAGCACTGCGATATCGGGCATCGTATCGCCCAATCCGCCGCGAGCCTGACACCCATAGCGGACTATATTCTCAAGCATCATGAGTGGTGGGACGGCAGCGGATATCCCCTCGGCCTGGCAGGTGATGAGATACCCCTCGAAAGCAGGATCATGGCCATAGCCGATGCCTATGAATCAATGACCGGTGGGCGGCCGCACCGCAATGCGGTATCCAGGGAGGAGGCCCTCAAGGAACTGCGCAGATTCGCCGGTACTCAGTTCGACCCTGATCTCGTAAAGAAATTCGTGAAAATAGTGGCATGAAAAGCAAAGTTATTCTTTTTATAGGTCATAGTGAACCTATTAAAACAGAAAACTACCCTCTCACACAAAAAGGTCTGTAAAAGCGAACTTCTCTGCGTCGAAGAGTCCCCTGTCGCTCAGTTTGAGTTTCGGGATCACCACGAGGGCCATGAAGGAAAGGGTCATGAAGGGTGCCTTCAGAGTAGTGCCAAGGTCCCGGGCAAGCACGGTGAGGCGGCTGTATCTTTCGGCGACACTGTAGCCGTCCTCGTTCGACATGAGTCCGGCCACCGGAAGGGGCAGCACCATCTTCATGTCCTCCGAGACGAGTGAGATGCCGCCTTTCTTCTCGATGACAAGGTTGACAGCCTCGCAGAGCATCTCGTCGCTCGTTCCCACAGCGACGATGTTGTGGGAATCGTGGGCGATGGATGAGGCCAGGGCACCTTTCTTCAGGTTGAATCCCCGCACGAAGGCAACGGCAGGCGGCTCGTCAGCATAGCGGTTCACAACGGCCAATTTCAGGATGTCCCTGTCGATATCACAGACCACGGTTTCGCCCAGAAGGGCGGGGGCCTCGACGTCGGCATAGGTCACGACCTGGTCTTCTATAACACCGATGACACGGATGGCGTCAGACCTCTTGAGGACCCGAAAGTCCTCCGGCTTCCTGGCGGTCGCCCGAAACACGTTGACCGGGGCGGCGCTACGGTGGATAATGCGGCTTTCTCCGGCTTCGGCGACGATCTCGCCGCGCACTATGGTCTTCAAGACCTCAAGGTTCTCAAGACTGTCGACAACGATCATATCGGCAGGGTCGGAAGGCCTGAGCAAACCCACACCGAGACCGTAGTGGACGACGGGATTGACACAGGCGCACCTCAAGACCTTCATAACGTCCACACCCTTCCTGATGGCCCGGGCGGCGAGCGTGTTGATGTGCCCTTTCACGAGGGAATCGGGGTGCTGGTCATCGGTGCAGAGCATACAGAAATCGGGAGATTCGGCGATGAGGGGGTAGAGGGTATCGAAGTTCTTTGCCGCCGAACCCTCACGGATCAGTATCTTCATGCCCAGGGAGATCTTCTCACGCCCCTCTTCAAGTTCAAAGGATTCGTGGTCCGTGGATATGCCCGCCGCAACGTACCTGCGCAACCCTTCTCCGCGAAGGCCCGGTGCGTGCCCGTCTACAGGTTTCCCCCTTCGTATTGCCGCGTCGATCTTCGCCTGTACGTCCGGGTCGCCACCAATGACACCGGGGACGTTCATCATCTCGCTGAGATAGCCCACGCCTTCCTCGTCCAGGAGGGCCTCCGTCTCGGCGAGGTCCATCGCGGCACCGGACGTTTCGAAGGGGCTCGCCGGGACACAGGAGGGGGCACCGA
>ERZ764778.2371-NODE-2371-length-16853-cov-14.522800_pt1 | contig 16853 bp, 13 predicted proteins | sample MGYA00374951_ERZ764778 | MGnify/ENA primary metagenome ERZ764778 (study PRJEB28918, sample SAMN05720193) | bioreactor metagenome | isolation source: Anaerobic biogas reactor | place: USA:Washington, USA | collected 2015-08-08 ...
TCCGGTTAACAGCCGGATGCTCTACCGTTGAGCTATCGAGGAATGCCCCAACGAGAAATATTATATCTTCCTATAGGCCAATTGTCAACCAACAATCGCCTTATTCAATATAATCCTTAAGTTTTTTGCTCCGCGAAGGATGCCTTAGTTTACGTAGAGCTTTAGCTTCTATCTGCCTGATTCTTTCCCGGGTAACTCCAAATTCCTGTCCCACTTCTTCCAGGGTACGGGGCCTGCCATCATCCAAGCCGAATCTTAACCGCAACACCTTCTCTTCTCTCTCGGTAAGGGTGTTAAGGATACCATCCAGGTGCTCTCGTAATAGCACAAAGGAGGCCGATTCCTCGGGAGATTCTGCATCTTCATCAGTTATAAAATCACCTAGATGGCTGTCATCTTCTTCCCCAATAGGGGTTTCCAATGAAACCGGTTCCTGGGCTACCTTCATTATTTCTATTACCCTGTCTACCGGGATATCCATTTCCATGGCTACTTCAAATGGTGTAGGTTCTCGCCCCAGTGTCTGTAACAGGCTGCGCTGTACCCGTGACAACTTGTTAATAGTCTCTACCATGTGTACAGGTATACGTATAGTGCGGGCCTGGTCAGCTATAGCTCGAGTTATTGCCTGCCTGATCCACCAGGTAGCATAAGTGCTAAATTTGAACCCCTTGCGATAGTCAAATTTTTCTACTGCTTTCATAAGACCCAGGTTGCCTTCCTGAATTAAATCCAGAAAGAGCATACCTCTACCTACATAGCGTTTAGCAATACTTACAACCAGCCTGAGGTTAGCCTCAACCAGTTGCTTTTTGGCATCTTCATCACCATTTTCTATTCTATGGGCAAGATCTATTTCCTGCTCTGCGGTAAGCAAGGGAACTCTTCCGATTTCCTTTAAATACATTCGTACCGGGTCATCTATTTCAATACCATCAGGAATGACAACCTCTTCTGTTTCCAGACTTTCATTGTCACCCTGCTCATCTGTTTCACCGTCAGTGTCGGATTCATTACCCACATTTATACCCAGGGACTGGAGGTGTTCCAAAATGTCTTCTAAATTTTCTGCTCCCAGGCTGAATTCATTCAGGTCTTCAACAATCTCTTCATAAGTAAGACTTTTTTTCTTTTTCCCTTTTTCAGCCAGAGCACTTACTGTTTCTGCCAGCTTTCTGTCCAGTTTCATTAATTATATCCCCCCTTCCCGGGTTTCGTTTAAAAAGCTATCCAGGTTAAGTACGAATTTTAACAAGTTCTCGAAATCTCCTTCTACTTTGAGAAAATTAATATGCTGATATATCTTTTGCCAACGGGCTTCTATCTTTAAGGCTTGCACGCGGCAAATAAATTCGTTGACTTCTGCTTCTTCCACGTTTATTTCTTCCATTAGGAAAACAATTCTGGCATAGACCGCTGCCATGCCTTCCTGTTGCATTATTTCCCCCAGCTTAACAAGCCTTTCTTCCTGGTTTCCTTTCAATTGGTCAAAAATATTCAGTATATTTTTGTATTCAGACCGCGCCAGGAAATTTAGACCCAGGTTATCTTTAATTACGGCAAATGTCTTTTCATCCTTCAGCATAGCTGCCAATATTTTCTCATCTTTGCTATAATTGCCGTACTGTATATTATCTCTAGATATTTGAGTTTTATTCCTATCCGTCGGGTTCTGACGCTTATTTGCTAACTGTAGTTCCCGATAGATTAAATTGGGTTCCATCAACATTTTTTGAGCCAGAACTTTTACGTAATAATCCTTTTCAATCGGGCTCTTTAAATTGTTAATGTCTTTTTTCAGGGCATTTATTATTTTGACTTTTACCTCTAAATTAATCGTTTTTTCCTCTTTAAGATATCTATTTATTTTAAATTCTATATGACTAAGCTTATTATTCTGTATATATTGTAAAAATTCCTCTTTTCCATTTATTTCTAGAAAATCATCTGGGTCTTTGCCAGCAGGCAAGGTTACCACCTGAACTTTTAAAGCTTCTTCTGCCAAAACATCAATAGCTCTCAGGGTTTCTCGCTGTCCGGCTTCATCACCATCATATAGAATAAGTACATTTTCCGTGTATCTGCATAAGAGCCGAGCCTGTTCAGGCGTTAGTGCCGTTCCCAATGAGGCCACACAATTACTTATCCCGGCCTGCTGCAGTTTGATGCAGTCCATATATCCCTCTAGCAACACCGCCTCGTTATTGGAGCGTATGGCCTGACGAGCCTGATAGAGCCCGTAGAGAACTTGTCGCTTGGAATAAAGCTCAGTTTCCGGTGTATTAATATACTTGGGTAAAGTATCGTCCAGAACTCGTCCGCCAAAACCGAGTATATCCCCGTTATATTGAAAAATGGGAAACATGAGGCGGTTGCGGAAAAGGTCATAATAACTATTCCTATTTTCATTACGTTTAATTAAGCCGGATAATTTCACATATTCCTGCGAAAAGCCCTTCTTCAGCAAGTATTCCTCTAATCTGTTCCATTGCTCAGGAGCATATCCCAATTTATAAGCCAAAATGGTCTCCTGTTTTATTCCGCGGTTTTCCAGGTATTTCTGAACCACCCCGCCCTGCCGGCTTAATAGTATTTGATGATAAAACTCTGCTGCTGCCCGATTTACTTCTATTACTTTTTTTCTTTGTTCCTGATCCCTGCTACCCGAAGTAGATACCAGCTTTACTCCCGCGCGGGCGGCCAACATTTCCAGAGCTTCCTTGAAATCCAGACCGTCACGCTTCATAACAAAGGAAAAAATATCCCCACCGGCATGACAGCCAAAACAATAAAACATATTACGCTCCGGAGTTACACTAAACGAAGGGGTTTTTTCCGCATGAAACGGGCACAGCCCCCAGTAGCGGTTACCCTTACGGGTAAGTTTAACCGTCTCGGCAACAATATCTACGATGTCCAGGCGATCAGCAATTTCCTGGCTTACACGATTATCGTATGTAGTCATTTATCTTCACCAATATTCTATGTTAAAAAGAATTTTCCTTCTATACGGTCGATTTTTGTCTCTTATTTGTGCTTCAATTAATATTTCATAATGTCTATTTATTCTACAAACAGTATATTTCTCCTTTTTGAGAATAAGAAAATAGAAGTGAGATTGGAAGACGGGCTGGAAATTATATGTCTATATCCATAAATCTGCGGGCATCCGGTATAAGGGATTGGGGGATATAAATATCTTTGAATAAACTTACACAGTAGGCATCGCTCATGCCGGATATATAGTCTGCCACTGCCCTTTCCATGCCTTCTTCGTCAGCTATCTCACGATATGCCCGACTCATCTTATCAGGATACTGGTTGTAATAGTTAAAAAGATGTTCCAGAACAAATGCTGCCCGGCTGCGTTCTGCCTGACAGACGGTTCCATTATATATGGCATCAAACATAAAATGGCGTAATCCTTTTAAGGCCATTTCAACCTCTTCTCCCGGTGCCACCCGGATATTATCTCCCTGTTCCATTAGTTTTCGGGTGTTATGAATAGTATCACTTACCAGGGTAGCAATACGTTTACTATGGCTGTCCCCCAGTATTTCCAGATATCGCCGAGGTATATCCTCAATAACCAGTAATCCAGCCCGAATGGAATCGTCGATATCATGCTGTACATAGGCAATTTTATCACTTAAACGAATAACCTGCCCCTCTAAAGTTGCGGCCGGAGGTTCATCCTGTCCATAACCACTATGGTGCAGCACCCCATCTAAAACTTCCCGGCTTAAGTTTAACCCTTTGCGAGTTTTATGCTGTTCTACTTTGGTTAGTACCCGTATACTATTCTCATTATGACGAAATCCGGTACTTAACAATTCATTTAGCACCTGTTCTCCAGCATGAGCAAATGGAGTATGGCCGACATCGTGGGCTAAAGCAATAGCTTCTATCAAATCCAGGTTAAGGTTAAGACCGGAACCAATGGTACGTGCAATCTGATTCACTTCCAGGGTATGGGTCAGGCGGGTGCGATAGTGGTCCCCCGGAGGAGCAATAAAAACCTGGGTTTTATGTTTTAAACGCCGAAAAGATTTGGAATGAATTATTCTATCACGATCAACCATAAAACAGGTACGAATGGGGTCAGGGTCTTCATAGATTTCCCGACCGGAGGATTTTATAGCTGATCTGGCAAACGGGCTTAATAAGGCAGCCTCTCGCTGCTCTATCTCTTCCCGGATTAACATAGTAATTCACCCCCCTAAAAATAGACCTGGAATCATCCTACAGGTATCACAACATCATGACGGAACGGCACAGGGGCCGTTCCCTACACATGACTGTTCCTACGGTTTTGACCTATGGGTATTGCAATTAAGGTTGCTGCATCTAATCCCGTTCTATTTTCTTATTAACCACCATGGCCCGAGGCCGCAAATAAGCATGAAAATAGCCAGTGGGTTTATTTTATAAAGAATCCGCGTCCGTCCGCGTCAAAAAGTCTATTTTCTTATTAACCCGTCATGAGTACGGCACACAACCACTTATGAAAATAGAAGTATTTTGTTTCTAACCCATGGCGGAACGGCACAGGGGCCGTTCCCTACACATGACGCGATCCGCGTGAATTAAAATCTATTTTCTAATTAATTCCTAATTCTCAATTCGTTGGTAGCCCGGGCTACTTCAAATATTCTCTTACCTATAATACGGCTACGTTGAATAGCATTATCGTCCTCTTGGGCGGGACGCTGGGCGGCAGCGCCCATATGACCACAATCATCTTCCCCATAACCGTCGCCAACAATTATCATTCCGTGAACCAGCATTATATCATGCATAGCCCGAATAGTAGTCTCCTGCCCCCCAAAACGGGAGGCGCCGCAGGTAATGGCTCCACCAACTGCGTTAAGCAGCTTTTTTTCCGCCCTTAAGGCCCGGCTTTTATCAAAGAAAGCTTTGAGCTGGGCTGATACGGTTCCAAAATATACCGGGCTACCCAATATTAAACCGTCAGCTCGGGAAATTAACTCATAGGCATTGACCAGTTCTTTGTTTTTATAACACTTTCCGGTACAGGGGGAAGAGCAAGCCACACAGAAGGGGTTTCTCTGATCCTTAAAAACTTCCCGGCAATTCAAAAGCCGGGTATCAGCTCCCTGTACAGCACACTCCTGCAGAGCTTGCTGCAATAAAAAAGAGGTACTCCCTTCACTATTGGGGCTTCCATTAATAGCTACAATTAATAGCTTTGGCATAATATCACTTCCTTATTATTGTTTTATACTACAGACAGGGGAAAAATCCCTGCTGCTCTGATTGGTGGTAAACACCCATAACTAATTTCAGCAACTCTCAATCGCATAATCTATGGTTAATTTTACATCTTATGGTTGTTTTCCTTTAACTATTAATATATTCTTAATAATGTATTCTTAAATCAATTAATAAGTATAATTAATAACCATTCTTTATTTGTTCAAATAATATAATACAAGGGTGTGAACTTTGAGAAAAAAACTAGAAAACAAATTTAAAGTATCTAAAAAAGCCGATGGGGTTTACCTGCATATATATAGTTCTAACATTAACAGCCATGAGATTATCAACTATTTATACCAGCTCGATATTATACCTTCTCAGGAATTATTAGGTCGTATTCTAAATAGTAAACCAGGCTCAGAAATATTTCTTGATCAGGTAACACCAGCAGAGGACCAACTTTACAATTTAAATCTAATTCTTGATGATTCTGTTGGCCTTAATATAGTTATGAGTCCTGATCGTATGCAGGCTCATCTAACCATAACCAGTCAAGCCAATAGCGACATCGACGAAGAGTACATCCTGAACCAACTGCTAGAGGTAGGGATTTGTTTTGGTATTAATAAACAGGCAGTAAGGGAAGCTCTGCTTAATCCCGGTATGGAGGTTGAAGTAGCCCGGGGAAGGTATGCAATCGACGGCCGTGATGCCCATATAGATTATCTGTATCAAAAACCAGATATTAAGCCAGTACTATGTGATGATGGCACGGTCGACTACTATGACCTGGGGTACATTGTACCTATTCAAGCAGGGGATATAATTGCCCGGCGTCAACCAGCCGTACCTGGGCAACCGGGTATGGATGTAACCGGTCAAGCAATTCCCGCTAGAGACGGCCGAAACTTAAGGTTTAAGGTAGGAAAAGGAGTTATTGTCAATAACGACTATGCTCTGGCTGAATTTGACGGTGCTCTGTCCTGGTGCAATGATACTATCCTGGTTACCCGGGTATTAATAATACCTGGAGACGTTGACTTTAGTGTGGGAAACATTTCTTTTATGGGCAAAGTCTTAATTCAGGGTAGTATAAAAGAAGGCTTTATAGTAGAAGCAGACGAGGATATAGAAATACGAGGGGGCATAGATAATTCTCGGGTAGTTTCCCGTCGGGGCTCTATTACGGTCCATAAAGGTGTTATCGGAAGCAAAGCCTGCTGCCTTACGGCCGGTAAGAATATAGCAGCCAAGTTTGCGCAAGAAGCCACCCTGGAAGCTGGTCAGAGTGTTTATATTAATGAATATATACTGCGTTGTCAAATAAAAGCTGGAGATTCAGTCCTGCTTCAGGGGCGCCGGGGCATTATTCTGGGGATGAATTCAGTATTAGCGCGAGCCAAGATTAAGGTTGCCAATATTCAAAACTGCAAATCCCTTGATCTGCGGGTAGAGGGAATTAACCGCCGCCTCTGCTATGAACAGGTGAGAGACCTTAACGCCAAGATTGTTAAACTGGAAGACAGTATGGGGATACTATCGGATGTAATTAGAACTTACCGTAATAATCTTGATGATTCCCATACTCTGGTTAAGTTACAGCAATACCTCCCGGAATATATTCACCTCACTGAGGAATATAACCAATTGGTAGAACGACGTAATAGTATAGTAGCTATCCTCAGGAGTACCAGGGGGGACGGGATGATAGAAATAGGTGGGGGTCTGGAAGCGGGTATGCTTTTTAGTATTAAGAATGAACCAGTAATATTAAAAAAACGCCTGCGTAATATTAGAATGTATTACGACACCGACGAAAAAAAGATAATTATTATTACTGATATATCCTAATCTGTAATCGGTTTATAAAAAGTCCGGAAAAACGTATGTGTTTCCGGGCTTTATTTATAAATCCGTTTATTAAATAATAGAGCTTTACCTAATGGGCATGTTGGCTTAGCCGTTGTTTAGCTTGGCCTGGGCTGCTGCCAGACGGGCTACCGGTATACGATAGGGTGAACAGCTTACATAATCCAAACCGATTATATGGCAAAACTCTATAGAGCTTGGTTCTCCCCCATGTTCCCCGCATATACCCATAAGTATATCCTTTTTTACTCCCCGGGCTTTTTTCTCTGCTATCTGCATCAAGCTGCCCACACCCTTGCGATCCAACACGGCAAAAGGATTATCCTTCATAATCTTTTTATCCAGGTAAACTGGTATGAATTTACCTTCAGCATCGTCACGGCTAAAGCCTAGAGTAGTCTGGGTCAGGTCATTGGTACCAAAAGAGAAGAACTCCGCTTCAGCTGCCAACTCATCAGCGACTATACAGGCCCGTGGAAGTTCCAGCATGGTTCCCAGTGCAAATTCCAATTCTACGCCGCTTTCCGCCTTAACCTGTTCATATACATCGAGGATCTCTTCTTTAAGAGAGATAAATTCAGCCACATCCATAACCAATGGTATCTCAATCTCAGCAAAGGTCTCTACATTTTCCTTTTGCAAACGAACCATAGCCTCGAAAATGCCCCGCGCCTGCATACGGTATATTTCCGGGAAAGTTAAGCCCAGGCGGCATCCTCTATGACCCAGCATGGGATTAGCCTCACTGAGACTCTCAATTTTCTTTAATAATTCCTGTCTTTCAATAATCATAGCTTCATCTGCCTGTTTAAACTTCATTTCTGCAATTTCTACCAGCAGTACTTCCTTATGAGGCAAGAATTCGTGTAGAGGTGGGTCGAGCAAACGAATAGTTACCGGATATGGTGCCATAGCCTTTAATATTCCGTAAAAATCCTCCCTCTGGAACGGAAGCAGCTCCGCCAGGGCCTTTTCCCTCTGTTCCAGACTTTCGGCCAGAATCATTTCCTGTACGTGTGGTAGTCGTTCTGAGGCCATAAACATATGTTCAGTACGACATAGGCCAATACCGGTGGCTCCAAATTCCCGAGCCCGAGCAGCATCCTGGGGAGTATCGGCATTAGCTCTTACAGCCAAACGTTTAGTATCATCGGCCCAGCCCAACAGAGTCTCAAACTCATCGGAAAGGGTAGGCTCTATCATAGGAACCTCGCCCAGCATTACCCGACCGGTGGCACCATCTATAGTAATAATGTCACCTTCGTTAACTACCAGTCCGCCTACGTAGAAACAGTTACTGTTGGCATCCAGCTTAATAGTTTCACACCCGCAAACACAGGGTTTGCCCATACCGCGTGCAACCACCGCAGCATGGGAGGTCATTCCTCCCCGGGATGTCAAAACCCCTTGAGCATAAATAATACCATGGATATCATCTGGAGTTGTTTCACTTCTAACCAGGACCACTTTTTCACCGGCCCCGCCAAGTTTTTCCGCCACATCAGCATCAAAAATCACTTTGCCGCAGGCAGCGCCGGGGGAAGCAGGAAGTCCCACCGCAATAGGATCGAGCTTAACAGTGTTATCTATCTGCCTATGTAGGAGTTGATTAATCTGTTCGGCATCTACCCTGAGCAATGCTTCTTCTTTACTTATTAACCCTTCATTAACCATATCAACTGCCACCTTAACTGATGCCCGGGCAGTACGCTTGCCGTTTCTAGTTTGCAGCATGTAAAGGGTGCCTTTTTCCACAGTAAACTCAATGTCCTGTAAATCACGATAGTGTTTCTCTAGTTTCTCACAAGTATCAACAAACTGCTGGTAAACGGTTGGTAGTTCCTCCTGCAGGTGAGATATTGGCAGGGGAGTACGAATACCAGCCACCACATCTTCTCCCTGAGCATTAACCAGAAACTCACCATATAGCTTGCGCTCTCCGGTGGAAGGATCACGGGTAAAGGCTACCCCGGTACCACAGTCCTGGCCCATATTGCCAAAAGCCATACATTGCACATTTACTGCCGTTCCCAGATTATCGTCTATTTTGTTCAGCCGGCGGTAAACAATAGCCCGCTGATTATTCCAGGAATTAAATACCGATTTAACCGCCAGAATCAACTGCTCTCTGACATCCTGGGGAAAATCAAAACCCTCCTCCTGTTTTACCAGGGATTTATATTCGTTAATTATCTCTTGTAGCTCAGCAGCAGGAATTTCGTAGTCAAAGATAAGGCTCAGCTTCCGCTTATATTTCTCCACAATGTCATCAAACATGCTATGTTCCAGTTCTAGAACCACATTACTAAACATCTGGATAAAGCGCCGGTAACAATCATAGGCAAAGCGTTCATCACCTGTAAGAGCTGCTAAACCTAAAACGCTTTCATCGTTAAGACCCAGGTTTAGAATAGTGTCCATCATACCTGGCATGGAAATAGCTGCGCCAGAACGAACTGAAACCAGTAAAGGATTGTCTTTTTCCCCAAAGCCCTTACCCGTTTGCTCCTCCAGTTTAGCCAGAGCATCAAAAACTTGATCCAGAACACCAGGAGGAAATTCATTTCCGGACGCCAGGTACTCGTTACATGCTTCTGTGCTTATAGTAAATCCAGGAGGAACAGGCAGGCCAATACGGGTCATTTCGGCCAAATTAGCACCTTTGCCCCCAAGCAAGGAACGCATATCCGAATTTCCCTCTTCGAACATATAGACATATTTTTTGCTAGACATTGCTCAACCTCCTATAGTAGATTTCCAATATTTTGCTGGCAGTCTCTTCCACTGCCCGGTTAGTTACATCTATCACCGGGCATCCCAACCTTTTCATAATGGTGCTGGAATACTCGATTTCTTCCAGTATGCGTTCAGGATTGGCATAACTGGCTTGACCCTTTAACCCCAGGGTCTTTAGCCTTTCTGCCCTAATATGATTTAACTGATCCGGGTTAATAATTAGGCCAATAACCTTACCCCGTTGTGCTTTAAAAAGTTCTTCCGGTGGAGTTACTTCAGGCACCAGTGGAACATTGGCAACTTTAATACGTTTATGGGCCAGGTACATGGAAAGCGGTGTTTTTGAAGTGCGGGAAACCCCTACCAATACTATATCAGCCAGGCTAATACCACGCGGGTCTTTACCGTCATCATAACGAACGGCAAATTCCACGGCTTCTACCCGGCGATAATACATTTCGTCCACCTTGCGCAACAGCCCTGGTTCTCTTTTCGGTTCTATACTACTAACCTTTTTGAAAGCCTCAATCAAGGGACCAACAATATCTACACATACTACATCATATTTGGCCGCCTCGGCTCTTAAATGTTCGGCCAGCTCATTTATAACCAGGGTATAAGCAATTATGGAATTATTGATACTGGCCTGATGCACTATTTCATCCAGGGTGTCAATATCAGATATATTCGGTATTCTCCTGATTTCCATAGCTCCTGAGTTAAACTGGCTGGCGGCTGCACGAACAACCATCTCAGCAGTTTCCCCGATTGAATCAGATACTATATACACTTTGGGTAAATGATCCAGCAAAGCAAAAACCTCCATTTTTTTGGCTAAACGTCCGAACCCAATACTGACCCGGAACAACCATTAATATAAATACTCAATACTAGCGACTATCACTGGCCAGGTCCAGGAAAAGGCGGGCTATATTGGTTTTGGTAATCTTACCTACTACCTCCAGCTTCTCATCCCCTTCCGGGTTGATATAGCTTTTTACCACTGGAAGACTGTCAACCTCATGCTCAACTATTCTCTTAACCGCATCCACAACCGTATCATCGACTCCTGCGGTAACAATATTGGGCATACGGGTCATAATTATACTTACCGGCATTTTGTGAATGTCCGCATGTCCCAGGGTAGTTTTAAGAAAATCTTTCCGGGATACAACCCCACTAAGAAAGTTTTCGTCGTCAACAATAAATATACTACCGGTGTCTTCCATAAACAAGGTGACAATGGCATCATATATACTGCAATTTTCCTTCATTATTACCGGCATAGACTGTACATCTTTGACCCGATATTGATTAAGAATTCTCTTTAATTCATTGCCAAAGCCTTCCGATTTAAAGGTATAACCCACCCGAGGTTTAGCTTCTAAAAATCCGGACATGGTAAGTACAGCCAGGTCCGGGCGCAAAGCCGCTCTGGTCACATTTAAAAGCTCGGCTATTTTCTCGCCGGTAATGGGACAATTGTTCTTAACTATTTCCAGGATTTTCTCCTGTCTGTCATTTAGTTCGATATTATCCACCGCCTATTATGTGCTATACTTTTTAGCTTAAAAGGCACTAATTATATATACTATATCACTAAAAAATATCCTGTTGAAGATATTTTTTATACTACAATTTTGGAAAAATCGGCAATAAAGTTACATAAATTGGCTATCGCTTTTAGCAAGCCCAGGCGGGCGGCTTTCAGTTCTGCATCATCAACCATAACCATTACCGCGTTAAAGAAATCGTCCACCTCCGGGCGCAGCCCGGCCAGCATTTTACATGCACCCAGATAATCACCGGCATTAATACTACGGTAGACGTCATACTTGATGAGATTAAAGCTGCGATTAAGATTAATTTCACTTTCGTCCACCAGTACTTGTGTATTTATACTGTCATCTTGCCATTTTTTAGATAGATTATGACAGCGGTTATAGACCACCATAAAATCATCAAATATCTCAGACTGTCGTAAGTCTTGCAGTGCCTTTATCCGATTAGAAATGTCGGTAATATCGTTAGAAGGTACAGCCAGAGCAGCATCAATAAGATCATAGGAGTATCCCCGTTCCAACAGTACCCCGCGCATGCGCTGTACAATAAATTCCATTACCTCGGATATGGTATCCTTACGGTTGCTATCGGTTTGAATATCCGCAAAATTATCATAGGCCTTGCCCACCAGAGCTGCCAGATCCAGGCTGAGTCCGCTATCCAGAATAATGTGTACTATACCCATAGCCTGGCGTCTTAAAGCATACGGGTCCTGGGAACCGCTGGGTTTTAGGCCGATAGCAAAACAACCTGTCAGATTATCAATTTTCTCAGCCAGACTTAAAACCTTGCCGCTTTCAGTAGTCGGTAAAATATCCCCTGCCGAACGAGGCAGGTAATGTTCAAAAATTGCCTGGCTAACTTCTGTTTTCTCGCCGCTCTTTATGGCATAATACCGACCCATAATTCCCTGCAGCTCTGGGAATTCATAAACCATACTACTAACTAAATCCGCTTTACACAGCAAGGCCGTACGTTTAAGAGTTGCTGCATCACTTAAACTACAGGCTTCTCCAATAGCTACGGCCAGGGTCTGAAGCCTCTCCACCTTATCCATAATACTGCCCAGGCGTTCGTGGAAAAGTACCTCTTTAAGCCCGTTTACCATGTCTACCAGTGGTTTGCGATTATCCTCATTCCAGAAAAACAGAGCATCTTCTAGGCGAGCCTTTAGCACTCTTTCATTACCAGCCCGAACCGTATCAAGGCTGTAATCAGTTCCATTACGTACCCCGATAAAACCAGACATGAGGTTCCCTTGATTATCGAATACCGGAAAATAGCGCTGGTGCTCAATCATGGAAGTAGTCAATACTTCCGGTGGTACCTCTAAATAGGACGGAGAAAACTGGCCATAAAAGGCGGTCGGGTATTCCAACAAATAATTTATCTCCTCCAGCAGATCCTCATTTTCCATAGGGTGGCCTCCGGCAGCATCAGCGACATCAAGCACCTGTTTTCTAATCAGTTCTTTTCTTGCTTCCTGATCCAAAATAACGTAGTTCTCACGCAGAACCTGGAAGTAATGCTGAACATCCTTAACCGGCAGCGCTCCGCTGGATAGGAATCGGTGGCCATAAGTCTCATTAGTACTCTTTATATTTTCTACCCGGATATCGATTTTTTCGCTGTCCAGTATTGCCAGTAACCATCTGAGGGGCCGGGCAAAACGGGTATGGTAATAACCCCAGCGCATCGATTTGGGAAAGGTCAGGCTATTAATAATGTCCAGCAAAACCTTGGGGAGAATTGCTGTACTGGCATTACCTTTTTCCTTCCTTATTACAAATATATACTCAACTCCCCCAACTTCCCGAACTTCCAGATTATTGAAATCCACCTTTTGGCTGCGGGCAAACCCCAGTCCGGCTTTAGTAGGATTACCCTCCTGGTCAAATGCTATAGATTTCTTGGGCCCCCGGATTTCCAACAGGGCATCCGGCTGTTTCTCCTCCAGACCTTGAACCCAAAGGGTAAGCCGACGGGGAGTACCGTAGCTTCGTATTTCTTTATAAGAGAGGCGCGCATCATCAAGCTGTTTTTGGGCGTTAGCTTTTAAATCGGCTATGGCCCTGCCCATAAAGGCTGATGGCATCTCCTCCACCCCTATTTCCAGTAATAGATCTCTGGCCATCTACAGCACCTCCTCATCTATAATTAAGGTTTTTCTAAGCTCTTCATCTTTAATTAAGGGATAGCCCAGTCGCTTACGCTGCTCCAGGTATTCTCCCGCTACCAGTCGGGCCAGGTTACGCACTCGGGCAATATATCCGGTACGTTCAGTTACGCTTATAGCTCCCCGAGCATCCAGGAGGTTGAAAAGATGAGAACATTTCAGCACATAATCATAGGCCGGTTGGGGCAGATGCCGGGCTGCTATTTTTTGAGCTTCCTCTTCACAGAGGTTAAACATGGTACTTAAAGTATTTACCGCAGCCACTTCAAAATTATAATGGGAATAATCTACTTCGGTCTGGTGATGAACGTCAGCATAACTTATACCATCTACCCATTCTATATCAAAAACACTTTCCCGGTTTTGAATATACATGGCTATGCGCTCCAGACCATAGGTAATTTCGGCACAAACAGGAAAACAGTCAAACCCTCCGCACTGTTGAAAATAAGTAAACTGGGTTATTTCCATACCATCCAGCCAAACTTCCCAACCCAGTCCCCAGGCTCCCAGAGTAGGTGATTCCCAGTTGTCCTCCACCAAACGGATATCATGTTTATCTGGCTCAATGCCCAGATCTCGCAGGCTGTCCAGATAGAGCTCAATGACATTATCCGGTGACGGTTTTAGTATCACCTGGTATTGATAATAATGCTGCAAACGATTAGGGTTTTCTCCATATCTGCCGTCAGTAGGCCGGCGTGAAGGCTCTACATAAGCTACCTTCCAGGGCTCCGGCCCCAGGGCTCGCAAAAAAGTAGCCGGGTTCATAGTACCTGCGCCCTTTTCCACATCATATGGTTGTAGAATTATACACCCCTGTTTCCCCCAGTAATTCTGTAAACGCAGGATAATCTCCTGAAAATTCATGCACTAACCTCCTTTAGTTCCATAAAAACAAAAAACCCGTCCCTGCGGACAGGGACGAGTCTACTCGCGGTTCCACCCTGATTGGCTAAAAGCCCACCTCAAAGTCTCAGGTTTTACTAACCCTAATGGCGTTCCTCCTGCAGCTCCAAAGCGCCTTCGGAATTCCCCCCCTACCGGTTTCCAGCCATCCCGGCTCTCTGTAAAGGGTTGAAGCCTTCCTACTACTCCTCTTCATCGCCAAATATTAACTTGTTTACAACCAATAGTTTAACCAAACGCCCTTGCCCTTGTCAATTAGCAAACAAGATAATCGTCTCATTGTTTGCGCGTCCTTGTTTACGATTTGAAAAGTGATTAATAATGACCAAGACAGGAAATAATATAAATATTTTTTTCGTCTATAGAGTATATCAACCTATGCTCATTATTGATCCTTCTGCTCCAATACCCTGATAATTCATGTCTTAATGGTTCAAGCCTCTTTTGGGGATCAATATCGAGTATGGTTTTACCATTACAGTCTATACGCACCACATTTCCGTGGGATTCCTGCCACGATCTGTCGTAACCTTGAAGGTCCAGATCATAATGCCCACCCCAAATCTGAGCAATACGATTCATATTAGCCCCCATTTTTATAGTGGAATCAAGACTATAATAATTCAATTGATTGTCAAACCAAATTGACGGTGCAGACCCACCCGAGAAATCATCTCCGGCCCTCAGCTTAAAGCTTGACCGGTCGGAATATTCCTTAGCAAAAAGTTTCCTTATTAATTGTCAAACCCGCTTCCGCTGAAATCCGATAATTCAACCTGTGTCAAAATATAGCATAATTTAGGCATCCCCTAAATACTCATAGCGTTAATACCCGATTAGGCGGTGCAAAATCTCGAATATGGGGTTGAAATATGCCGTTCTTGTGCTTTTGCTATTTCTGCGTGAGGATAATGTGACATAATCCCTCATATTTGTCCCGGCCCATGGTTCCTGAAAAGCTTTTCGAAATTAGAGATGATAATGATTATATTATCCTGCACACTGCCATAATTGAAGATATTGATATACTAATTACAGGTCCCTTAAATGCGACTAATGAATAGTTGCATTTGTAGCCTTAATTTATTATAATTTTTGTTAGATAAAAAAATACAGGAAGACTATGCATATGACTAAACGGGATAAATTAATTAAAAGGCTACTGCAAAGACCAGCCAACTTCGAATATGACGAAGCAAGAACCCTGCTGATACGTTTCGGTTACTCTGAAGAAAACCGAGGGCGTACTACAGGTTCTCGGGTTGCCTTCGTTAATAGTAAAACAGGGCATATAATACGACTACATAAACCACACCCGGAAAACACATTGAAAAGATACCAGTTAAATCAGTTGATTGAGGAATTACAAAAACAAGGAGTGATTAAAACATGAAAGATATTATGATATATAAAGATTATATCGGTTCAGTCCATTATAGTACCGAAGATGAAGTGTTTTTTGGCAGAATTGAGGGGATCAACGATTCAATCAGTTTTGAGGGCAGCAGCGTTGCGGAGTTGAAAGCCGGATTTGAAGAAGCGGTCGAGGATTATATCGAATTATGCCAGCTCAATGGTAAAGAGCCGGAGAAGACCTATAAGGGCAGCTTTAATATTAGAATACGACCCGAACTTCATAAACAAGCTGTACAGCTTGCCCTGATGGAAGGGAAATCACTCAATCAGTTTATTGAAGATGCCATAGAGAACAAAATATTAAACTTCAAATAAGGTTTCTACCCCTTCTTTCGTTTGTATGGTATTAAGGCAATACCATAACAATATACCGTTATTAACCTTTTTCCAACCTCCTTGATTGGTTATCTCCCCAGGCCCATAGAGTTCCATCTTGCTTAATTGCCATAGTATAATGCCAACCGGCTGACACGGTTTTCACCTGGCTCATTATTTGCACAGGGGTTGGCCGTTTAGTTGTAGTACCATCACCCAACTGTCCAGAGGAATTGCCGCCCCAGGCCCATAACATTCCGTCTGCTTTAATTGCCAGCGAATGAACATGGCCGGCTGCCAGTATGTTATTATCACCAGCGTCCTTGGCAGGTGATGACGGGGATACTGCATTTGTCGGTGGTGCAATCACAGGCGTTGCAGCCACCGCTGGTGCGTTCGGGATAAGCTCCTGACTCTGATTAATCTGCACCTGCTTCTGGTCAACCCAGGCCTTTTCCTGCTCCCAGGCTTTTTGTTCATCCGGGCTCATGGCTGTTGCCGGGGTGGGGGTTTGTCCGGCACCGGTTATGGAGGTGCTCTGCCCTGGAGCAAGGGGCTGGCTTTTGTTGGCGGCGCTGACTTCGGCTTCGCCGGTTAAGAGGCTGGTGCTGTTTTCGGTTGCACTTACTACGTTGCTCCAGAAGCTGCC
>ERZ764778.2378-NODE-2378-length-16828-cov-6.493054_pt1 | contig 16828 bp, 13 predicted proteins | sample MGYA00374951_ERZ764778 | MGnify/ENA primary metagenome ERZ764778 (study PRJEB28918, sample SAMN05720193) | bioreactor metagenome | isolation source: Anaerobic biogas reactor | place: USA:Washington, USA | collected 2015-08-08 ...
GTGCAGAAAAGCTGTGATGCAGCTTCCGGCAGCCAGCTTGAGCTGCAGGCGGGAATGTTCGCCCTCTTTTTTCCGGAGGAGGCTTTCAGGCCGCAACAAAGCGCTCCCCAGCTGCGCAAGGCGGAGGTTTGGGTGAAAAACGCCTTGGTTGGGGATGACATGGCAGAGGCTTCCCCGCTTAAAGCTTTGGGCACTCAGACTTTAAGCACCCCCAGGCTGCGCCTGAGGCAATACGCGCTAAGGGATGCCCAGGCCATGTTTGACAACTGGGCCAGCGATCCCGAGGTGACCAAAACCCTGATGTGGGACACACACACAAGCCCTGAACACACCAGGCGCCTGCTAGCAGGCTGGATCAAATCCTATGACAGCGGGCGCTTTTATCACTGGGTGATTGAAAAGGAGGGGCAGCCCATCGGGGATATCGCGCTGGTTTCCTGGTCCCTTGTGCGCCTGGACGGGGAGATCGGCTATTGCCTGGCTAAAAAATACTGGAACCAGGGCCTGATGACCGAGGCCCTCCAGGCGGTGATGCGCTTTTTGTTTGAAGAGGTGGGTTTTCGCCGCCTCATCCTGCGCCATGCTATGAATAACCCGGCCAGCGGCCGGGTGATGGAAAAAGCGGGATTGCGCTATGAAGGCCGCCTCCGTCAGGCCTACCTGGAAAAGGACGGCGGATTCTCTGACCTGGCGCTGTACGCAGCGCTTAAAGAGGAGTGGCTGAAGCGGGAAGCCCTTTAATCAGCTCTGCACCTCAAACTGATAGATGGTGGTGCTCGTAAAATGGTCCCCTGCCTTAAGCCGGGTGTCCGGAAAATGCGGGTGATGAACGCTGTCGGGCAGATGCTGGGTTTCCAGAGCGATCCCGCTGTAGGGCCCGTAATGCACATCGCCTTTGCCGGTGTTGTTAAGCCCCTGGCCTGAATAAACCTGGACGCCCGGCTGATCGGTGATCACCCGCATCACAAGGCCTGTCTCAGGCAGGGCCAGCACCGCCGCCTCTCTCCGGCCCTCGCCCTTTAGCACATAGTTGATGTCAAAGCCCCGGGCGCCGTCAAACATCTCGTTTTTGCCGCGCTCCTCAAGCACCTCTCCTATCAGACGGGGCTTACGCAGGTCATAGGGGGTGCCGGAGACAGGCAGCAAAACGCCCGTGGGAATCAAATCCGGGGTGGTAGCGGTGACGCTGTCAGCGTGCACCTGCAGGGTGTGCTTTTTGATGTCGCCCTGGCCCGCCAGGTTGAAATAGCTGTGATTGGTAAGGTTGATGACCGTGTCCTTGTCGCTTATGGCGTCATAGGTGATCTCCAGCGCGCAGGGGTCCTTTAATGTATAGGTGACCTTGACGTCCAGGTTGCCGGGATAGCCCTCCTCCCCATCCGGGGAGCGATAGCTGAAGGTGACGCTGTCGCCGTTTTCAGAAAGCTCATAATCCCAGGTTTTCTTGTCAAAGCCTTCTTTGCCCCCGTGCAGGGTGTTGGCGCCGTCATTGGGATAAAGGGCGTAGTCTTTGCCGTTTAAGGTAAAGGCTGACCCGCCGATGCGGTTGCAGTAGCGCCCAACGGTGGCCCCCAGATAGCCCCGGTGTTTTCGGTAGCCCGTCAGATCGTCATAACCCAGGCAGACATCAAGCGTTTCCCAGCCGGCGCCCGGCACATGAAGGCTGATCAGGTGAGCGCCGTAGTTGCTCAGCACCGCCTTCAGCCCCGCTGAGTTTGTGATCGTGATGAAATCAAGGGCACGGCCCTTGTCGTCTGTTTCGATGTTCTTGATTGCCATCTTCTTCCTTCCTTCTCCGGCTTAGCGGCTGCCACGCATCAGAGACATCCAGTCATCAAAGCGCGCGACAAACTCGTCATTGTCCCGGGATTTTTCAAGCATGGATAAAAGCAGCGGCAGGGATTCCTGCTCGGAGGTGGTGGAGAGCAGGTTGCGCACCTTGGCCACTACCTCCTGCTCCTCCTGGCTTAACATGAGGATGTCCTGGCGGGTGCCGCTTTTCAGCAGGCTCACCGCAGGGAAAAGCCGCCGTTCCGACAGCGCCCGGTCCAAGGTGAGCTCCATGTTGCCGGTGCCCTTGAACTCCTCAAAAATCACGCCGTCCATGCGGCTGCCGGTGTCCACCAGGGCGGTGGCGATGATGGTGAGGGTGCCGCCTTCCTTCATGTTGCGGGCCGCGCCAAAGAAGCGTTTGGGTTTGTTCAAGGCGCCCGCGGCCAGGCCGCCGGTCATCACCCGGGCAGTGGAGGGCATCAGGTTATTGTAAGCGCGGGAAAGGCGGGTGAGGCTGTCCATCAAAATCACCACGTCCCGGCCGGCCTCCACCAGGCGCATGGCCCGCTCCAGGGTCAATTCGCTCACCCGGGCATGGTTCTCCGCCGGCTCGTCAAAGGTGGAATAGAAAATCTCACCCCCCACGGTTTCCTTCAGGTCGGTCACTTCCTCCGGCCGCTCGTCCACCAGCAGCATCATGGAATGCACCTCCGGGTGGTTGCGCTTTAGCGACAGGGCAATTTTCTTAAGAATGGTGGTTTTTCCGGCCTTGGGCGCTGCCACAATCATGGCGCGCTGGCCAAAGCCAATGGGCACAAACAAATCGATCAGCCGCAGCACCAGGTCGTTTTCATCGCGGTTGGACAGCCGGATGCGCCGGTCCGGGTAGACAGGCGTCAGCGTGTCAAACTCCCGGCGGATTTTGTGCACGCCCGTGGCGCTGTCAAGCTTGGTGGTGTCGTCCGTCTCCTCACCGTTGATGCTGGTGATGTAGAGCATGGCCGCATAGCGGTCGTTCTCCCGCTGGGGGCGGGTCTTGCCCTGAACAAAATCCCCGTTGCGCAGGCGGAAACGCCTGATCTGGGTGCCGGAGATGTAGACATCGTTTTTGCCGGGCAGCAGATTCCCCGCCCGCAGGAAGCCGTAGCCGTCCTGCTGGATTTCCAGGATGCCCGCCCCTTCACCGGATTCCCCGGCCGCCAGAATATCCGGCACCGCATGGTAGGGGGTGGATTCCCGCTGGAAGGGTTCCTGCGCCTCAGCGGCTTCCTGCCGCGGGGCAGGTTCAGGAAAAGCGTGGCGCCGATATTCCGGGGCGGGCATGGGACGCTGCACCGGCTCCGCGGGCAGCGGAATGGGCGAAGGCTCCGGCATCTCCGTCCTGGCCTCCGGGCCAAAGCGGGGCGTGGCCCGGGGCACGGCTATCCTGGGCTGGATGCTGGAGGAAAAGCGGCTTTCCTGAGGCGTTGCCTGGCCCCGGGAGAAAGTGCTGATGGGCTGATCCATCTGGGGCGCATACCTGCTCTGAGGCGCCTGGGGCTGGCTGAAAGGCTGGGGGTTATGCCAGGCCCGGGAGCCTTGCAGGGTAAAAACGGGTTTGTTCTTCCCTGTGGAGGTGGTGGCGCGGGGCCGCTCCGCGGGTTTTGTCTCCTGGGCTTTGCGCATGGGGGGGATGGGCTGGGCATCCTCCCCGTCATCTGTGATGATCATGGCGCGCCGCGGCGGGGCGGCTTTGCGCGCAGCGGGCTTGGCGGCGCCGGGCTTGTCCCCGCTTCCGGCCAGAATGCGCTCAACAATGGCCGCCTTGGTGGTGGCGCCGGTGAGTTTGACGCCCGCTTTCTTGGCATAGGCTCTGAGTTCCGCGATAGTCATCGCGAACAGCGTTTCAGCTGATGGCATGAAGACCTCCTTTGTGGTTGGCTTAAATTGTACTTTGAAATTTTGGTATTAGACAATCAGGAAAGGCAGCGCGTAAATTTCAAAAAAGCGGCGCCACGTCAACGGATTGAAGTCAATCAGGGGCTTTGGGGGGTGTTGCGGTTGCATTTGGTGTTTCTGTGTTTTTTTGTCTCAAAATGGTGGTTTTGCCGATTGGGACAGGCAAGCGTTGCATGTATTGGCGTATACTCCTTGTTTGTTTATAAGAATCAATTACAGCCTATCACATTTTTTACCCTGATGCAAGGGGAACAGCCCGTTTACCTGGTTTTTTCGCTCAAATCCAGGCTTTTACAGGGCAAAAAGGGCTGGGGCTTCTCCGGCAGGGGGCCCAGCTGTTTTTCCATCCACAGAATGTCCAGCCATTCCCCCATCTTATACCCCACGTTTCTGAAACGCGCTGTCTCCTGATAGCCCAGCTGATGATGAAAGGCTACGCTTTGGCTATGGGCAGCGCTGATGCAGGCATAGAGCTTCAGGACATGCTGGCGCTTTAAGGCCTCCTCCAGCGCCTGATACAGCCTGCGGCCAATCCCCCGCCCTTGCCAATGGGCGTCAAGATAGATGGTGGTCTCCACCGCCCAGTCATAGGCCGTCTGGCCCCTGAAGCGATCCGCGTAGCAGTAGCCCACCGGCGTCCCCTGGGCCAGCGCCACCAGAAAAGGATAGGCGGCCGTAATCCGCGTGATCTTCGCCTGGAAATCCTTAAGCGCGGGGACGCTGTCATCAAAATTGACGGTGGCCTGGGTGATATAAGGCGCTAAAATATTGATCAGCGCCTCCGCGTCAGACAGCTGCACAGGGCGGATTTGAATGTCCTTTTGGTCCTGGCCCCTCATGCCGGCAGCGATTGAACGGCGATGCCGATCAGCCCCGGCCCGGTATGAACGCTGAGGGCGGGGCTGATGTCCGTCATTAAAAACATGGCGGCGTTTGGCAGGCGTTCCTTCAGGGTGCGCATCACAGCGCCCGCCCTGTCCACCGCGCTGCCGTGGGCGACGGAAATGGCGAACTTCACCTGGCTTGAGGCCTGCTTCACCGCCAGGGCAATGGCCTTCTCCACCGCCTGGGCAGCGCCCCGGGCCTTGGCCACGGTGACATAAACCCCTTCCTCATTGCAGCTGATCACCGGGCGGATGCTCAGCATCTGGCCCACCACCGCCATCACCTTGCCGATCCGGCCGCCCTTGATCAGGTACTCCAGGGTGTCCAGGCAGAAATAAGTGCGGCTGTTTTTGATGCTGGCTTCCAGCTTCAAAAGGACGCTTTCAATGGGCTCCCCTGCGGCGATCAGCTGTGCCGCCAGGATAACCTGAAGCCCGGCGCCGATGCCGATGTTGCGGGTGTCAACAAAATGAAAGGCCAGCCCCTGATAGGATTCGCTCAGCACCCGCAGGAAGTTGAAGGTGCCGGAGAGGCGGGAGGAGATGCTGATCACCAGCACCTGTTCAAAGCCGTCCGACACAATCTGGTCAAACAGGCCGTTCACCAGGCCGCTGTCCGGAAGAGAAGTGCGGGGCACCTCCTCCTCAAGGCGGGCATACACCTCCTGAGGGGTGATCTCCAGCCGGTCGTTGTACTCCCGGTCCTGATAGATGATCTTCAAAGGGGCCACATAGATGGGATATTTCTCCAGATATTCCCGGGGGACATCCGTGCCTGAATCCACCAAAATGGCGATCTTTCCACTGGTCATGGCGCTGCTCTCTTTCTGTGGTTGATGATAAAAGGCTTAATCCGTAACGGATGAAAAGAACTGATCAATGTTTGCCGTCTCCCCGTCCTCCTCATGAAAAACATGCTCCAGGAAGGTGACAACCGGGCTGTCCGCATTCTCCCGGTAGCCCAAAAGGGTGCTGAGGTTCATCCGGGAGGCGGAGGCCATGATGTTGTCCAGCACGTTGGGCTGGCTTTTTTCAAGGGTGCGCAGGAGGTTTTTCACTTCCTTGCGTTTTCCGCCGCCCTCCTGACGTGTGACCCGGCAGGCGCAGGTCACGGTATCCAAACCAGACAGCTCCCGCCAGGCGATCACCGCCCGTTCCCGAACCAGATACAGAGGCCGGATCAGCTCCATGCCCGGGTAATTCTCGCTTTTCAGCCTGGGCAGCATGGCTTTAAACTCCCCGCCATATAACATACCCATTATCAGGGTCTCCGCCGCGTCATCATAGTGGTGGCCCAGGGCGATCTTGTTGCAGCCCCGCTCCCGGGCGGCCTTATAGAGATGCCCGCGGCGCATGGCGGCGCAGACATGGCAGGGGGACTGCTTCACCCCGTCGATGATCTGATAGATATTGGTCTGAAAAATCTCCGGCCGGATGCCGATCCGCGCCGCCGTGTGAAGCACCCGGTCCCTGTTTTCAGGCGAATAGCCCGGGTCCATATGCAAATAGACCACTTCAAAGGGCATGGTGCTGAATTTTTGCAGGGTTTGCATGCATTTGGCCAGTAGCAGGGAATCCTTGCCGCCGGAATAGCACACGGCGATGCGATCCCCCGGGCGGGTCATCTGATAGCGCTGCATGGCGGACAGGAACTTCCGCCAGATGGTTTTTCTAAAGCGGGCGGTGATGGCGTGCTGAACCGGATCCTGAATCGTTCTCTCGGGCAAGGGTCTTCCTCCTTTGGCAATCCGGGCGATTATAGCATAAGCTTAGCCCCCGTGCTATAATCAGCGCAGAAAACACTTCAGGAAAGGAAATGACATGCTGAAAGCCATTGACGCCATCCTAAGGGAAGCCGGCCGGATGATCCTAAATCAGACCGATCTTGAAATCACAGAGAAAGAAGGCCACGCCAACTTCGTCACCCAGACGGACAAAGACGTGCAGGACTTCCTCCTTAACAAGCTCACGGCGCTTTTGCCGGGCAGCGCTTTTTTTGGCGAAGAGCAGGAGAACGACCCCCTCTCCCATAAACCCACCTGGGTGGTGGACCCCATTGACGGCACCATGAACTTTATCCGGGGCCTGCATCACTCCTCCGTGTCCGTTGCCCTGACTGTGGACAAAAAGCTTGAGCTGGCGGCGGTCTATAACCCCTACCGGGAAGAAAGCTTCCTGGCCCAGGCCGGCAAAGGGGCGCATCTGAACGGCCGGGCTATCCATTGCGCCCAGACGCCTTTTAAGCACGCGCTGGTGGCCTTTGGCTCCTCCCCTTATGACGCCAGGCTGGTGGACGCCACCATGGCAGCGGTGCGGGAATACATGCTGGTGTGCGGCGAACTGCGCCGCTTTGGCTCCGCGGCGCTTGACCTGGCCTATGTGGCCTGCGGGCGCTGCGATGTGTTTTTTGAGTACGCCCTCTCCCCCTGGGACTATGCGGCGGGGCTTCTGCTGGTCAAAGAGGCTGGCGGGCAGACCGAACTTCTTGGATTGCCAGGCGACACCCTTGATTTTTCCAGCCCCGCCTCCGTGTTTGCCGCAAGCGTCGCCTGCTTTGACCAGGCCCGGCACGTTTTTTTGAGCCATGCGCCAGAGGAAAGCGGGGGCTGATGTTTACGCTTTCCTCGCCGCATAATCACACCCCTTACTGCGACGGCCTTTCCACCGCGGAGGAGATGGTGCAGTCCGCCATCCGCCACGGTTTTGTGAGCATGGGTTTTTCCAGCCACGCCAAGCAGGATTTTGAACTGATGTACGCCATGGATGAAGCGGGAGAGGCCCAGTACATCGCGGAAATCAAAGCGCTTCAGGCCCGCTATCAGGACCGGATCAGAATCTGGCTGGGCATGGAGCGGGACCGTCATGCCATCGCGGACCGGGCGCTGTTTGAATACGTGCTGGGCTCCGCCCACTACCTCTTCTTCCCCGACGGCCTGGAGCTGCCGGTGGACGGGCCTGTCAGCATGATCATCCCAGCCATCAAGAAACATTTTGGCGGCGACCCCTACCGCTATGCTCAGGCCTATTATGTGCAGCTGGGCGAATACATCCGGGATTACAAGCCGGACATCATCGGGCACTTTGACTTGCTGATGAAAAACAACCGCGAAGGCGAGCTGTTTGACCCGGAGGATCCCCGCTACTGGAAGGCGGCCACCGATGCCATGGACGCGGCCTTTGAGGGCTGTGAGCTGCTTGAGATCAACACCGGGGGCATGGCCCGGGCCGGCGCCCTTGTTCCTTATCCGGAAAGAAAGCTGCTGGATTACTGGCGCCAGCTGGGCGGGCAGGTGATCCTGGCTGCGGACTGCCACCGGGCGGAGCAGATCGCCTTTGGCTATGAATACGTAGCCCGGATGGTGCGGGACGCCGGGTTTAAAAAAGCCGCCATCTTAGGGCGGCAGGACACTTTATTTGAGTGGATTGATATCGTTTAGGGGCTGATGGCCTTGATCTCTTTGGGACCCAGGGAGGCGGGCAGGGAGCGGTCCTTCAGGGAACCAGCAAGGGCCTTAAGGCGCTGGGTGCGCTTTTTGACCCGCTGGGAGGTGAGCAGATGGCTGCGGTATTTTTCCAGCATCTGGCGCACCCCCACCGCAACAGGAATGGCGGGCAGAGCCCCCAGCCCGCTTGCCATGACGGCGCCGCCTGCAGCCAGGCCGGCGCCTGTTTTCAGCGCCCGGAAGGTGGCGTCCTGCAGGGCGGCCTTGCCGGTCTTCCGCCCGCGGATGACTGCGCCCTGCTCCGTCATCGCGATGATTACAAAGGGCAGCCCCAGGCTGAGCGTGCCCAGCACATCCGGCAAAAGCCCCGTTTCCTCCAAAAGGCCCAGGTCCATCACCACCTCATCCGCATGGCTTAGGGCGGTGGTGATGCCGTCCACCAGGGCCGCGCGGTTGCGGCTTTCATAGCGTTTGACAAGTTCCTGATAATTGCTCAATGCTTATCTCCCAAAGGCGTTCACCAGGGTGGTAATCACCCAGGCCGCCGCTAAAATGGCCGCAAGCCAGGTGGCCTGCCTGAGGATCTGGGAAAGGCCTGGCTTGCTTTCTTTTTTTCGCTCCGCCTTTTCCTGAAGGTCCGCCACCTGGCGCTCCAGTTCCGCCAGGCGCTTCTCCCCCTGGCGCAGCTTTTCAGCCAGGGCGTCCTGACCCTCACCCTGAAGGCGCAGGGCCTCGGACAGCCGCGCCTGATCCTCCGCCAGGCCCTCGGCCACCAGGGTCATCTCCCGGGTAAAATCCTCCACCAAAAGCGGCAAATCCTTGCCGGACAGGCTGCCCACAGCGCCCTGGATAAAATCCCGGGAGCGCTTGACGAGGGTTTCCCTGGGGGGCTTTTCCGGGGTGATGCCCGTCTGTCTTTCTTCCTGCTCCAAAGTCTGCCTTTCTCTTACTGCCTGTTAAACCAGCCTGATGCCGCTGGCAGCCTGTTCGTCCCGGTAGCGCGTCAGCAGCTTCTGGATGCGGTTATAGGGGTTGAGCAGCGCGCTGAGGCTGTTGTCGTGGTTGAGGGTGGCCAGCATGTAGGCGACGTACTTGCTTAAATCCGCCAGCACAAACCACTTGGTGTCACGAAGCTCAGGCCGGGTGTAGGAGAGGTTGGTGGTGATCACCTTGTCGATGATGCCCTGCTGATAGGCTTCCTCAAACTGCTGGATGCCGTTGGTGAAGAAGGCAAAGGTCACAATGGCGAAGATGCGCTTGGCGTTGCGCTTTTTAAGCTCCTTGGCCAGCTCAATGATGGACTCCCCGGAGGAAAGGATGTCGTCCACCACAATCACGTCCTTGCCCGCCACATCCGCGCCCATGTACTCGTGGGCGATGATGGGGTTGCGCCCGGCCACCACCTGGGTGTAGTCCCGTCGCTTATAGAACATACCCATATCCAGGGACAAAACGGAGGAATAATAGATGTTGCGGTGCACCGCCCCCTCATCGGGGCTGACGATCATCATGCTGTTTTTGTCGATGTGCAGGTCCTTGACCGAGCCCAGCAGCGCTTTTAGCATCTGATAGGTGGGCAGCACGTTTTCAAAGCCGCACAGGGGCACAGCATTGACCACCCGGGGATCATGGGCGTCAAAGGTGATGATGTTGGCCACACCCATGCTCTGCAGCTCCTGAAGGGCGATGGCGCAGTCCAGGCTCTCCCGGCTGGCGCGGCGGTGCTGACGGCTCTCATAGAGCATGGGCATGATCACGTTCACCCGCCGGGCCTTGCCGCCGATGGCGGCGATGATGCGCTTCAAATCCTGGTAATGGTCATCCGGGCTCATGGGCACTACAAAATCGTACATGTTGTAGGTGACGTTGTAGGCGCAGACGTCAATGATGATATAGATGTCATAGCCCCGCACGCTTTCCCGCAGCATGCCCTTGCCCTCGCCGGTGCCAAAACGGGGGCAGACAGCCTCCACCAAAAAGTCCTCCCGGTCGCCGGGGGTGGTGTAATACTCCCTGTCCTGCATCTCCTGCAGGCTGTGCCATTTAAGCAGCCATTCGTTAACGTGCTCCCCCATGGTTTCCATCCCCGCCATGGCGATGATCCCCAAGGGCCCATAGGGGAGGTTAACAAGGTTCTGATCCCACTCCGAAAGAAAAGTGTTCATTGGCGCGCTGTCCTCCGTTTTTTTGTCATCCGTGATTGAATAAAATTCCTACCCCGGCAGATATGTCAGGGCGCCAGATCAAGAAGGGCCAGTTGCAGCTTGGGCAGAATTTCTTCTTCCCCCGCTGCGGTCTGCCCGATGTTCCTGCCCACCAAATAGCCATAAACCCGCACCCTGGAATCGACCGCATGGCCCGGATCCCCCTCTGCGGTGACGATCATCTCCTGGGCAAAGCCGCTGTCCGTTTTGTCAAGGGCGATGCGCAAAATCCACTCCCCTGAGGCGTCTTCCTTGCTGACCAGGTATCCCGTATAGGTGAGCAGCTGCCCGTCATAGCCCTCGGGGTTGGCGGCCATCTCGATATAGGCGGGGCTGACGGCCGTTTGCCTTAAGGCTTCGTCCCGGGACTCCTGGCTGATAAGGCGGCTGGCGTTATAGGAGAACACCCGCTCGTTAAAGCCTTTTTTGGTGAGGCTTAAGTTGATGCTGTAGCCGCCCTCGTTTGCGGTGTCGATCTTAAAGCTGAATTCCCCGTCCCGCCCGGTGCGCTTCTGGCTGGTGACGCCATTGACGCTAAGCGTCACGTCCACGCCGGACTCCGTTTTCCCCATCAGGGTAAAGCTGTCCTGGGGGAAGAGATCCGGCGGCGGGGCGGTGATGACCGCGGGCAGGAGGCCCTCCTGATAGGTGATGCTGTAGCTTTTGGTGAGGGATTCCAGGCCCGGTGACTCCACCGTCAGGGTCATCAGGTAGCTGCCCTCCCGGGGCAGATCAATGGGCAGGGAGTATTTGCCGTTTTTGTCCGCGGTGGCGTTAAACACCTGGCCCTGGGTGTCCGTAAAGGACATGACCACCGCGTTGAGCCTGGCGTTTGGTTTGGTCTCCCCCTTCATGGTGAAGGCGCGCTCATAGGTTTCAACCGGGGCGGTATCCGTCTCCGCCAGGGTGATGGGCAACTCCGGCATGGGCAAAACCTGGCTGAAGGCGAAGGTGTCAAACACCTTGTTTAAGGCCGTGTTGTCCCCGCTGGAGAGGTTGCGGCCATAGACCTGCAGGTCCACCGTGATGGTGTAGCCGTTTCTGATGGTGCGGCGCTGAAAGCCCCGGCACACCAGCTCCCCTCCCTGGCGGTAGGTATAGCGCAGCTGCAGAAAACGCCCGGCGCTGAAGTTTTTCCAGGAGATGGAGTCATAGTTGTAGCCCAGCACCGACCAGGCCCCGTCCCTGCCGTGGGACTTGCGGTAATCCGCGCGCACATCCGAGGTGTGCTCGTTGATGTCAAAGAAGCGCTGGCCGTCCACGTCCTCAAGGGCGGAGACCACCAGCACCCGGTCGCTGTCCTGATCGTAGGCCTGAAGCCAGATGCCCCGGGCCTTGAAATCCGCTTCCCAGGCCTGAACCGTGCCGCCCTGGGTCTGGATAAAGGCCTCATGGCTGGCCAGGTTGTTTGGGGTGAGCACTGTCTCGTACACGCCGTCAGGCAGGGTGAGGCTGGCATGGAAGGCCGCAAAGCTGTGCTGCTCAGCCAGAGCGGGGAAAGTCGTCATCAGACACAGGAGAAGCAGGGTTATCATCAGGCGTTTGTGCATCATATCCACCTCCGCAGAATCTGTATTCATCTTAGCACAAACATAATAGCCGTTCAACCAAATGGATGGTCTGACCCAGCCCTTCAAAGACAAAAAAGGCAGGGCGAACATCTTCCCCCAATTTCATGGTAAGATACGGATTGATGTGTTAAAATGCGGGCTACCCCCATTAGGAAGTGAGGATGGACATGGACAAAGTCAAGCGGGCGGAGCGCGTCATCGTGATGACCCGGGTGTTATGCGGCCTTCCGAATCAAATTATCCCCTACGGCAGATTTTGCGAGATGTTTGATCTGGCCAAATCCTCCGTCAGCGAGGACGTAGCCATGATTCAAAAGGCCGCCCGGGACTGGAACCTGGGCGAGGTGGAGACCATCACGGGCGCTGCGGGCGGCGTGCGCTTCCGCCCGCGGGTTTTGGGAAGTGAGGTGCAGGCCTTCGTCGCCTCTTTATGCGAGAAGCTCAACGCCCCGGACCGCATGCTGCCCGGCGGCTATCTCTATCTGTCCGATCTGTTGGCGGACCCGGAGATCGTGCGCAAAATCGGCCTCATTATGGCGGGGCCCTATTACGGCCAGGGCGTTGATTTTGTGCTGACCATGGAAACCAAGGGCATCCCGGTGGCCACCATGACGGCAGTGGCCTTAAACGTGCCCCTGGTGATCGCCCGGCGCTCAAGCAAGGTATATGAGGGCAGCGCTGTGAACATCACCTTCCCTGACGGCAAGGGGGGGATTGAAACCATGTCCCTGGCCCGCCGCGCCGCCCAAAACGGGCAGCGCGCTTTGATTGTGGACGATTTTATGCGCCACGGCGGCACCGCCCGGGGCATGATCTCCCTGATGGCGGAGTTTGGCGTCAGCGTGGCGGGCCTGGCCTTTGTGCTGGCCCAGGAGGCCAAGGCCCCCTTAAGCCAGCTGCCGGAGCACCCCCTGATGCTTTTTACGGAGGATAAGGAACGGGACGCCCTTAAAGTGCGGCCCGCTCCCTGGCTGGAGCAGATTGCATGAGAGCAGTCGTCGGCCTTGGCAACCCCGGCAGGGAATACGAGCTGTCCCGCCACAATGTGGGCTTTTTAGCTGTGGATGTGGCGGCGGACCAGCTGGGCGCGGCCTTCAGCCGCAGACAGTTTCGCGGCCTGCTGGCAGAAACCCGGCTTAAGGGGCAGCGGGTCATTTTGTTTAAGCCTCAGACCTATATGAACCTAAGCGGCCTGGCCGTGCTTGATTTGATGCAGTGGTATAAGCTGAGCCCCCAGGATATCTTCATCCTTTCCGATGACATTGATCTGCCCCAGGGCGGCCTGCGCCTGCGCAGCAAGGGCGGGGCCGGCACCCACAACGGCTGGCGCAGCATCATTGAGGTGACCGCCAGCCAGGACTTTCCCCGGGGCCGCATCGGCGTGGGCGCACCGCCTCTTCATTGGGACCTGAAGGACTGGGTGCTTTCCCGCTGGGATCAGGACCCCCAGGCGGACGCGATCCAGGCCGCCATCGAGCTGGCGGCGAAGGCCGCCCTCAGCTTTTTGGAGCACGGCATACAGCTCACCATGAACCGCTTCAACACCAACAGCCGACCCAGGAAAGACAACGGAGACACCAGGATTGAACCCGATGACCAGCAGCCTGTTTAAGGCCCTTTTTACCCATCCGGACTGGCCCGCCATCAAAAAGCGCGCCCTTAACGAGGGCCGGCTGGCTTTATATGATATGCAGGACAGCCAGCGCGCCTTTGTGGCCGCCGCCCTGGCGGAGGGCACAGGCCGCCAGGTGCTTTGCCTGTTCCCCAGCGAGCGCCTGGCGCGCAGCGCCTTTGAGGACGCCCTGCCCTTTGCCGGCAGAAGCGCTGTCCTTCTGCCCCAGGAGGAGCGCTATTTTCTCAAAGGGGCCATCGCCAGCCGGGACAGCGCCTGGCAGCGCCTCAGGGCCCTGGACGCGGCATTGAGCGGGGAGGCCCGCCTGGTCATCGCCTCCATCGAAGCCTTACAGGATCACCTGCCGCCCCCTGAATGGTTTTTGGCCTCCGTCATCTCTCTCTCCCCCGGGGATGAAGCGGAGCCCCACCAGCTGGCCCTGAAGCTGGCGGCCATGGGCTATGAGCGGGTGGATCTGGTGGAGGGCCGGGGCCAGTTCGCCCTGCGGGGAGACATTCTGGACTGCTTCCCCCCCAGCCTGGATGCCCCCGCCCGCATCGAGTTTTTCGATGTGCAGGTGGACAGCATCCGTTCCTTTGACGTGCTCACCCAGCGCAGCCAGGAGCCCCTTGGGGCGCTTCGCATCATTCAGGCCACAGAGCACCTGGTGCCGGAGGCCATGCGCCCGGACAGCGCCCGGCGCCTTCAGCAGGCCCTGGACGAGGCGCAAACGGCTGCAGATCCCAAAGCCGGGCGGGACTTGCTGCCCCTGGGGCAGCCCACCCAGCCCTTCTTCCCGCCTGAGGCGGAGGATATCCTGTCCCAGGGCGCCATCCATAACATGGCCATGTGGGCCCACGCGGTCTATCCCCAAAACAGCCTGCTGGACTGGCTGCCCGGGGCCCTGGTGCTGGTGGACACCCCGGACCGGGCCGCCCAGCGCCTGGATGACAACCTGCTGGGCTATACGGAGGCTTTTAAAACCGCCTTTGGCCAGGGCAACGCCGGGGCCGCCCAGGCGGGCCTGCTCATCAGCCGGGAGGAAGTGCTGCAAAAGCTTGACGCGCGCTGTGTCATCACCCTCATGGGGCTGCTCAGGGGCCTGGGCGGCTTAACGCCTGAGGCAAGCATCCCCCTTCGCGGCCTGGCCATGCCCCCCTATCACAGCCGGCCCCAGGCCTTGGTGGCGGACCTGAAGGCCTGGCAGGCGGCGGGCTTTCAGATCGCGCTGTTTTCCGGAGGCCAGGCGCGAAGCGAGCGCCTTAGGGAAATGCTGGGCAAACACGGCCTGTCTTTGTCTGAGGACTGCGCGCCCGGCAGCCTTTGCTTGATTCAGGCGCCCCTGTCCGCAGGCTTCCTCTTTGAAGGCGCAAAGCTTGCGCTGCTGGCGCCAGGGGAACTGTTTGGCGCCAGCCAGCAAAAGGCCCGCAAGCGCCACAGCGCCGGGGAGCGCATCGCCGCCTTTACGGACCTGGCGGCGGGGGATTACGTGGTGCATGAACATCACGGCATCGGCCTTTATCAGGGCACCGTGCGCCTGCAGTCAGAAGGGGTGTGGCGGGATTATCTGCTCATCCACTACCGCGGCAGCGACAAGCTCTATGTGCCCACGGATCAGTTTGACCGGGTGCAGAAATACCTGGGCAGCCCCGGGGATGAGCCCCCGCTGAACAGCCTAAGCGGCGGGGACTGGGAGAAACAAAAGAAAAAGACCCGGGAAGGCGTCCAGAAACTGGCCTTTGACCTGGTAAAGCTCTACGCCCAGCGCCAGGCGGAGCCGGGCTTTGCCTTTGAGGCGCTGGAGCCCTTTGAGAGCCAGTTTGCCGACCAGTTTGAATATGAGCTGACCCCGGATCAGGCCCAGGCGGTGGCGGAGGTGCTTAGCGATATGGCAAAGCCCGTCACCATGGACCGCCTTTTGTGCGGGGATGTGGGCTATGGAAAAACCGAGGTGGCCATGCGGGCCGCCTTCCGGGCGGTGCTCAACGGCAAGCAGGTGGCCCTGCTGGCCCCCACCACCATCCTGACCCAGCAGCACATGCGCACCTTCTCCCGGCGCTTTCAGGGCTTTCCGGTGAAGGTGGATTTTGTCAGCCGTTTCCGCACACCCGCGGAAAACAAGCGCACCCTCCAGGCCTTAAGGGAGGGAAAGGTGGACATCCTGCTGGGCACCCACAGGCTTTTAAGCAAAGATGTGCATTTTAAAAATTTAGGGCTTTTGATCGTGGACGAGGAGCAGCGCTTTGGCGTCAAGCACAAGGAGCTGATCAAAAACTACCGCGCCACGGTGGATGTGCTCACCTTAAGTGCCACCCCCATCCCCCGCACGCTGCATATGTCCATGGTGGGGGTGCGGGACATGAGCCTGCTTGAGATGCCCCCGGAGGAACGCCTGCCGGTGAACACCTATGTGGTGGACTACCAGGAGGGGCTGGTGCGGGACGCCATCCTAAGGGAGCTGGCCAGAGAGGGACAGGTGTTCTTCCTATATAACCGGGTGGCGGACATCCAGCGCATGGCCTCCCGCCTTCACCAATTGGTGCCGGAGGCGAGCGTCGCCGTGGCCCACGGGCAGATGCGGGAGCAGGCGCTGGAAGACGTGATGATGGATTTCTATGCCGGGAAGTACGATGTGCTGTTAACTTCCACCATCATCGAAAACGGCCTGGACATCCCCAACGCCAACACCCTCATCGTCTATGACGCGGACCATTTCGGCCTCTCCCAGCTCTATCAGTTAAGGGGGCGTGTGGGCCGCAGCAGCCGCAGCGCCTATGCCTATTTCACCGTCCGGCCGGACCGGGTGATGTCGGAAACCGCGGAAAAAAGGCTGAGCGCGATTAAGGAGTTCACCGCCTTTGGCGCGGGCTTCCGCATCGCGATGCGGGATCTGGAGATCAGGGGCGCGGGCAACATCTTTGGCCCGGAGCAGTCCGGCCAGGTGGCGGCGGTGGGCTATGACATGTACTGCCGCCTGATTGAAGAGGCCATCCGGGAGGCCCAGGGCGACTTCTCCGCCCGGCGGGAAAGCGAGCTGGAAACCCGGGTGGACCTGCACATCAACGCCTTCCTGCCGGAGAGCTATGTGCCGGGCGACACCCAGCGCATTGAAGTCTACAAGCGCATCGCGATGCTTAAAACAGAAGAAGAGCGTGAGGAGCTGATCGCGGACCTGATCGACCGCTTCGGCGAGCCCACAGAGCCGGTGCTGCACCTGATTTCAATCGCCAGGCTGCGCTCCCTGGCCCGTGCCCTGGGCGCTGATTTCGTGCGCTTTGACCGGGGCATGATGATCTTCACCTTCAACCCTCAGTACGCGGTGGACCCGGGCGCTCTGGTGCGGGCCCTGCCCCGGGCGCACAAGGGCCTGAGCCTGTCCGCCGGCCGGAAAACCCAGCTGCTC
>ERZ764778.2383-NODE-2383-length-16800-cov-9.504150_pt1 | contig 16800 bp, 13 predicted proteins | sample MGYA00374951_ERZ764778 | MGnify/ENA primary metagenome ERZ764778 (study PRJEB28918, sample SAMN05720193) | bioreactor metagenome | isolation source: Anaerobic biogas reactor | place: USA:Washington, USA | collected 2015-08-08 ...
GCTTTCAAATTGTGTTGTCGTCTGGTGATTAAAGTGGCTTCTCCCCGGGTGCGGCGCAGCAACCAACAAGTCTTCCGAATGTTCCGCCAAGCAGATTCTTACAGTCGTAGATAGGAGTCCGGGCCGGGAAGATACAAGCCACCCCGCTCTTTGGATTCTTGAAAGATTAGCGTAAAAACGCCAGCCTGGTATGATGTGCGGGCGGGCTTTTTCATAAGGAGCATAAAGCAGAGGCGTGTGCAGAGGGCTTAGAGCAGATCCTGATATTCTGCGTTTTTTTTAAACTGCTTCTTGGCATAGGGGCATAGGGGCATAGGGGAACTATTTTAACCTTTGCTTCGCGGGCGGCATCCACCACGGCCTTCACCAGCTTGGCGGCAATGCCCTGCCCGTTGTAGGCCGGATCCACCTCAGTGTGATCGATGATCCAAACGGTCTGAGAAGGCGAGGTGTTGCAGACGCCGACCAGCTTGTCGCCGCCATAGGCGGCTGCGCGGTGATTTTCGGGTTCAAACACAATGCTGATCATAAAGGCTCCTTTCGGGGAAGGTGTTGTTTCAGAAGGTATATACCCGGGATAGAGCATACACTTGTTTTTACAATTGAGGTCTACAATAAATAACCAGACGTCCTATCAATCATATTGGAATCTTAAAATAGTATATCAATTCATTGAATTTTTCTGTCTGGATTTGCAGAAGGATCACCTGCCGGGTATCCAAACGCGCAAAGAACGCATCGCCTTTCACGAGAACTGTCTGCGGCAGATGCAGGATGGCCGTGTCACCTGCCCCAGGCGTGTGCGCATAAAGCCCGACACCACCTGTGTTCCGGTCATCATGTAGGGACATTCCCTATATCTGTTGCAGGAGATACCGGATGTGGAGCAGCACACACCCTATAATCACTTTGGCCACCGCAAAAGACCAGACAAGCGGGTGATGATCTTCATCCAGCGGGACATCGGCAAGCAGAAAACGCGCCGGCAGGTAAGCGAGCATCCCTTTGGCGCCATCAAGCGCGCGGACGCCCTTCGCCACTTTCTGTGTCGGCGCAGGGAGATAACCACGGCGGAGTTCGTGCTGGGCGGCCTCTCCTGCAACCTGCGCAGGGTGATCAACCTGGCAGGAAGTGCACCGGCGCTTATCGAGCGGTTTAAAGCAGGATACCAAGAGATGCCGGCCACTGTGGAGGAAAAGCTCAATAAAGGGCAAATAACAAGGGAAAACAGGTGGGCATCGGCATTTTCATCCGTCCCTGGCCTGTAATTTTGTTCCCTTTGTGTAAAATGATCAGCAAGCCTTATAATCAAACTGAAAAACCGCCCGAATACCTTGATTTTTCAAGCGTTTTCAGACGATTTGTGGTGGAGGTGAGGGGAATCGAACCCCTGTCCGAAGATTCAGGATCATGGCTTTCTCCGAGCGCAGACGGTGTTTTGAATTTCCCTCGTCCGGACGCCCGCCGTCAGGCTGCCGGGTTTGGTAGCTTCATTTTACCGGGTTCACCGCAAAGCTTAGGTGGCCCTGTTCCTCACATCAATGGCGCCAGTGACGCAAGCCGTGAGCGCTTGCGGCCGACGTTCGCGGGCTTAGGCCGCGAAAGCTAATTGCTGATTGTTGTCAGTTGTTTATTTTCCCCGTTGTTGCGCGGTGCAGGGGCCGCGGCTCGCTTGCCATGCACCCGACGATCCCCGTCGAAACCGGTGCACCCCCACGGGTGAAAGGCCGACAATCAGGGCGGCTTTCCACCAAAAATATTATACCACAGGATGCAAACCGGAACAATCAGGGCATTGCATGGGGGGATGGGGCAGGGTATAATGAGGCCAGTATGACAAGCGCCCCGGAGGCGGGCCCAAGTGCATCTCCTTTTTTGACGGATCAGGAGGAACAGATGAAAAAGAAAGCCGCGGTTTTTTTGCTGGCGCTTATGATGATGGCCCCGTTTGCGGGGCTGGCGGCCTCTTTCAGCCTGGAGGGCTTAAGCATTCAAGAGCTTTCAGCCCTGCGCCAGGAGGCGGACGCCCGCATCCGGCTGATGCAGCTGGCGGATGCGGAGGGCTACCTGGACATCGCCGACGGGGAGGCGCTGGCCCGGACGCCTGAGGCCTGCCTGCAGGAGAAAGTCCGCCTCATTGGAGACATCCTAAGGGTGGAGGAAAGAGCGGAAGGCTTCAGGTATTTCCTGTCCCTCCGGGAGAACCCGGGCCGGATTTTTCTGGTGGACTATGCCATAAAGGAGGATCAGCCCCTGCTGCTGGCGGGGGATGAGGTGGTGGTCCACGGCGTGTTTGAGGGGCTGATGCCCTTTTCGGGGGAGGACCCGCTTGTAAGCGGTGCCCCGGTGGTCGCAGCCCGGCTGGTGGCGCCCCGGGTGGCGGAGGCGGCTTTGCTTGCGGCCCCGCCTTATGCCGCCACCAAGGCAGACCCCGCCCCCCTGGGGGTGACGGCCCGGTATGATGGCTCCTACTGGTCGGGCTATGCGGCGTTTGAGATGGAGATGCTCCACGCCCTAAGGGGCGCCGCGGCCCTCAGCTGGGCCCAGGAGCTGACCAAGTACAACGTCACCCCGCTTAAGACCCAGGAATACCTGCTGATCTGGATCCGGGTGAAGGCGCAAAGCGCACCCGGGGGCAAGGCGGAAATCAGCGAAGGGGATTTCAACTTCGTCAGCGCCAGCGGCCGGGAGTATCTGCCCCACTATCTGCTCAACGCCACAGAGCCCCTGGGCAACCTGTATGAGGGCGGAGAGCAACGGGCGCTGATCGCCTGCATCATCGACAAGGGGGACCAGCCCCTGGTGGTCTATCAGCCCCGGTCGGAAAGCCCCCTGTGGTTTGACCCCAACAGCCGGCATGTGACGGATCTGTCCGGCCAGGCATTTAGCGCTATCCCACTAAACGCCAGCGCCCCGGAGGTGGTGCGGATGAAGGCGCTTTTGGCTGAGATGGGCTTTTTAAAGAAGCTGGACACAGGGGATAAGTTCACCTCCGGGCTTAGCAGCGCGCTGAAGGAATACCAGAGGGCCATGGGCCTTGACCCCAGCGGAAAGGCGGATGAGATAAGCCAGCGGCTGCTGCTCTCCGGCGCTTATCCGCCGGGCCTGTAAGGGAAAAGGCGATGAAAAGAGGGATTATCCTCACGGTGCTGGCGCTTTGCCTGTGCCTTGCCGCCCTGGCCCAGGGGCTGCCCCGGCCCACAGGGCCAGGGGATCAGGGCGTGCATGTGCTGGCCCTGCAGGCGCAATTGCGCCTTCTGGGCTATGACCCGGGGGAGGCGCAGGGCGCCTACACCTGGGAGACGCTGCGGGCGGTAATGGCCTTTCAGAAGGACCAGGGGCTAAGGGCGGATGGCCGGGCCGGGCGGGACAGCCTGCTGGCGCTGTTTGGAAAGGAAAAGGACAGCCAGGGCCAGACGAAGATGCCCTACTGGTACGGCGGGGGCAGCGATATCATCCCCTGGGGCGCGGTGTTTTTGGTGCAGGATGTGGCCACGGGCCTCACCTTCTCCGCCCAGCGCATGGGGGGATACAGCCACCTGGACGCGGAGCCGCTGCATCCCTTTGACACCGCCGCCATGTTTTTGGCCTACGGAGGCCAGTGGAGCTGGGACCGCAGGCCGGTGTTGCTTCAGTTTGAAGGAAGGGTGATTGCCGCCTCCATGAACGGCATGCCCCACGGCTTCAGCGCCATCAAGACCAACGGCATGCCCGGGCATTTCTGCATCCACTTCTTTGGCAGCCGGGGGGACGGCTCCCAGCGCGTCAGCGACAGCCACCAGGCCTGTGTGGTGGAGGCGGCCCGCGCCAGCTGGCAGAAGCCCTAAGAAAAACAAAACAATCAAACACAAAAAAGCGCCACCGGGGTTTTTCCCTGCGGCGCTTTGGGCCTGGCGCTTATTCCGTCCCCTCCCGGGTGTTTTGTCTCAGCGCCCGCTCCATGTCCCGCTTGGCGTCCCGGTCCGCGATGTCCTCCCGCTTGTCATGCAGGCGCTTGCCTCGGCACACGCCCAGCTCCAATTTCATCCGGCCATCCTTCAGGTAGATTTTAAGGGGAATCAGCGTCATCCCCTGGCGCATCACCTGGGCCTGAAGCTTTCTGATCTCGCTTTTGTGCAGCAGCAGACGCTTGGGCCTTAGGGGATCGGTGTTGAAGATGCTGCCCTGCTCATAGGGGCTGATGTGCATCCCCTCCACCCAGACCTCCCCATCCTTGATCCGGGCGTAGGATTCCTTCAGGTTCACCCTGCCCTGGCGCATGGATTTGACCTCGGTGCCCTTTAGCTCAATGCCGCACTCGTAACTCTCCTCCACGAAGTAGTCATGGCGGGCGCGGCGGTTGTCGGCTATGGGCTTGATGCCTTTGGTTCTCATGTCTCTCCGCTCCCTCCTTCCTGCACAAGCAGTGTATCCCCTCGGTCACGCCTTGGCAAGGAAGCGCCAAAAGCCAGGCGGATGGGGGCTGACTGCGTCACCTGGATGGCTTTCTGCCAGTGGAGCAGATACAGCCAGGCCTCCTTGACCGCAAGGCCCGTGATCTCCTTTAGGGCGCGCATGTACCAGCGCATCTGGGCGGTGTATTTGTTCAGCAGGTCATCAGGCTCCCCCCGGTCGGTCTTGAAGTCCACCAGCACCCAGCCCTCCTCCTCCAGAAAACAGGCGTCCAGCACCCCTTGCAGAAGCATCCCCCCTTCCACCTTCAGCGTAAAGGGCCACTCCCTATGCTGCTGGGCGCTTTGGCCCATGCGCCGGGCCAGGGGGCTTTGCATGAAGGCGGAGATGGCCTTCAGGTCAAGGGCCGCCTGCTCCTTTTGGCGCAGCAGGCCCCGGGCGGTGAGCTTTGTGAGGGCCTCCTGCAATTTTTCTTTAAGGGCCGGGCCCTCAAGCGCGTAAAAATCGGCGGGGTTAAGGGCTCCCAGGGCCCGGTGGGTGGCGATGCCCCGCTGGGCGGCGCTTAAGGGCTTGTCATCCCGCAGCTGGGGCAGGGGGGCCAGGGGCAGCGGCAGCACCACCTCCCGCCGCTTGGTGGCGGGGGTTTCCTCCTCCTCTTCCGCAAGGCTGCCCAGGCGGCCTGTGATCAGCGCCGTCACCGAGCTTTTCAGCGGCAGCTGGGGCGCCCTGGGGGCCTCCTCAAACAGGGCGCGGATTTCATCAGAGGGCGCGCCCTGGGGCAATTGGGCCCTGGGGGCCTCTGCCGCCTGGCCTGCCGACGGCAGGCTGTCAATCCCCCGGTGATAGATCATCCAGCGGCTGCCCTCTTTTTCAAAGGGGCTGTCCTGCCCTGATGCCACGGCCTCATACAGACAGGGCCCGATCCAGTCCAGCATGCTGGCGGCGCTGCCCACCGCGTAATCGCTTTGCGGGCGGGCCCAGCGGGAGAGCAGCGCATCCGGACTTGAGGCGGAAGCCACAAGGATCAGCCGTTCCCGGGCGCGGGTCATGCCCACATAGAGGAGGCGGGCCTCCTCGCTCATCTCCTCCCGGTTTTTTCTGGCCTTGATGGCCCGGGTGGCGAAAGTGTCCTTCTTCAACCGCTCTTGGGGTTTAACCAGGGTGAGGGCCAGGCCGCTGTGGGCGTCCAGAAACAGGGGAGAAGGGCTTCTTTTTCTCTTGAACTCCGCCGCCAGATCTGGCAGGAACACCACCGGGAACTCCAGCCCCTTTGAGGCGTGCAGGGTCATCACCCGCACCACGTCCTCCTGCTCGCCTAGGCTGGCGCTGCGCTGGCGGCCCGCCTTCCCGGCGGCGTCCGCCCGCTTGATAAAGGCGCTGAGGGTCTGGGGCTCCGGCGCCGGGGCCGCCAGAGAGGCCAGCATGCGCAGGTTGGCCCGGCGCAGCTCCCCGTCCGGCCGGGCGCCGGCCAGGGTATACAGGCCTGATTCCCGCAGCAGGCGGCGCACAAAGCGCTCAAGGGGCAGGTTTTCCGCCAGGAAGCGCCACTGGGCCAGCTGCCGGGAGGCGGCCTTCACCTGGGGATTCTCCTCCGCCATGGCGAAAAAGTTCTGGTGCAGCGGCGCCCGGCTGTCCAGGTTGTGCTCCCTGAGGGCGGCCAGCTGCCCGGGGCCAAAGCCAAAGGCCGGGCAGGCCAGGGCCGCCAGCAGGGATTCGTCATCATAGGGGTTGTCCAGCACCCGAAGCAGGTTTAAGGCGTCCCGCACCTCCGCCAGCTCGTAAAAGCCGGCGTCCGCCTCCGAATAGGCGGGGATGCCCGCCTCCCCCAGCACCCGGATTAAGGCCTTGGCCCGGCGCACGCCGCTGCGCAGGAGAACCGCGATATCCTGAAAGCGGACAGGCCTGGGGCTGCCCTTCTCATCCGGGATGGTCTCCCGCCTGAGGGCCAGGATGCGCTGGGCGATCAGCCGGGCCTCATAATCAAAGGCGCTGTCAAGAAGGTCGGGCGGGCTGTCCTCCGGGGCCTCATCCTCCTCCCAGAGATCGTCTTCAGGCGCATCCCCGGGGATGGTGGGCTGGCTGCGGTCAATCAGCCAGAGCTCCACCGGCTCCCCGCCCGGGGTGTCCCGGCCGGGGGCGAGGCGGGCTTCCTCATCGTAGTTGATCTCCGTGACGCCCTCCCGCATGGTGTTTTGAAACACCAAATTGGTGGCGTGGAGGATGTTGGGCTGGGAGCGGAAGTTCTCACTGAGGGGGATCAGACGCTCCGATGACTTCTCATCCCTTGAAAACTGATGATAATGAGCCAGAAACAGGCTGGGATCCGCCAGGCGGAAGCGGTAGATGCTCTGCTTCACGTCCCCCACCATAAAAAGCGCGTTGCGGTTGTCGTGCAGCCGGCGGATCAGGGCCTCCTGGATGTGGGAGATGTCCTGATACTCATCCACGAAGATGGCGTCATAGCTTCCCGCCGCCTCCCGGGCCACATCCGGATGGCTCAGGGCCTTCAGCGCGAAGTGCTCCAGGTCGTTATAGTCCCAGAGGGCGGCGTCCGCCTTCAGCTGCTGGTAGCGCTCGTGCACCTCCCGGACAAGGCGGGCCAGCGCCCGGGCGGAAGGCTTGGTGAGGGCCATTTCCTCAGCCCACAGGGCGGCCTCCGCCGCGTCCCCGGGCAGGAGGGCCAGGGCCTCCTGAACCGCCTTTTTGGCCGCGTCCCTAAGGGCCTTGGCCTGGCTTGCCAGCTCCGGGTCCTCCTCGCCCTTGCCCCGGGTGGACAGGCGGGAAAAACTGGGGGCAGGGAGGGGGCTGCCCTCAGGGGAAGCCAGGGCGGCAAGGCAGCCAGATATCAGCGCCCGGTCGTCCTGAAGGGCGTCCAGATAGCGGGCGGGGCCGGAGGGGCGAAGGCAGAGGGCCTCCGCCTCCTGGATCAGGCCCTGGGCCCCTGTGAGGCGCAGCTGGGCCTCCCGGCGCATCGCCCGGCCCCAGGGGTGGGCCCAGAGGCCCTGGGCGTCCGGGTAATGCAGGCTGGTCTCAAGCCAGCCCCAGGGGTCCGCCTGGGCCATCAGAAAGGTGTGCAATGCCCCCGCCATCTGGATGATCTCCGCATCCTTGAAGCGGTCGATGAGGTTTTGGTCGTCCTCCCCCGGGTTTTCATACAGGGCGTTTAAGGACTCCTCCAGCGCCCGGTCAAAAAGAGACCGGGCCACCTGCTCATCCGCGATGCGGGAGCTGGCGTCCGTCTGGGCGGCGTGGAAGTAGCGTTTCACCAGCTTGCTGCAAAAGGCGTGCAGCGTGGTGACGTCCGCCCGCTCCACCAGGGCCAGCTGGCGGATGAGCCTAGGGTGACTGGCGGCCTCCTCCTCCAGTTTTTTAAGCAGGCGGCCCCGCATCTCCCCGGCCGCGGCGTTGGTGAAGGTGAGGATCAAAAGCCGGTCCAGGGAGTAGCCCTCTTTGAGCAGGTCCAGCACCCGGGCGATCAGCACGCTGGTCTTGCCGGAGCCTGCGGCGGCGGAAACCAGCACCCGGGGGTTGCGGGCGTCAATGGCAAACTGCTGCTGGGGGGTCCATCTGGGCATGGCCTTCTCCTTTATCCGGTGGTCACATAAAAACGCTGCCTGTATCATAAGGCAGCGGCTGCGTTTGGACAAGGGGGCGGTTTACCATTGCACCGGTATTCCCGGCGCTAAAAAAAGAGCCGCCGCTGGGTGGCGGCAGCCCGGTTTGAAGGAATTGCCCCGGCTTACTTGGTGCCAAACAGCCGGTCGCCCGCGTCCCCCAGACCTGGGACGATGTAGGCGTTGGGGTTGAGCTCCTCGTCATAGGCGGCGCAGTAGATCTTCACGTCCGGGTATTCCCGGGAGATGCGCTCCAGCCCCGCCCGGGCGGCCACGATGCACACCAGGCGGATGTCCGAGCAGCCCCGGTCCTTGAGGATTTTAAGGGCGGCGGAGATGCTGCCCCCGGTGGCGAACATGGGGTCCAGCATGATGACGGTGCTCTCCGCGATGTCCGAGGGGAGCTTGCAGTAATACTCCACCGGCTCGCAGGTGTCATGGTCCCGGTAGAGGCCGATGTGGCCCACCCGGGCGTTGGGCAAAAGCTGCTGGATGCCGTGCACCATGCCGATGCCAGCCCTAAGGATAGGCACCAGGGATACTTTTTTGTCTGAGAGCACCTTGGTTTTCGCCCGGGCCATGGGGGTTTCAATCTCCACCTCCACCAGGGGGAAATCCTTGGTGATCTCATAGACCATCAGCATGGACAGCTCGTCCAGCAAGTCCCTGAAATCCTTCATGGAGGTGGTTTTGTCCCGCAGCAGGGAGACCTTGTGCTGAATCAGCGGGTGTTCGAAGATGAAGACGTTCTTGTGCATCACTACCCTCCGTCTGCGCCATGTTTTCTGTTTCCAAGGAAAGATTCTACATCAGACAGTCTGCCCTGTCCAGCGCGGGGCGGCAATTTGTCTGTCCGGAGCGTTTTTTTGACCGCGGATGCCAGTGGTTTGAGCAAAAAAAGGAAGCGCCTGTGATGGGCGCTTCCTGAGGCTTTGGGCCCTCAGGCCCGCTTCAGCTGAACTTTTTGCCAGAGCATGACGCCCGCGATGAGCACGGCGCCCGCCAGGTCCGTCACCAGGCCCGGGATGATCAGCAGAAGGCCGCCGGCCAGGGCCATCAGCTGCTGGATGATGTTTAAGCGGCTCTCCCAGAACTTCTCCACCGCCATGCCGATGCCAAACATGCCCACCAGGGCGGTGATGGCGATCTGCACGATTTCGTACCACTGGGCGTTGAGCATGAGCATCTGGGGGCTGTAGACGAAGATGTAGGGCACCAGGAAGGCGGCGATGGCAAGCCGGGTGGCCTCGATGCCGGTTTTGAGCGGGTCGGACTTGGCGATGGCGGCCCCCGCCATGGCGGCCAGCGCCACCGGGGGGGTGATGTCCGCGATGATGCCGAAATAGAAGGTGAACAGGTGGGCCGGCAGGATGGCATAGGCGGGGTTTAAGGCGTTAAGCGCCCCGTAGACATCCGGCAGATAAGCGGCCAGCGCCCGGGCTACCACCGGGGCCATGATGGTGGAGGTGATGAGATAGTTGGCCGTGGTGGGCACCCCCATGCCCAGGATAATGGAGGAGATCATGGTGAAGGCGAGGAGCAGAATCAGGCTGCCCCCTGCCAGGGCCGTCAGCCCCGCGCCCATTTTAAGGCCGATGCCGGTTAAGGTGATCATCCCCGCGATGATGCCCGCCACGCCGCAGGCCAGGGCCACGCCCAGGATGGAGCGGGCCCCTGCCTCCAGGGCCTCCAGGTATTCCCGGGGCCTTAGGCCCTTGCTTTCCTTGATCACAGGCGCTATGGCCCTGCCCGCGGCCTTGGCCGCGATAATCTGCACAAAGGTCTTCATGTAGCCGCCCAGCACCGCGATGCCAATGCCGATGAGGGCCGCGATGGAGGGGGTGAAACCGGCGCCTAAGACGTAGATGATGGCCACCAGGGGCAGGATCAGATGCCCCCGTTCCTTAAGCACCGTCAACAACCGGGGCATCTTGTCCTTGTCCATGCCCCTTAAGCCCTGCTTCTTGGCCTCCAGGTCGGTGACGATGTAAATGCCCGCAAAGTAGAGCAGCGCCGGGATGATGGCCGCCTTGACCACCATGGAATAGGGCACGCCCACGGACTCCGCCATTAAGAAGGCCGCCGCCCCCATTACCGGGGGCATGATCTGGCCGCCGGTGGAAGCCGCCGCTTCCACCGCCGCCGAGAACTCCGGCCGGTAACCCAGGCGCTTCATCATGGGGATGGTGAAGGAGCCTGAGCCCACGGTGTTGGCCACCGAGGAGCCGGACACCGTGCCCTCCAGCGCGCTGGTGATCACCGCCACCTTGGCGGGGCCGCCTCGCTTGTTGCCCGCGATGGCATTTGACAGATCGATGAAGAACTCGCCCACGCCGGTTTTCTCAAGAAAAGCGCCAAAGAGGATGAACAGGAAGATAAAGGTGGAGCTGGCGCCCACCGGGGTGCCGAAGATCCCCTCCTGGGTGTAAAAGAGGTGCTTGATGATCTGGTTTAAGGTGAAGCCACGGTTGCTTAAAAAACCAGGCATCATCCGGCCGAAGAAGCCGATGAGCACAAAGGCCGCGGCGATGATCACAATGGGCAGCCCCACCACCCGCCGGCAGGCCTCGGCCAACAGCAGGATGGCCACGCCCCCGATCAGGTACTGATGGGGCAGCAGGCTGTTTTGCCGGGCGATCTGGGCAAAATCAATCACCGGGTAGAGGAACAGGCCCAGGGCCACCAGCGCCAGAACCAGGTCATACCAGGGCAAACGGTCTTTTCTGCCGCCGCGACGGACGGGATAAAGAAGATAGGCCAGCATCACCACGATGCCCACGTGGATGGGTCGCATGTGGGTGGAGGGGATGATAAACCAAGTGCTGTAGAGTTGAAAGAGGGAAAACAGCACACAGAGGGCGGAGATAATCAGGCTCTTGTAGCCGGTGAGCACCCGATAGGCGCTCTCCCGGTCATACTTGCCCATAATCTCACGGATTTCCTCCTGATCCACGCGCTCCTCAAGCGGTGTTTGTTCCAGCGGGTTTGTGTGATGCGGGTCTTTTGTCATGTGTTCTTCCCCCTACATAGGCAAAAAGCCCCGGGCGTCTGTACGCCCGGGGCGGTCAGCGCATTAGTCCAGCAGGCCGATTTCTTTGTAATACCTCTCCGCGCCCGGATGGAAGGGCGTCGGGATGCCGGTAACCGCATACTCCGCGCTGATGTACTCCTTCTTGGCGTGGGTCATCTCGTCCACGTTTTCGAAGAGCACCCTGGTCATCTGGTAGACCAGTTCCTCGGGCAGATCCTTGTGGCAGATGAGCACCGCGTTCATGGAGGGCACCACCACCGGCTCCGTCATGCCGGAATAGGTGTCTGCGGGGACCAGAGAGGGCACATAGAAGCTGTACTTCTCCTGGAGGGCGGCCATCTGCTCCTCGGTTAAGCCAACCAGGCGCACCGCCTGCTTGCTGGCCACGTCCATGATGGCGGGGTTGGGGAGGCCCGCGGTGATAAAGAAGGCGTCCAGCTGCCGGTTCTGAAACGAGGTGGCGGATTCGTCAAAGCTCAGGTGCTGGGGCTGGATGTCAGAAAGAGAAAGCCCGGAGACCTCCAGCAGCTGCACGGCGTTGAAGTACACGCCGGAGCCCACCGCGCCCACGGAGACCTTTTTGCCCTTGAGGTCCGCGATGGTCCGGATGTCTGAATCCGCAGCCACCACCACCTGGGCCAGCTCCGGATACAGGGAGCCGATGGCCACAAAGGAATCGATGACCTCGCCGTTGAAGAAGTCCTGATCCCCCTGGTAGGCGTAGAACATCACGTCGTTTTGCACCGTGCCCACCTCGGCCTCGGCGTTGTTGATCTTGATGATGTTGTCCTTGGAGCCGCCGCTGGACTGCACGGAGACATCCAGGTCCGGGATGTGCTTCATCCACAGGGACATGATCTCCCCGCCCAGGGGGTAGTAGGTGCCGGCGGTGCCGCCCGTGGTGATGCCCACAGGATCCCAGGCAAGCGCTGGCAGGGCCGCCAGCAGGAGGGTCAGGGACATGAGAAGGGCAATCCATCTTTTCATGATTTCCGGTCTCCTTTCACGGTTTGGCTGTTTCATGGGTGCGCATAAATACACGGCAAATAAATTGGGTTAAGCGCAAAAATTGTAGCATTTGGTTGGTCAGCTTGTCAATTATCCCCTCCGGAATAGACAGAAAAAATACGCAATTTTATGCGGTTGGGGTATTTATGCGTTTTTTGCTTCTGCCGGGGCCTCCAAGAGCCGCAGGCGGGCCGCCTCCAGGGGCTGGGAGGAGAGGGCCGCCCCCCGGGCGAAGGCGGGCTTGCCCCCGCCCTTGATGCCGCAGGCGCGCATCAACAGGGCCAGGTCCGGCCCCGGGCCCTGGGCCCTTGCGAAGGTGAACAGCGCCCTGTCCTCCCCCTGGGCGCAGAGCAGGGCGATGATCCCGGGCGTTTCCGCCAGGGCGCTGGCCAGGGCGTCCATGCCCTGGGCCTCCGCTTCCAAAAGCGCGGCGGTCACCAGCCGGCCGCCTGCGGGCAGGGCTTCCGCCCCCTTAAGCAGGGCTGGCAGCCGGGAGAGGGCCATCTCCCGGCGCAGAGCGCTTAGGTCAAGGTGCAGGCCGCTTAGTTTCTCAAGGGCGGCCCCGGCGGCTTTTGGCACCTGAAGGTGGGGCACATTTAACAGGCTGGCCGCCTCATCCAGCGCCCGGAAGCTGTCCTGATAATGCCGGGCCGCCCTTTGGCCGCTTAAGAAAAACACGCGCATCTTGCCCCGGGCGCTCTCATCCCTGAGGATTTTGATCACGCCTGCCTGGCTGGTGCGGGAAAGGTGGGTGCCCCCGCAGGCCACCCCCTCATAGTCCCCCATCAGCACCACCCGGGTTTCCTCGTCATCCCCGGGTATTTTGCGAAGAGGCAGCCGGCTTAGCTCTGCCTCCTCCGGAAAGCGGCAGACGATGGCGTCATCCCGGGCGATCACCTGGTTGGCCAGGGTTTCAATGGCCTCCAGCCGCGCCCGGCTGAGACGGGTTTTACCCTCCGGCAGGCTCACGTCGATGCTGGATTCCTCCTGGCCGATGTGCAGCCCATGGACATAGCCCCCCTCCAGGGTCCAGACGCACCAGGCCAGGATATGCTCCCCGGTGTGCTGCTGCATATGGTCATGCCGCCGGGGCCAGTCGATCTCCCCCCTGAGGGCATCCCCTTTGGCAAGGGGCGGGGCGCCTTCCGGCGTCTCCGTCCGGTGCCAGACCTGGCCCGCCTCATCCGCCTGGGTGTCTGTGACCGGGTAAATGACCCCGCCCCGGGTCAGCTGCCCCCAGTCCCCGGGCTGGCCTCCGCCCTCTGGGTAAAAGGCGGAGCGGGAGAGGCGCAGCCAGGCGCTGCCCGCCTCTGTTTTCACCTCCGCCACCACGGCGTCAAAATGCCGCGTCCAGGAGTCCTTGAAATAAAGCCTGTCTTTCATCCGCTTACCTCGGCCGTTTTCGCCATTATAGCATGCCCCTCATTATTTTCTCGCAAAGGGATGAACATTTCTCCGCTTTCGGGCATCTAATAAACAAAAGGGTCAAATGGGAGGACGATATGAGAAAAACCTTGCGGGCCTTCACCGTTTTCTGCCTGATGGCGCTTCTGTTGACGCCCGTGCCCGCGCTGACGGAGCTGATGATTGCCGGCGGCCGGGTAGCGGGGGACTTTATCACCCGGGATGGCGTTTTGGTGCTGGTGGATATGCCGGAGCCGGCGGTCTTTCCCCAGCCCCTGACGCAAAGCAGGCTGGTGAAAGCGCCCATCAACGACAAGGACGCCCGCCGGGCGCTGGATCAGTTTGCTCTTGAAACGGGCGTGCTCAACCCGAGGGACACCGACATCACAGGCCAAAGTTTGTACTATATGCAAGGCGACTATCGCCACCACGGCGCCAGTATAGTGGAATTTGACGACTATGCCGCCCCGGCGGGGGAAGATGCCCAGCATCTCAGGGCCCAGGCTGCGGTGAAGGGCTTCCTGGATGCCCTGGGCATCAGCGGGTACGAATACCCCTTTTATGCGTGCCGCTATGATTATTGGCTGTGGGGCTCCGCCTTTCACCCGTTTGCCTCCCAGGAGGACTGGATCCGGTCCGAGTCTTTCAATGTACCGGAAAGCCTGCCCCAATACGGTATCTCGGACTACCGCGCCCATTTAGACAAAAGCGTACGGGGAAATTTGGGAAAATATGACATCCTGGGCCGTCCGCCAACGGAGGTGGCGGTGCGTTTTTTGCTTGATGATGTTCCCCTTCACACCACCAACTCCTGGAGCCCCGGGCAAAGCGGCATCACCGGGGACGGCAACGCCGTGCCCTTCGCCCGCTTTGTGGTGACAAAAGAGGGGGTGATTTGCTTTGCCTATATCCAGTTCTGGTTTCAGGAGCAAAAGGCCCAGCCGGACCCGCGGCCCATCCTGCCCTGGCAGGATATTCTGACCCAGGCCCTCACCATTCCCTGGGAGGAATACCACCAGAAGCAGACCTCCGGTGACAGGCAGCTGTGGCTTAGGGCGGTGGAGCCGATGAAATCGGCGGATGAGAACGGGCTCACCTTCCCCATCTGGCGAATCATGCTGGAGGAGGAGGACCTGGCGGCGCGCCGGGATTTTCCGGGGCATCCGGACAGCTTCTATTATGAGGATTTTTCCTTCACCTTTGACGCCTTCACGGGGGCGGCGCGATGAGGGATTTTTTAAGGCAGCTGCAAAGGGGCGTTTCAAACGGCGGGTTCCTGGCGGCGGTGGCGCTGACGCTGTACAGCTGGTGGTTTGTCAACTCCAACGCCAGCCTGTCCTTAAGCGACCCCCGGGCCTATTTTGGCAGCGGGGACTTCAGCTATCATTTCCGCGTCTCCCTGGAGCTGGGCTTTTTCCATACCGCGATTCCCCTGGCTGCCATGCTGCCCCTGGGCTTCTGGCTGTGTGAGGAGATCAGCACCCGCTATATCGACCTGGCGCTGGGCAGGCAGAACCTGCGGGGCTATCTGTCCGGCAGGATGGCCGCCGCCGCCCTGTCAGGCGCCCTGGCGGTGCTGGCGGGGTCCTTGATTTATATTCTCTGGCTTTTGCTTCTAAGCGGGCCTGCGTCCACGGATGAGGCCCTCACCCGTATGCTGGCGGAGCACTCCGTCCACGGCTGGCGGCTGCTGCCGGGCTATTTTCATGTGTATGTGACAGAGAGCGTGGCCCGGCTGCTGCTGTCCGCCATGGTCTGGGCGCTGGTGGCCTGCGGTTTTTCCGCCCTGTGGCCCAACAAGGCCTTTGTGTTTGTGGCGGTCTTTGCCGCTTCAGTGCTGCTGGACGCCCTGGTGGGCGCGCTCTTTGGGCAGTAGAACAGGCTGTCAAACCTCCAGGTCCAAAGCCGGGGACTGGAGGTGCCTCTAAACCTTGCCTTCCTTCGGCAGACGCTTTACCTGCTGGGCGCTTTGCTGTTTTCCGCCTTTGCCCTGTTCCTGCGCTTTGGGAAGGGGCCAAAGCGCGCCTGGCAGCGGGCCCGGCACTGGGCTGCGGGCCGCCTTGCGGGCGGCAGAGCCCGGCTGGGCCTGATGCTGCCCAGGGCCGTGTGCGCCACGGGCCTTGGCCGCCTGATGGTGGACCTGCGCGCCTTTTTAAGCGTCAAGACCCTCTTGCCGGCGGCCATTGTCCCTTTGATCCTGCTGTTTTCAGGCGGGGCTGTACCCCTGCGCTTCTCGGTGGGCGATCTGTGGCTGCGCGTTTTCTCCGGCCTGCCCTGGGTGGAGGTCACCTGGGCGGACGTGCAGGGCACGGCCCTCTGGGCGGTGCTGTTCTCCCCGGTGCTTTTGGGCAATGCCTTAAACCTCAGCCGGGAGCTGGGCGGGCGCTGCCTTTCCACCCTGCACCGGCACCCCTCGGTTTTGGCATGGTGGCGGGGGAAATGCCTGGCCACCGCGGCCTATTCCCTGGCGGCGGTGGGGGTGATGTTTTTAAGCGTCCTCGTGGCAGGCCTGGTGATGGGCGCCCGCGGCGTCGCCGTCTACCGGCAGGGCGCGGAGGGCTTTGTCAGCGCCAACATCTCTGTGCTGTGGGCGCTGTTTTGCGTATTTTTGTTTCAGACCCTGGTGCTTTCTCTGATGCAGACGGCAGTCCACCTGCTCACCGGCTCCATGCAGGCGGGCGCTCTGGTCTTTCTGCTGCCCATGATGGTCTGCCTTTTGCTGTATGCGGATTTTGACCGGCCGCGCAATGGGGAGGTGCTGTTTAACTGGGGGATGCTGGCCCGCAGCGAGCTGTTCAGCCCCGCCCTGGAGCTAACTGGCGAAGGAGAGCCCCTGCCCTTAGCCGCGGTGCCGGTTCAAAAGGCGCTTTGGGGCTTGTTTGCCTGGGCGGCCGGCTTGTTTTTGGCCTGCACCCAGCTGGTGCGCCTGGTGCGGGTGGGCGAGCGGGATCTGCGCGCCTGATGCCTGGCCCTCAATTTGCATGAAAAGGAAAAAACAATGATAGAGATCAGCCGCGTCAACAAGTTCTATGGCAAGCAGCAGGTGCTAAAGGATGTGAGTGTGTCCTTCCGTCCGGGCCTCATCCATGGCCTGGTGGGGCGCAATGGCTCCGGCAAAACCCAGCTGTTCAAGGTGATCTGCGGCTTTGTGCTGCCGGACAGCGGGGAGGTGAGGGTGGAAGGCCGGCGCATCGGGCGTGAGCGGCGTTTCCCGCAGAGCATGGGCCTTTTGATCGAGTCCCCCGGTTTTCTGCCGGGTTATTCGGGGCTTTTCAACCTGCAGATGCTGGCCGCGATGAACACCAGGCTTTCAAAAAGCGAGCTGCTGGCCATTTTGGGGCAGGTGGGCCT
>ERZ764778.2397-NODE-2397-length-16742-cov-18.157308_pt1 | contig 16742 bp, 16 predicted proteins | sample MGYA00374951_ERZ764778 | MGnify/ENA primary metagenome ERZ764778 (study PRJEB28918, sample SAMN05720193) | bioreactor metagenome | isolation source: Anaerobic biogas reactor | place: USA:Washington, USA | collected 2015-08-08 ...
GTACCTACAAGTAGGGCCTGCCTGTGCTTCCGGATGCCTGATCTGTCGTCGGCCGGGCCGGGTCTCGCCGCGACCCGACCCGGCCGACGACGGCCTGGGCTGTCGGCCGACCCACTTCCTGCCCTTCGCGCTACTTCTTCTCCGGAGGCGCGGCCGGTGGCTTGGTCGGGACCGGCATCACTCCCGCCAGATCGCCGATGACATTAATCAACTGAGTGTCGCCCGGAACGACCACCTTGGCGTTCTGGACCAGCGCGCGCTCCACCGCCTCCAGTTTGCGTAGGATCTGGGCGTTACCGATGAAGTAACGATCGGCTGCCTCGTTGACGAGACGTATGGCTTCAGCCTGACCCTCGGCCTCCAGGATGCGTGCCTGCTTGTTGCCGTCGGCCTGCTTGATGGCCGCCCGGCGTTGGCCGTCGGCCTGGGTCTCGGTGGCGGTCGCGAAGTCTACGGCCGCGATCTTCTCGTTCTCGGCCTTGACCACCTTGTTCATGGTGATCTGGACATCCTCAGGCGGATCGATCTCCTTGAGCTCGGTCCGCAGGATCTCGATGCCCCAGCTGGCCGTCTCCTGAAGGAGAGTCCTGCGTAGCTCCTCGTTGATCCTGCCCCGCTCGCTGTTGGCGGACTTGAGGGTCAAGGTGCCGATGATGTTACGCAGAGTGGTGCGGGCCAAGTTGACTATCTGCAGTTCGTAGTTGGCCACGTTGTACTGAGAGGCCTTGACGCTCTCTTCGTCGGCCTTCACCTTGAGGTAGACCTGGGCGTCGACCCGGGCGTTCAGGTTGTCGTTGGTGATGATCATCTGCGGTTGAGCGTCGACGAGCAGTTCCCGGATATCGACTTTGAACATGCGTTCGACCGCGGGGATGATCCAGTGGAAACCCGGGTTCGCATAACGGTTGTACTTGCCCAGCCTTTCGACCAGCCCGCGATGAGTGGGGCGGACGATCCGGATCCCCAAAGCGAAGATCAGCAGCAACACTGCGACGATGACTATCACGATCACTGCCGTGGTCACTGGATGCCCCCTTCGGATCGTTGCCGGGACGCCGGGCGCCTAAGACGCCCAATATCCCATCCTACGGGGTGATGGGTCTCACGTCAAAGCGAAGGGAACGCGGCATCCGGAACCGACAGAAGCGCCGAATCGTCGGAACCAATCGCTCCTCTCGTCGGTCGGAGGGTATAGAAGGAATCGAGACGCGACAAGGTTGGTACCCGATGGATCGTCCGCGCATTGCAGCCATAGTCTCCGGTGCAGCCGCTTCGACGGCTGCTTTTACTGTGGTCAGCCACTGGCAGCTCTTAGGTACTCTTGCCGGTGCGGCTCTCGTACCTATCATCTACACGGTGGTCTCCCATTGGTCATCGGCCGGTCTCGATGAAGCCGGCAAATGGTTGCGCTCTCGACTCGCTCGGGGCAGCAGCCGAAAGGGAGATGATCCGGTGGAAGAGGATGCCACCGCGGGTGAAGGCTCGAGCCTCGCTGAGGGGTCTCGCGAAAGCGCCGGCCGGGGACGCAAGACGCAGTGGCTATTGGTGGGTCCGGCTTTCGCAGCGCTGGTTCTAAGCGTCTACACGCTGGCCTCCCCGCCGGTTGAGGAGACGGTGGAGACAGTGGTTGTGGAGAGGGTGATCGTGGAAAAGACGGTCACTGTGACGACAGAACCTGCCGGAACTCTTCTGGTGGCCGACGACGGCGAATCGGCCGATCCGACTTCGGGTCCTGCGAGCGGCGCTGTCTCCAGCCCCGGCTCCTCGACCATCGCAAGCGATGTCAAGACCGAAGGCGGTTCCGAGACCACCGATGACACCGAGGTCGCTGAGGGTTCCGAGGGTACCGGTGATACATCCGCCGGCACTGAAGGAGACCAGGCCGGCATCCCGGAAGGTTCCGAAAGCGGCGTCCACGAGGAGAACGCAGGTGGCACGTCGCCGGCGACGTCTGTTCCCGTGCTGGATGAGGGATCCACGGTGCAGATGGTGGCCATGGTGACTCCTGCGGAGATGGGGCAGGAGTCCGGGTCTGCAACTGCACCAACCGCTGTTTCCACCTCTGTGGCGCTGCCGGCGGGCCCATCGGCGACTCCGGAGGAATAGCCACGTATAGCGGGCCTTCTGGCCCGCGACGCTCAGCAGCCTCGAGTGATCCCGGGCGACTCCGGGTCACCACTCCCGCGCCGGCGACCACTGCCGGCGGCCGGCCCCTCCGTGTTCCTGCGCCCCGGTTCTGTCCCTGGTGAGCGGTGCCTCGGACTGATTCTGGGGGAACGCAGCCGGTCTTCTCCTTGGAGGTCGGGCTTAGCCGGATAGAACAGCACGCGATTCAACGGTATGCTGAGTACATGGGGGGTGATCGACGTTCAGGTCTCCGTGACACGTGCGCATCGCCGGGCCGGTTGTTCGGCCGCCTGGCTATGCCTGAATATGGAGGTGGAGAGCATGACCGATCCAGTGGAGGAACCCACGAGGGAAGCCGCTGCCGAGATCGCCCGGACTACTCCGGCGGGTGGCGCGGACGGCGTTTCTGATGGTGCCCTTCCGCCGGGTCCCTGCGCGGTGGTTCCGGTGACGCCGGGGTCGCCTTGGGGGAAATCACCAGGGGCTGGGACTCAGGGCGCGCGGCGCCGCTGGCTCCCCGTGGCTGCGCTCATCCTGCTCGCTCTCATCTGGGGTTACGCCTGGGTGGTGATGAAGATAGCGCTCGACTACGTGGATCCTTTCACCTTCTCGGCCCTTCGGACCTTCCCGGCTGCTCTGCTGCTCTTGGCCATCCTACCGCTCCTCAAGCGGCCGGTCCGACCGAAGGCCTTCTGGCCGACCGCCTTGCTCGGTCTCCTGCAGACCACGGGATTCATAGCACTCATGACGTGGGCCCTTCAGGGGCAGGGTGCGGGCAAGACCTCCATCCTCACCTACACCATGCCCTTCTGGGTCTTGCTGATGGCTTGGGTCGTGTTGGGGGAGAAGCTCAAGGGTTTTCAGTGGGTCGCTGTCGCCTTGGCCCTCTGCGGGTTGATCCTGATCCTGCAACCGTGGCACCTGCAGGGCGGATTTAGCGACCTGCTGGCGGTGGGAGGAGCTCTATCGTGGGCAGGAAGCGCCGTTTATGCCAAGGTCCTTAGGAAGCATCATGAGGTCGATCTCCTGTCTCTGACCGCTTGGCAGCTACTGCTTGGGTCCATCCCTCTCGTGATCATGGCCGCCGCCACCTGGACCGCTCCGCCAGTATGGACGGGTACCTTCATCTGGGCCCTCGTCTACTGCATCGTCCTCGGCAGCGGGGTGGCCTGGGTCCTGTGGCTCTACATCGTGGATTCGCTCAGAGCGGGCACGGCCGGCCTGGCCTCACTGTTGAACCCCGTGATCGGCATCGCCTCAGCCTGGATCCAGCTGGGTGAACGGCCCGGCCTTCTTGAGGGTCTGGGGATGATCTCCATCGTCGGAGCTCTGCTCCTCGTGGTGCTCCGGGAGTTGCTTAGAGGAAGAAGATCAGGGTGACTATGGCGAAAACTGGCCCAAGGATAACCACCGAGTAGCCCATGTAGCCGAAGAACGACGGCATCTTCAGCCCGGCGCGTTCAGCGATGCACTTGACCGCGAAGTTGGGCGCGTTGCCGATGTAAGTCAGTGCTCCCATCATGACCGCTCCGCAGGAGATGGCCTTCAAGAAGTCCGCCGGGGCGAAGTCCAACCCGGCCGCCACTTGAGTAGAGATAAGCGCACCTACGGTGTCCACTCCCACCTGCCCCTGGGCTACGGAAGCGAAGGCCAGATATGTGGGGGCGTTGTCAAGGAATCCGGACAGACCGCCCGTAGCCCAGAAGTACTGCCAGGGGTGGCTCAGCCCTATCGATCCCCCGTGGGCCTGCAGAAGGGCCAGAGCGGGGATCATGGTGGCGAATATCCCGGCGAACAGCACGGCCACCTCGATGATGGGGTGCCAGCTGAAGCGGTTGGAGGCTCTCGGCCCGCGCGGGCCCACTTTGACCGAAAGGATGGCGAGAATGACCAGGATCACCTCTCGGACGAAGGGGAAGTGGATGGCCTCGCCTGCTCTTCCCAGAGGGCCGGAGAAGAGCACGGTCACGATCACCAGGAGGAGAAACAGCACGTTGATGCCGCCCTTCAGCCGCATGGGGACGTAGTCTGCTTCGTCTATCCGGCGGCCGCGGCTGGGTTCCCTGCGATAGTAATGGATCTCGAAAGCCATATAGGCCGCCAACACCAGGGCCACCACCAACAACCATTCGGCCCAAAGGTGGAGGGTCCAGGAGAAGGGGACCCCACGTAAGAAACCCAAGAACAGGGGAGGATCGCCCAAAGGCGTGAGTAGGCCTCCGACGTTGCTCACCGCGAAGATGAAGAAGATCACCGAGTGTTTGGAGTAGGTGCGCTCGGAGTTGGCCCGCAGCAGCGGCCGGATAAGCACCATCGAGGCTCCCATGGTGCCGATGAAGCTGGCCAAGACCGATCCCACCACTAGAAAGAGAAGGTTGACTCGTGGCGTGGCCACCAGGTTACCGGTTAGGTAGATCCCACCGGAGATTGTGAATAGAGCGAACAAAAGAATGATGAAGGAGACGTACTCCTCTGCAGTATGGGCGGCGTTCTCCAGGCCCAGACTGCCGTATCTGCTGACCAGGAACACCACGGTAGGTACGCCCAGTACGAACGCCACGATGCCTTTGTTCCGGTTGTGCTCGAACCATTCTCCGCAGACCAAGGGCATCATCGCGACCGCCAGGAGCATGCACGCGAAGGGGGCCAGCGTCCAGAATTCCAGTTGTTCGCCTAACTCGATGCTCGGGTTCACCAAGCCTTCCTTTCCTCAGGCCGACCGACCGGGTGGTTTGTGACAAGTCCGTGACAGCTTAATACGGAATCGCTCCCCATGCCAACGTTGTGACTCGAGGCGTGGCCACGAAAGATGCGGCGGGTGGTCATAACCTACAAGGGTCGCCCGGCGCCTGATGGGATAATCTGTCTGCAGACGGCGGCACGGAGCGACGTAAGGGGAGCGCTGGTCTTGAAGAGGGTGTCTGTTTCCCGTTGGGGGTTGTTCCTGGGGTTAGTCCTCCTCTTGTCGGTGTTGCAGGGGGTAGTCCTTGGAGCCTGCAGCGAAGCGGAGCCGGATACCACGAGCACGAGTGCGGCCGCCTCTACGGATGTGACGGCAGCACCTCCCACCACGGTGGCGCCGTCCGTGACGACGATTCCACCCACCACGTCGACCACTATGCCCGTGCAGGAGTCCGTGGTCTTGGAATTCGCTACGACCTTAGGCGAGCACGACGAGGCGGGAAGGGTGATCCGGCATTTCTGCGACCGGGTGGAGGAGTCGACGGCCGGAGCGTTCAAGTTCTATGTTCATTTCGACGGCCTTCTGGGCGGCGCCACGGAGGAACTCAGATTGGTCAGGTCGGGTTCCGTGGACTTGGTCTTCCCAGAACCATCGATGTTCCCCGATCAAGTGCCTCTTCTGAGTTCTCTGGCTTGGCGCCCCGGCACTCAACCGGGCGCGGAGGGATATCCGCGGGACCTTGTCTTCGGGGAGCAAGACACGGCCTCACTGATCCAGGAAGAGGCTGCAATCAAGAATGCGGTCATCCTCGGTTTTGGCGCCGGCGACGCCAACGTCTTCCTAACTAGAGAGGGTGCGGCGTCTCTTTCGGAACTGGCCGGCAGGCGCTTCTACGCGGGGCGGTCGGCCGCAGCGCTCGAAGCTCTGGGATGTACAGTCGAGGGATTGTCTGCGGCGGAGACCTATGAGGGTCTGTCTGGTGGCGCCGTCGATGCAGTTCACAGCGGTCTTGGCGTGGCTACGGATATGAAATGGTACGAGGTCACTCCGTATCTCACGTTCGATGGTGTCTATGGAACCGGCAGGGTGTTCATGATCAATCGCGACACGTGGAACGAGTTGCCCGCCGCGGTCCAGGCGAAATTGTACGAAGCGGCCGACGATACGGCCGAGTTCGCCACGGAGCTTCGTGACGGCCGGGTGGATGAGTCGGTGGGGCGACTGGAGGAGAGGGGCGTTGTGGTGAACACCCTTGGCCCTGAGGATGCGGCCCGGTGGTGGGAACTGTTCTTTAGAGCGCGGGCAGCTGCCTTCATGGATAGAGCCGCGAGGCTGGGTATCGTGGAAGACATGATGGTGGTCCTCGCAGCGGCCGCGAAGGCTACCGGTGTGGTCTGGCCGGAGGGGGGACGTCTTGAGTGAGATGCCGTCTCGAGTGAGGTGGAGCGTGGTCCTACAATTCCGGCTTGCGGGTCGGAGTGTTTTCCGGGAACATCTAGAAGTGAGGATCTTGGCGGCAGATATACCTCATCTTACAGGCCTGCGCCGTTAGGAGGTGGCATGGGCGGGTGTGTCTTTTCTCGCTGCGCTGGTGGTCAGCGCGTAAGCGAAGGATCGTGATGTCGGGGACGACTTTGCACATTCTCGGCATCGTCGGGAGTCTGCGCGCCGGTTCGTATAACCGTGCCCTGCTCCGGGTGGCCGCACAGGTTCTGCCTCCCGGGGTAGAGCTGGACACTTTCACGCTCGAGGATATCCCGCCCTACAACGCCGATGTGCAGAGCCACGGTGACCCTGAACCGGTCGCCCGGCTCAAACAGCTCCTGGTAGAAGCGGATGCGGTGCTCATCGCAGCGCCGGAATACAACTACTCCATACCCGGCGTGCTCAAGAACGCCATCGATTGGGTCTCCCGGCCTCCCAAGACCTGCCCCTTGCGCAAGAAGCCGGTAGGCATCATCGGAGCTTCGAGCGGGGAGAGCGGCACCATGAGGGGGCAGCTGGCCATGCGTCAGGTGTTCGTCTTTCTCGACTCGTATGTGATGGGGCAGCCGGAACTGCGGGTGACCAGGGCCGGTGAGAGGTTCGACGAGGGCGGAGCCTTGGTCGACGAAGAGCTGCGGGAGCGCCTCCGCGTGTATATGGCGGCGCTGGTCGATTGGGCTCGTCTGGTGGGACGGCGCTAGAAGCGCCCACGGGTACGCGAAGGCTTATCTACGGTAGTGCTACGTCCCCCGGCGACTTTATGCCGGGTCCGGCCTCCTGGTGAAGAGGTCATAGATCTGTTTCGCTCCCGAGACGAAGGCCAGCGCCAGCGCTATCCACAGCATGTAGAGCGAGATGGTCTCCAGCGTGTTCAGGTCGAGTATCCCGGCAATCAGGAACAGTGCCAGGGCGACACTTTGCAGGACCATCTTCACCTTCCCGAACACATTCGACGATCGGGCGACGCCCGTGCGCAGAAGAATAGTCACGCCGATGGCTGAAAGCACCAGCTCCAGCACTACGAAGGCCAAGATGATCTGGACCACCAGGTACTCGTAGCCGACCCAGGCCAAGACGGCGGCCACCAGTAGCTTGTCGGCTATCGGGTCGCCGTATGTGCCCAGCACTGTGATTTGATCACGGGTACGGGCCATGGCTCCGTCGATGAAGTCGGTACAGATGGCGGCTATGAACGTTCCGAATGCCCACCACCGCAGTTCGAGATACAGCAAGATCAGAACAACAGGGATGAGCGCGAACCGGATGACTGTCAGATGGTTGGGACGGATCCAGGCCGGGAACGCCCAAAGGAAGATCTTGGCAATGGCTCTATCGAAGGCACGTTGAACCGAGGCTTGTCCACTCGATATTCTGCTTGCGGTGAGGGGTATTCGTGCTGGGTCGTCGTCGATCATTATCCCGGCATCGTACTAGCTGGAGGCGATTCTGTCGACCTACCCCGGGTCTCGTTTTGGGGTATGTCATCCTGCTCGGATGGGCGAAGCCGCTAGGTGGCGGTGTTATGATGATTGGTGGCAGTAGGTTGCCTGAAGATGACCGACTATGCGACCGCGGGAGCTACCGACATGAAGACGCCCGACTTAAGTCTCTCCGATCTCGGCTCGTACTTCCCCGACGATTTCACGCCGGAGCAGAGGGCTAAGGCCCAGACCATCTTCCTCAAGGAGTTGGCCGCCAGTGCCCACAAGTTCTACCGGGGCAAGATCGTCAGCATGCCCAAGGCCGGCATCTACGGCTTCAATTGGTTCAACGTTTACTACACGCCCGGGGTGTCGATGGTCTCCACGACCATCCGCGACAACAACGACGCCTCCTTCGAACTCAGCAATCGGGGCAACCTGGTGGCCGTGGTGTCCGACTCCACCCGCGTTCTCGGCGACGGCGACGTCACGCCCTCCGGCGGCCTCGGGGTCATGGAGGGGAAAGCCTTTCTGCTGAAGTATCTGGGCGGCGTGGACGGCGTGGCCCTCTGCTGCAACAGCTACAACAAAGAGGGCAAGCACGATCCCGACAAGATCATCGAGTTCGTCAAGATGTTGGAGCCCAGCTTCGGTGCCGTCAATCTGGAAGACATCAGCCAGCCCAACTGCTTCAAGGTACTCGACACCCTGCGTGAGGAGTGTGACATCCCCGTGTGGCACGACGACGCGCAGGGCACCGCCAGTGTGACTTTGGCCGGGCTCACCAACGCTCTGAAGGTGGTGGGCAAGGACCTGAAGGACGTGCGCGTTGTTCTCATGGGGGCCGGAGCCGCCAACAGTACCATCGCTCGGTTGATCTTGGCCGACGGGGCCGATCCGGAGAAGATGGTGGTCTTCGACACCAAGGGCGGTCTCCACAAAGGTCGCGACGACGTCAAAGCCGACACGGCCTTCTACCGCAAGTGGGAGATATGCGAGGCGACCAACCCCAAACGCATCGACTCTGAGGTGGAGGCATTCAAGGGCGCCGACGTGGTCATCGGAGCCTCCCAGCCCGGTGCTATCAAACCCGAGTGGATCGGCACCATGGGGCCCAAGCCCATAGTATTCGCGTGCGCCAACCCGGTTCCGGAGATCTATCCCTACGCGGCCAAAGACGCGGGGGCCTATGTAGTAGCCACCGGCCGGGGCGACTTCCCCAACCAGGTAAACAACTCTATCGGCTTCCCGGGCATCTTGAAGGGGGCTCTTCTGGTCCGGGCGCGCAAGATCACCGACGAGATGGCCATCGCGGCGGCCCACGCGGTGGCGAAGTTCGCCGAGGAGAAGAAAGGCATCAACCCCGACTACATCATGCCCACGATGGAGGAGACGGAGGTCTTCGCCATGGAGGCGGCGGATGTAGCTATGCAGGCCATCAAGGACGGGGTGGCCCGGACCGCGTTGAGCTGGGACGACGTGTACAACACCACTCTGGCAGATGTCAAGGAAGCCCGGTCCATCATCGAGTTGTTGCAGGCCCAAGAGTTTATCAAGGCTCCCGATCTGAAGATGTTGGAGGAAGCGCGCGACAAAGCGGTCGCCGCCGTCAAGTAGCCGAATCGGTTAGGCAACATCGGCACGCCTACACAAGCCCGCGCTTGGCAAGGAGGTTGTCATGGCAAGTCTGAAGACGATCGAGGGGATCGGACCGGCGCACGCAGAGAAACTGGCGGCGGTGGGTCTCAGAACCACCGAGGCGCTCTTAAAGACGGGCGGTGCCAAGAAAGGCAGGGCCGATCTGGCCGAGGCCACCGGCATAAGCGAAAAACTCATCTTGCGCTGGGTCAACATGGCCGACCTCTTCCGTATCAAGGGTGTGGGCGAACAGTATTCCGATTTGCTGGAAGCCGCGGGCGTTGACACCGTTGCCGAACTGGCCCAGCGGAAGGCTGAGAACCTGCAGGCCAAGATGGTCGAGGTCAACGAGGAGAAGAGACTGGTCCGCCGTGTGCCCACGCTCTCAGAAGTAACGAGCTGGGTCGAGTCGGCCAAGAGCTTGCCCAAGGCGGTTACTTACTGACGTGTGATGACTCGGGGCGCGGGTGAAGGTTGCGCCGTAGGGTCGAGGTTGTGCCCGGGAGGTCACTTCTATGTATAACTGGTCATGGGACTGGGGATGGGGATGGCTCGCCACCGCGGGCTCTATCGTCCTTTTGGGTCTGTTCCTTATACCCTGGTTCTTCTTCTTACTCAACCTGAACAACCTTCTCGAGCATGTGAGAGAAGAAAACCGTGCCATGGCTCCCTCGCATGTGTGGCTCAACTTCATCCCGTTGTTCTGCCTCGGTTGGTTCATCTACACGGTGATTAAGGTCAGGGATTCGGTGCGGACAGAGTACGAAGCGCGCCGTTGGCAGCCTGAGGGAGACTTCGGCTATAACGTGGGGATCGCCGCGGGGGTGCTCTGGATCGCGTCTGTGTTTGTGGGTTGGACGCCGTTCATCGGTTGGCTCATCGCGATCGGCTGGCTGGTGTGCTGGATCCTGTATTGGCTGAAGACCTCGGATCTCAAGAAGCGGCTGGACGAGAGGGCGGCGTGGCGGAGTGGAAATCAGACCTCGCCGTATCGCCAGGCCCCGCCCTATCCGCAGGCTCCACCCTATTCATCGCCGGGAACACCCTACTCCGGGCAGGGGGCAGGGGCCGGGCAACCACCGTATGCCGGACGCTCGCCACATGGAGGAGGCGCGCCGTACGGTTGGCAGACACCTTCGCCCGCCCAGGAACCGGCCCCGGGGACCTACGCCGGGGCGGAAGCCGGGAATAGGTCGGCAGAAGACAGGACCACCACGCCGGGTGAGCCCGGCGAAGGGTTCGCGGGAGAACCTGCGGAGGAGCCTGGCGCCCGTTCTCGGGTGTGCATGGCCTGCGGGTCTTCGTACGATCCGGGAGACAAGTTCTGTCGCTCCTGTGGTCTGCCGTTGCCGAGAGAGTAGCGCTGCCGAGAGAGTAGCGCGGTAGTCTGGGGCAGACCGCCGGGCGCGGTAGGCTACCCGCGTCCGGGCCGGGCGGCGTTGTCCGCTGGGTCGTCGGGCGTCAGTCGTCGCCGTTGAGGAAGTGCCTCTCGGTGCGGTCGAGCGCGATATCGCAGGTGATCTCGTAGTTGATCGTGCCCAACCTTTGAGCCACTTCTTCTGCCGTGATCCGATCATTCCCGTCGGCGCCGATAAGGGTCACCGGGTCGTCGACCTGCACGTGTCCGTCGGTTCCCACATCAACTCCGAACGAGTCCATAGAGATGCGGCCGGCCACAGCGTAACGGCGTCCCTTGATGAGCACTTCTCCGCAGTTGCTGAGGGCTCGGAATACGCCATCCCCGTAGCCGATCGGCACTAGGGCGACGTCGGTGGGGCTGCTGGGCCGGAAGGTGTGACCGTACCCGACGCCCTCGCCCGCCGCCACCCGCTTGACCAGCGCCACCTGCGACCTCCACGTGAGGGCCGGACGCAATCCCTCGGCAATCGGGTCGGCCTGCCAGGGGGACAGCCCGTACACGGCGCAACCGCAGCGGACCATGTCGAGATGGGCCAGCGAATCGTGCACCGTGGCGGCGCTGTTGGCCGCGTGGGCGATCGCTCGCGGCCACTCTTGGCGTACTTCCTCGACGGCCGGCAGGAATCTATCGAGCTGGAATCTGATGGTAGCCGGATCGTCGGAAGCGCAGGCAAAGTGGGTCATCACACCGGCGAGTTCTATCTCGGGAATGTCGCGGATCGAATCGAGGAACCAGCCGACATCGGAGGGGAAGATCCCCTGGCGGTTCATACCGCTGTCGATCTTCAGGTGGACGCGGGCCTTCAGACCCGAGCCTCGGAGCTGGGGCAACACGCGCGCCATGTGGTCGCTCACCACCGCGAAGTCCACATCTTGGCGGGCTATCTCTTCGTACTGATCGAAGCTGTAAAGGGGACCCATGACCAAGATGGCGCCGCTGAAGCCTGCGTCGCGCAGGGCCACTGCTTCCTCGGCGGTGGCCACCGCCACCCCTGTGGCACCTGCAGCCACCGCCGCGCGGGCCACGGGGAGAGTCCCGTGACCGTATCCGTCGGCCTTCACGGCGACCAGCATACGACTGCCGGGAGAGAGCATGCCGACCAGATGGCCTACGTTGTGACGGATGGCGGCCAGGTCTATGAGTACGCTGCTGCGCGGAGAAGTCTTCATCGGTCAGAAAGCCTAACACACGGCATGTTCTGCAGCTATCGAGACCCGGATCCGGCTGCAGGTCGTGCCGCCGCCCTGTCCTCAGCGTCTTTGGTGGAGATGAGGAGGATGGCCACGTCATCCGCGAAATGACGGCCGGCAGCGTTCTCTATCTCGGCCATCAATGTGTCGATCGCCTGCTCGTCCGGCAGGGCCGAGGCCCATTCCTGCAGGCGTAGTCTGAGCCTGTCCTCGCCGTAGCGCTGGGGCGATCCGGGGGCCACACGAGCGTCGATGAGCCCGTCTGTGTACAGGAAGAGACTCCATCGCTGAGGGAGCGAGTACTGTCGGAGCGACCAGGGGATGCCGTCGTAGAAACCCAGCGGAGACGCCGGTTCACCTTCCAGCGATTGGACCAGGCCGCCGGCCAAGAGGAGCGGCGGGGGGTGTCCGGCATTCACCAGCGACACAACCTGTTCCTCCATGTCAACGCGCCCGATGATGATGGTGGCAAAGACGGCAGCGGCCGTCTTCTCAGCAAGGAGCGTCCGACGGAGGACGTCCACGGTTTCGGGGATATCGGTCCCTGCCATCACCAGAGCCCTCCAGGCTGAGCGCAGGGTGGCTCCAAGGGCCGCCGCATCGGGACCATGGCCACTGACATCGCCTATCACGAAGTCGAGACTCGAGTCTCCGGCGGGGGTCGAACCCACGAAGTCCCCTCCCAGACGGAGGCGCTGTTCACCGGTGCGGTAGCGGGTGACCACCGCGAAACGCGGATGGTCGACGGGCGCCGGGGGGAGCAGGCTGGCCTCCAGCCGGGCGTGTAGCAGCTCGGCAGAGGCGTTGGAGAGAGCGAGCGCCACCTGGTCGGCAAAACGCTCCACGACCACCAAGAAGGCGGGGTCCGGCTGTTCCCGTAGGTGGTCCCAGGAGAGGAGGAGCAGATTCTGGGGGCCATGATCCTCAAAGCTGAGAGGGACATAGAGGACCGAGTGGGCGCCACCCTCGCGGATGACCTCTGCAGGCCAGGGCCTGCCCGCTTGGTCGGGACTGGAGATATCGGGGATGAAGGTGGGAGTGTGCGACACGAGCGCCCCGGCGAGGGGCATGTTCGCGTCCAGTGGGAACGCTCGTCCGGCACTGAGCGAAGGCAGAGCCGGTCTGCGATCCAGCACATGCAGTCTGTCGCCCTCCAACCGGTACAAAGCGGCCCCTGAACATTCGAAGGTGCTGAGAGCGGCTTCGCATACAGCTCTCGCCACGTCTTCTGGGGAGCCGCTGATGTGGAACGTCGGCGCCAGCGTGATCACCCGCTCCAGTGTCCCGCAGAGGCTGTCCGCCCGTTCTTGAGCCTGTGCCCTCAAAGCATTCTGCCAGGCGATCGCTGCCTGGTCGGTGAAGCGGAGCATCAGCGTCAAGAGATCGTCGGCGGGGCGCTCGATGGGATGGGTCCAGCCGAGCGAGAGCAGACCGATAGTGCCGGTGGGACTGGCGATGGGGACTCGTATGGCAGATACCACACCCAGCTCCTGCCTCAGTTCTAGTGCAGGTCCCTCCGCGGGGATCGTACGAACGTCTCGTACGAACGACGGCCGGTGTCTTGTCACTGTCTCCTCGATGTCGGGGAAGTCCGCGAGTGGGAGTACGAATCCCGACCGGAACCTCTTGGAAGCCGGTGCCATGGCCAGTAGCTCTATCGAATCGCCGCGCAGCGCAAACAACCTCACCCCATCGGCCCCGAAAGTCTCGATGGCCGCTTCGCAGATCCCCCTTATCGTCTCCTCCGGATCATCACTCTGGTAGAAGTGGGGACTGAATTCCATCACCCGCTCGAGCTGGTCTCGGGCCTTCACCGAGCGGCGGAGTGCCTGTTCCAGCGCGTCCTCTCTGCGGGTGACCTGAAGGCGGAGGTAGTTGACGACCAGCCCGGTGATCGCTGCGGCTGCACACCAGATGACTGCTGAGACGATGGCGGTGAGGGTCGATTCGGCCGAGCCGAAGTCGGCAAGGAGGAGGAAGGACGCGACGACCCCCACGAGAGCCGCCGCGAGACCGACCAGAGTGCCGCCAAATCCCGCGGCAAGGATCGAGATGAACACGATCCCCGCGCCCACTGGGTCCAAAGGGTGAATGGCCGCATGGGCCTGGTGTACCAACCAGATGACAATGATCTCAACCACCGCTGCCGCGGCGAGCACGAACCAGCGGTAACGCCGGAAGCGGCTGCCGGACGCCAGAAGGACGTCGCCCAGGGGCCGCGGGCTCCCAATTTTGGGCATAGGTGGCATCTCGCTCAGGCTATCAAGCGGCGAACCAGGGAGCAAGCCCGTGGGCAAGCTGCGGAGCAGGCCATGGAGCAAGCCCTGCAGGCGCAGTTGCCGGCCCCGGATCAGACGCAACGCTGGTTTACCGGGGAACGGTTCTGTGCTAGCATCTCTCGGCTGTGAGCTGCGCCGGGCAGGAAGTGCCGGGTGCGGGCTCACCAGCGCCAGATGTGCCCCCATCGTCTAGCGGCCTAGGACATCGCCCTTTCAAGGCGACGGCGGGGATTCGAATTCCCCTGGGGGCATTCCCATTTTGGGCGCCTGGGCGCATAGCTCAGTGGGAGAGCACCTGCCTTACAAGCAGGGGGTCGCAGGTTCAAATCCTGCTGCGCCCACTTGCTCGGAGCCCAAGACATGCGATAATCTCGGAGCCTGTTTTGCGGGGACGTAGTTCAGTTGGTTAGAACGCCGGCCTGTCACGTCGGAGGTCGCGGGTTCGAGTCCCGTCGCTCCCGCCTTGAGGTTGAAGCAAGACATCGTGGCCTCTCGGGGACGCGGTGCCCGTGGCGGGATAGCTCAGATGGTAGAGCACATGACTGAAAATCATGGTGTCCCCGGTTCAATTCCGGGTCCCGCCACCTAAAGGCCCTGCGTGTGCTAATACTGCACTCGTAGTTACTATTCGCTGTCTCACTCTCAAGCCAACATTCAGCCAACGCCGGAGATTATCTCCACACCGATGGCCTTGGCTGCCTTGTTCCGTCCGCGGTCTTCCTGCCCTCCGAGACGCCGGAGATAGGTGGTGGTCACCGCGCGTGAGCTGTGATCCAGGGAGCGTGAGAAGTTGACGATGCCCCCTGCGGCGTCCGGCCTCAACTGAGGAACCTCAGCCCAGCAGCTGGCGGGCCACGTCTCGGGGGCGCTCATAGCTCAGCGGTCCCACCGGAGTTCGGCTCAGCCAGAGCGCAGCTTGGGTGAGGTCCACGTCAGGGCGCTCTCTCAGCCGGTGGGATACGAGGAATGAGAAGTCGCTTATGGTGCCCAACAGTGAGCGATTGTTGGTTGTCGCCATCAGGGCGTTCGCGGAAGCTTCGGCCTCTCTCTCGACGGTTGATGCCGGCACGCCAAGAGCGAGTAGCACCGCGGCAAGAGCGCCGGGGAAGTTGCGCCCCAGGTTCTTGAGGTCCCGGCCGGGCATAAGAACCGGCAGACGAGCGTGCTCGCTTACCAGAAGGACGTATCTCGCGCGGCCCACGTAGAAGAGGTTGCCGGTCCAGTCACCGAGGATGGTGGTTGAAGGCTCGGTCTCAAGGGCTGGAGTGCCCACCAAGCGAAGCAGCTTCTGAGTGAGGCGCAAAGTGACCACGGTTGTCCTTGGAGTATGAGCTTGGACGCAAACAGGGGCAATACTGTTGGAGATCATGCTGGCCGAGTGAGGGCGGGACTGTCAAGCGGGCTTTCATGCTGAACATGAGAGCAAGACCTCGGTGGTCTTCCGCCGCCTGCTCCCCAGCCCCGCTCGTTCCAACATTGCGGCCACCACAGACCACGGTGCCCGGCTTGCGCCTCGGCCAGGCAAACCTTTCGGAAGTGCGGTCACCCACCGCTCGACGGTTATACTGGGCCTCCAGGCGAAGCCCACCTAAGGAGACCGGCAACGAGGAGACCGATCTGGCAGTGGGATGAGAGCATCCAGAGGGGCACCGACTATGCAACCCTCGCCAAGGTAAGAACCTACGACGAGCGCATGGCGGCTCTTCGCGACGTAGAGGCCGGGGCCCAGGCCATCCTTGCTCTTCTTGACCTATCCCCGGAGGATGTTCTGCTGGAAGTGGGCACCGGCACCGGAGCCTTCGCCCGGGTGGCGGCCCGGCGGTGTCGCAAGGTCATCGCTCTTGACGTATCGCCCGTCATGCTGGCCTACGCCACCGAGAAAGCCCAGGAACAGCAGATCACCAATGTCGAGTTTGCAGAAGCGGGCTTTCTTACCTACGAGCATCGGGGCGAGCCTGTGGCCGCGGTTGTTTCCCAGTTGGCCCTCCACCACCTGCCCGACGCCTGGAAGCGGGTAGCGCTTGGGCGGCTTCACGGGTTCATGCGAGAGGGAGGAAAGCTCTATCTCTCAGACGTCGTCTATCCGGATCAAGCTCAGGATGATTGGCCCGGCTACTTCCAGAAACTCATCGATTCCGTGCCTGAGGATCGCCGGCAGGAGATGGCACAGCATATCCGGGAGGAGTTCAGCACCTTCGACTGGACGATGCGGGAGATCATCGCCCGGGCCGGCTTCACCCTGGAACGCGCGCAGGTAGAGGGAGCCTTCTTGGGCCACTACCTCTGCCGTCGTTCCTAGCTGAGGGCGTCAGGATGATATGGACCAGTTTGCCCGCCTGAGCGTTCGGGAGTTGCAGAGCACCTTCGTCTCGTTGCCGACGCCACTTCGTAAGATTGGAGGAGCAGAGGCCCTCCCGCCTGAGAAGAGCGCCGATCTCCCCCATACGGTCGGCAAGACTGTCGGCCTCGCACACGATGGCGAGCTTGTAGGCGGACGTG
>ERZ764778.2400-NODE-2400-length-16730-cov-4.270945_pt1 | contig 16730 bp, 17 predicted proteins | sample MGYA00374951_ERZ764778 | MGnify/ENA primary metagenome ERZ764778 (study PRJEB28918, sample SAMN05720193) | bioreactor metagenome | isolation source: Anaerobic biogas reactor | place: USA:Washington, USA | collected 2015-08-08 ...
TATATTTTTTCCACGGCCATGGCTCCTCAGGTTGCAGGTTCTTTACGGGAGGCCCTGAAGGTAATCGAAGAGGAACCGGAATTGCGTGAAAAGCTATGGAATAATATCAACTATTTTAGAAAAGCACTGCTCACCATGGGCTTTAACACAGGAAATGCAGAAACTGCAATATTCCCCATCATCATTGGGGATGATTTGAAGGTCAAAGAGATTTGCCGCCGCTGCCATGAGGCGAACATCTACGTTAATCCGGTAGTATATCCGGCAGTATCCAAAAAGCTGTCCCGGGTCAGAATTAGTCTGATGGCTCAGCACACCAGGGATCAGCTTGATCAGGTATTAGATGTTCTCGATATCGTAGGACGCGAATACGGGGTGATATAAAGGGACAGATTCTGGTAATATAGACTTAGCAACAAGCTTCTGGGGGGTATTCCGGTGTCAGTTCAAGAGATCAGAATAAAAAATGATGGCAAGTGGTATGCGGATGATCGGGAAATGTTTCGCAAGCCTATTGTTAATTTGTTCGCAACTCATTTGGAAAAGGACCCGATCGGCGGGTTCTATATTCAGTTGGAAAAAGAAACTTATCCGGTCCTGGTGGATGATGTTCCTTTTACAGCGGTGGATGCCACCATTGTAGACGGAGTTTTTGTGTTTACTTTCCATGATGAACAGGAGCTCAGGCTGGATGAGAAGACCCTCCTGAGCTTTACAGGGGACACACCTTATGTGACTTTTCGCTGGGAAAACGATACCCGGCTGAGCCGCTCGGCCTTTTGGATGGTAAGCAATTATCTCAAAGAAGATGGGGAACAGGTATTTTTGGTTCCTCCCGGACTGGAAACGGCAAACGGGAAGTAGGCAGGCGGGGTGCCGGGCAGCACACCGCCAATTCGCTGTCCTGGCTCAATGGCGGACTCGCGACGTCCTGACGCACGGCTGCCTTCCGTCCTCACCTTCGCAGGAGGATTGCTCAGTTCTCATCCCAACGAGGAAGTTCGACGCTCCACGTCGAACCAAGCGGGGAGCACGAATCTCTTAAGAGATTCGGCTCCCGCTGGAATTCACCCCGCCACCTTACGATGTGCAGGGCTTTTCCCCTCGTGCCAGGTAGTGGTGTTGAGGTTTTTGACGTTGATTTTCTATGATCTTTTTGTTCTTTTATCTGCGTTTTCGTCTTCCCCGTTTCGCCTAACTCCTCCCGCCTTACGCCTTACAGATTACTGATATCGGTGGGACGGAAATGGTTTTCCGGTATAGTCAGGGCATGGTCAATTTGAGCCAGCATGGCTTCTTTGTCTTGGGGAAGCTGGCCGTGAACATTCCAGTAGTTGGATACATGATCACTTACTACCCAGCTGCCTGGGGCATCCAGATTTTCAATGAGAATTCTGATTTCGGCCAAGGCTTGATGGGGGCTGAGAACCTGAAAGCTGCCGTCAAGGTAATTTTCATAAATGGGAGTATTGGGGAGTGGGACAAAAGTCCTTATCCGAATGAATTCAGGTGCTATTGCAGATAGCACACGGGCACTTTCCCGAGCGTGTTCCGTGGTACGTTCAAGCCCGCCTATACCCACCAGATAATATTCGCTGAGTTGAATGCCTGCTGCCCGAACTTTTTGCCCGGCCTGGATGATTTCTTCAGCGTGAGTTCCTTTTTTGACCCTGGTCAGGGTCACATCATCACCGCTTTCCATTCCCATATGGATGCGGTTAAGGCCGGCAGCTTTTAACCTTTTCAGATCCTCCACAGATTTTTTGTTGACAAAACGAGCAGATCCGTAGACTGTTATTCGCTCCATCTGGGGGAACATGGCCCGGGCGTACTCGAAAATCTGTACCAAAGCGTCAGTTTTCATTATAATTGTATTACCATCAGGTAAAAACATGGAGTTGATCCAGGGACCATAATGGTCGCGGGCCATTTTTATGTCCTCGAGAATATCGTCAAGGGGACGCAGCCTAAAGCGGGTGTCCTTATACATATCACAAAAAGTGCATTTATTATGATGACAACCGATGGTGGACTGTATTAATAGACTGTTGGCCTCACTGGGAGGTCGATAGACAGTTCCTTCGTAACGCATTTTTCCTCCTGAAATAAGTATATTTAGCACCTGCAATTTGGATGTAATAAGATTAAATGAAACCAAGACCCATCTTCAGATGCCAATAATCATGATAACAAAAGTAAAGAATTTTTGGAATAGAGGGGGCATTGAACCATGAACATAAAAAATGGTGACTCGGCAGTTCTGGTGATAATCGACCTGCAGGAAAAACTGATGAGAGTAATGCCGGATCGTGAGACGGTAGTGAATAACACGTTGATTCTTATGGAGCTGGCGCGACAATTCGATATTCCCGTTATTGTCACAGAGCAGTATCCAAAAGGGCTGGGACCGACTCTTGCCGAAATAAAAGATAAGTTAAAGGATCACCTTTTGCTGGAGAAGATTACTTTTTCGGCGGGTCAGGATTTAATCGAAAACCTGCGAAAGCTTGGCAGGAATCAGATTATCGTGGCTGGCAGCGAAACTCATGTATGTGTTTTTCAAACCGTGCGGGATTTGCTTGCGAATGATTTCGCGGTTCAGGTACCCAAAGATGCGGTATGTTCGCGACGGATACTAAACTATGAAAATGGATTGGATCTGATGAAAGAAAAGGGTGCAGTTATTACCAATACTGAAACATTAGTTTTTGAAGTGCTTTACCAGGCAGGAACACCCGAATTCAAAGTGATGTCGCCGCTGATAAAGAATGGCTGATTAGGGGGTAAGGCTTTGGCAATAAAAGTCTTAATAATTGACGATGACGAGCGAGAAAGAATTGTCCTGCGGTATATCATTGAACAAATCGAAGATGTTAAGATCATTGGAGAAGCCAGTAACGGCATTGAAGGGGTTATGCAGGCGAAAGAGAAAAAACCAGACTTGGTTTTGCTGGATATCAGTATGCCGGAAATTGATGGAATGGAAACAGCGCGGCGCCTGCGGGGATTGTCCAATCCGCCTCTTTTTGTATTTGTAACCCTTCACAGCGAAAAAGCTGTTGAAGCTTTTGAAGTGGGGGCATTAGACTATATTGTAAAACCTATTGAGCCCAATCGCATCAGAGAGACTATTGACAGAGCCAATAAACGATTGGCCCATGAGAAGTATGTTGATTTGCAGGTTGAAGGCAAACTGCGTAAAAGAATAAACCTTTTGCTGAGAAACGCTGATCAGGAAAGCATTACTTATGCCAAGCTGCCCATCAAGGAACGGGGTAAGATTATTCTGCTTAATCAGGAAGACATACTTTTTGCCGAGAGCAGGGGAAAAAAAGTATTTGTCGCTACTGACGATAATGAATTTTCCACCAGCTATACACTTAATGAACTGGAAACCCGTTTGGATAATACCAGGTTTTTCCGAGCTCACCAGGCATTCATAGTTAATATTTATCGGGCCCAGGAGCTTTTACCCTTTGGCGAGGGATCATATGTGATTAATCTTGACAATCACGACAAACAGATTATGCTCAGCCGGGCGCGAGCCAAGGTTTTAAAAGACAAGCTTGGAATTTAGAATGTGCCGAATATACTTAAAATACAACCATACACACCTCGAAAACAGCAAAATAACCTGACGTGACAATTGATTTACGGCTCTTCCGGGAAAGTGGAGAAAGCCACCAAAACCCGAGATTAAGGGGCTGTATCGCAAATCGGTTGTTGAAGGCTCCAGCCATATTGTGAAATCACTAACTATCCCTGGTTTCCGGCTAAATGTCATAAGTGATAGTGAAAAAAATAACAATCTTTGCTATCATTATGATAGATAAATTGTACGGAAATTTTTAAGGAAGGGAGGAGATGAGCGGTGACAGGAAGAAACAATACATTACGGAGAACGGCAGTCGAATACTATGAGGATCAGTATCTGAACGACGATTTCCAAGTGGATGAATTGGATGACGATCTTAACCTTTCTATTTATGATTTAGATACCGTGCTCGGATACTCGGTGGACATTTTTAAAGTTGGAGTCCCTCTTTTGGTGCTTGCCTTTCTCCTGAGCACTATAATAATTATGATAGCGACTATCTAGCGGAAACCTTGCTATGGCCGCAGACGGGAGGGCGGAATGAAGCCATATTTTGGTTTGGCCAGGTATGACGGAAATGAGCCTCTGTTTAATTTGGTGGAAATGTCCATTATCTCAACTCTTGCAGGAGAACCCTTTCACTTGCATGCGGAGGGGTTGAGGGGAACGGGAAAGACCACTATTATGAGGGCTTCAAGGGAATTGCTGCCCAAGATAAAGCGGATTGCCGGCTGTATATACAATTGCGATCCCAAAGCGCCAATATGTCCGATACATCGGAATATGTCCCCGGAAGAGATTGCGGCATTGGGTACTGAAGAAATTGACATGCCTTTTTTAGAAATATCACACTCCGCTAAAGTCGGTACTGTGGCAGGGAGCATTGATTTAGCAAAGATTACGAATGCGGATAATCCTCAAGCGGCTTTGTTGCCGGGGATTATTCCCCAAGCCCATCGAGGCATCATCTTCGTTGATGAAATCAACCGGTTAGCAGATACTTCTCCAGAGATAACTGATATTTTGCTGGATGTAATGGGTAATAAACCGGGCCGTCTGCAGATTGAAGAAGCAGGTTTGCCTACTGTGGAAATTACAGTTCAAGTTTCAGTTTGGGCGGCATCCAATCCGGATGAAGATCCGGGACCTCTTGAAGAGGTTCGGCGTCAGTTATCGGACCGTTTTGATATGGTTGTATTTATGGGGCGCCCCACTTCTGAAGATATGATTGTCAAGATGCTTGAAGGCAGTGATCGGGCAAAGCGGGTTTACCTTGATCCTAAGGCATACGAAGCGAAAAACGAGGAATTCCGCAAGCAGATTGTGGAGATGGCACATTCTTATAGAAATACGGAATTACCAGATTTTCTACGAAACTTCATAGCTCGCATTTATATAAAGCATAACCTGGAGAGCATCAGGGCCATTGAAGCAATCCAACAGGGTGCAGTTTTGTACAGTACTTTGAAAAAGCACAAGCAGATTATGATCAATGATGTAATTGAAATGCTGCCCCTGGCTTTGAAACATCGGGTTGAGGGAGATACCCTGCTTAAGATAATGCATGGATTAGAAAGCAGGACTTCCCGGGACAGCATCTTAAACATAAAAGACCGACGGTCGGCCAAGCCTGTTAAAGAACGGGAGGAAGCAATATTTGACGGCGGGGCACGCCGACTGAAGGATATAGGACGGCAGGAGATAATAGCAACGGAAAAGGCATTGAACCCTAAAGATGCCTAGCAGTGTTTTCTGGAATTCATATATCCCGGCCAGGTGGTTATATCAAGGTTTTTTATCCTAACGGAACTTTTCGAACTAAGAGAAGTAGCTGAAAGAATATTCTGGATAGAAGAACATTTAAGAGAAGCCGAATTCAGATCAGGATTAGTTGAAAGTGATAGACTAAAATACGCAGCAGATTCGGCTGCTGGGAAGGACAGGGTTTGGCGAAGCATCTGCTTCAAAGGATATACAACTATTGGCAGCATCCGATTCAGAAATTTATTATTCATAGTTTTAATCAGGTCACGCCGAACAACTGCAATATAATTCTACCAATCGCAGCAGTATTTGAGGAAACAGCTTTTGCAGCAGCAGAACTTTAATCAGGCAAAATTCGCAAGACAATTAATACCAATGCTTTGAGCAGGAAGAATTATTGAGTCCACAAGTGTGAAGTTGGAGCAAAAGTTACAGCATAAGACGGAAAACTCAGATCTGACAGATAACATACAAGAGCGGAATATTCAGGGAACAAGCAAAGATTTAAGCATAAATTATAATTAAGGTGAAGAATTAAATTATAACACCTGGCCGGGACTTTATCATTTGTTATTTGAAGGCGCGTTCGCTTTGTTGATAATCTAAATCGAGATATTTCAGACAGATAGTTAAGAAGGAAGGAAGAAGACTAACTTCATATAATTGACTTAAGGCAGGCCAAGGTTTGCTTTAATAACTCCTCCTTCATTTTGGAGCACATATTATTAGATGTGCTCCTTTTTTTGATGCAATGGGCTTGAACCATTTTGGGACAATATGGAATGAAAACTGTTTTCCGGACATACGCTTGAGTAGGACAACATATGTTGTGCTGTGATCATTTTTATAGAAATAATGGAGGTGATAGTTTTGCGCCGCTTATTTATGGCCTTGGCTCTGATGCTATTATTGAGTGCTATAGGTTGTGGTACGTCTGGGGTCAAAGAAGAGATTCAAGCGTGGAATGATTTGATCAAAACCGATATGGACCAGGCTTCGGAGGAGCTGGCCGTAAACGACTTAATCAAAGAACCTTCTTCTGAGTTGAGTATGGAGCAAGTCAACGTAAAGCTTTATTTTGCTCGTAAAGATGGAAGTGGGTTGGAGGTTGAGGAAAGAAAAATTGTCAGGGTTACGGGTATTGCCAGGGCCACTATGGAAGAACTGCTAAAAGGGCCTCGGGAGGAGCATCTGAAGTCAGCCTTGCCTGACAAAACTCATTTGCTGGATATCAATATAAAGGAAGATGGACAGTGCATTGTTAATCTAACCTCTCAGGCTCAGGGTATTTCGGGGGTTGAAGAAGAAAAGCTGGCAGTCTATTCAATAGTAAATACTCTGAGTCAATTTTCAACGGTTAAGGGAGTCTCGTTCATGGTGGATGGAGAGCTTGTTGATTCCATTGGCGGCAATATCAGCACAGCGGAACCGGTAGCGGCTGATTACGATTTGGCCGAATAAAATGGCCCAGAATAACGACCCCTGAACTCTGTTCGGGGGTCGTTATTATTGGGAGCTTGTTCGTTAAGAGTGTGCAAACAAACAGGTATTGAACCAAGCAATTAAGCTTTAGGCGCCCAGGGTCCAAAGGGTTTGCCCACCGGCAAAACTGTAGCTCCGGTGTGGGTGTTCAATACCGCAGCTGCTGATCCATAGAATGATAAGAGGGCGATTCCTAGTTCAGACCAGGCAGCTAATGAGTGCCAGAAGTGTCCTCCCAATCCCAGGGTACTCATAAACAGACCCAGGAACAGTAAATCAATCAAAAAGAAAATAGAGAATAGCACTTTATGAGTGCTCATTGCTCCCACTGTCATATAAACGGTAAAAATAAAGTATCCGAGGAAAGCAAAACCGAGCTGGCTTATATCTGCTGTAGCTGCTGCCTGTGACCCAAACATCCCCAACCTTATCATCCAGGTCATTGACACCCCAAGCCAGAAAAAGCCGTAGCCACAAAAGGCCGTAGCTCCGAAAGTGTTATTGTGTTTAAAATCATAGATACCGGCAAAAAGTTGCGCAAGTGCGCCTAAAAATATGGCCCACGGCAGGACCAGGGCCACACTTTGAGCGTCCCCACCGGTGATGCCGAGCTTTTGTGATGAAGCTACCAGAGTAACCATAGCCAGGCCAAAAAGACCGAGTGCTGAAGGATTAGCCACCACTTCCTGGACTTTTGTGATTCCACCTTGAACGGACATTTCTACCTCCCCAAATTAATTATTGTTGCCGAATGCAGCAAATACTGAGATACTAGGCGTGGCACCTCCTCTCGCAAGTTATGGATTTCACAAGAAATACAGTTCTATATTATCATCTCATCGCGAAAATTGGTATATTATTATGAAAGATAGGAAATAAAGTCCCAATAGGGTCTTAGATGCGCCCCGCTGTCATTAATAGTCGAGCATATTATTAAGAGGTTACAGGATTATTTTTGTGGAATACTTGGAGAAGGTGTTTAATCCTAGAAAATTAACCTGTCTGCATTATAGTTCTGATGCGCAGGCTGGAAATAAGGGGTATATAATGCGTACCATTATGGCCCGGGATATTACCCGGGCGGTGAAGATGGCGGTGATAAAAGCTAATACTGTGCTGCCGCCTGATATTATAGAAGCTATTAAGGGTGCCTATGAACGGGAAAGCGTGGCTTTGGCCCGGAGGGTATTGGGAATCATGCTGGAAAACGCCGAACTGGCTCAATCCGAAGAGATGGCTCTTTGTCAGGATACCGGTATGGTTGTTGTTCATGTTGGTATGGGACAAGACCTGCATATCAAGGGTTCCTTGGAACAAGCGGTGAATCAGGGGATAAGAGAAGGTTACCGGGAAGGCCACTTTCGGGCATCTGTGGTTGGTGACCCAATCAGGCGGGAGAATACCGGGGACAATACTCCTGCTATTATTCATCTTGAACTGGTCCAGGGTTCTTCTTTTACATTAACTGTTTTTCCCAAAGGAGCAGGGAGTGAAAATATGGGGCTGGTAGGGATGCTTAAACCCGGGGCCGGGCAGCAAGGAGTCATTGATTTTGTCGTCGAGGCAGTGAAAAAAGCCGGGGGGAAACCATGCCCGCCCCTGGTAGTCGGGGTCGGGGTAGGAGGCAATCTGGAGACTGCGCCTATATTAGCCAAAAAAGCATTGATGAGGCCATTGGACAATAGCGGCCCCAATCAGGAGTTTGAGAACGCTATCCTGCAGCGAATTAACGAAACGGGGATAGGCCCGCAAGGGCTGGGAGGAGATACTACCGCCTTGGGAGTGAATCTTGAAGTATATGCAACCCATATTGCCAGCTTACCCGTGGCAGTGAATCTGGGCTGTCATTCTACTCGCAGGTATACAGTCGAATTGTGAGGATGAAAATATTATGACGGGTTTAGTAATAAAGCCACCATTGACTCAGGAAGTTGTCCAAAAACTACATGCCGGTGATTGTGTAATAGTAACCGGGACAGTTTATACGGCCCGTGATGCTGCCCATCAGCGTATGGTTCAAGCTATTGCCGCAGGGAAACAGCTCCCCTTTGATCCGGCGGGGCAGATTATCTATTATACCGGGCCCTGCCCGGCTTTTGAACAGCATCCTATCGGATCGTGTGGGCCAACAACCAGCAGTCGTATGGATGATTACACCCTCGATTTACTAAAGCTTGGCTTGAGGGGAATGATAGGCAAAGGGGAACGCTCAGACCGTGTCTGTCAGGCCATCTCCGAGTATAAGGCGGTCTATCTGGCTACGGTAGGAGGGGCCGGAACCTATTTAGCCAAAAGGGTGGTCAGATCTGAGGTAATAGCTTATCCTGAATTGGGAACAGAGGCTATTGCAAAATTAGAGGTTTTGGAGTTTCCATGTATTGTAGCGGTGGACTCCTTTGGCGGAAACTTATACCATCGATAGGATGCAGCAGAACATGTAGCAAATTCATTGGATATAGTATTGATTGGAGGATGTATAAATGCGAATGAGCGGGCGGGAAAACAGCCAGTTGAGATCGGTTAGCATCATGCCCCATTACTTAAAATATGCTGAAGGCTCGGTGCTGATTGAAGCGGGGGATACCCGGGTGATATGTGCAGCTTCAGTCGAAGAAAAAGTGCCGCCATTTCTGAAAAATAGCGGGCAAGGTTGGGTAACTGCCGAATATGGACTTTTACCTCGATCTACTGAAACTCGGAATGTCCGGGAAGCTGCCCGTGGAAAGCTAACCGGACGCACTTCAGAGATTCAGCGCTTGGTGGGGAGAGCACTGCGGTCCGTAGTTGATTTCCATGCTCTGGGGGAACGAACCATATGGATCGATTGCGATGTAATTCAGGCTGATGGAGGTACTCGTACCGCATCAATTACCGGTGCCTTTGTGGCTATGTGTCTGGCTATGAAAAAGCTGCAGGATCAGGGCTTGATATCTGCAATTCCCATCAATGATTACGTGGCCGCTATAAGTGTTGGTATAGTGGACGGCGAGATTTTGCTGGACCTGGAGTATGTGGAGGATTCCCGGGCGGAAGTGGATATGAATGTAGTCATGACCGGCAAAGGCGATTTTGTAGAGATTCAAGGGACAGCTGAAGGCGCGCCTTTCAGCAGAGAACAAATGGATGAACTATTGAATGTGGCTGCTTTGGGCATTCGGGAACTGATACTTATTCAGAAGAAAATAATTGGAGAAATAATATAGTCATGGGGAAACTGGTTCTGGCAACTCGAAACGAAAAAAAGAAACGTGAAATATTAGAGATAGTTGAGGGGACAGGGTTTGAAATCGTCACCTTGCGTGATTTTCCCCATGCCCCTGAGGTTGTGGAGGATGCCCTGACTTTTAAAGAAAATGCTATCAAAAAAGCAACGGCAATTGCCGACTATACCGGATGTGTTACTTTTGCGGATGATTCCGGCTTGGAGGTAGATGCTCTGGGAGGAATGCCTGGTGTTTTCTCGGCCCGTTTTGCCGGTGAGCCTTCTGATGATGAACGGAATAATAAAATGCTGCTGGAGATGCTTAAGGAAGTGCCTGCCGAAAAAAGAACGGCGCGATTCCGCTGTGTTATTGCCATAGCATTCCCTGATGGCCGGATTGAGACTGCTGATGGTGTTTGCGAAGGGCATATCGGATTAGAGCCTCGCGGCCAAAAAGGGTTTGGTTATGACCCTCTCTTTATCCCCGATAATTACCAGCAGACCTTCGGTGAGCTGCCATCAGAAACAAAAAACGCCATCAGCCATAGGGGGCAGGCTCTGCATAGGGCCGGCCGAATCCTCCGGAGTTTCTAGCGAACTTTTTTGTATTTGGGAGGAAAAAGGTTGCTTATTTTGGTGGTGGGGGATACCCATGGAAAAAAAGACCTGATGAGAAAGGAGATCAAAAAACTGCCGCCCATAGATCTCCTGCTGCATACCGGTGATCACTTTCAGGATGGTCATGCCCTGGCCGGCCAGATGAAGATTCAGTGCAATGCGGTGGCGGGCAACTGTGATTGGAAGAAACAAGAACCTGACGAACGGATCCTGGAAATTGCCGGACATCGCATTTTCCTCACTCACGGACATCTGTATAATGTTAAACGTTCCATGAACAATCTATATTTTAAAGCCCGGCAAAACCTAATTGATATAGTTATTTTCGGCCATACCCACATGGCCTGTTTGGAACGGGAAGACAACATATGGTTCATGAATCCGGGGAGCCCATCTTTTCCCCGGGCCGGTGGGACCGGAACATACGGCCTTATCCAGCTAAACCCGGGCCAGGCCGACCTGAGGATCGTAGAAATAACTTGAGGGGTGCACCGTCTTAAAAGGTAATCTCCAGGGCAAAAGACTCGAGAAATAGGTGAGGAGCAATCCCGTATCACTGGGGACAGTGACAACTAAAAAGTTTCAGCCCCCGAGATACTCAATAATTGCCCCCGCGCATAAAAAAACCGTATAATGGCCGCTTGCGGCCATTATTCTTATTAAATGTCTAATGATGATGCAACTAAGATGCGATTATGATGTAAATATTAGTAATAGAGGTAATGAGAATGATTAAGATTTTAATTGTCGAAGATGAAAAGCCTATTTCTGATTTAATCCGTATTAATTTGTCTGAGGCCGGTTATTATTGTGATTGCGCCTTTGATGGATTATCTGCCGCTGCCATGATTGACGAGAACAAGTATGATTTGATTTTGTTAGACATCATGCTTCCCGAAGCCGATGGATATGAACTTATGGAGTATATACGTCCCCAAAGAATCCCCGTCATTTTTCTGACGGCAAAGGCCACTGTTCATGATCGTGTAAAAGGGTTAAAGCTTGGCGCAGACGATTATCTTATCAAGCCATTTGAGATTGTTGAGCTTCTGGCCCGGGTGGAAGCAGTTTTAAGAAGATATCATGTCGGCCAAACCGTCGTAGAAATTGGCGATGTGGTAGTTGATACAGGGTCCAGAATGGTCAAAAAGGAAAACTCGGAAGTGCAGCTGACCAAAAAAGAATATGAATTGCTCATATTCTTCATTCAAAACAATAATATTGCCCTTTCCCGAGATACAATATATGAAAAGATATGGGAAAGTGATTACATGGGAGACAGCAGAACTGTAGATCTTCATGTGCAGAGATTGCGCAAAAAACTGGGGTGGGAAAACCTGGTTACTGCTGTGTATAAGTTTGGTTATCGATTGGAGATCGACAATGAAGCTGTTGTGGAAACTTTTCGTTAGCACCCTCATTATTACAGCCTTGACTTTCAGTATAGGCGGATATCTGTTTATATCCTCAATTTTTCAGACAACCCTTGAACGAGAAAAAGAAGCGGCTATCAGTGAAAACAAATTATTATGCGGATATTTTAGCACTGTTTATTCTACCATCGATAACTCCCGGAATACTCCGATGGTTACCTCAAATTCTTTGATAGAGGGCTTTACTAATAAAGATACTACTTTGCGGATTTATAACAATGACCGGGAAGTAATTATTGAAAGCGATGATACCCCGCAGGGGAAAGATCTTCTCAGCAATGTGGATGGGTCAACGCTTGTTCACACCACCATCCAATACCGGAATCGGTATTATGTGCAGGCGGTTGCGGCGATTCAAACACCGAACGAAAATGTGTATCTGGAAAGCTACCATGAAATTAGCGCACTCTTTGAGTACAGAGCGCAGCTTTTTCAGAGTTACAGAAAAACAATGCTTATTATGCTTCTGCTCAACGGAGTAATGGTGTCGCTGATCACATGGCTGACAATACGTCCTATTCAAAAGTTATCCAAGACGACCAGGGAAATTGCGGGAGGAAAATATAGCAGCAGAGCCGAGATATATACACAAGATGAAGTTGGCGCCCTCGCCGCTGATTTTAATCAAATGGCGGATACGCTGGAAACCAAAATCAATGACCTTGAAGCCGCTGCAGTCAGACAGCAGGATTTTATGGGAAGCTTTGCCCATGAACTAAAGACTCCGCTTACGTCGATCATCGGATATTCGGATATGCTTCGTTCCAAGGCCATGTCCGCCGAAAACAGAATTTTGGCGGCAGATTATATTTTTAGCGAAGGAAAAAGGTTAGAGTCATTGTCTCTAAAGCTTCTTGATTTGCTGGTGGCACAGAAGCGGAGTTTTGAAATGAAAGCAGTCAGTCTCAAAACACTTTTCGATGATATCTATGGCATCATGGCCCCCAGTTTTGATGGTGAGGGGATCATATTGGAAGTAAACGCGGAGAACGCCATAATCTATGCCGAACCTGATTTAATAAAGTCGCTGCTTATTAATCTCCTCGACAACTCCCGCAAAGCGATTACCAGCCAAGGAAAAGTGATTGTGAGCGCCAGGCGGATTTCGGCTGCGGAGTATACGATTATGGTGGAGGATAACGGCAAGGGAATCCAGGAACAAGAATTGACACGGATTACAGAAGCGTTTTATATAGTTGATAAATCCAGATCAAGGGCTTATGGCGGATCAGGTCTTGGTTTGACCTTATGTCAACGAATTGTAGAATTGCATGATGGTAAAATGTGTTTTGAGTCGGTGCTTGGGCAAGGAACTACAGTTAATCTGCGGTTAAGGGGATAAAAATATGAAAACTGCGAAATACGCGCTATCTATATTGATGCTTTTAAGCGTGGTTTTGGCCGGTGTTTGGCTCCCTGAGTATTTCTCCAGATATACTCAGAAGTCTGAATTGGAACAAATCCGGACTGAAACAATTGAGCCTTATATAGCTGCAAAACAAAACAGCGCAACTTTGCTGCAGAAGTTGGCATTATTAAACAAAGACTCCTTCGACGTTATGCAGGTTAGACTGTCAAGCGGCGATTATGATGTAATAAGTGCCAATGAGAGGTTTTTGACGGAGCTTGAAATACTGAAAGAATTCGGAATCTTACCGGATATGGATTATACGGAAAAGATTGGCCTGGCCATAACGGTGGGCTTATTTATGGATAAGAATGATCCCTCCCTAGGAACGACTTGTTGGGAGATAACAGTTGGAAACGAAAACTATACCGGAACGTTTTTAATGGATGATGAAACCGGGAAAATACTCAGGTTTGTAGTCCGTATCCCCAATTATGATATTAAAATCGGCAGAAATGCAATAATACAGTGGGGTAAGTATTTAGGCCTTGAAAGCAGGAATATTGAATATTTCCATATGTCTTCCACCCCCGACAATCAAGGAAATGTTGAAGATTACAATAATATTGAAGAATTGGGGGAAAAGGTGCATTTGGTTTCCCACGATACGCAAGTAAAGGAATCTACTGTTACAGCCGGCATTCACGCGCAATACACTTACGAGTTGGCGGCCGGCGACGAGGCGGTTTCATACCAACTCTCGTTATTAGACAATGGCTACAGCTTTGGCAGCACGGAGGGACATATTCCAATAGGTTATTATCGAGTGGAAGAACATTAGTATTTATTCTTTTAATTATGGCAGACACCGGCTTATGCTTTGGCAGGGTCGGTGTTTTTGTCATTAAGGGCTTTATAATATGGCAATTGGCATCAACTAGTATGCAACTATGATGCGTCCCGGATTTACGATGAAGAATAGAATCAAGCAAAAGCCGCCATGTGCAAAGCTGCTGCATAACAAATGAAGTGAGATGCAAATGACAAGCTACCAAAAAAGATTGCGCAGATCAGTCTTAGCTTTTGTGATTTTTATGTCCGTGTTGTCATGTGGTCTTGGGATTACTGCTGCCAGTGCATATATTAAGTATCAACAGACTATGCGCATTGATAAGCCTTCTGCAAATCAGCTGAAGGCAGTAACGATAGTCGATGAGTGGTACCTGATTTTAGTGAACAAATGGAATCCTATACCGGATGGTTATAAAGTCACTTTAACTAATTTGCGAAACGGCCAAGCGGTGGATGAACGGTGTTATCCCGATTTGCAGAAGATGATGGATGATTGCCGCGCTGCCGGGCTGTCTCCTTTAATTTGCTCATCCTATCGGTCTCAAGCCAAGCAGGAAAAATTATATGCAAATAGGGTTAAAGATTTTCTGGCCCAGGGTTACCCTGAAGAAGAAGCAAAAAAAGAAGCCGGAAAATATTTGGCAATACCAGGCACCAGTGAGCACCAGTTAGGGCTGGCAGTTGATATTGTTGATATCAATAAGCAAGCTTTAAATTCCGCACAAGAGAAAACCGAGGTTCAGCAATGGTTAATGAAAAACAGTTGGAAATATGGCTTCATACTCCGCTATCCCGCGAATAAAAGCGATATTACAGGTATTTCCTATGAGCCATGGCACTATCGTTACGTTGGCAGGGAAGCTGCGGCAAGGATCTATGAGGAAAATATCTGTTTCGAAGAATACTTGCAGAGCATGTCTTGAGCTTTGCTGTATTAATTAAAAAGCCCGGCATTTGCCGGGCTTTAGGCCTTTTTCAACCAAAAAATGGTCGGGGTGAAAGGATTTGAACCTTCGACCTCCTGCTCCCAAGGCAGGCGCGCTAGCCAAACTGCGCTACACCCCGACGCAAGATTTATTGTACCTTCATTTACGGTTAAATGTCAATGAGCACCACTCTGCGGATTTACCCCGATATTATGGAAACCCGCCTAATTAATCTTAAGCCAGGGCAGTCATTCCGGTTCTTTCCACGCTTTCGGCATTTATATTTTCATGTGGGATGGATTAAATTATTAATTCTTACGCAATTTAATTAAAAAGGGCATTCGACCGGGCATTGTGACTAGAGTGTCCCGTGGAGAGAGGCGAAATTGACCCAATTCTCTCAAACGGATGCAAAAGACGATTGGGTCTGGAGTGGTTAACTATAACAATCCCGGGCAAAGCGTCTCTTGTCTGACTTTTTGGCACGGTACTTGCAAATAGTATTGCTGAAGAAATATTGTTTTAGGAATTTTGCGAAATGTTTTCAAAGGAAGAGTATCTTGGAGCAGCTTATTCCGATGGAGCAATTGAGAAATTCCTTATCTTCAGGATGGGTTAAGGTTTTGAGTGCTTAATCGCTGCTGAAAACCAAAACATTAAAGACTCGCAATTAACCGAAGGGCTTTGACTGTCCGGGAGAGGGTAGGAAGAGGTGATGCCGGCGAATTGTTAGAGAATGTATCCGGATACAAATAACATTTCACTTAGCAAAAATAACAAATTGAATGGAGGATTTGCATGAACTCGTCAGTTGAAGGCGCAAAGCCGAAAGCCTCTGGTGGTATTCGATGGATGGTAATGGTCGGAATATTCGTAGCATTCTGTATAGCCTATTTTGACCGGACTAACATTAACTTGCTTGTTGCGGACAAGGGCTTTACGGACGCGATAGGAATAACTGGAGATCTGGGCAAACAGGGGATGCTGATATCAGCGTTTCTGTTTTGTTATGGTATTTTTAACTTTTTTGTGGGACCGGTGGTTGACCGCTTCGGCCAGCGCAAAATATGGATCGGAGCGGTAATTGTCTGGGCTTTGGTCACTTTTGTAGCGGGATTTGCCGCCAGCTTTGGGTTTCTGTTAATGACCAGGATATTGCTGGGAGTTGGTGAATCTGTTAATACTCCGGCTACCAATAAGACCGTCAAAAACTTCTTCCCTGTGAATGAGAGGGGGAAAGCCAATAGTATATGGCTATCGGCGACAGTGGGTGCGCCGATTATCGCGGTGCCATTTATTGCTTGGCTGATCCATGCATTCGGCTGGAGAGGAAGCTTCTTTGCATTGGCAGCAATTGGTCTTATTCCGCTTATCTTATTTGCCTATTATTTGTACAACACTCCACGAGAACATCCCAGAATGACTCAAGAAGAAGTTGATTATATTGAAGCACATACCGACGAAGTCGCTGATGAAGTGGCCGACGAAGTGGCCGAGGACGCTGAAGAAG
>ERZ764778.2403-NODE-2403-length-16714-cov-4.661684_pt1 | contig 16714 bp, 9 predicted proteins | sample MGYA00374951_ERZ764778 | MGnify/ENA primary metagenome ERZ764778 (study PRJEB28918, sample SAMN05720193) | bioreactor metagenome | isolation source: Anaerobic biogas reactor | place: USA:Washington, USA | collected 2015-08-08 ...
GATACAGTTCCGCTGTGGCGACGCCAATTCCGGCGACCTGAGCCGCGAGACCGCGTTCCGCAGCCCGCAGGTCGGGACGTCGCCGCAGGATGTCAGCCGGAACACCCGCCAGCACCTCCGCCGGCGGCTGCGGGATGGGACTCTCGGCGGCGAACTCCTCCCAGAGGGCCGACGGTTCCTGGCCGATCAGCACGCTGAGGCGATAGATGCTGATGGCCAGGGCGCTCTGAAGTTGCGGGAGCTGCGACTGCGTCGTGGCCAGGTTGGTACGGGCCTGTTGGACGTCAAGCTGCGTCGCCAGTTCCAGATCCAGCATCGTTTGGGTCAGTGCGAGCGTCTGTTCCTGAAGGTCGATGTTCCGCGCGGTGGCCTCGACCTGGCGTTGCAGCGTTCGAACCTCCACATAGGTGGTTGCGACCTCAGCCAGCAGCGTCACCAGGGTGTCGCGATAGTCCTCGACGGAAGCCTCGAGCGCCGCGTCGGCGGACTGGACGTTCCGCCGAATGCCGCCGAACACGTCGATCTCCCACGAGGCGTCAAAACCGGCCGCGTGAAGGTTGACTTCGTCGGTTTCCGGCAGCTTCGACGGGCTGGGGATCAGCCCGATCAGGCCGCTGGCGACCGGACCGGTGATGCCCGTGGCGCCCGGCGCGATCGCGCCAAAGCCGGTTCCGAGGGCGCTGCCGGCAATGCCGCGTCCCACCGTCTCAGCGAAGACCTCGCCCTTTCCAGGCGCTGAAGGAAAAGCCGTGGGCCCGTTGGCGCTGCTCTTGGACCGCTGGGAAGTCCCCTGCCCGCCCAGAACCGGCAGCAGTTCGCCCGCCGCCACGCCCCGTAAGGCCCGCGCTTCGCGAATTCGCAGCACAGCGAGTCGCAGATCGAGATTGCCTGTCGCAGCCCGCTCGATCAGCTCCGTGAGCTTCGGATCCTCAAAGACCTCCCACCACCGCTGAACGTTCGCGTCACCCTCCGCCAACCCCTCCGCCGCCGGCGGATGCCACCGATCGGGAAGTTGCAACTCCGGTGCGCGGTAATCCGGTCCGACCGCACAGCCGGCGACGGCAAGAAACAGAACCGACATCGCCGCCCACGGCCGCAACCTGACGAGGCTGACACGCAACGCGTTTGAGGCGGCGGGAAGTTGGATTCGGGGGTCACTCATTGTCTTTCAGTACTCGCTGCTCCGTAAGGTGTGATGTCCTGCCGCCCTGGTTCAGACGACCTCCGCCGGCAGTCCCAGGGCGCGGATCGCGTCATCGGTAAGCCGCCGTTCCAGTCTGGCCAGGTAGTCCTGCGGAAAAGTCTGGGTTCCTAACCGGTCGAGAAGTATTTCACAATGATCGGCGTGAAACACCACGGGACCGAACAGCATGTGCGTCCAGAGGCTGACCTCGTGCATCGTCCACTCGGGCCTTATCCGCAATATAAATCGCGTGATCGCCTCGAAGTGAGGGTCCAGCACCTGCTCGCGAAGAAAGCTGCGGAGCGGGCCGGCGTGTTGCGCCACCTGATACAGCACACGAGAGCGCCAGCGCGGCCGCTCCGGCGAAAAGATCGCCTGCATCACGTGCCGAACGATCGTCTGGACCGCCTGAGCCCGCGATGGGGCGTCGTCCAGATGGCGCTCGCACTCCTCGATCACCGCCGGCAGCGAGGCGGCCGCGTTCGTCTGAAAAGCGAACCGTAGCATCTCTTTGAGCAGACCTTCCTTGCCGCCGAAGTGGTAGTGGATTGTGCCGATGTTCGCTCCGGCCCGCTGGGCGATCGCCCGTGTGGAGACCTCACCCACACCGCGCTCGGCGATCAACTCACCGGCCGCGTGGATGAGGGCTTGGCGGGTCTCATCGCTTGTCGAATAGGTGCCCATCGGATTCCGGAGCTTTCCTCTCTATCAACCAGAGTCCGCGAATTATAATCAGTCGACCAAAATTGGTCAAGTGTACAAATCTCAAACTTCCCGATTTTTTGAGGAGGGTGTGGGCAGGGGGATTGGGGCAAAGAGATCTCCCTATGTCTGACGATCAGAAGGATGTGTATGCGTTCCTTCAAATCGTTATGACATAAGGAGATATGTCATGGTCAAGCAGGAGGCTTTGATGGAGTCGTTATCGGCGAATCTGCATGGGTTTCTCGACGAAATCAACGGGAGCCTGTCGGTTCCGGAGAAGAAGTTTCTCCGGGACGGGTTCGTGGGGCTGGTTCGGGCCGGTCATCCGATCGTCTGTCCGATGGCCAGGGAGGTTCCGAACCAACGGTGCCGGTACGCCAGTCGGGTCAAGCGGCTGGACCTTCACTTGACCGCCGCGACCGATTTCGACGAGCGGGTCGCCAAGACGCTTCCGAACGTCTGGCGGCCGCTGATGACCGACGATACGCCGTTGATCCTGGACCTCTCGGACCTGGCCAAGCCGCTGGCGACGAAGATGGATCATCTGGCCACGGTGCGGGACGGCAGCACCGGGGCGTTGGTCAACGGGTATGGGAGAAACATCTGCGGTTGGCCGAACGGCTGATCGACTACGCCCAGGTCCTTCCCGACCGGGTCGATTTCATGTTGTACCGCCTGCTCACCGGCCTGACGCACATCCTCAACGCCTGTTTCCACTTGCGGAGGGACTTACTATGACATCACTTACGAAAAAACCGGGAAGTTTGAGTACAGATCTATCCAGAGCCTCTCGCGGTAGAAATCACCCCCAATACCACCCTGATTAGAAATCATTATAACATAATTACTTATATCCACAGTCTGGAGCAATGACGGCGGCTGGGCCGGGCAGGACCAAAAAACAAGCGGCCAAGCCCGACTGCCGAAACTTGCGCTTGCGGCACTGACAGGTTTCGGATAGTAATACCCGTCGCGGCGACGGCAACAAGCGGCTTCGCCCCCGATATGATCAAAACTACTATGTTAAAATAGATAGTTATAAATGCGGAGGCTGACAGTGAGGCAAGAAGAGACAGGCAAGTGCAGACAGCCATGGTCGAACCGGCTGAGGCGAACGGCCTCTTTCGGGCCGGTCTCGCACGAGGTGACGCCCGTCGTCTTCAACGACCGTCTCTACCGGGTGGAAAACCACCCGCGGTTTCTCGACTTCCCGACGGACGATCCGACCTATCGCTTTCACGAGGATGAGATTCGAATCCGCGACGTGGAGACGGATGCCATCGTCAGCGTGCCGCTGCGCAACCACTACTTCGGCGAGGGCTTCCTCCACCAGGGACGGCTGTACGTCTACGCCGGCGACTACGGAACGGATCTGCCGTGGCGTCAACACAAGAAGATCAACATGGTCTGCTCCGATGACCTCGTGCATTGGTCCGACCCGCTGACCGTGCTCGAGTCGGAGCGGGATGAGCTGCTCTTTAACGTCGCGATCTGCCGGGCCCCGGATCGCTTCGTCATGCTCTACGAAACCGATGATTCCCGCTGGCCGCCGTTCACCTTCAAGTATTGTGAATCCGAAGACCTGATCCACTGGCGGCGGATTCCCAATGCGTTCTACGGGACGGATAAGTACGTGGGCGGTCCGGCCCTGTACTACGCCGACGGCTGGTATTACACGCTCTACCTCCAAGCCCGTTCCAACGGGCACTACGAGAACTGCATCACCCGATCGCGCGACCTCGTTCGCTGGGAGGACGCGCCGGAAGGACGCGCGGTACTGCCCGTCGACCCGACGCATGCTCCGGATCCGGGACACCCGGAAGTCCGCGAACTCAGCGCATCCGACGCGGAGCTGTGCTTCTGGCGAGGCAAGACCATCCTGTACTTCCACAGCGGCAATCAGCAGGGCGTCGCGGGACTCGAGATGGCGGAATTCGACGGACCGCCGAACGAACTGCTGGCGCACTACTTCGAGTGATCAGGCCGCACGCCCCGCCGGTCCCGAACGACGAGTGATTCGTCGGCGACCAATGGCGATGATCAGCCCGATCGCGGGGATCGTCATTGCCGCTGCGGCTTGTATCGGATGAACCACCGTCAGCACCACCGGGGTCAGGGCCGCCCGCACCGCGGTCCGCCACTGCGGATCGACGGCGATGACCGTCGCCACAGGCGGCGAGAGGCGATAGTAGGTTCGCACGAACCATCGACCGGGAGCGTTAGTCACCAAGTGCTTGTCGCGGAAGTCGCGCAGCGTCGCCACGTGGGGCTCCAGTTCGCTGCCATAGGCGGCGGTGGCGATGAAGCATCCGCCGGAGATCGGCGGCGTGATCGACTCCTCGCCGAACACGGCCTTGACGCTCTTGTCGCCGTCCATGGTGATCTGCGCCGCGCAGTCCGTGCCGGCGCAGTCGCCCTCCCACCGCAGGAATATCCATCCGTCAGCGGGCGTCGCCGTCAGGGCCACGACCGTCCCTTTGGAGTACGTGCCGCTGCTCTTATCGACCTGGCCCTGGCCCTCGATCGTTACGGTCAGCGTGCACAGGCTGGAGGCCTCCATGAAAACCGCCCGAACCGTCTTGTCGCCGTCCATGGTGATCGCCGCCGGGTTGGTCGATCCCGAAAGATCGCCCTCCCAGTGGTCGAAAACCCATCCCTCCGACGCGACGGCCCGCACCTGCACCTCGGTCCCGGCGTCGTAGCTCCGGGATGACGGCGTGACCGAGCCGAGACCCGTGACGCCGACGCTGAGGGTGTAACGCGGCGTCTCCTCCTCGACGAAAACGGCGGTGATCGTCTTGTTGGCGTTCATGGTCACCGTGGATGGGTTGGCGTCGCTGCTCAGGTCGCCGACCCATCGGCTGAACCGCCAGCCGGCGTCGGCGGTGGCCGTCAACTCCACCTGCGCGCCCGCCGCGTAGACTCCGCCCGCCGGATCGACCGAACCGTCGCCGTGGGTGCGTACCGTCAGGACGTACTGCGCGATTGAAACCGGCACAAAGACCGCCTTGACGGTATAGTCGCCGCTCATGGCGATCGTCAGCGGATTGGCCGATCCAGAAAAATCCCCCTCCCAGTGGTCAAACTGCCAGCCGGAATCCGCAGTGGCGGTCAGCTCGACCTGCGCGCCGACGTCAAAGGTCCCGCCGTTCGGATCGACTGAACCTTCCCCCTCGATCTGGACCGTCAACCGGTATCCGCTGGGCGGCTCGGGAGCGGTCACAAACACCGCGATCACGCTCTTGTCGTCATCCATCACGATCGTGGCGGGATTGTCCGAGCCCGATAGGTCGCCGCCCCAGTGGTCGAAGACCCAGCCGTCGGCCGGTTCGGCGTTCAGCTCGACCTCCACGTTCGCATCGTACGTTCCGCCGTTCGGATCGACCGAACCCTGACCCTGAACCTGCACGCTGAGGGTGTACTCAGCCTCCTCAAAGACCGCCTGCACGCTCCTGTCGCCCGTCACGTTGAGGCTGACGGGCGATGAGGCGCCGCTCACGTCGCCCTGCCACTCCACGAACCGGTAGCCGATCCCCGGCACGGCGGTCAGCGTGATGGGAATCCCGCGAAAGTACGTCCCGCTCCAGGTTCCCTCCGGATTGAGCATCCGGTTGACCTTGACCAGACCGGACCCAGCCGACGTGACGCTGAACGCGACCGTGGCCGTACCCGCCAGACCGAATTTGTTGACCACGTGACCGCGCACGTAGTCCGGCCGCACCGAGGCGAAATTGCGCAGGATGTTCACCTTGCTCTGCCAGAAGCCGACCGAGGGAATCCCCTGCGACCAACTCCCGCTCCACGGATTGGTCACGCCGCCCCACCGCCCGACGTGATCGCCCATCTCGCCGCTGATCAGGTCCGCGCGTTCGTCGATCATATCGGTCACGCGGTCCGGGTCGAACGTCACGTTCAGCAGGTCCGCCATCCGCCGGATGAACTCGTTGCGAAATTCACCGTTCTCAAGGAGGGTGGCGAACAGCTCGATCGACCACTCCGGATTCGACCAGTGAGGCACGTTTCGCGTCGAACAGTGGTCCAGCGTGTCGTGGGCCGGATCGTTGGCGGAAACCGAGTTCGAAGCGGGAAAGGCGAAGCCGAAGTCGGTGTCGAACAGCAGCCAGCGCCACTTGCCGTCCGTGGTGCGGGGCCGCCAGTACTTGATGTTGTTGCCCGGCCAATCCGTATTCGCGCAATAGATCTGCGACGCCTGGTAGTCGATGAAGTTCTCCACGTCCATGAGGGTCTTGACGTAGGTATAGCTCTGCGGCTGCGTCATGTCGTGGGTCCGGATGTAGGTCAACAGGGACTCGTAGTGGCTGGCGTCGCCTTCGATGACATCGAGATCCTCCTCCAGCATATCGACGTTGTCCGGATCAACGTCGTGGTGGTCGGCCAGATAGTGCTCGTTCATCTTCTCGCGGATGTTGTGAATACCCCAGTACACGCCGTTGACGTACACCGCCGCCGGACGAAACGCCTGGGCATCCACGTCCAGATCGGCGACCAGTCCGACCATGACGCCGTCGCGGATCAGGGTCGAGACCCAGTCGTCGCCGGAGTTCCGGAGCATCAACGCCTCGAACTCGTCGTGGTCCAGTTCCGGGAAGATCTGATAGTTGAACTCGCCGCGCCCGTAGTCCGATCGGGCAAACAGGGCCAGGCTCTTCTGCGGGCCAAGCCGCGTGGTCCCGCCGGCGATCTTCATGCCCGCGTCCTGGGCAAGCCCGACCGTCCCGTCCGGTTCGATCAGTTCGACGTGAACCGGCCGCTCCCAGTCCTGCCAGACGTTGCCGTCCTTGTACAACTGCGGATCGCCGGGATCGGGTCCCATGACGTAGATCCCGGTCTGGTCGTCCCAGAGGTGGTTGGGACTGGTCGAGAGCGAGACCACCGGCAGCGTCGAGGCGTCGGCGATCAGGAAGGTGTGCGTGACGGGCCGGCTGGGCAGGAAACCGTCCTGGAACGTCCGCGCCCGGACGGTCGTGGTGGAGGCGACGTTGATCGGACCGCTGTAGGCGTACGTCCGGTAGTAGCGGGTGGAGGTCGCGCTGGTGTCTTCGTCGCGATAGGTGTAGGCGGTCTGCGAGGCCCCGTCGGTCGGCTCGCTGCCGTCGAGCGTGTAGAATACCCTCGCGCCGCTGTCGGCGGTCAGTTGCAGCGAGACCGCGCCCGAATAGAACCCGCGGGTGTGCGAGAACTCCGGCGGATTGGCGAAACGAACGATGCCCGAATCATCGTTGGCGGAATTGGGCGAGGGCGTATCGTAGAAGAACCACTCGTCGCCCCCGTCGGGATACCGGCCGTAGGAGACGTCGACGGTCTGGGCCCCATAGGTGACGCTGTCGATCTCGGTGACTCCATCCGCAGCGAAAAGGCCGATGTCCTCGCCGTCTCCGCTAAGCTGCATATCGAGGTGCAGGATCCCGTCCTCGCTGTCATCGTCAAACCAGAAGATCAGGTATTCACCCGCCTGGATCGTTGTGCGGGCGGCGTCGGCTGCGGAAATCTGGCACTTGGTCGGCTCGGCCAGATCGTCCGTCAGGTACATGCCCGCCAGGTTGACCGCCTCGGAACCGGCGTTGTAGATCTCCACCCAGTCATCATAGTCGCCGGTGTCGTCGGCCAGGGTCGAACTGTTGACCGCCATGAACTCGTTGATAAAGAGATCCTGGGCCGCCACCGATCCGACCAACAGGACCACCGCCAGCAATCCTCGAAGCAGAGTCCCGATCACACACATGTTGTACTCCTATTCTAAGCAACATGACTTATACAAGCCGTCGGCGCCAGCGGTTCGAACCGCCGAAGGCAGACCACCTATGAATGTACCGTATCCAGGGTCAGATGCATTCATCACTCACACCGGTGCGTCTGGCGATAGCAGGCGTGCACAGTCTGGCAGCGATGCTACATGGCCGGCCGCAGCCTTTTGAAGTTGTCCTTACTCTTATCCAGTATTACTAATCCGCCGAACTCTTCGCGATACCCCCGTTCGACCGCGTCCAGCGGCCTTGGCGCCGACTGTCCTGACGTGGGCCCATAAGAATATAACGCCACATGGGGGAGCAAAGTTTCAAACCAAGCTCAAGCCAATCTCGTCGCGCCCAAGCCCCTCACCGCCGATGCCACTGAGGCGCGGCTCAAAGCCCACGGACCCCGACAGCCCGGGTTTCTGACCAAGGCGCTCGGGAGTGTCGCCTTGCGCCATTGATCTTTGAATGCCAACAGGACTGCCAGACAGACTTGTCAGTCCCGCCTGAAACTCACTCCCCTGGTCGTCACCTCTCGCCAACCGGGCAGCAAGAGGCACCCAAACACGATCAGCCCGATCAGCGCCATGCCCAGTATGCCACAGGCCGAACCGGGCAGCTCAGCCGGCTCCGCGTCTTGTGGACAATCATCGAGAACCGCCGGCGCCTCGCCGAATACCTGCTTGTAGGCCTCCTCAAACGACATCACGATCCCAGCCGCCGCACCGTAGCCCTGACCGTAGTAGGCGGCCAGGATGCTCAAGTCGGCGAGGCTCACCGCCCCGTCGCCGGTGAAATCGCCATCGGCCCATGTCATACCGCTGACGGTGCCGTAGTGGGCCGCCAGAACGGACAGATCGCCGAGACTCACAGCACCATCAAGGTTCGCATCACCGGGCCAGAGGAACTCGTCGGCTCCGATGTCCACTCGACCGCCAACCATGCGGGGAAGGAAATCCATGTCAAGCTGATCGCCCGCGGCAAGGCCGGGATCGCCGGCGTCCCGGCAGGGCGAAGTCGAGGTCAGGTGGTAATCGTTGTCACCGAAGGTGTTGGGATCGTCGTCCGCGCCGTCGGCGTCGGCAAACAGCGGGTCCTGCCCGATGTTCCCGGTTCCACCCAACCCGCCCGTCCAGCCCTGAATGCAGCAGTAATCCACGGCAGGCGCACCGGTTCCGGCATAGATTTGAGCCGATTCGCTGGTACCGCCACTGCGGCTGTTGAGCCAGAGGATGGTACTGTTCAAAGACGGGCTGCTGGTGCCCGCGCAGTAGATACCACCACCGTCGGCACTGGTGAAGTTGCCATTGCCCGAGAGCGTACAACTGATCAGGACGGGATTGCTGTCAAAGTTGCAGATTCCGCCGCCGAAGTAAAAGGACATGTTGCCGATCAGGCGGCAGTTCGTCAAAACGGGACTGCCGCCCAAGTTGCAGACTCCACCGCCGTACATCGCCACGTTGTCGATGAGGATGCAGTGCCGAAGGCTGGGCGATCCAGCCGCGTTGAGGAGGCCGCCGCCCATGTTCTCGGTTGATCCAGTGGCGTTGCCGCCGGTGATGGTTACTCCGTCCAGGACAGCCGTATTGTCGGTGCCGCTGCCGACAACCACGTGATAGCTGTTGTCGGAATTGCTGCCGACAGCCCCGATGTCACCGCTCAGAACCGTCACGTTGTGATTCGGGCGGCGCTGAGACCGGTCCGTCTCCTGGCCGGAGAAGCCGCCATAGATGCTCAATCCGTTGAGCAACTGGAACGAGAGATCGCGACGGTTCGTTCCCTGGTCCGGCCGATACGTCCCGCCGGCAACCCAGATCTCGGCCACCACGCCGCCGGAACCCGCCGCGGCGGTCAGAGCGGCCTGCAGATCGTTGTAGGCGGTGGCCCACGTGTACCCGTCACCGCCGGCCGCGGCGGCCGAGTCGACCACAAGGATCGACGGCGGCGTCACTTCAAGTATCGCCGTCCGACTCGCCACCGTGCCGCACGCATTGCTGACGTAGCAGACCACGGCCGCACCCGTATCGGTGAGTTCCAGCCCGGTCAGGTGCAGCGACGCCGAGTCGCCGCCGACCTCCATGCCGTTCTTCTCCCACCGGTAGTGCAGCGTGCCGCTGCCGGCCGCCGTCACGCTAAACGTCGCGCCCTGCACCAGCGAGATGCTGGCATCCTGCGGCTGCTGGGTGATCTGCGGGCCGCATGCGGTCACGCTGTTGATCGCGCCGGGCGTGCCGTGTCCGGTCGAAGCGGCCCAGCTCGAGGCCGCGCCGTTGTCCGTGGCCGGGCAGATCAGTTCCAGCGTGGGCCCGGTTCCATCCGGCGCGGTCGGCCAGGGCGAGACGTCGCCGTAAGTCACCGTGTCGATCAGGTATCCGTCCGCGTCGTACAGGCTGATCTGTTCGCCGCCGTTACTGGCGTTGAACGTGAAATCGCCGATGTAATTCTCGACCTGCGGGAAGAAGCTGTGGAAGTACACCTGGTTGTTGCACAGCACCAGGTAGTCCCGCGGACCGATCGACGTGTGCGGCGGAAAGACGTAGACGTTATTCGGATCGGAGTCGGTGAACTGCCAGCCGGACAGATCGACCTCCCAGTCATTGGGATTGAACAGCTCGATCCAGTCCTGGGCGTCGAAATCAGCCGCCGAGTTGTAGTTGATCTCGTTGATGATGATCGGATTGGTGTTGCCGGCGTCGGCCACAAAATTGGCGGTCAGAGTCGCGGTTCCTGTCGGCGTCATCAGCATCGAAGGCCCGCCGCTGCATTCGGTCCAGTTGGCGAATCGATACCCGCGGTTGGGCATCGCCATGACCTTGATCGGCACGTCGAGGAAGTAGGTGCCCGCGCACGCCCCACTCGGTTCGGTCGGCAGGACCAGCCGGTTGACCTTGACCCGCCCAGCCTCGGCCGGCGAGACGTTGAAGGTGATCTCCGCGCTGCCGCTGAGACCGAAATGGCTGATCACGTGCTGCCGGACGTATGGCGCCCGGCTGGTGGCGAAGTCCATCTGCCGCTGAATCTCGTTTTCCCACTGGCTCATCGAGGGAATCCCCACCAGCCAGGGGTTGATCGTTCCACTCCAGGGGTTATAGACCCCGCCCCACCGTCCGATGTGGTCAAGCATCTCCGGCTCAAGCAGCGCCTGCTTCTCCGCGATCTCGGCGAGCACGCGGTCCGGACGGAACGTCACGTTCATGTGGTCGGCCATGTCGCGGATGAACCGCGTCTGGAAATCGCCGTTCTGCAGCAGCGTGCGGAAGAGCTCCGTGGACCACGGCTTGTTGGACCAGTGTGAGGACGTGGCCGTGGTCGCGTGCTCGATCATGTCGTACTGCTCGTAAAGGCCGGTCTCGACGACCCGCGAATTGGGCCGAGGCGAACAGAAGGCGTAGTCCGTGTCGATCAGCATCCACCGCCACCGGCCGTTGTCCACCCGCGGCCGCCAGTAGCGGGTGTTGCCGCTTGGCCAGTCGGTGTTCGCGATGTAGATCTCCGAAGCCATGTAATCGAGGTAGTTGTCAACCTCCATGAAGGTCCGGACATGCGCGAACGGCGCGGGATAGCGCAGGTCGTTGGCCCGGATGTAGTCCAGCAGCCCCTGGTAGTGCGTCGCGTCGCCCGCCGCCACGTCCATGTTGTCCACCAGGATGTCAACCTCGGTCGGCTCAATGTTGTAGTGCGACGCCACGTACTGGTCGTTGCGGCGCTCGCGGATGTTGATGATGCCGTAGTATTCGCCGTTCAGGTAGATGTGGGCCGGGCGATAGGCGTGCGTGTCCAGGTCCAGTTCGTCCACCAGACCCCAGGTCGTTAACGCATCCTGGAACAACGTATAGCTCCAGTCGTCGCCCGAACAGCGCAGCGTCAACCCCTCAAAGACGTCGATATCCCGGTCGGGAAACACCCGGTAGTCGATCTCGCCCGCTCCATACGCGCTGCGGGCGTAGAGGGCCATCGGTTTCTGCGGCCCAAGCCGGCTGATGTCGCCTCCGGTCTTGACGCCGATGCCCTGGCTGACGCCCAGCGTCCCATCCGGCTCAAAGAGTTCCAGGTACGCCGCCCGCTCCCAATCCTCCCACACGTTGGCCGAGCCGAACCGCGTCCCGGTGTACGGCGGCGGGCCCATCACGAAGATGCCGATCAGATCGTCCCAGAGGTTGGCGGGCGTCGAGGACAGGCTGATCACCGGCAGCGTCGGCGCGGCTTCCAGAATGAAAGTGCGGGTGACCGTCTGGCTGGGCATGTACCCCGGTCGGACCGCCTTGGCCCTGACCACCGTGGTGGAGCTGATCGCGATCGGTCCGCTGTATTGATAGGTGTCGTAATAGCGAGTCTCGGTGGACCCGCCGTAGTATTCTTCGTAGCGGTAGGTGTACGGGTTGTGCGAGGCCCCTTCCGTGGGCTCGCTGCCGTCGAGCGTGTAGTAGATGGTCGCGTTCGGGTCCGGCGAACTGAGTGTCAGCGAGAACGAACCGGCGCGGAATCCCGCCGCGTGCGAGAACACGGGCGACGAGGCATATCCCGGCGAACCCGCCGTGGTGTTCGAGGCGCCGGGAGTGGCGTCGGCGAAGTAATACCAGGTGGCGCTGCCGTCGGGCTGGCGGCCCATCGACACGTCGGTGGACTGGACGTCGAAATTCAGGCTGTCGATCACGCTCGTCCCGTCCGCGGCCACCAGGCCGATGTCCTCGCCGTCGGCGCTGAGCTTCATGGCCACGTGCAGCGGGCCTTGGGTCGCCACGTCGTCAAACCAGATGATCAGAAAGCCGCCCGCCGGAATCGTGGTCGTCGCCGGATACCCGGCTGGAATCTGGGCCTTGGTCAGGTCGGACAGGTCGTCGGTCACGTACATCCCGCCGATGTCCACGGCCGTGCCGCCCCCGTTGTAGATCTCGACCCAATCGTCGTACTCACCGTACTCGTCGTCGATCGTCGTGTCGTTGGTCGCCATGAACTCGTTGATGAACAGGAGTTGCCCTCGCGCGGGAACGGCGCTTGCCGCCCACACGCCCGCAGCCAACAGACCAATCAGTACCGCATTCCGCTTCACCGCACGCATGTCGTCTTCCCTTCCTTCACCTGTCCGCGTCCGCGTTCCCAGAACTCACCGTTCAGCGGGACCGGACCACCACCACTTCACCGGGAAACAATCGCATCTCATGAGGCACGGTCACGAGCACCGCCCGTCCCCATTCCGCCACCGCTGGGTTCCGCCACAGTTGCATCGGCTTGGTCTCAACCGCCGGCGCCAGCATCTGCACGGTCGAAAGCCCCATCCGCGTCGGATCCGCCCGCGTCACCAGTTCCACCCGCATCCCCTTCTCAGCCTCGTTGAACTCCCGATCGCTCAGGTAGGCCAGCACGGACGTCGGCTCCTTCGCCACCACCGACACCAGCGGATCGCCCGGCCGCACCGCCTCGCCGGCGCCGCGAAACACCGCGATGACCGTGCCGTCCATCGGCGAAGTCAGCACCAGCATCGCCCGTTCGACCGACAACTCAGCGACTCGCCGGTCCTGGACGGTGATCGCCTCGCGAAGCGGGGCCAGCGTCGTCTCAAGGCTCGGAACGGCCGGATGTTGCGCCTCGAAATCCGCCAGACGGCGCTGGGCGTCGGCCAGATCGTTCCTGGCCTGGACCAGGGCCGCTTCATCCTCCTCGATCCTCTTCCGCAACGAGGCATAAGGCGAGCGGACATCTTCCGGTTGGCCGGAAGCGGCGGCGTCGCTCGGCTGCGCGCTCTGCAAGACCTCCGCCTGCAGTTTCAGGTCCGCCAGCGCGATCCGGTCCGTCTCAATCTCGGTGGTCAGATCGAGCACCCGAAGACGGACGGTCTCGACGTCCGTGGCGAACCGGCGGCCCTCAGCCGTCCGGGCCAACTGCTGATTCTGAGCGTCGGCCTCGAGCCGGGCCTCCGTCGCCGCCAGTTCCGCCCGGAGCCGGGCGACCTCAGCCGAGGCGGTCGCCAAGGCGCTGCGAACCTGGTCGTCCTCCAGAACCGCCAATGTCTGGCCCTGACGAACCTCGTCGAACAGCCGAATCGGCATCAAACGCCCCCCCCCGTGCATACCGACGCGATCTGCCGGGTCTCGCTCTGGGCGATCCCGAGCGCCTGGAAGCGAACCCTCCGGCCAGAGCTCAGCCACACCACCATCGCCACCGCCGCCAACCAGACGATGATCGACACGCCGTGGCGGCGTCCCATCCGCTTGGCGTGATCCAGCCAGTAATTCACCGTTGCCATGACTTAAACCTCAAGGAGTTCTTCTTGCACGGTCAGGGCGATCTCCGAGATTCCCTCGACGGACTCCAGGGCCGAGACCAGGTCCTCGTTCCGCGAACGGTCGCGCACCATCAATTGATAGGCGTACTCCGCCGCCTGCGAACCCAGCACGTCCTGGACTGAAATCAGCGTGAAGTGGTTGCAGTATCGCTTCAGGACGTCCAGCAGCGGATGTCCCGGAGCCAACCCGCCTCGCAGGCGGAACCGCAGGTACGCGTTCAGCGGCTGGTGCGAGCCAAACGACGTCCAGTGCAGATAAATCGCGATCAAACACAACACGATCGTGCCCAAAACCGCCACCTCGTGCCGCTGGGCTCCCGCCGCCATCCCCACCACCAGCGCGCAGAACACGAACGCCATGTCGCGCGTGTCCTTCAGAATGTTCCGGAACCGGATGATCGCCAGCGCCCCCATCAACCCGAAGGCGGTGATGATGCTGTTGCCGATCACCGCCATCACCATCGCCACCACCACCGTGATCAGAATCAGCGACTGCACGAACGATCGCGAGTACGACAGACCGCTGTGAGTCATGTAGTAGACCCACGCGAAGACCTGACCGAGGACGAAGGCGAGGAGGAGTGATACCAGGACGTCCAGGGGAGAAACCCTCTCTCCGCCGACGCCGAAGTTCTCGAAGAATTGCAGTAGTCCGTCCATTTCGCCACTCCCGCGCGCACCGGGGCGCAAAAGCCCAGCAGCCGCGCCTGTTGTACACTGCTGACGTATTTGGCCACCGACCGCTGCATCAGGTCGAAGCGCCTGACCATGCCGTTGAGCCAAGCCGGATAGCGCCCGGTGAACTTGATCTCCAGAATCACCCCAGGCATCGTCACCCGCCGCCAACCCTCACCCGCCATCTGCAGCTCGGCCCGCTGGGTCACCTGCATCGACAGATCCCGGTCGAACGTGATCCGCACCGGATCGCCCGCGAGGCTCTCGAAGGCCTGCCGCATGTAGCGAACCCGAATCACCGGCTTGGCCTTGATCCGCTCCATGTAGAACAGGAACTGCTCCAGCTTTCGATCGGCCGGGGCATCGCCCGGCGACGCCTGAAGGTACTTCTCCAGGGCCCACGCCGGCACCCGGACCCGCGACTTGATCACCGCCCGATTCACCCGGCGCTTGATCTCGAAAAACCGCGGGTAGTCCAGATCGTCGGTGTAGCTGCGGACCCGCAGCTTCACCCGGTTCTTCTCCCCCGTCATCGTCTGGCGGCACAGCAGCAGATTGTCGGAATCCAGGTAGAGGCTGACGATCGGATAGGCCCCTCGCTCGTGTGACCGGGCGTGACGATCAAGCCGCATGAACGGACGCAGATATACCACCATGGCCGCGGCCTGCGCTTCGCTGATCAGGTACTTGATCTCGAAGCGAGACTCGATACTCCGAGGTCTCTGATTTTCCACAACTCCCAGCATCGACCCAATCTACAATTATGCAGAAAAATCAACTGGCACTTATCTTGCATCGCCTGCGTCCAAGAGCCACATCTGAATATCCAGACGAGTTGCCAATGGACCAGCCTACTAGGAATCCGGACCCGACCTCTGGCTTATACGGATGAAATGAATCCCTAAATCCCTTTTAACACCCGACGCAAGCCCTGTCAAGTCAACAAGGTTAATCCCGCTTCAAGGAATGACTTAGAATCGATCAGCCCTGCCAGGAACGCCGGGCGCGAAGGCCTGTGGCGCCCGCGACGTCGCTAGTGCTGGCTCGGGGCGGGCAAGGATGTCGGGTCCGAGGCGGCAGTCGAAGCACCGGAGAGCTGATCGGCCGCCATCCGTTTGAGGACCTCAGGATTGCGCCAGGCGTCGCCGATGAACCGGCCGTTCAGGAAGATCGCCGGAACCCCCTTGAAATCAAGAGATTTGGCGGTCTCAAGGTCGCCCGCCACCTTCTCCCGCACCTCTTGCGAGGTCCAGACTTCCACGAAGCGGTCTCGATCGAGCCCGATCTCCTCGGCGATCTGGAGATACGGACTCCGGTCCAGCTGCTTGTGCTGCTCGACCAGCGCCTGGTGATATTGCCAGAAAGCCTCGTCGCCCCCCAGGACGGCGGCGGCTTCCGCGGCGTAGGCGGCCCGGCATGCATACGGATGCAGGTTGCTCGATACCTGATCGTTGCACTCGCGGGCCAGGGGCCAATGCCGCACGATCACGACGATGTCCGCCGGCTGGGGATGCTCCTGGCGAAACCCGTCGATCGCCCGCCATGCATCAGTGCAGCTATCGCACTGGAAGTCTTTGTAAATAATAAACTTAATAGGCGCCTCGGGGTCGCCCAGGATGTGGTCGGCCGGCCTGATCGCCAGTTCCCGGGGCGCCTGCGAGGCAAACCGCCAGAGCTGGTACTCAGCGTCTTCGGCGATCTGCATGTAGCTCTGCTTGTACTGGACCATCATGGTGCCGGTCATGCCGGCAAACGCCCATCCCACCATGGCGACAAAGATCAGCCCCACCACCGCGGCCTTGGGGATGCACGTGCGGACCGACAGGCGGTAGCCCGACCGGTAACACCGCCATCCCGCTATCAGGCCCGCACCGATCAGCAGAAAATTGCACACGTGGACCAACAGGCACCACCCGCAGTTGCCGGGAAGCACCAGATACAAAATCCCGAGCAGAGCCACCGAAACAGTAAGCCCTACAGATAAAAATGCAACGAGAAGAATATTGAAGGCATCGTGGCCGAACACGATCAGCCAAATCGCCACAGATAAGAAGTAGAGCAGCCCGTAGAGCGACAAAGGCAATCCAAGAAACTTGCCGTACCGGCTGGCGAAAA
>ERZ764778.2427-NODE-2427-length-16523-cov-11.960226_pt1 | contig 16523 bp, 19 predicted proteins | sample MGYA00374951_ERZ764778 | MGnify/ENA primary metagenome ERZ764778 (study PRJEB28918, sample SAMN05720193) | bioreactor metagenome | isolation source: Anaerobic biogas reactor | place: USA:Washington, USA | collected 2015-08-08 ...
ACTACGCCTTCCTCAGTCACCATATCGGTGATCTCGAAAATGAGGAAACGCTTACAGCTTACACCAAAGCTATCAATCATTACCAGCAAATCTTCCGGATTCAACCCAAGTTGATCGCCGCCGATCTGCATCCCGATTACCTGGCAACCCGCTACGCCATGGAACGTGCCGAAAAAGAGCAGTTACCGATCATTCATATACAGCATCACCACGCACATATCAGTTCCTGCCTGGCAGATAACGGCTGGAAAAATGATGACCTGGTCATCGGCTTAGCCTTTGATGGAACTGGCTATGGCAGCGACGGTGCCATCTGGGGTGGTGAGGTGCTATTAGCAAATTATTCCGGCTTTGAACGCCGCTTCCAGCTCGATTATGCGCCGTTGCCGGGTGGCGATGTATCCATCCGCAAACCCGCCCGTCTCGCCCTGGCATATTTGCATCATCTCGGCTTGCTCGACCAGGCTGAAGGGCTTGCTCCTTATCTATATTTGAACGAAATCGAACGGCAAGTGTTGATCCACCAGGTGGAGACCGGCTTTAACACCCCTCAGACCAGCAGCATGGGCAGACTGTTTGATGCTGTGGCAGCCCTGATCGGGTTGTATCAGGAAATCAATTATGAAGCTCAAAATGCCATCAGCCTGGAAGCAATTGCCGACCCGGATGAGACTGCTGCGTACGAACTCCCGATTCAAGGCAGCCGGATTTTGCTCAAACCACTTTTTGAACAAATTTTGGCTGACTTGCGGCAAAATTTACCCCAATCTGCCATCTCAGCCCGCTTCCATAATGCCATTAACCACCTCGCGCTCAAGGTCTCTGATCAATTGAGAACAGAGACTGGGGTCAATACTGTGGCAATTTCAGGTGGAGTGTGGCAGAATAGACGACTGATCAACAATATCATTCCTGCCCTGCAAAAGGCTGGTTTTACCCCGCTGTGGCATCACCAGGTGCCCACCAACGACGGCGGAGTCGCCCTCGGGCAACTGATGACAGCCCTTTTTCAGACAGGAATGTTGAAGGAGTAACTATGTGTCTTGGAATACCAGGAAAAGTTGTTGAAATCTACGAAGTCGACGGGACTTTGATGTCCAAAGTCGATTTTGATGGCGTGGTCCAGGAAGTCTGCATCGCTACCACTCCGGAAGCCCAGCTCGGACAATATGTATTGGTGCATGCTGGCTTTTCCCTAAACGTGCTAACCGATATCGAAGCCAGTGAGACCTTGAAAATTCTGAAAGAACTTGAAGCGTTCAACCAGTCATATTACGGAGAACAGGACCCTCAATGACAGCCAGTAAAGTCAGCCCGGAATCCATCCGCCAGACCAAAGCTGTCATGGACGAAATTCGCCGCATCACTACCCGACCCTGGAACATCATGGAAATTTGCGGTGGACAAACCCATTCCATTATGGAGTATGGTTTGGATCAGCTTCTCCCTGAAGAGATTAGCCTCATTCACGGTCCAGGTTGCCCTGTATGCGTAACTTCTTTGGAACTTATCGAGCGCGCGTTACAAATTGCCGTTTTACCTGAGGTGATTTTCACCAGTTTTGGGGACATGCTGCGTGTACCGGGTTCAAGTTCTGACCTGTTTGGTGCTCGTGCCCAAGGTGCGGACGTGCGTGTGGTCTATTCCCCCATGGACGCAGTCAAACTGGCGCAAGCAAACCCGGAGAAGCAGGTGGTCTTTTTTGCGGTAGGGTTTGAAACCACCGTTCCCGCTATTGCTGCCAGCGTTCTACACGCTGAAAAGCTCGGTCTTAAAAATTTCTCGATTCTACCAGCGAATGTACTGGTTCCGCCAGCCATGCACGCTATTTTGCAGAGCCCGGACAACCGGGTCAACGCCTTTTTGGCGGCTGGTCACGTCTGTGCCATCATGGGTTACTGGCAATACGAACCGATTGCTGAAAAGTATCGCACCCCAATCGTTGTGACTGGCTTCGACCCGCTCGATCTGGCGATGGGTATCCTGATGAATGTTCGCCAGCTTGAAGAAGACCGTGTGGAAGTCGAAAACGCTTATCCGAAGTATGTGACCCGTTTAGGTAACCAAACCGCCCAGTCGATGATCGACCAGGTTTTTGAACCGGTTGACCGCCAATGGCGAGGCATAGGGACAATTGCGCAGTCAGGGCTCGGTTTGAAGGCACCTTACCAGCATTTCGATGCGGGTGTCCGCTTTGACATCCAGCTTGCCCAACTTCAGGAATCGCCCATGTGCATCGCCGGCTCCGTCCTGCGTGGGGTTGCCAAGCCCATCGATTGCCCGGCTTTTGGCACACTTTGCATCCCCACCAACCCACTGGGAGCCCCTATGGTATCTGCTGAAGGTGCGTGTTCGGCTTATTATCGTTTTCACAAGGTGAAATAATGGAAGACAATTTGCCAGTCATGCAAGGAGCAGTTTGCCCTATCCCGATCAGCCAACATCAACAGGTTGTTATCGGTCATGGTGCCGGAGGAGTGCTGACCCACGATTTGATCCGGAATATCTTCCAAAAATACCTCGGAAATGTGATCCTCAACCAGGGAAATGACGCTGCTTTGCTGAGAATGTGGCAGGAAATTCCTGAGGACCAAAACCTGGTGGTTTCTACCGATGCTCATATTGTTTCCCCACTTTTCTTCGCGGGCGGCGACATAGGTCGTCTTTCGGTCTGTGGAACGGTCAACGACGTCTCCATGCTCGGAGCAGTGCCCAAGTTTCTGACTGCCACCTTTATCCTGGAAGAGGGCTTTTCAATTGCTGATCTCGAGAAGATTCTGGTATCGATGGCTGCAGCGGCTGAAGAAGCCCAGGTCAGGATCGTTGCGGCTGACACCAAGGTGACCGAGAAAGGCAAATCTGACGGCGTTTTCATCAGCACCACTGGTTTTGGTTGGGTGGATCGCCAATATCACATTTCGGGTCAATCGGCTCTTGCAGGTGATATTGTGATTGTCAGCGGTCCAATTGGAAATCACGGCATAGCTGTTGCCGAAGCACGAGGCAACCTGGGATTCCGCAGCCAGATCCGGTCCGACGTTGCTCCCCTCAATGATATGATCGCGGTATTACTTGACGCTGTTCCTAATGTGCACGTCTTACGAGATCCAACCCGCGGTGGTTTGGCAACCACCCTGGTTGAAATTGCCTGCCAAAGTAAGGTCACCATCCGCCTTAAGGAAGAAAACATCCCGGTCGACCGGGATGTGCGCAGTGCTTGCGATATGTTGGGGCTCGACCCGCTTTATATGGCAAACGAAGGGAAGCTGATTGTGATCGTCCCCTCTGAAGATGCTGAGCTGGCTCTTGAAACGCTGAGATCGCATCCCTATGGTCACAAAGCTGTTGAAATCGGATTGGTGGAATCAAGCTCCGAAGGGCAGCTCCTGCTGAAAACCCCCCTAGGCACTACCCGCCATTTGGATATGCTGGCTGGTGAAATGCTGCCCCGCATTTGCTGATTTTACGATGTTTACCTCGCGCTCCAGCATATTTTCTAAGCTGATTGTGGTTCTTTTGATGTTGTCTCTTGGTTTGCAGGCTTGCCAACCTCCAGAAGCAGCCCCACCACCGATCAATCCTACTCCAGAGGTCCAGGCGACAGCTGCTATTCAACAGACACCCACAGCAACTATCACTCCATCCCCCACGAGCCAGCCAGTCACTATTGCTCCAATCTTAGTCACACCTACCAATGCGCTTGCCCTTAGCCAACGGCTTGATCAGGCGCTGATTGATGGTGTCGAATGGTATATTGGCATTGAGGCCGAGGATGGGAAAAGGCTCTTTACCCTCAACACGCAAGAAAGTTTCGCGCCTGCTTCAATGATCAAAATTCCAATCGCCCTGGTGGTCCTGAAAATCCTTGAATACCGGGGCGACACGCTCGAAGTAATTCGTAAATACGGCATCGGCCGAAACTTTAGCGAACTGCTTGAGGCTATGGTCGTTCGAAGCGAAGAACCTGCCACAGAATCATTGGAATACTTTGCCCGCGGAGAAAACAGGTTGAGGAATTACCTGGATTGGTGGGGGTTAGAGCACACAACCTTTGATCCGCGTCGAAGTACAGTTGAAGATCTGCTGCTTTCACTAAAACTGATCAACACCCAGGCAGCACTCAATGAAGAGTTCAGCACCTACCTGCTTGATCTGATGAGTACCTACACAGAAAATGATCAGATTTTGCTGGGTGTCATGATGGACCAATTACCGCAGTGTGTGTTTTATAACAAAAGAGGGACACTCTTGAACCCGACCATTGTCTCAGATATGGGGATGCTGAAATGCGGCGAGAAGACCTGGTATCTGGTTATCGCCGGCACGCCAGCTGTCGAATCAACTGCTACTTTTGAGGACATCCAGGCCTCCATTGAAGAGTTTGGTAAGGTCTTCGGTGGCTATATTCAAGAGGAACAGCCATAAGCAGCCAAATATTGTAGACCGTAAGCTTGAAACATACCCACCGGCAAAGTATACTTAATGTTTAGACTTTAAAAAAGAGGTAATAATGAAGATTGATTTTCAAGAAACAACCGATGACCTTGCCAGGCGCATTAATATTCACTCCCAGTTCGGCAGCCGCGATATAGACCAATGGATGCTCGAGATCCTGGACCTTCAGCCTGGCATCAAGATTTTGGATGTTGGCTGTGGCTCAGGTAAACAGTGCTTCTCCTTTTTCCATCATCTGCAGGGCAATGTCCAGATTACCGGCACTGATGTTTCAGAATCTCTGTTAACAGATGCACGCGAGAAAAATAAAGCGATCGACGATGCGGTGGATTTTCGATTTCTCGATTTTAATCAGCGGTTTGATCTCCCTGAAAATCATTACGACCTGATCTCCGCCTGTTTTGCCATTTACTACGCGCAGGATATTCCTTTCACACTCTCCGAGATGCATCGTCTGCTTGTTCCAGGTGGTCGCCTCTTTACCACTGGTCCCATGCCGAGCAACAAACAGCTTTTCTATGACATCATCAAAGAAGCGACTGGCAAGCCCATCCCACCCATGCCTGGCAGTTCACGTTATGCCTCCGAAATTTTCGGTACTATGCAAGCTCTTTTCAGCAAAACCGAACAACATATCTTCGAAAACCCACTGACCTTTGATTCGGTTGAGCCCTTTATGGTTTATACCCGTGCTTCCATGTCAGAAGACCGCAAACTTTGGAACTCGCTTTTCCAGACCCACGATGAATTTGAAAACGTGATGGCAGCCATCGAAAAAACAGCACAAAGATATCTCGAGCGTGATGGAAAGCTGGTCATGACCAAGGTCGTGGGCGGCTTCATCGCTACTAAATAAGGGCAATTATGAAAAATATGACCTTCTACGGCAAATCGCTGCTTTTTTTAGGTGCTCACCCGGATGATATCGAGTTGGGATGCGGCGCCCTATTGGCTGATCTGGCAGGTCAGGCTGATGTCTTTTGCATGACATTTTCGGACAATAAAAAGAACCCCGATCTGCAAAACCTTGAAAATGAGCATTACAACAGCATGCACGTTTTGGGTTTGAAGGATCACCAGATCGGTCTGGGTAGCTATGAAACCCGACGTTTCCCTGACTTTCGACAGGAAATGCTCCAGGATATGTTGGAACTTCGTAAAAAGTATCAACCCGAGATCGTATTCGTTAACACTCCCAAGGATATCCACCAGGATCATCAGACCTTGACCGAAGAAGCCACCCGCGCTTTTCGTGGAACCACTGTCTTAGGTTATGACGTTCTAAGAAGCAGCTATGGCTTTTTTCCCCATTTTCTGGCTGAGGTCAGCGAAAAAGCGGTGGAAACAAAAATAGCAGCCCTGGCAGAATATACTACTTATGCGGGTCGCTATTATTTTGCCCCGGAAATCATTCGTGCAACCGCGATTCGTCATGGCGCCTTAGCCGAAAGACCTTATGCTGAAGGCTTTGACATTATCCGGATTGTAGGTCAGTTCTCTAAAACAAATTAAGACTATCCAGATCGATTTCCTCGAGGGGGTCGCTTTTCTTCCTTTTGGACACATACGGTCGTACGTTGACTGAATCGAGCGGAAACCAGAGGATTCGGTCTGGAACCATCCAGCCATCTGTCAGATAAACATTTTCTCTAAACTGAACCGCGATCAGTTTATTTTCAAACTGAACTATGGTTCCTTTGAGCCAATCGCGTATGCGCTGACCATCGTTATCCTCATGGTCGCAATAAACCTCCACCCGATCGCCAATTTTGTAGGCTTCTTCTTCATCAGGTGGTCGCATGTAGTTTGCACTTCTCATTTTTTCTTCTCCTCTTTGCCCCGTTTTACACAGTTAGTCTATCCATTAAGTGGTCAATCAGTTCTTTTCTTGACGTCTCAAGCGCAAATGACTGGATCACCTGGTTGCAGAATCCTTCCACGATCAACAACTCGGCTTCCTTCGCGGGAATACCTCTTGCCTGGAGATAATACAGCTCTTCTGCGTCGATTTTGCCCATGGTTGCTCCATGGGAACATTTAACGTCATCATTGTGGATCTCGAGCCCAGGAACTGATTTTACGTCCGCGCTCTCATCCAGGATCAGGTTCTTGTTACTTTGATACGCATCTGTCTTCTTTGCTTGCGGATCGACATAGATCATTCCATGCCAGATGGAACGACCTTCCTGGCTGGCAACACTTTTGAACAGCAGATTGCTGTAGGTTTGCTCTGCCCAGTGATTCTGGCGGGTGTCCAGGTTGACTACCTGTCCGTTCACAGGGAACATCACCCCATTTAGATTCGCCTGGCTGCCCTTGCCTTCCATCTCGATCCGAATATAGTTCTTACTGGTGTCTCCGCCAACCGCCGCGTAGTTCCAGTTCAATTGGGCATCGGCACCCAGGTAGGCTACCTCATAGCTTATATTCCAGGTCTGGAGATCGAATTGTTGGCGCTCATCCAGGTGTAGAATGCTGCGATCGCTCAAGTGTACGTCCATGATACCGTTGTGGAAACCAGCTTGAGAGCCAAGCTCATTCACCCAAATCAGTTCCAGTGTGAGGTTTGCGCCTTCTTCCAGCCAAACAACGTTTCTAGTGAAAGCTAATCTATTATCCAGTCTCAAATCCAAATAACACTGAACAACACCGTCAATCGTCACACCTCGTGGCACATAGACTACTAAACCATCATTGGCAAGCGCTGATGGCAAGGCTGTAAACAATTCTTCGCTGACTAATCGTTGATCCGATAACAGTTTCAATGCCAGATCTGAATTGGAAGCAAAAAGCTCTTTCAGGGTCGTTACCACCACGCCCTCCGGCAGAGGGTTGGTAAAACTGTTGTTCTCCTCATTCCTGAAGACATGGCTTACACTCAGGCTCATGGGGCTGATGTGCGGATCGAGCATCAGGCTTTCCAGGTTTAAGCGCTTGTAATCCATCCAGCGCCAACTCTCGTCTTTTCGGCTGGGAAACTCCTGGTGTAAAGCAATCTCCCAGGCTGATTTCAATGGAGACCGAAGCTGGTGAGGAAAATTCGAAAGATTTTCCTGAAATGCCTTTTTCCAGGAAGCAGGCAGCTCATTTTGAGCAAATATTTGATACGGTGAATTTACAGTGATCGTCATATTACCCTACCGAGCCAACCATCTGTAACTGGATTAATTTATTCATCTCGACGGCATATTCCATCGGCAATTCTTTTACCAGGGGTTCAATGAAGCCTGAAACGATCATGGTTGTGGCTTCTTCTTCGCTCAAGCCGCGGCTGGTGAGGTAGAACAGCTGCTCTTCCCCTACCTTGCTTACAGACGCCTCATGACCGATGCTCACATCGTTGGAGCCGCTGTCAATGGTTGGCCAGGTGTCTGTTCGTGATTCCGGATCCAGCAAAAGCGCGTCGCAAACCACGTTGGAACGAACGTTCTTAAGATCCCGAGCTACTTTTACCATACCTCGGTAAGAAGCCTGCCCGTTACCACGTGAGATGGACTTGGAAGTAATTTTGCTGCTGGTGTTGGAAGCAAAATGCACCATCTTTGAACCAGCGTCCTGAATCTGACCAGGTCCGGCAAAGGCAACCGAGAGCATTTCGCCATGCGCACCTTCGCCGCGCAGGTAGCAGGAAGGATACTTCATCGTGACTTTTGAGCCCAGGTTGGCATCCACCCATTCCATTGTGCCATTCTCAAATACAGAAGCACGCTGAGTCACCAGGTTATAGACATTGGTTGACCAGTTCTGAATGGTGGAATACCGCACGCGCGCGTCCTTTTTAACGACAATTTCGATCACACCACTGTGATACGATTCGGTGGTGTAGGTCGGAGCGGTACAGCCCTCCACATAGTGCACTTGTGAGCCTTCATCAGCAATGATCAGCGTGCGTTCAAACTGACCAATGCTGGCGTTGTTCAGACGGAAGTAAGCCTGCAAAGGCAGGTCTACTTTTACGCCCTTCGGAACGTAAACAAAAGAACCACCAGACCAAACCGCACTGTTCAATGCCGAAAATTTATTATCCTGGATCGGCACAACCGTTGAAAAATATTCTTTGAACAAATCCGGATATTGCTTGAGACCGTTTTCGATGCTCAAAAAAATGACACCCTGTTTTTCAAGGTGTTCATTGATGTTGTGGTAGACCATCTCAGAGTCGTATTGTGCGCCAACACCTGCCAGGTACTTTTGTTCTGCCTCTGGCAGACCCAAACGATCAAAGGTGTTCTTGATGGTATCCGGGACATCATCCCAGGATTTCTGATCGATTTCCTCTGGTCTGACATAGAAGTATATCTCGTCCAGATCCAGACCACTCAAATCAGGTCCCCAGGTGGGCATGGGTCGTTCCAGAAAATGGCGATAGGCTTTCAGGCGAAATTCCAGCATCCAGGCTGGTTCTTCCTTAAACGCAGAAATCTGGCGGATGACTTCTTCATCCAGACCTTTTCTGCTCTTGAAGCTGGACCGATCGGGATCACTGAACCCATGTTCATAGTCCTTGCCCATATTTGCGAGGATATCTTTTTCAGCCGATTCTGTCATCATTCGCCTAAAACCCGGTGCGAAGGATTGTCAGCAAGGTCATATCCATCCCTGACCCAGTCGTAACCATGCTCTTCCAGTTTCATAGCCAGTTCAGGACCGCCAGTTTCAACGATTTTTCCATCAAAAAGGATGTGCACAAAATCAGGCTTGATGTAGTTTAGCAAACGTTGGTAATGGGTAATGACCAGGATTCCCAGGTGGTCGCTAGCCAGAGAATTCACTCCGTCTGAAACAATTCTGATAGCATCGATATCCAGACCGGAGTCGGTCTCATCGAGGATGGCAAATTTTGGCTCGAGCATTGCCAGTTGAAGCACTTCAGCGCGCTTCTTTTCACCACCTGAAAAACCTTCATTCAGATAACGACCGCCAAAACTATAATCCATTTTAAGCATATCCATTTTGGCTTTCATTTTTTTACGGAACTCTACCAATGAAATGCCTTTGGAATCGGGGTCTTGCGCCTTCAATTTAGCGTTGACAGCCACTCTCAAAAAATTCGCCATCGTTACGCCTGGAATCGCCACCGGATACTGAAAAGCCAAAAAAATACCTTTGTGGGAACGTTCATCGACGGATAGGTTGGTGATATCTTCACCATCCAATAAGATCTGACCTTCAGTTATTACATTCTTGGGATGCCCCATGATGGTGTTTGATAGCGTTGATTTCCCGGCGCCATTAGGACCCATCAAAGCGTGTACTTCGCCCTGATTGATTGTCAAATTGAAGCCCTTGATAATTTCTTGATCGCCAACAGTGACGTACAGATTCTTAATTTCCAACGTAGACATACGTGTTTTTTCCTCGATGATTCCTCTCTGATTAACTTGCGGCATTATAGCAGACTGAGGGGTCAAAGTCAATTTATTATAGAAATCTATAGTTTATTAACATTGTTTGTACCCTAGACAATTCTTGTATTTTCTCTAGCTAATGTATAATAATGAGGATAAGAACAGCCATTATTCACTGTTCAATAATAAATTGTGACGAATATCACAAAATCAAAATTAAAGTATAAGGAGAAAATATCATGGCAGATCAGAAAAAAGGGATTTTCGACAAGCTTTTCGGAAAGAAAGAAGACGCAAAAGACAAGATCGAAGAAGTAGCAAAAGACGTGAAGTCGGAAGCTGAGATCGCAGCAGAAAACGCGAAACGTGTTGCGGAAGCCGCTGCAAAGAAAGCCGAAACCGAAGCTCGCAAGGCTGAATACGAAGCTCAAAAGCTAGCCAGCGAAGCTGAAGCTAAACTCGAGGACGCCAAGCGGGAAGCCCGGGAAGCCCTGGAAGATGCAAAAGAAGCCGCAAAAGAAAAACTCGAAGAGATGGGTTCCAAGCGAGAAAACCTTGCCAAAGAAATGGCTGAAAAAGCAGCTGCAGCATACATCGACAATTACACTGTTCAGGCAAATGACACCCTCAGCCATATCGCCAATCGCTTTTATGGCAAAGCCACCCCGGCATATTACACCCTGATTTATGAACACAACAAGGATGTTATCGGTGGCAATATGAATCTCATCAAACCGGGTCAGGTTTTACGTATCCCCGCCCTGCCCGATGATTTGAAATAGACACAGGCACATCCTGATGACCGAAGAATTGAACCTCAGTACCCTCTTTCAAGAGGTCACAAAAGTACTGGCAACAAACCGTCAGCAATTGGACGATGCGGATGAATACAATCATAACCATGGCAGTAACATGGTTCACACCTTCAACCTCATCCAGCAAGCGGTGGCAAGCAAGGAAACTGAGCCTGTTTCAGATCAGCTTGCGTTTGCAAGTCAGGTTCTAAAAGAACAAAGCTCTGGCAGTACGGCTCAAATTTATGCCGAAGGTCTGAACAAAGCTTCCCAGGAATTTTTGGGTAAGGATTTTAACGCCGCTACAGCCGGCACCCTCATCAATTCCATGATGGGAATGGATGCTGGCACTGAACGCGGCGGAGGCGATTTCCTCTCCACCCTGTTGGGATCTCTTGCCAAGCCCCAACCAGAAGCGGAACCCCAGGCTCCTGCTCCTGCACAACCAAATGACCTGTTCGGATCATTGATTGGCAGTCTGGCAGGACAGCAAGAAACTCAGAACCAGCCAGAAGCCAGCGATCTGTTAGGCGGGCTACTTGGCGGGTTGGGCGGTCAGCAGCAGACCACGACCCCGAACCAACCGGATGTCAGCGATCTTTTGGGCGGACTGCTGGGTGGATTAGGCGGTCAGCAACAAGCTGCAACACCAAGCCAACCCGACACGAATGATCTTTTAGGCGGACTGCTGGGTGGGTTGACCGGTTCGGGTTCCTCCCAAACCAGTTCTGGTGGTGGAATAGGTGACCTGGTTGGAAGCCTGCTTGGTGGACAATCAAGTGGAAGCCAAAGTTCCGGGCTGGATGCCAAAGATCTCTTATCCCTCGGGTTAGCCTATTTTGCCGCAAAACAGAGCGGGCAATCCAACCTGCAAGCAATCATGCAAGCATTAGGTAGTGCCAGCCCTCTTGGAAAACGACAAGATCAGCAGCAATCCGGTGCATTGGTGATCAACACCATCCTCAATATGCTCGGGAACAGATAGCACAATCGCATACAGAAAAACAAAACCCCTCAAATAGAGGGGTTTTGTTTTATTGTCTCATTTGTGTTTACTTGCCTGTCGAAAAATTGTAATCGTGACCTCTTGCGATAGAAAATGCAACCCAAGAGGCTTAAACCACACTTTAGAGACCCTTTGGTTTCTTCAGGGTAAGAAACGAAAAGCCCTTTGAGAAACTCAAAGGGCTGAAGAGTCGATTTTTAGTAGAAAACTGCGCGAGGCATGTCCTTCGCCTGGTGCACCCAGTCTTCAACCATCTTCTGGGAAGGAGGACGGCGGACAAGTTTTTTCGTTTCGTTAACTTCCATAATTTTCTTGAACAGGTTTTCCGGATTACGGGTGGCCAGTTCGACCACTGTATCAACGCCTGCTTCTTCGAGGAGGTCAGAATACTCTTCCCCTACGCCTTTGACGCGATAAAGATCGGCATGATTGACCCATTCAAGGATCAGATCTTTGCTGATTCCGGCTTTTTCAGCCAGGTCATGGCGACCTTTGGGTTCTGCCCCTGCCTTTAGCAATGCCTCTACAGACTTAATTCCAACTGCCTGTAGTTTTTCGGCATACACCGGACCAATGCCTTCGATATCCATAATTTTTGTCATGATTCTCTCCTTTTGGTAATAATGCGATAAAAAAATTATAGCATAGCATACGAAAATTAACCATTCTAAATATGTACCATTGCCTGGTTACTTCCATTCCGTCAATTTCAGTTTCCCGTTCAAGGTTGGTCTCTAACTACCTCATCACAATGGTATACTGGCAACTTAGGGAAGACTATGAAGAACACCAGGCAATTGATTCTGAAAAGATTGGCAGTGACCAGGCAGGCAACCACCAACAAACTGGCGGCTCAATTGTCAATCAACCCGATCACTGTTCGTAACCATCTTCAAGTCTTAGAGGCGGAAGGGTTGGTAATGACCAGCGAGAAACGACACGGTGTCGGACGCCCCCATTTGGTGTATCAATTGACCAACGTGGGACAGCAGGAAATTGCATCCAACTACCACTCCCTGACGGAAAGTCTTTTTGCCAAGCTGGAACAGCAAGTCGGTAAGAATGGCGTATCCGAAATACTGAAAACAATTGGTGAAGAAAAGGCTCAGGATCACAAGCTGGAATTTAATGCCAGCCTGACAGAACAGATGGATCATTTTTGCGACTTGATGGCGGAACAGGGTTACCAGGTCGATTGGGCGATGAACGAAAACCGGGTTTACATCCACAATGCCAGTTGTCCTTATCACCATCTGAGACAGACCCATCCTGAGATCTGTTCCATGGATCTTTCACTTTTTTCGACTGTTTTGGCGAAGGAACTACGTTTTGAGAAATCCTTATCAGCCAAAGGCGCGGCTTGCATTTATTCTTATGAGGTAATCAATGACTGAACATCAACCAGCAATCTGGGAAATCGACCAGACTCATCCCCAATATCACGACGACCTGATCATCGGACTTTCAGGTCTTGTTGACAAAGAAATCGGTCTCTCTTTTATTGAACTTGGATTGATCCGCAATATTCAAATAGAGGATGATAAAGTCCAGGTAACGATGGTACTCACCACCCCGTTTTGTCCATACGGACCTGAAATGATCAGTGATACCCAATCAACGATTGAGAAAATCATCGGACTGCCGACCAAAGTTGAGTTAAGCAGTGAATTTTGGAGCCCTGCCATGATGGACGAAGAGCTCCGAGATTCTGACTGGGGACTATTCCCGTAGAATTACTTTAACAGCTTAAGAAGCTTTATTGCAAGCGCCATGTCCCCGACCATCTTCACTCTGCCGGTCATAAACGCACCGACTGGATTGAGTTCACCTTGCATTAATTTAAGCGCGTCACCAGTGCTGGCTTTGATGATCAATTGAGGCTTGGTAAGCTGACCGGTAACCACAGAAACAGTACCGTCATCCACAGTCACACCCCAATTACCGCCGTTATCTCCAGAAAGAGAAAACTGCAGAAGGGCATGAATTCCTTTTGTCTGTTCAAGGTCAATTTGATTGGGTAAATTATTAATAAAATCTGAGAAATTTTCCATATGTTCACCTCAACTTGATTTTACCCTCCGAATTCTTGACAATGAAACCAGAAAGTTATTGTATAATATCAATAGGACAGGAACAAATCTGTCAATCAAGTGTAATAAGGAGAAATAATGGATAAATACGAATGCATCGCCTGTGGATACATCTACGACCCCGAAATTGGTGATCCTACTGCAGATATCGCCCCGGGAACAGCTTTTGAAGACCTGCCTGACGATTGGGTGTGCCCCGATTGCGGCGTTGGTAAAGATCAGTTCGAAAAAATCTAAAATAACATTTCATTCAAAGATCTTGAAAAAGGCGCAAATGCGCCTTTTTCTCTTTCTACTAAAGATCCATGACTCGTTCAAGTAGGATTTGCTTGGTGCACTGCGCGTCTACAGTAACCCTTGAAGGAGGATGAGCCAGACCGAAAGAGGATCGGAATTGACACGGGGATTGCTAACTTGATTTTCAATTTTTTGGTTGTGAAAATTGAAAAGTGAGCTCAAGGACTTTTTTTCCAGCAGTTTTTCTTCCTTTTTATTCATTTTTGATCAAATTGTATCGAAATTCATTCAGATTTTGTTGTTGCGTTTGGGAAAGTGACTTATAATTAGGTCACTATACTCGTTCAAGTTAGGAGGAATATATTATGGCAAGTGTAACGTACGATCATGTTTGGAAAAAGTATGGCGACGTTGTCGCCGTGCAAGATCTCAATCTTGCAATCGAGGACAAAGAGTTCCTGGTGCTGGTCGGTCCTTCCGGCTGCGGAAAAACCACGGCTCTGCGCTGTCTGGCTGGCCTCGAAGAAATCACTGAAGGTGAAGTTCTGATCGGAAACCAGGTTGTCAACGACGTCGCGCCGAAAGACCGCGACATCGCCATGGTCTTCCAAAGCTACGCCCTTTATCCCCATATGTCCGTTTACGACAACATGGCTTTCGGGCTCAAGCTGCGCAAGCTTGATAAAGCCGATATCGATCGCCGCGTGCAGGAATCTGCCCGCACTCTCGGTATTGAAGGTCTTCTGAAGCGTAAACCCAAGGAACTCTCCGGTGGTCAACGTCAGCGAGTTGCTGTTGGTCGCGCTATCGTTCGCGAGCCGAAGGTATTCCTCTTTGATGAGCCCCTCTCCAACCTGGATGCCAAGTTACGCGTTCAGACCCGTGCTGAGCTCTCCAAACTGCACAAACGCCTTGAAACAACCTTCATCTATGTCACCCACGACCAGACTGAAGCCATGACTATGGCGACCCGTATTGCCGTTATGAATAAGGGTAAGTTGCAGCAGCTGGACACCCCGCAGATGCTCTATGATCATCCTGCCAATCTCTTTGTGGCAGGCTTCATTGGCTCCCCTGCCATGAACTTCTTCAATGGTAAGGTTGTTATGGAAGAAGGTCAGATGTTTGTTGACATGGATACCTTCCGTGTGAAGGTCCCTCAACACGATATTGCTCGCTACGAATCCGTGGTCGGGAAAGATATCATTTTTGGTATTCGCCCGGAAGACATTCACAAGCCCGAATTCGCTCCCCCAGGCATCATCGCCGAGCTGGTTGATGTGACCGTGGATGTGACTGAGTTGATGGGTAACGAAATCTTCCTCTACCTGGTCAATGGAACCCATAGTTTCACCGCCCGGGTCGACCCCCGCACCCAAGCTGAATTTGGCGACAAGCTGCAGGTTGCCTTTAATATGGACAACTTCCACATCTTTGACCCCAGCCTGGACCCTGAGAACCCACCCGTTGTTGGTGACCCGGTTCTTGCATAATGCTTTTTGATTCGAAAAAGTGCGCCTTCACCGGCGCACTTTTTGTTTAACTCAACGATGCTGATCCTGAAAGACGGATCCTGCTCCGCTACTGGTCAGAGACTTGTTTTGGATTAAGAATTTTTCGAACCTATCGACTCTTTCGCTTGTGTGTCACGATCACAAATAACACGCCAACCAAGAGCGCAAAGCCGATCACCAGCACGAATGCATCCCGCCAAAATTCAAATGGGAAAAGACGAATTAGGGTCGAGGATTGTGAAAAAGTCCAGGTTCCGTCCTCGAAAAAGAGGCGATGAAAATAGACAAACAATTGGTCAAAACTGACCGCTAAAAATACTAAAAGTGCACTTAACAGACCCACAGTGATCCAACCACCAGCATTAAAGGCTTTGCGGATGCTATCCCACTGCCGCATGATCACAAACCACAACAAAATTGCGATACTTACTCCTCCTAAAACATACCAGACCGTGGAGGAAATGGTTACAACTTCCTTCACATCCTCCATATGAGTCAACTCATCAGGAGCGAACATCTTTTGCCCGGTCAGATCCTGCAGGTTCTCTAAATACTCTATACCAGCGTCATTAGTCAGGTAGCTGACGGCATAATCCGACCATTTTGTGCGCTCCTGGATCGTAAAACCATATGGATCCTGCGGGAATCCGGCTCGTTTGTACTCCATCGCAGGAAAGGCCGGTGTCATCACCAACCTAACTCCAGTCATGAGCAAAAGGTAGGGGATAAAAATGGCCAGAATAAATACCAAAATCTTGTTGATTTTCATTTTTACCTTCTGTAATGTAAAGTAAACCCTTTACACTAATAATAACCGTTATGACAAATTCCAGGACCTCGATCACGTTCTACACAATCATATCAATAATGACACCAATCCGGTAAGATGTAATTAAAGCAATTTCAAAGTTACGCCAGGTTTGATCAGGTGAAAGAAAAAATGAAAGAAATGCACTCAAAAAATCACAAATCGACAGAATCAAATTCAGAATCTCATTCTACCAATACCGACCATACCTCGTACGATCATTCTCAACATCATGATAAGCAAGTCAGCCAGGAAAAGCATGGATTGGTTA
>ERZ764778.2430-NODE-2430-length-16510-cov-5.082407_pt1 | contig 16510 bp, 13 predicted proteins | sample MGYA00374951_ERZ764778 | MGnify/ENA primary metagenome ERZ764778 (study PRJEB28918, sample SAMN05720193) | bioreactor metagenome | isolation source: Anaerobic biogas reactor | place: USA:Washington, USA | collected 2015-08-08 ...
GGAGCCGCAACCAAAGGAGCAGGGCCACGAAAAACACGAGAAGCCACAAAAAGGGGAGCCTTGAATGGAAATCAACAACCTATGCGATGTAGTCTTTGTGTCTTTTGGTGTTTTTGGTGGCCATGAGGGTTTTCGTTTGGCTTGCCTATAAAAATGAGCATCTCAACTTGTATGTGGGCAATGTGTTGGAACGCAAAACGTGCATGAACAACAAGAAGTGGATGGATAGTAGTACAGAGGGGCACAGAGAATGGGGTGAATAACAGACCCTCGATTTATCTTTCGTGTGATTCGTGTGATTCGTGGTTTCGGCTGGTCCGGCTGTCCTGGCTGTCATCCCGAATCGCAGAGGCGCCCATCACAACCCAGAATCCGGATTTTCCACGGTGTGGAAAAATAGTTTCCATAGCGTGGAAAACCCGCCGCAACTTTTTCCATGCCGTGGAAAATCCCGAAAATCCGGCTCGCTCCCCGCCGGCAAACTGTCTCGGTTATAATTATAACCGAGACAACCCGCCCGGCCGGCACCCGGAAAGGCACCCGGAAAAAGAATTGGAATTCGGCGGGGGCATGGCTACGATGAGTTCGTGAGAGTGTCGCGCGGATGAAGAGGCGGTGGCAGAGCGGGCTGGCGGCGTGGATGCTGCTGGCGGCGGCGGCGTTCGGCGCCGGCCCTTCGTTTTCGCTGACGGAGGCGGAACAGGCCTGGCTGGCGGCGAATCCGGAGATTGTGATCGGGGTGCCGGTGGATTCTCCGCCGCTGCATTTCACGGGGCCGGACGGCCGTCCGGCGGGGCTTGGGGCGGATGTGCTGGACGCGATGAACCAGCGGCTGGGGGGGAGGATCCGGCTGCAGGCGGGAACCGCGGCGGAGCTGGCGGACCGGCTGGGGCGCAAGGAGCTGGACGGGGTGATGGATGCGGTGCCGGGCGGGGGACTGGATGCGCAGCTGGTGTTCAGCCGGCCCTATCTGGAGGTGCCGGCGGTCATCGTGGGCAAGCGCGATTCGCGCTACTACCGGACGGCGGAAATGCTGCGCGGCAGCGCGCTGGCGGTGGTCAAGGGATCGGCCCTGGAGGCCTGGTTCAAGGAAAACCATCCCAAGGTGCGCCGCAAGCCGCATGCGACGGCGGCGGAGGCGCTGGATGCGGTGGCGCGGGGGCAGGCGGTGGCCTTTGCCGTCAACCGGGCGGTGGCGCTGCATCTGATGGAACGCGAAATGCTGTCGAATCTGCATCTGCAGGGGCGGCTCGACGAGGCGCCGTCGGCGCTGTGCCTCGGGGTGCGTGCGGATCGCCCGGAACTGGCGGGGATGCTGAACCGTCTGCTGGACGAGGTGCTGCGGCGGCGGGGGCGGGCGCTGCGGGCGAAATGGTTTGTGCTGTCCAGCCGCGCGGGCGGACGCTTCGAGCCGTCGCCGAAGGCGCGGGCCTGGCTGGAGGCGCGGGATTCGATCCGCATCGGCGTGCCGGACAACGCCCCGCCGATGGCGTTTGCGGATGCGTCGGGCGAACTGCAGGGGCTGGCGCCGGATTTGCTGGACCTGCTGAACGAACGGCTGGAAGGCCGGATCGAGGTGGTGCCCGGGGCGCGCGCCGGGCTGGAGGCGGAGTGGAAGGCCGGGAAGCTGGATGCGCTGATGGAGGATTCGCCGGCGGGCGGAGGGCCCCGGCTGCATACCAAGCCGTACGCGAACATTCCAAACGTGATTGTCGGCCGCCGGGGGGGCGAGCAGCATGGTTCGCTGGAAAGTCTGGAGGGCCGCACGGCGGCGGTGGCGGCGGGATTCCCGGCGACGGAGCATCTGCGCCGGAACCGGCCGGGCCTCCGGCTGGCGGAGTTCGGGGATGTCCGCGAGGCGCTGGCGGCGGTATCGGCGGGGCAGGCCGATGCGTTCGTGGGCAGCCGGGCGGTGGCGGCCTGGGTGCTGGCGCGGGACATGCTCTCGGACCTGCAGCTCCAGGGGGCGGCCTGGGAGATTGATTCGTTGTCGGCCATCGGGGTGCGGCCGGAGCTGCCGGAACTGGCGGAGGTGCTGAACGCGGCGCTGGCCTCGCTGCCGACGGAGGCGGTGCAGGGGCTGTACGAGCGCTGGGGAGGGCGGGACTGGCACGAGATGGCCGAACTGGCGTGGATCCAGCTCTCGCCGGAGGAGCGCCGGTGGCTGGAGGCGCATCCGGTGATCCGGGTGGGGAGCAATCCGCGCTGGGCGCCGCTGGAGTTCACGGACCACACGGGCCAGTTCCAGGGCATTGCCTGGGAATATCTCAACCGGTTCGGCAAGGCGCTGGGGGTGACGTTCCGTCCGGTGTCCGTTCCGTCGTGGCGGCAGGCGCAGGCCAAGCTGCGCGACGGGGAAGTGGACATGCTGACGTCGCTGAACAAGGCCAGCGCGCGGCGGGTGGAGATCGAATTCACGCCGCCGTACCAGGCGCTGCCCACGGCGATTTTCACGCATGAAAACACGCCGTACGTGGGGCGGGCGGAGGACCTGAAGGGCCTGAAGGTGGCGGCGGTGATCGGCTACGGCCTGGAACAGTCCCTGGAGGCCGGGGTGACGGGGCTGCGGGTGCAGACGGTCTATGACGTGCCGACGGCGCTGAAGCAGCTGGAATCCGGGGAGCTGGATGCCTTTGTCGGGAGCCTGCTGGTGACCGGCCACTACATCCAGCGGGGCGGCCACGCGCGAATCAAGGTCGGCGGGGAGCTGGACTTCGTGTATCAGCCGGCCTTCGCCGTGCGCCGGGACACGAAGATCCTGGCGCAGATTCTATCGAAGGCGCTGGCGGGGCTGGACGAGCAGGAGCAGGCGGCGATCGCCCGGAAATGGATGGCGGTGACCTACGAGCAGCGGATTGACTACCGCAAGCTGTACAAGTACGCCGCGGGGACGCTGGCGCTGCTGGGGCTGTTTCTGTACTGGAACCGGCGCATGGCGGCGGAAATCCGCCGCCGCCGGGCCGTGGAGGCGTCGCTGCGCAAGAGCGAGGAAGCGCTGGTGGCCGCCAACAAGGAGCTCGAGGCGTTCTCCTATTCGGTGTCGCACGATCTGCGCGCGCCGCTGCGGCACGTGGCCGGCTTTGTGCAGCTGCTGCAGGCCAACGCTCAGGGCAAGCTCGACGAGACCGGCGCGCGCTACATCGAGGTGATCGCGGGGGCGGCGCGCAAGATGGGGGAACTGATCGACGACCTGCTGTCGTTTTCGCGCACGGGCCGGGCGCAGATGCGGATCGAGCCGGTGGCGCTGGGGCCGCTGGTGGACGAATGCCGCCGGGAGCTGGAGCCGGAGACCCGGGGGCGGCGGATCGAGTGGGTCATCGGCGACCTGCCCGAGGTGCAGGCCGACCGGTCGCTGCTGCGGCAGGTGCTGGCCAACCTGCTGGGCAACGCGGTGAAATACACCGGCAAGCGCGAAGACGCCCGCATCGAAGTGACATCGCGCCGGGAGGGCGGCGAGATCATCGTCTGCGTGCGGGACAACGGCGCGGGGTTCGACATGAAGTACGCCGACAAGCTGTTCGGGGTGTTCCAGCGGCTGCACAGCGAAACCGATTTCGAGGGCACGGGCATCGGGCTGGCCAACGTCCGGCGGATCGTGGTCCGCCACGGGGGGCGGACCTGGGCCGAGGGCGCCGTGGATCAGGGCGCGGCCTTTTCATTCAGCCTGCCGGCGGAGCCCGCCGCCGCGGCCGCGGAGGAGAAGCCATGATCGACCGCTATATTCTGCTGGCCGAGGACAATCCCAACGACGCCGAGCTGACCATTGCGGCGCTGCGGGAGAGCCGCCTGGTCTGTCCGATCCAGGTGGTGGCCGACGGCGCGGAGGCGCTGGATTTTCTGTTCTGCCGCGGGGCCCATGCGGGCCGGAAAGGCGGGCCGCCCGCCGTGATCCTGCTGGACCTGAAGATGCCCAAGGTGAACGGGCTGGAGGTGCTGCAGGCGGTGAAGGGCGATCCCTCGCTGAGCGTGATCCCCGTGGTGATGCTGACGTCGTCGCGGGAGGAGGCCGACCTGACGCGCAGCTACGCCAGCGGAGCGAACGCCTACGTGGTCAAACCGGTTGAATTTGACGAATTTCTGCAGACGGTACGCGACCTGGGCCTGTTCTGGGGCCGGGTCAACGAACCCGCGCCCGTGCCCGGGCCGTCCGCGCCCGCCCCCCGCCGATCGCACAAGGAGACCCCCGCGACATGAGTGCTGATTCCCCCGCGAAAAAACCGTTGAAAGCCCTGATCATCGAGGACTCGGAGACCGACGCGCTGCTGCTGACCGAGCAGCTGCGGGCGGGCGGCTACGATCCGCAGACCCGGCGCGTGGACAACGCGGATGACCTGGCCGAGGCCCTGCAGACCCGGACGTGGGACATCATCTATTCCGACCACAACATGCCGCAGTTCAGCTCGACGGAAGCGCTGGAGATCGTGCGATCGTCGGCGATGGACGTGCCGTTCATCATCGTGTCGGGGGCGATCGGCGAGGAGGCGGCGGTGGCGGCGATGAAGGCGGGGGCGCAGGATTACCTGATGAAGGGCAACCTGGCGCGGCTGGTGGCGGCGACGGCCCGCGAGCTGCACGATGCCCAGGAGCGCCGCGCCCGGCGCGCCGCCGAGCGCGCCCTGCTGGCGCAGGAGGAGGAATTCCGCCTCGCGCGCGAAATCCAGCAGCGGCTGTTTCCGTCGGGCCCGCCCACCCTGCCGGAGTTCGACATCGCCGGCGCGTCGCTGCCGGCGGCCGCCACGGGCGGCGACTACTTCGACTTCATTTCCACGCGGTCGGGCGAGCTGTTCGTGGTGGTGGGCGACGTGACCGGCCACGGGGTGGGGCCGGCCCTGCTGATGGCCGACGCCCGCGCCTACCTGCGGGCGCTGGCCGTGTCGGACCAGCGCTTCGAGGACATCCTGGCGCGGGTGCGCACCCTGATGATCGAAGACCTCGGCCTCGACCATTTCATCACGCTGTTTTTCGCCAAGCTCGATCCGGAGACCGGGCTGTGGACCTACATCAATGCGGGGCATCCGCCGGGGTACGTGCTGGCGCCGGACGGAACGGTCAAGGCGGAGATGATGCCGGGGACGGCCGCGCTGGGCATCGACCGCGAAGAGACGCCGCTGGAGGCCGCCCAGCTCACGCTGGAGAAGGGCGATCTGCTGCTGCTGATTTCCGACGGGATTCCCGAGGCGCGCAATCAGGCGGGAGAAGAGTTCAGCGAGGAGCGCGTGCTGCAGATCGTCCAGCGCGAACGCAGCCGGAGTTCGGCGGAGATCATCCAGACCCTGATGGACGAAGCCCGCCGCTTTGCCCAGCCGGAGCATCTGCAGGACGACATGACCGCCGTGGTGCTGAAGCTGTGAAGGGGCGGATGAAAACGGGGCGGGGGAGGCGTCGGCGGTTCGCCGGCGTCGCGGGGCTTGCCGTCTGGGCGGCGGCCGCGGTCCTGGTTTCCTGCGTGCGCGCGCCGCCGCCGTCCGGCCTTGCCGCCGGGACCGCCGGCCGGCCGCTGGCCATCCGGCAGATCGATCCGGACCGCGATGCGGCCGATCAGCAGCGGATCGAAGAGCTTCGCGCGCGCCTTCCCGAGAAGTACCGGCGGCGGGGCAACTTCGCCTGGGCCGCGGCCCGGATCGAGGGGCTCGACAAGACGGAATACTTCGCGCACAGCGGCATCCAGCGGCTGGGCAAGGTGTCCGCCAAGGCGGCCGGGGACCTTTCCGGGATTTCGCTTCGCCCCAAGACAGGGCGTTACGAGGTGCTGTGCGTGAACCACAACGACGAGGTGAACGGGACCAACTGCTTTTTCCGGAATGCCGACACCGAGCGCAAGATCATCGAAGACATCGCCAAACGCATGCGGGATCCCGCGGCGGCCGGGGACATCCGCCTGTACACCGACCTGTATCCCTGCGCGAGCTGCCGGCACGTGATGTGCCAGTTCCTGGCGGCCTACACCAACGTGCGGATCCAGGTGCTGTTCCGCGAGCGGTGAGCGCGATCTTCTTCACCCATGCCGCAAGGGCATGGGGGCCCCGATCGGGTTGAGACCCCCGCGGGCTTGTCCCGTGGGTGAATAAGGTCCGCTACTGGCGGGCGGCTTTTTCGGGCAGGCGGGCGAGGCGGGCAATGGCGTCGCGCAGGGTGCTTTCCTGCTTGGCGAAATGGAAGCGGATGAGGTGCCGGACGGGTTCGCGGAAGAAGCTGGAGCCGGGGACGGCGGCCACGCCGACCTCGCGGGCCAGCCATTCGCAGAAGGCGGTGTCGTCGGTCGCGCCGAACCCGGAAATGTCCACCATGACGTAGTAGGCGCCCTGGGGGGCGGTGAAGGGGAGCCCGGCCTCGCGCAGGCCGCCGAGGAACAGCTCGCGCTTGCGGGCGTAGAGCTGCGCCAGTTCGTCGTAGTAGGCGTCCGGCATCTCGAGGCCGGCGATGGCGGCTTCCTGGAGCGGCGCGGCGGCGCCGACGGTCAGGAAGTCGTGCACCTTGCGCGCGCCGTCAATGAAGGCCGGGGGGGCGATGACATAGCCGAGGCGCCAGCCGGTGATGGAATAGGTCTTGGAGAGCGAGCTGCACGAAACCGTACGCTCGAACATGCCGGGCAGCGATGAAAAATAGACGTGGCGGTGCGGGGCGTACACGATGTGCTCGTAGACCTCGTCGGTGATGACGAAGGCGTCGAACTCCTCGGCGAGGGCGGCGATCTGCAGCAGTTCCTCCCGGGTGAACACCTTGCCGGAGGGGTTGGAGGGGTTGCAGAGGATCAGCGCCTTGGGGCGCTGCTCGAAGGCGCGGCGCAGGTCGGCGGGATCGAAGGTGAACTCCGGCGGGCGCAGGGGCACATAGACGGGCTCGGCGCCCGAGAGGATGGTGTCGGCGACGTAGTTTTCGTAGAACGGGGAAAACACCACGACCTTGTCGCCGGGGTTGCAGGCGGTCATCATCGCGGCCATCATCGCCTCGGTGCTGCCGCAGGTCACGACGATGTGGGCGTCGGGATCGATCGGCAGGCCCGTGAAGCGGCTCTGCTTGCGGGCGAGGGCGCGGCGGAAGCCGGGCGCGCCCCAGGTGACGGCGTACTGGTGGGGGCCGGCGTGCGCGGCCCGTTCCAGCGCCGTCCGGAGCGCTTCCGGCGGGTCGAAGTCGGGAAAGCCCTGCGACAGGTTGACTGCGCCGTGCTCCATGGCGACGCGCGTCATCCGGCGGATGACCGACTCGGTGAAGCGGCCGACGCGCTGGCTGGTCCGGGGCACGGGGTGGGCTATTCGACGGGCGCGGATTCGGCCAGGTACCGCTCCAGGGCGCCGGTGATTTCGGCGTGATCCGGCGCGAGGGCGGCGGCCTTGCGCTGCCAGTCCAGGGCCTCGGTGCGCTCGCCGGCATCCCACAGCGCCCGCGCGTAGGTGTCGAGGATGTTGGCGTCCTGCTCGTTCGACAGCTCCAGGGCTTTCCGGGCGAGGCGGGTGGCCAGCGGCAGGTCGCGCTGCTCGACGCTCCGGCCGGTGAGGATGAACCAGGCGATTTCGTTGAGCATCAGGGCATCCTGCAGGTCCAGGGCTTCCAGCTGCGCGGCCAGTTCGGCGGCGCGGGCCGGATCGCCGTCGGTGCCGACGGCTTCGAAGTACGGCTCGAGGATGGCCTGGGCCTGCTGCATGTCCCGGGCCTGGCGCTGCCGCTGCGCGATGTCGAGGGTGCCGGCGGCGGCCTCGGCCAGCACGGCGTCCAGCCCGCCTTTCGGGTGTCCGATCCAGGCGATCTGTCCCTGGTGAACCAGGAACGCGGACGGGATGCCGCTCTGGCCGGCGGCCTCCATCCACTGCGTGGCCATGAACTGGTCCGGGTCGTCCATCGCGACGGCGTAGTCCATCTGGTCGCCCATCTCCTCGACAAAGCGCGCCACCCGGTCCGCGGCGTCTTCGCCGCGTTCCCAGACGCTGACGCCGATGAATCCGATGTCCGGATGGCGGTCGGCGAGTTCCGACAGGTGGGGGATGGTGGCGCGGCAGGGCCCGCACCAGGTGGCCCAGAACTCCACGACATAGGTCTTGGCGGGATCCAGGGTGTCCACGGGTCCGCCCTTGATCCAGGAACCCACCTTCAGGTCCGGGGCGGGATCGCCAATCGTCAGGGGTTCGGCCACGGCCGCCAGGGGAGCCAGCATCGCGACGGTCAGCAGGATCGGCAGGAGTTTGCGCATGGGATTTCCTTGGGTGGGGGGTGTCCCTTGGCGACAGTAAACCCCATCCGGTCCGCCGGCACAAGCGGGAAAAAAGGGCCGGGGAGGGGGGGCAGGGCTGCGTCAAGAAAGGGGCTCATCGGGGACGATTCGCCCTACCCCCACCCGCCCTTTCTCGGAAAGGGTAGGACGAGGCATCCCTGCCGAGCCGGACTGTTCTGAAAACACCTTTCTTGACTCAGCCCTGGGCCGTTGGGCGCATCTGCAATTCGGTGCAAATTTTCATCTGGTTTTGCATTCAATAGCGTTTTCTGGAGGGGCAGGCTCTGTCCTGCCCGGTTTCCGGCGGGATCGCCGAATTCCAGGCGGGCAACACGGAGGTTGCCCCTCGTGTGCACGCGGCTCTTGTCGCGTGCGGTGGCCAGGATCCGCGCGGGACAGAGCCCCGCGCTACGAGGGCCCATTCCGGTGATGACCATTCGCAGAGGCGCCCGGTTCCGGATTTTCCACGGCGTGGAAAAAAGTTTTCCATGGCGTGGAAAACGCCGGGGGAGGGATCAGGCCTGGCGGTCGTTGATCCGGTTGGCGAGGTCGAGGAGCTCGCCGGGGGCGAGGATGGGCGGGTCGAAGCAGCGGTCGTTGATGAAGCGGACGGCGTCGCGGACGAGGAAGACCTTGCCTTCGCCGCCGGTGATGCGCAGCCGGACGGCGGGATGGGTGAAAACGGCGAGGGCATGGATGCGGTCGTCGGGGACCTTGGCGGCGAGCAGCGCGATGAACATGCGCCGCTGGCGTTCGACCTGCAGGACGGGGCTTTTGACGATCCGGGTCTTGCCGTCCGGGCGGAGCTGGGTCCATTGGGTGTCGCGGACGTCGCCGGTCAGCGTGCCGGCCCAGAACTTGGATTCGATGACGTAGAGCCCGGAGGGGGCGAGGACGAGGTGGTCGATCTGGCAGCGTTCGTGGGCGATGCGGAAATCGAGGTCGTTGAGAAGGACATGGTCGTCGGCAAGCTGCTCGGCGAGGCGTTCGGCCATCTGCTGCTCGCCGCGGCGTCCGCCTTCGAGGTTGCGGCGTTCGGCGGCGATTTCACGCAGGCGGACTTCGTAGCCGGCGGCGCAGAGGACGGCGAAGGCGCCGAAGACCAGTCCGGGGTAGGCGCCGGTGCGATGGGCATGCAGCGCGCCCCAGGCGAGCAGGGCGAGGGCCGCGGCCCAGACGGCGATCCGCACGGGATGGCGGACGGCGAGTTCGCGGGCAATGGCGGCCTGCCGGCGCCGGAGGCTGGTTTCGGTGCGCAGGATGCGGGCCATGCGGCGACCCCCGGCGGACGGATCAGCCCGCCCCGCCGGACTGGCGGTTGAGACCCTGGGCGAGCTTTTCGACCTCGGCGTTGGAGAGCACGGGCTTTTCGAAGCAGAAGTCGTTGATGAACGTGACGGCCTGCTCGGGGGTCATCACGCGGCGTTCGGCATTGGTCACCGCGAGCTCGGCCTCGGGATGGGCAAGCACCACCAGCCCGTAGACGTTTTCCCAGATGAGGCTGGTGCCCTTGAGCCAGTTGCAGAGGATGCGGCGCTCGCGCTGGACGCGCCCGACGGGATTGCGCGCGGGGCGGATTTTCCCGCCGGGGGAGCGGATCTTCCAGGTGTAGGCCTGCTTGGCGGTGTCGCCGATGATCTTGCCGCTCCAGTTCAGCGTGTTGATCACGAACATGCCGGAGGGGGCCACGACAAGGTGGTCGATCCAGCATTTTTCGCGGCCGACCTTCAGATGCAGGTCGTTGAGCACGAAATGGTCGTTGGCGAGCTTTTCGTCGAGGAGACGCGCGACGTCTTCCTTGGCGCCGCGCATGCTTTGCATGTCGGTGTATTCCTGCTCGTTCTCGCGCCGGCGGGCTTCGTGGCCGAGGGCGAGGAACGCGAGGAAGGCGCCGAAGATCAGCAGCCCCCAGCCGCCGCTGCCGGCGAATTTCCAGAGCAGGCCGGCGAGAACGGCGACGCCGGCGGCGCCCCACTCCAGGAGGCGCATGCGCCGGAACAGGGCCAGCTCGCGGGCGATGTCGTCCTGGCGCCCGGCCAGGCTGCGTTCATTGGTAAGGGTCTTGGCCATGGAGGGACTCCGGGGTCAGGGGGCGGCAAGGACTTCGGCAAACGCGACGGTTTCGCGCCGGGCCGTGATGCGGGCGCGGACGGTTTCGCCGACGTTGGTGGCGCCGGTGACGAAGACGACCAGGCCGTCAATCTTGGCGACGCCTTCGCGGTCGGGGAATTTTTCGGAGCGCTCCAGGATTTCGAGATCGAGTTCGGCGCCGGCGACGACATGGTCGAGGGCGGCCTTGGCGGTGTCGGGGGTGAAGGCGCGGCGGATGACGTCGCCGGCGGGGGGCGTGGCGCCGCTGCCGGCGGGCTTGCCGGTGGGGACGGCGTTGGCGGCGCGGTCGCGGCGTTCGGTGATGCGCACATGGACGGTTTCGCCGAGGGTGGGGACGCCCTGGACGAAGACCACGAGCCCGTTGACGCGGGCGACGCCGTCCACGCCGGGGTTCTGGCCGGATTCTTCGCTGATGACGACGTCCATTTCGGCGCCGGGGACCACATGGGCGGCGGGGTCGCCGGGGCGGGGCTGGAAGATCCGCCGGACCGGCCGGACGGAAGTGGGCAGCGGATCGGTGCCGGCGGGCTTTCCGGTCGGTTCGGCGAATGCGACGCGCTCCTGGCGGCCGGTGATGCGGACGTTGACGCGGCGGCCGACTTCCGGGACTCCGTTAACGACCACGACGAGGCCTTCCACGCGCGCGATGCCTTCGAAACCGGGGTTTTTCGAGGATTCCTCGGAGATGACGACATCCAGTTCGGCGCCGGGGATCACATGGGCGGCGGAATCGCCGGGCCGGGGCTGGAAGCCGCGGATCCGGGGCCGGGCGGCTTCGGGGAGCGGCTCGGTGCCGGGCGGGTTGCCGGTGGGTTCGGCAAACGCAATGCGCTCCATGCGGTTGACGATGCGGACATTGACGCGTTCGCCGATGGTGGTGACGCCTTCGACCACCACGACGAGTCCGGCCACGCGGGCGATGCCTTCCTGCCCGGGATTTTGGGAGGAGGCCTCGGAAATCACGACATCCATTTCGGCGCCATCCACGACATGGCCGGCGGAGTCGTCGGCCGACGGCTGGAAGGGCTCGCGGGGGGGGCGGGGGGGCAGGTCCACGGAGGAGAGCACCCGGACGAGATTGGCGTCCACGACGCGTTCGCGGACGCGGGTGACGTCGGCCAGGACGGTCTGTCCGCGGCGGGCGCCGGAAACGAACGTGGTTCGGCCGCCGATCTTGGCGATGCCGGAGGTCAGGTCGTCGCTGTCGTCCTCGATGAACAGCTTGTAGCGGTAGCCGAGCCGGGGCTCGAGGACGGCCTGCGGGTCGGTGGCATCCACTACGTCGCCGGTGTTGACGTCGGGGGCGCCGGCTTCTCCCTCGGTATAGACCACGGTGACGGCGGCCTTCCCGGATTCCTTGACGTGAAGGGCGATCAGCACGGCGCCGGCAATGCCCAGCAGGACGAGAAAGACGAGGGCGAGGACTTTTAACTTGCTGTCGGCGGCGGGGGGGGGAGTCGAATCGGTCATGGCGAATGTTCCTTTTGTATAATGGCCACGCATTGTAGAGACCGCCGGCCCGGGGCGCAAGGCACAATCGCCCGGGATTCGCTTGAGCGCGCGCCCGATGTGGTATAGTAGTCATCCGTTCGCGCTCAAACCGTTTTACCCGAGCAGGCGGACAGGAAATCAGGCAGCCAGATGATCACGACCGACAGACCTCAGTGGATTCAGCAGCGCATTGTGCAGGACGAAATCGACCGGTATCTGCCGGCGGGCGGGGGGGATTTCATCCCGGATGGGGAGATTTTCCGCCTGCTGGGGGAGACCGGCGAACCGTCGGCGGCGCGGGTGCGCGAGCTGATCGCCAAGGCGCTGGCGGTGGAGACGCTGACGCTGGCGGAGCTGGCGGAGCTGATGCGGGTGCGGGACGAGGGGCTGTGGGACGAGATGCGGGCGGCGGCGGGGGCGGTCAAGCACAAGGTGTACGACAACCGCATCGTGACGTTCGCGCCGCTGTATCTGGGCAGCAAGTGCGTGAACGACTGCGAATACTGCGGGCTGCGGCGGTCGAATCCGGCGGTGGCGCGCCGGGTGCTGGCGATGGACGCGGTGCGCGCGGAGACGGAGGCGCTGGCGGGCAGGCTGGGGCACAAGCGGCTGATCGTGGTGTACGGCGAGCATCCGGAATCGGGGGTGGACTACATCGCCGAAAGCATCCGCGAGGTGTATTCGGTGAAGGTGCCGGCGCGGCGGGGCGTCGGACAGATCCGCCGGGTGAACGTGAACGCCGCGCCGATGCGCATCGACGAACTGAAGATCCTGCACGGATGCGGGCTGGGGACGTTCCAGGTGTTCCAGGAGACCTACGACCGGCGGGCCTATGCGCGGGTGCATCCGGCGGGAACGATCAAGGGCGATTTCCGCTGGCGGCTGACCGCGATGCACCGCGCCCAGGACGCGGGCATCGACGACAACGGCATCGGCGTGCTCTACGGGCTGGGCGACTGGCGCTTCGAGCTGCTGGCGCAGCAGGCGCACGTGCACGAGATGGAGCGGTTCTGCGGGATCGGCCCGCACACGCTGTCGTTTCCGCGCCTGGAGCCCGCCGTGAACACGCCGTTTGCGGAGGCCGCGCCCGGGCGGGTGTCGGACGACGATTTCGAGCGCATCGTGGTGCTGGCGCGGCTGGCCGTGCCCTACGCGGGGCTGATCCTCACGGCGCGCGAGTCGCCGGCGATGCGCCGCCGCCTGCTGCCCCTGGGCGTCACCCAGATGGACGCGGCCTCGAACGTCGGCGTCGGCGCCTATGCGGACGGACAGGAAAAGCAGCAGGGCGACCGCCAGCAGTTCCTGCTGGGGGATTCGCGCGGGCTGGACGAATGCATCCGCGAATGGGCGCGGGCCGGCTGCATCACCAGCTTCTGCACCGCGGGCTACCGCTGCGGGCGCACGGGCAAGTGCATCATGGACCTGCTGCGCAGCGGCGCCGAGGGCAAGTTCTGCAAGCTCAACGCGGTGCTGACGTTCAAGGAGTGGCTCGACGATTTCGCCACGCCCGAAACCCAGGCCGTCGGCGAAGCCCTGCTGCAGCAAGAACTCGACGAGGTGCGCGTCCGCCAGCCCGGCGTCTGGCCGGCGTTCAGCGTCACCTTCCGGCGCATCGCCGCCGGCGAACGGGATCTGTACTTCTAATGACGAGATCCCGGCCCCCCGTCCGTCTCCCCGGTTGTCTCGGTTATAATTATAACCGAGACTCCGGAAATGTCCGCTTGGCCCGGCGGCCCGGGGCGGGTAGGATGCCGGGTTGAAATGCCACCGAAGCCCAGGGACCTGTTGAGGAGTGATCCGTGACCATTCGATTGTCGCCCAACCACCGGCTGAAGCCGCTGTTCGAGCGCCACCACGTGACGTGGCTCAGCGAGGAAGCGGCGGAGCACCAGGACATCCGGCCGCTGCGGATCGGGATTCTGAACATCATGCCGCGGGCGGAGGAGTACGAATTCAACCTGCTGGCGCCGATGGGCCGCAGCATCCTGCAGATCATCCCGATCTGGATCCGCCTGCGGGAGCATGACTACAAGAGCTCCGACCACGACCACCTCGACAAGCATTACCTGCCGTTCGACTGGGCGCAGTCGGTGGCGTCGCTGGACGGGCTGATCGTGACGGGGGCGCCGGTGGAGGAGCTGCCGTGGGAGCAGGTGACCTACTGGAAGGAGCTGTGCGGGATCGTGGATGTCGCCCGGGCGGCGAACACCTGCCTCCTGGGCATCTGCTGGGGCGGGCTGGCGCTGGCGAAGTACCTCGGCATCGAGAAAATGATCTATCCTCAAAAGATTTTCGGGGTCTATCCCACGCGCAACCTGGTGCCGGACCACCCGATCATGGGCGGGCTGGATGACGTGTTCTGGTGCCCGCAGAGCCGGCATTCGGGCATCGAGGACGCCGTGCTCGAAGCCGCGGAAAAGGCCGGGCAGGTGCGCCTGCTGGCCCATGCCGAAAAGGGCGGCTACACCATTTTCGAAACCCCCGACCATCAGTTTCTGATGCATCTGGGACACCAGGAGTACAACTCGACGCGCCTGCTGGAAGAGGCCCGCCGCGACCGCGAGCGGGGGCGGCCGGACGTGGGGCCGCTGGAGAATCTCGACGCGGCGCAGCCGGTCAACAACTGGCGCGCCAACCGCAACGAATTCTTCAATTCGTGGATCAAGCACGTGTACCTCACCACGCCGTACATCAAGGGGCCGGGCCTGCCGGCGCCGGTGAACGAGATCGTGGTGGACAATCCCGGCGGCGCGGAATGAAGGTGGCGGTGATCGGCGACGGGGGATGGGGCACGGCGCTGGCGCTGACCCTGCGGCGCAACGGCCACGCGCCCTGCGTGTGGGGGCCGGATGCGGCCTACATCGGGGAAATCCGGCGCACGCGCCGCAACCGGAAATTCCTGCCGGGCGTGGAACTGCCGGAGGACCTGGCCTGGACCGCGGAAGCGGCGGAGGCGCTGGACGGCGCGGAGGCCGTGGCGGTGGTCGTGCCGTCGAAGTACATGCGCGCGGTGCTGGAGGGTTCTGCCGGCGCGTACCGGGCCGCCGGCGCCCCGTCGGCGCTCAGCGCCACCAAGGGATTCGACGAAGCCACCCGCGAGCGCATGACGGAACTGCTGGCGGAAGCCTGGGGCGCGTCGGCGCCGGCGGCGCTGTCCGGCCCCAGCATCGCCCCCGAGACCGCCCGCGGCGTGCCCACGGCGGTGACCATCGCCAGCGCCGACGAGGCGGTGGCGCGGCGCTTCCAGGAGCTGTTCACCGGGCCGACGTTCCGGGCCTACACGAGCGACGACGTCCGGGGCGTGGAGTACGGCGGGGCGTTCAAGAACGTGCTGGCGCTGGCGGCGGGCGTCTGCGACGGCCTGGGCTTCGGCCACAACGCCAAGGCGGCGCTGCTGACGCGCGGACTCGCCGAAATGACCCGCCTGGGGGTCGCGCTGGGCGCGCACCCGCAGACCTTCCAGGGCCTGTCGGGCATCGGCGACCTGATGGTGACGTGCATGAGCCCGCAGAGCCGCAACCGCACCGTGGGCGAACGCCTGGGCCGCGGGGAGACGCTGGCGCAGATCCTGGAGGGCATGGAGCAGGTGGCCGAGGGCGTCTGGACCTGCGGCACGGCGCTCGCGCTGGCCCGCGAGGCCGGCGTCGAGGCGCCGGTGATGGTGCAGGTGGAGGCCATCCTTCATCACGGACGGAAACCCCGCGAGGCGGTCGCCGAACTGATGGGACGCGATCCCCGGGCGGAGCGGGACTGACCATGGGCGCGGACGGACGCACCACGCTGCTGCTGGTGGACGACCATGCGATCGTCCGCCAGGGGCTGGCGGCGCTGCTGTCCGGCGAGGCCGAGTTCACGGTGTGCGGCGAGGCCGGCACCTACGAGGAGGGGCTGGCCGCCGCGGAGCGGCTCCGGCCCGACGGCGTGATCCTGGATCTCTCCCTGCGCGACCGCAGCGGGCTGGAATGGATCCGCGAAGCGCGTGAACGCGGCTTCTCCGGGCGCATCCTGGTGCTGTCCATGCACGACGAAGGCCTCTATGCCGAAAAGGCCCTCCGCGCGGGCGCCCAGGGCTATGTGATGAAAGACCAGGCCGAGGAGACCCTGGTGGCGGCCCTCCGGCGGGTGAGGTCCGGCGGAATCTACCTGAGCCCCGCGGCAGAAGCGCTGCTGGCCGGGCATCCGGCGGCGGCCGACGAGACCGCGCCGGCCGGGTTTGAAGGCCTGACGGCGCGCGAAAGCGAGATCCTCCATGCCATCGGCGGCGGCATGACCACCCGGGAGATCGCGGAGCGGTTCGGGCTGAGCGGGCGCACCGTGGATGTGCACCGCGCCAACATCAAGCGCAAGCTGGGCTGCGCCTCGCTGGCCGAAGTCCTGGTGCGGGCCGCGGACTACAAGCGCCGCCGCGACGCCGCCCCCCTCCCGCCCGCGCTCTGACGCCGCGGCGGGGGAGCCATGTGGTGATGCAATGGCGAAGCGGCTCGCGTACGGTCACCGTTCCGGTTCCCATGCACAGGGAAATCCGCGTGGGGACGCTATTGGCGATCATTCGCCAGACCGGGTTGCCCCGGCATCTGGTTGAACGCTGAGCCAGCGCGCCCCATCCGGAAAACCGTCGGGGATTCGGTTCGGTTTTGGAGTGCGGCGGCAATCTTGTCCGCCGCAGCCTCGGCGAAGGCGGAACGCCGCTTTGGGGCCGCG
>ERZ764778.2441-NODE-2441-length-16452-cov-173.478807_pt1 | contig 16452 bp, 14 predicted proteins | sample MGYA00374951_ERZ764778 | MGnify/ENA primary metagenome ERZ764778 (study PRJEB28918, sample SAMN05720193) | bioreactor metagenome | isolation source: Anaerobic biogas reactor | place: USA:Washington, USA | collected 2015-08-08 ...
TGCCGGAGCTGCCGAGAGTGTTTCAATTGGGCCACTTCTTAGCAGAAATGGATAGACTGGTTCGGCAACAGGAGTTTGACCAAAGCTAAATGTTTCAATTGGGCCACTTCTTAGCAGAAATGGATAGGGCAGCCATTTTAGGGCTGTTGCAGCTGTCGAAATAACGCCGTTTTTCGCGGATCGACCCAACTGCCAAACATTTTCAAGATTCAACCAATTTTATTAATCTAATATCACTATGCGCTGCTTTAGCGCGGATCGTCGATACTCTTCATATTTCTTTTAATTGTGCGTATGTCTTCTCAGGAGTTTTCGTATTACTGGGCGCTTTCAAGCCCAAATGACCTCCCGGAACCACTTGGCTTTTTGGTGGGCAATCATTCTATAATAAATTTCCGGTCCAAGTGCTCCCTATGAACACCCATAAATTCAATTCTCTCCATAACTCTGCCATCATTTGGGCCAAGATCTATAATCATTATCCTATCCTCATCCGGGTCGATCAGATCATGAAGAGAGGCCGCCATCTCCACCTTCCCTCTCGGGGTGAGATCGCAGCGGAAGACAGAGTAGTGGACCGGCTCACCAAAACCAAGCATTGCCTTATGAACTCTGTATAGTCTCTTTGGCTCCCTTATATCATAGCTCACTATATAGCAGTTTAATAAGGTCAATTCAGATCACCTGATGACGAAAGCCGGATACTCTGAAAGCTCCCCGGATAAGACCCTGGATAGCAGTCTGGCCTGTATCTCAAGCACTCTGCGATAGCTCACTTTGTAGCCGAATATGGGATGAACGATCTCAGTCTGCATCCTCTGCTCATATCCAGCAATCAGTTTTCTTTTCGCCTCCGCGGTTAGAGATATTCCGATACCTGTCTTGATGAAGTCGGTATCCTTCAGCTCCTTCTTATTGAATAGCCTGAATGCCACAGAATCGGCAATTATTGGTCGGAACTCCTCCATCATGTCCAGGGCCAGAGCAGGACGGCCGTACCTGGGCTGATGGTAGAATCCAAGATACGGATCAAAGCCTGCTGCCAGAAGGGTTGAGAATAGCTCCTTGACCAGAATGCCGTAAAGATATGAGAGAGTCGAGTTCACAGGATCCTTTGGCGGCCTTTTATTTCTTCCCTCAAAGGAGAAGCTCTCTTCTCCAACCTTGAGCATCTCGCCGAACCTGGAGAAATAGGCCTTGCCTGCTGCTCCCTCAATTCCGAGCAAGCTTTGCAGACTTGAAGCATTTTCGGCATCCTGGGAGAGGCTGGCCAAAGAGTTGAGAACTGAAGGTGGAGCATCTGGATCGTATTTGCGCAATCGAGTTCTGCAGTTCTCGATCTTCCCGGATACGATCTTCCTGGCTACGGAGAGCGACCTCTCTTCGTCCTCTGCCCAGCGAAACTGCTGGATGCGCAGCTGGACATTCTTGTGGCTCATCCCCAGAGCGATCCCCTGAAACCAGCCGCCATGAGTGAAGTGCAGCACAGGCACATTCCTCTGCATCAGCTCGACCATGGCAGGAGTGGTGATCTCAGCGCTGCCGTAGAGGCAGACCTTGGATATCTCCCTGATTCTGGCCTCGCTGATCTTTCCCTCCTCATAGGACCAGACCTCCAGCCGCTCGCCCCTCTTGCGAACGGTCTTCCCCTGGCCGACGACATAAAGAGGGACCTGATCGTCGCGGCTGGCGAGGAGCATTCTGATCCTCTCCTCCGGATTGCTTTCCTGGTTCTGCTCTTTTTCTGCATCCATCTCCCGCAAGAGGTTGACCTCATCTGGGAGGCATATCCCAGCCATTGAGCAGCGATCGCACCTTTGGCTATTTTCCAGAGGCGGGGGAAGCTCGCCCCTCTGAACCGCCCTTCGCATGTCTGCCAGCAGCGCCCCAGTTCTGTCCAGAAGCTGGCTGTCGAACTTCACTGGCACCCGTTCCTCGGATAGAATATAGTAGACCATCCCTTCATCGCAGGAAAAGCCGTTCTCCCGCAGGGCAAGGCATTGGGCAGCCAGCTGGATCAGATGAGGCTCGAAGATCCCTGGCCCTGCCTGGCCTTTTCGAATCTCTCCGCGCTTGTATTCCACTGGCGTTACATGGCTGCCATCTCCCTCCAGAAGGTCGATCCGGCAGCATACTCCTGCCTGCGGGGCGGAGAGGGAGACGGATCGAGCATGAAAGGGCTGGAAGTCCTCAGGGATGGCGTCCTCCTCGGCATCTATCCAGCGGTGAAGGTGGCGGCCTTCTACGGTCTCCGCGCTATCCTGGAATTCTCCCTGAACCCATTGAAGATAGCTGAGCCGTGGGCAATAGGCATAAGCTGCAAGCATGCTGGCGGGGATGAGCTCGGGAGCCGTAGCGGTGCTCTGATTCTGTTCTTCGACTACCAACTGCAAAAGCCTCCAGGCTGGCAAGGAAGAGAGCATCATTAATAAAGATATTTAGAGCTGCTGAGATTGAGAATTTTGGATAAGGATAGCTATTGCACAAACATGGATCTTATTATCGCGCTGAAATATCATAAATATATATTTATAAATTGATCCCATTTCAATGGGGCCACGACAATGTTGAGCAGAAAAAAGGAGCTCTCGCCTGCATTACCGAGAAGTCAGAACGTATGAACATCCACGTCCTTGGACGCAATCATTTAGATATCTTTATCCAATAATAGTGCATCGAATCTATCTAGACAGAGCATAATCAAGAAAGTCAATCACAGAATGGGACATGGGACTATGCTTTGAAGACATAGAGGTGAGAGGATTTGGGGGAAGCAGCAGAGAAAGGGATGGATGGAGGGGCGAATGGTGAGCAATCTATTCGCCCTATTGATGCTGCCGCAGGTGAAGCAAAGAGAAAGGAGACCGCAAAGAAAACCGTCGAAGACCTGGGTCCTACATTGCCCAGGGTGAGATGGTGGGGAAAGATCTGGCATGTTCTAATCTATGCCATCGGTCATCAGAAGTTTCGGATATCAGTAATGGGCGTATTCATAGCGCTCGTGATATTGGGAGCTTTTCGCTGGAGCGAATTGCAGCTTCCATTGAGCTCTACAGACGCCCCGGAGGGCATCATCGAATGGCTGCTTAACGCTCAGACCATTCTCAGCATGGGTACCCTGTTGGTGGCCCTCTTCGTCTGGATCGGAGAGATAGAAAAAGACTGGGAGGAAAGCCTGCCAAAGCGGCTTAGCGTCTTTTTCTTTTGGAAGGGAAAGCCCCTGATCGTCTGCCGGTATGTTTGGCTGGCTGGCAAAGACGAGATTCGAATCTGGGGGCAGCAGGTGGGCGTGCAGGCACAGGAGGCCATGCCTGGAGAGAGACCTCCGGATTCATTTCTTCATTTCGAACCGGACATGCAGACGAGGAGCCCTGAGCTTCTCATGGGACCTAGAGGCGGTGTCTGGAAGCACTATTCGATATGCTTCAAGCTGACCGACCTGAATACGAGCCTGAGGAGAACAAAAGAATACTGCAGATATCAAAATGTGGCGGGAAAGGACAAAGCAGCTGATAATTTCCCCTTTGATCTGGTGGAATCAATATCAGAGGTCTCCAGTTGGAAGGAGGGCATGATCTGAATAGGGCAACTTTGGATCGATAGCATTCCAACGCTCTGCAGTTTGCGCTTCATTGCTCCGGAGAAGAGAGCAGCAGAATTGCAGCCTGGTCCCAGCGGGCTTTAAAAAGATTAGTACTCTCCAGCTGGGCTAGGCCTCACACATCTATTTGTCCATGGGCATGATAGCACTAGTATTGCTCTTCTGTTAGCTTCAGATCAACTATTTGGCTAACCGATCACTTTTGGATGTTGGTGTTCGATCTATACATGCGAGCTGCTTTTCAGTGGACGCCGCGCGCGGTTAAACGCGCGGTAGTGCTCTGGCCCCCTCAGCGCCGGGGAGGCTTGGATGCAATCGAGACAAACCGTTGACAGGGTGTGATATATCGGCGCTAATATTCCCCAAGGGGGTCCGGTTGAACTGCAAGCTCGCCCAGTAAATCGAGCTGCATCGACCTATTTCTCCGCTGGCAGGATTACATCCACCACCTGGCCCACCTGCCACTCCTGGCTATGCGTGGCCACCACCACTGCCCCCAGTCGGGGGTCGTAAAAAGCGATGGCTGCCGCAGGCGAGGCGTGCAATTTGTGCAGTGCCATGCCGTAGCGCCAAATGGGGGCTCGGCCCTCCACGATCACCAGCGAGCCGCGAGGGATATCGGGTAAAGGCGGGAGCGGCTCGGCGGGGGTGATGGGAGAGGAAACGGCTATGGAGTAGATGATAGGTGCGGTCATCATTTTTGCACCTGAATTTTAGTTAAGTATTTGATGATATTCATACTATAGCACCTAGATCCTTGCGAATAACCTTTATAAGTTTATTTTGATCTTCTTGAGAAAGGGCACATTTTTCCCCGCTTTTGAGTTCTATAATTCTTATGCGATGAGCTTCTGCTAGTTCTCGATTTTCAGAGCCAATTTCTCTATCTAAAATTAAAAATTTGCGTGTGTAAGTTCCTAAATATCTCTGCTCAGCTGCGGTGTTAAGCTGGTCGATCCCTTCTTTCTTGAGAGCTTTTTTGCCACTTTTAACCTCTGCAATGCCGACTTGATTGCCACATCGCATTACCAAATCTATTTCTAGATTCCCATGAGTTATAGATCGCACGCATTCATCCACAGAATTGCAGAGCGCATCGTACACAAGGCCCTCAAATGGATTATCATTTGATGTTCTACTATAACTATTTAAATAAGCCTTCAAATAATCATCAATTATGAGCAAGTTTGGAATTGAATCTTTACTGATCAGTTGTATTCTGCCCTCTAGAAATTCATAGCGGAATATAATGCTCTTCCCACCTTCGCTCTGCAAATAGATAAATGGACACGATAGATCTTCAGCCATATGATATGAAGCAAAAGCCATAGGTTTTGTTCCACCGGTGAGATTAAAAATAATATCAGAGGATTTGAATCTATTTTCGTTGATGAAATTGGCTAAATCTTGTTTGATCTCAAATATATCATACGGAGATTTTATTTTTAATGGATCTACATAATCATCTCCAAGAAGATTCTTCAGTCTTTCAAATCCTTTTTCCGTTTTATTCGTGTATACTAAAGCAACCCGATCCGGTTTTTCGTATCGTACGGGCAGCAGGTTGGGTATAGGCTGCTCACCGATCAGTGCAATCATAACTTTTTGTTCCATCATTGCCACCAGCCATGATTCATAATTAGATCAGAATCAACAAGCCAAATTGTGTTTTGATTCAGCAAAAAAATCCACTCACTCAAGCGGAAAATCATGATATTCATCTTCGTTCTCTCTTGCCCTTTGTCTGATGAGCAGATTCCCTCTTTGCGCCGACGGCAGCAAAATTGTATAAACCTTCTTTTTCCATTACTCCATTTATTTCCAAGTGGACTTTCTCACCGATCTCAGCAGAAGGCGGTGTTCCCAAAACTACAAGTCCACCGATGCCATCATCAGCCATGAAATAGGAAGCACCTCGTTTCTCCTTAGGATCGGCAACTCTAGTAACCTCAACAGTATCGCCCTTTTTATATTTTAATTTTTTAGCAACTGGTGGGATTGGTTTCCGTTGTTTCTGTAGATCGGAGCTTGAAGATTCAATCGTTGGTTCGGCAGATTTTTCGCTCATCTCTTTTTGATTTTCTAGAATTAGTCTTCCATAATCCGCATTGGTCTTGCCGCCGATCCCCCATTCTCTGAGTGCATCCGAGAGAAGCTCAAAGACCCTCTCGGCCCACTCATCACCAATAGGTCCTGGAATATCACATGATACTGCAATCAGAAATGTTCCCACTACCGATAGAAATGTTACCGGATTGGGATCATCAAAGTCTGTTGGGGGAGTCAGGCCCTTCTCATCAGAGTAGTAGTCACCATGTTGTGGAGTCATCACATCTGGCTGGAGCGATCCGATCAGGCTATCAGGCGTGATCCAGGCATCATGGAATATGAGATGACCTGAGTATTCAGTGGTCCCGAAGATGGACCTATGGCACTCACCGCCGAACTTGAACCGCTCATCTGCTCCCCCCCAGGCCTTATGGCAGTAGTGTGCCGCCAGTCCCTTAAGCGCTGTTCCGGGGATCATCGGTGTCCCATAAGTATGATTCAATGTCAGACCTGTCTCCAGAACATTCTCTCCCCCGAGGCCGATGATCATCCTGCCACCTGTGTTGAAGAATCCTTTGGAATTTAAATTTTTAATCGCAGACTCTTGCTTTTGATAAGCTATTACATAAATTTCTTGAGAATTAACGAGAGACTGGCACATCGCCTTGAACAGATCGTCTCGCGCTTGAGGATGATTCTTTTTGTCTTTTACGGCTATCCTAAGAAACCTATCTCTCAATAGCCCCGCATTCCCGCCATCTCTATCCAGTGTCCACCAATCAGAAATAACCGATCTACAAGCAACTGCCATGGTCAGTCTCACTCCAGAAGGGCTTCAGAGTAGCGCTTAATCCATGTAGCTGACTCAATTGCCTCGCGGGTTAGCCTTTGATAATTCATCAGATCTGCACGTCTGCTGGAGCTCCCAAGGTCTCCCGTTTCGCCCATCACCTGGGTTAGATGGGATATGTAGGCATCACCTGTTGCTCCCTCCTTTGCCTGCACAAAAGCAATGGATTGAGCCAGGCCGCAATTGTGAACAAGAGCAGGAAACTTTTTGGCAAGTTGGCCGTATTCATCATCTCCTTTTGATCGAGATGATACGCAGCTATAAGCAAGCTGGGCTCTTCTCTGCTGTCTAGTCTGGAGAGTGTTTCCTGCCATTTCAACCCCTCGTGAATTGGCATCTCGCTCTGCCTTTGCCAACAGTCGCTTTTCCTCCGATCTGCAGCTCCAGCGCTGAGTCACCAGCACAAAATGTGCTCATCATTTTTTCAACAAGCGTCTTCTGATCGCTGCCATTGCAGCCATAGACCCTATCACACCAGGCAATACCAGCCAGGATCGTCTCCACCGGCAAAGCCTCCTCATACCACAGGGCACCATCGTCGACAGTCTTTGTTTCAGCCTTAATCCTGATGTGGGCCGCTACCTCCGTCCCCGTCTCAGACAGGAAGTTGAAGCTATTATCAGATACGACTGCAAAGCGCTCTTGAAAGATGCCCTGCCATTTAAGATCACCGGAAAAGACTGCTCTCGCAAGCAACCCTGCCCATTTTTGAACAAGATCATTATCTTTCCTGGCTGTGAAGTCTAGATCCTCAAAGAAAACCTTGCCATCCGCAGCTAATTTGGATTCTTGCGCAAGAAGCACTTCGGTTTCGCTTGCTTCAGGCACTTCTGGTATATCTTTGTATCCAGCATCTATAAGATCTCTTTTCAGCCTCTCTAGAACTAAACGGCTTGCTATGTAGGCAAAGGTGCCATAGAGGCTGCGAATGGGAAGGCAGACAATTCTGGCATCTGTAAAGACAAGACTGCCTGAGTTAGCGTTGCCTTTATCATCATCTGGCTTTCCGAAGGCTGCATCAATAAGCTTCTCAAAGGCTTTTTTCTCTTCATCCGTTTTTTTGCTCTTCTCTTGATCGAAGTAGTCTCTAATTACACCTTTGACTGATGATCCTGGCACAAGAGGCCAGCCAGTCACCTTTTCCCTGATAATTGGCAGATCTATGAATCCTACTCCTCGACCCGTCCCAACATGCAGAGGCGTTATAGCCTCCAGCCAGTATATTTTGGTTGTCAAATATCACACCTCTTCACATATTTTATATTTCATCTCAATCAGCATAATCCCATATTCCCCAGATCGCAAGTCCAAATCCATCTCGCCGATCCTGATCGTCATCGCATACTGACCTCAGCCAGAGTTTTTTGACTATATCTTCTGCATCCCCTGATAAAACCTCAAAGAAATAGACAGAACCCGCAGGAACAAGCCTTCGAATGGGTTTTGGGCCTGGCCGAGGGCGTTCAAGACTCCAGCCGGAGATAGGCTTCCAGCGATCCATAGATGCCGATATCAATCTCAATTCCATATTAGCTCGATTTTCGAGAGGAGGGGAACCAACAAGCGAGCCACCATGGCAATTTATCCAACCTGGAAGCCAACCTTCAGAGAATATAGCAGGGGTCACCAATATCATACGAAGCAGTTGTCTACCTGTCTTCTCTTTTTGATCCTCAAGAGCCTTCTTAATCTCTTCCGGGAAGCTCCAAATCTTTTGCATCATATCATGCGCTTCGGTTTTCCAGTGAGCAAGTCGCCTCTCTCCTCCAAATGTGCCGAAGGAATTGATATTTTGCATTTTATCTCCAAGGATTTTCTCAGCTTCGCACCTTGCAGCAAGCTTTATTCCTTGAGGCTTTTCCTTTTGGGATAGATCCAGTCCCACGGTCATAAAAAGCATACCTTCGCCATCCGATTCATCAACTGAACCTAGCTCTGGAGAGATCTTAACATGAACTCTCGAATCTTTCGGTATAGATGGAAGAAAATCCGTGTGAGAGTTAGCCTTTTCAGGATCAGGCGGTGCCTGAAAATCTCTTCCAAAAGGATTCTTTAGCCACTGAATCATCATTTCAGCTGACCAGAATGAGGGTACAGGGGCTGGCTTGAAATCCTCTATATCCATAGGAAGCATTGCAGGAAGCAGATCTCTTTTTGGTGGTAGATCGCAGCCTTCACCCGAGTCATCCGTAGTTTTATTCAGCTTCATCGGTCTAATTGCAAATGCATCTCGCTTATTCCCCTCTTCTCGTACAATAAGATCCTTAGGAGCTGGAAAGAATAGCTTATCACTACACATAGGCAGAGGCCCAGAGATAGTAATTCTCTTTAAGTCCTCTAAAAATTTTCGCTCCCTAAAGTCTGTTCCCATCTCTTTTCCAATTATCGTTCTCAAAGAGCCTGCCAGGACCGATGGATAAGGCCAATTTAAGGAATGCATTCGCCTTTGTCCGAATCCAAATGGACGACCGTCTCTAGCAATTATCGGATCGTAGGGTGTTATTATCAGGTATGTCTCCATTATAAGACCACCTAATTGATTTCCTTTTCTTTTTGAATATTCCATTTCGCCTGCTTCATCGCAGATGCTATCTGTCGAGACAAAATAAGCTCATCCGATCTCATTTTGATCTTTTCATAAGAATCGACTCCGGCTAGTAGATCTCTGATATGATCTAATTTTAGAGCCTCAGAACTTGTGCTACCTGCCTTTTTGCGCTTTAGAAGTCTCCAACAGTCTGCAATAATGAGATTTTCAAGCTGAGCTTTAGTGGTTCCTTTCCAATCTCTGTAATCCTCTGCTAGCTCATGCATGTCGTAAGCAGCACCATCCGGCAGCATATCCATACAATGCATCTCCGCCCACTTGAGGAGACGCTTATCGAGGCTGATTTCCCCCTCAGGATCCCATCTTTCGCGAATCTTGATAGGTGTGCCACTTCGGGGATATAGATGGACTGCAAGGCCATCTCTTTCATCATTAGGTCCAGTTCCCTTCTTTGCCGCTTTTTCTGCTTCCCTCCCTGCGCTTAGCAGATCTTCCAGAGGTTCCATTGAGTGGCCAATGGCAATACCTACTGAAAGACTTGGTTTGATAGTCTTGTCTCCTTCATTGTAAGAGAATTTCTCCAAGTGTTTTCCAAAACAGTCATGCAGATCCCTAGCAGCTTGAAGGCAGTAATCCAATGGCACAAAAGCAAGAACATCATCACCCCCTGAGTATATTAAACAACCACGATTATCGTTATCAACAATCTTTCTGGCGTCCTTGGCGAATTCAGCTAACTTTTTTGAGAGGTTTCGATGCTCAGGTCTCTCCTCTATGTATGAAATTATTTTGCCCATGCGATCGCCATCTGCAACTAGAATCGCTAAATAATGACCTGGCTCACCTAATCCGAAGAATCTCTCTCCATCCTTTGTCTCTCCGCTACGCTGCAGTCTTTCCACCATCCTTTTTATCGTTTTAAGATCGCTTATATCTGTATCAGAGAGAAAAGCTTCCCAACTATTACAACTATCACGATTCTTCTCTTTGGGATCCAAGCTAATCTCTCGGGCTTTCATCATCCTATCGATTCTCGGAAGGTACAAAACCTGACCATCGAAAGGAAAATCTGAATAACGTCGTTCTCCGTTGCTTATACGGCCGGTTCCCTGGGCAACATAGCCTTTTCCTTTTCCACCGCTATTAGAATTAGCTTTGGCATTATCCTCGCATATCTTTCCGATGTCATCTAGAAGAATCCTAGCGCCCGCATCTGAGCTATGAACTCCTCGAATCCATGGATCGAGTGATACACGCACGACAGATGGGAACGCCTCAAGTCTCACTGAAGACAAATCTTCGTCATCTATTTTCTTGCGTCGACCAAGCCTCTTAGTGAGTCCAATGGCACAGAGCTGCTCCCCTGCCTGGAGCCGCATCTTTAAAAACAGCTCACTGGGAATCCCTTTATTCTTTTCAAGAATGCTATCTCTAGCCCCGTCAAGTGACGATTTTGGAATTCCCTGATGCATCATCTTTGGCTGATCAAAGTCTCGAATAGCTTTTCTTCCATCTAAGAGGCGCATCAACCTTTTGCGAGCTCTTTTATAACTTCCTGCTCGATCCTCTTCGAAAGGTACCCAGGCTGAATAAAACTCTAATACATCGCATACCTGCTCAGACCACCTTTGATCACTGACAAATCCTGGGGCCAGATAATCAGCCAAATCCTTCGCACCTTCGGCATAGATCATCCATTCTTTACGCGCTGCTTCCTTGGCAAGGTTAGTAAGGTTGATGGGACTTTCTCCTTCATTCAATTTAGCAAGTATTATGTTGGCGACATTGAAAGCACCTGGTACAGGATTCGGTTCCAACTCTTTATCACCTGCATTCAATCCAGGAAATATGAGCTCACCATGTTCAGATACTTCTCTTGCTGCAGCTTTGCTGATCTCTGAAAGCAGGTGTGAGCCAAACCAGAGGTCCCTTGTCCTCCGGGCAGCCGCAATAAAATCCTGCACAGGACCGATTGAGAGAACATATAGATAAGGCGCCAAGTTACACCACCCGGAACTTATTCTCCTCGGCAAAGGCGAGGAATCCTTCAATTGCTGAGCCCGATGGAGACCTTGCAGGCAGTCCAGGCTTTGGACTACCCAGGGGAGACTGTGGGTATGCACTGAGCATCGGATCTCGAATCTTTGTGAACTTTGGATTTCCGGGTGCCTTTTTTAGAATGACTTCGTTGGGAGATGTTGCCCTCATACAGATTATCATCTGCAGCGCATCTCCATTTTTACAGACAACCGGTCTTAATATTAGTGGGCTTGCCATTCTTGTTTTCTCCTGTCCATTCACGATCGGATAAAGCTCAGTGTCTCTGGGATCATTATAATCCTTGAAATGGAATACTATTGGTAAGCCAAACTCTGCTCTTGGGAATGCATCGTTCGGAATTCCGGTCATTCTGGGATGCATCGGATCCCGCTGAGATGTTGCGCCCCTAATTGTCTCTGGTTCAGGCCATCGTGACCTTCCCGGACGGTTCGGTGACTTGCCAGGATTTCTGCCTACATTCTGTCCCTGCCTGAATGTCTGCATCAGGGTCACAACATCATTCCATGCCTGCATTGCATTGCTGCTGCTCTTAACAAGCAGGCTATCTGGCAAGATAGGCCATTGTTTGGGATGGGACAGAATGATGCCTAAGCTCTCTAAACGTTCTTTATACCAAGAGGCGATGCCGGATGCATCCGGCGGCGCAAGCTCCTGGCAATACAGTGACCCGGCGCCCCTTCTGGTGCGAGCGCCTACACCTCCGAAGTTCACCCAAGCCCAGACAGCTGCCTCCAAATCATCTGATAGGCTCTGTGGACAGATCAGCTTCAAATCAAAAGAGACTTTCGAGGTGCAATTGGCAATTGGAATTCCTTCTTTTTTATTTCCCTGGAATGGAAAAAGCGCATATCCTGGGTGGCCCTCCTTGAATCTAGCAAAGTTCTTACCTTCAGGTATAACCGCACATGGATATGTTGTCCCTTGTGATTTTATCGAGGCTCCAACGATCACCTGGCTTGGTTTTTCGGTTGTTCCCCAGATTTCACCCTCGCGTTGGCGAAGTTCGGCGATTGTGGAGCAATTTGCCCCTTTTGTCGCCCTCCACCAGAACCTGAGATAGCCTCGAATGCTCGATGGGCGTATGAGTGTAATAGGATCGTTCTCGTTCGCTTTGACACCACCACTAAAGATCGGCGTTATAACATGAATGCCGTAAAACCTTTTAATCCTATTTGGATGAGAATCTACATTAATAGGTTTTCCTGGAAAGTCTGGAATACTGCGATTCATAATTGCTCACCTTTGCTTACTAGCATTTTATATGATTCAGGTAGTTGAATTAAATCCAGAGTATTTAACACAATGTTATGTATAACTAAAAAAATATATGATGCATTAACTCTCATTTAATGCATCACCATCCACACATTCACATTTATCTCTATGGACTGTGCAATTAGATGTATCTCGATAGTGCTCAGCGCATAAAATATTAGCCTAGTTAGGCATTTGCTGATGGCCGATCGAGTCTCAAAGTCGTTATCCATTCCCGTTCTAAGTCTATTTATTTTCATCTTACCACCTAGAGGACGTTATATATCCCTCTATGGTAAGATATAGCTCAAAGTATATGAAAATTTTGTATGGTTATTAGGCATAAAAGGATTACCGGAATATATTAATTATAATGAATACTGTGCAGTTGAGCTAGGCACAAATTCAACTATTATAATTAAAAAAAACATGGACGACTTTTAGACTTGGTCGCCCATTATATTTGTTTCAATTGGGCCGCGGCTTTTTTTAGCTGCGGATTAAATTAATAACCCACTTTAATCCTATATCAGCCTATCGCTTCTAACTTTACTATAAATTTATAATACTACACATCTTATTTTAACTTATTCACCCTCAAATCCCCCCATCCCAAAATGCCCCCCATACCCCACCGCCACCGGCCCCTGCACCGCCTCAGGAAACACGATGCGAAAGCCATATCCCTTCCCATTGGCAGGCCCCCTCCCATCCCCTTCCCTCCGGCGCACAAAGGCATCCCAGGGAACCTCCTTTTCGCCCAGCCTGGCATAGGCCACCCTCTCCATCTCCTCGAGCTCAGGAAAACCGGCCAGCCCCAGCAGCCGCAAGAGTTCGTGCTCCGGGCAGCCGATCTGAAAACCTGTAGAATCAATCTTTGCCACCCCCGCCCGGGTGGCCTTGGGGTGGCGGGTGGGCAGGAAAGGGGTATGAGAGAGCCATGATCTCGACCTGGCGAATAGAGGGCTTGTGCTGCCCAATTCCGCCGGCTGGCCCAAGACCAGAAGGACCAGACCTGTGCTTGCCCCCTGATCATCGTAGATCTCCTTCAGCCTCTGCAGGGCCTCTTCTTCCCCGGAGTCAAAGCCCCTGGGAGCATAGATGCTGATGTTGGTGATCTCGCCCCCGGCCTGCTGGCCCGGGCGCGGGTTTGATTCGCAGAAGATATGCGCGTGCCTGTGCCCCTGCAACGGCCTCTTGGAGCTGTCGCAGCCGGTGAATACCGCCGAGCCATCAGATAGCTCCACCAGCGCCCGGTGGACCCTATCCGTCAGGAGAATGGTCTGGGTGAGCAGAGGCCCAGGGCCGGCCAGAGCATATCGAGCCACCGTAGGCTTCAGGGCCATACCCCCGTTTGGGCAGTCAGTGAGAATGACTTTGAGAAGAATGCTCTGCCTACTTCCATTAAGAAATAGTTGGAATAAAATTCGCATTCACCCAGCAGAAAGCTCAATTCATCCTCCTCCTTGGAGTATATGTTTGTCTGTAAATAAAGCTTTTTGCCGGATGCTGTATATCTTTTTTGACATATTTCATTTTTGATAAATCATAAGTACTTTTAATGAATTTCAGGGAAAGGTAAAATCCAGATAAAAATCGTAATGGACCGGTTATGATTCCGCAGGACTCAATCCGATGGCTATATCCCGTTCATTTGCAGCTGGCCCGCCAGCTATCCATCGTTCCTTAATACTTCTTTAATTTCATCTCTGAAGCTTCTTAATGTCTTAAGATCATTTTGCAGTATGCTGTAGATCTCATCTAAATTGATATCCCAATAAATATGAACCAGAACATTTCTGAATCCAGCCAGGTCGGAAAGCTCGATGGCCAATTCCTCTGGAATCATGCCAGCCTGGCCAAGAAGATAGAAGACCTCGCGATAAGTTGCCGGTCTCTTAAGCTGATTTTTGGATATTAAATGAGATGAAATATCTATTGCCGCCTGAATGCTGACCAGCATGGCATGAAGGACCATATTTCTTGTATCACGATCCGTCTTGAGGTCCTCTAGAGAAAACCGCTGGTATCTTTCCCAATCCTTTATTGCCTCATCGAGTTCTCTTAAATGTGATAAAACTCTCATTTCAGGCTCTGGCCAGGAAGGCTCTATCAAGGCGGTCATACATATGCTTCAAGTCCAGATATTCCGATATTAGATGAGCCTCGAAATCGATCCTATTCTCTTGATCTCTTTCCAATACCACTATCCCATTGCTTATAACCTCATACTGAAAATATACCGGAGCATAATTGAGAATGCGAACATCGAACTCAATCCTGGGCTCCACTCCTTCTTCCAGATCCCTCGCAACCTTCCCAGAAAACTTGAACCTTTCATAAGGGGATTTCTCTCTGCAAAGATGAATGGCTAAGTCAATATCATGAAAGTCGTCTCTCTTGAGAAATGATCCAAAGACATAGGCCAGATCGATCTCCTCAAATCCATCAAGGATGAAACCAATGCTCTCAAGGACTCTCTTTTTATCCATTATCTGGCCCCAGTGTGTTCATTTGCAGCCTTATATGTGATAAGACTTTCTCACATGAAATCCGCAAGCCCGGTCTGCCTGGCCTTCTCGTTCTTGAAGAGGGAGTCGATCTCCATCTTCAAAAGCTGCAGCCTCTGCTTGGTGTAGCTGCTCACCCCATACTCCTCTGCCACCTTGATCGAGACCTCCAGATACTTCCGCACGCTGCCCTCATGCACAGTGAGAATCATCCTTCCCCCGCATTTGGGGCAGGTCTCTTTCAGTGGAGGCCGCCTGTACTTGGCCCCGCACTTCACGCACCTCACCTTCTGCTTGGAGAAGGCGTGCAGATTGCCGATCAGATCAGGCAGGAAATGAGAGTTGATCACCCGTTCTGCTACGTCCTGCTCGTCCACCGCCCGGATCATTCGCGCCAATTCCAGCTGGGCATCCATCTTATCGACCATGGTCTCCAGGGTCTTGTAGGCGCTGTTCTTCGGCCCGGCGGCGATGTCCGTGGTGGCATGACTGAAGTTGAACCCCTCATACTGCTGGTCGGTGCCCAGCCTTTTAGACACCAGATCGAACCTCCCCTCCAGGTCCTTGGGGCTGGTATTGGTGAGGGTGGCCTCGTAGAACTCCAGGGGATAGACCGGGGTCAGATCCAGGTTATGAGCCTCCTTGTCCACCTCCGCCGGATTGAGAATGGTGGTCATGACCAGGCAGGCGTCCATCTTCCCACCCCTTTTCGCGGGAAGGTAGGACATGGAGAAGTTTATCAGGGCATCCATGAGCAGCATGACGCAGTCCTCGTCCCCATCGCAGTTTCTCCGCTTGGCCGCATGGAAGAAGGGATGGCCAAACCCAGCCGATGCCGGGCTGTAGCCGATCAGCCGGCATAGAACTCCTGCAGAGGTATGGGGGGCCAGGCCCACCATCAGCTTTCCGATCAGATCCTGGGGGGTTTGGGCATTATAGAATGGCTCCAGATGATAGAACTTGGCCAGCAGCTCGTCTGTAAACCAGGATACCTTCAGGAGGTACTCGCCCGCATCCCGGGATAGGACGATATCCTGGATCCTCAGCTCGCAGACCTGATCCGGACGGGTTAAAGGATCGCCATGCATATCCACAGCATAGCCCAGGCTCTGCAACACCAGTGGGCTGGTGCCGATCTCGTCCGGCCGGAAATGAGTGAGGGGCAGATCGGTGAGGTCGTACCTCACAGTGCCGTCCTTGAAGATGTTGATCCCGTGCTTGGCCCTCAGGATTCCCTTCTCCAGGGGCTCAGGGGTCTTGTCCCGAGAGAAGAGGCCCAAAACCCCCTTCAGGGAATCTGGCTCCCTCTCCCCCAGACTCTCCAGCGCCAGGTGGTAGAGCTTTTTGACATCGATCTGCATCTCTGCCACCGCATTGGTCTCATGGCCGCATTTGGGACACTTCTCCGGAGCTGGGATATTGCATTTGGGGCAGACCCTCTTCTTCTCAGTATGGCTGCCACACTCGCAGATGAAGGCGAATCCCTCCTTGCCGCAGCTCTTGCACACCCGCCGCTCGATCTGCACATTGATGATCCCGGAGGAGCTGTTGGTGGAGTGCTTTGCCGCCTCCTGAATGG
>ERZ764778.2448-NODE-2448-length-16406-cov-19.498440_pt1 | contig 16406 bp, 8 predicted proteins | sample MGYA00374951_ERZ764778 | MGnify/ENA primary metagenome ERZ764778 (study PRJEB28918, sample SAMN05720193) | bioreactor metagenome | isolation source: Anaerobic biogas reactor | place: USA:Washington, USA | collected 2015-08-08 ...
GACGTCGATCCGGTGTTCGTCGCACGCGGCCAGTGGCTGGACGACGGGCTCTGGAATCCTGGCGATTACCACCTCAAGAGCCAGGGCTGGTCCTGGGATGTGTGGCAGGGGCTCTGGTCGTGGGACGATGCAACCAGTCCGTGCATCGACGCCGGCGACCCGAGCTGGCCGATGGGCGACGAGCCGCTGTGTGAGGCGGGCGATCCGCTGGCCGAGCGGGCCGCCGTCAATACGCGGATTAACATGGGCGCCTACGGCGGCACTGAGCAGGCCTCCTTGGCCCCTCATGGTGCACCATAGTCGGCCGGATCGCAGGCGGCTCTTGACATCCGCCGTTTCCCGCATAAAATGGGCGGCGATGGCTGACGGACGCGTACCAAGAAAACGCAAGAAGAAGTCCCACCCGGTCCTGGATTGGCTGCTGTACGTGGCCGTTCGGGTCCTGGTGATCTTTCTATACCTGTTTGATGTCGAGACGAATCTGCGGTTTGCCTGCTTCCTCGGAAGGCTTCTCTGGAAGCACTATCATCGGGGTAGGCAGCGGGCCCTGGAGAACCTCCGCGCCAGCTTCCCGGACAAGTCCGAGGCATGGATCTGGCAGACGGGGCGGCGGAGCTTTGAGCAGATCGTCATGCTGACGATCGACGTGTTGTTCACGCCTCGTCTGGTGAAGAAGTACAACTGGCGGGAGTACTCGCGATACAAGAACGCCGAGCATGCCAAGTGGCTCATGCAGGAGCGCAAGGGCCTGCTGATGGTCACGGGGCACTACAGCAACTTCGAGATTACCGGCTATCTGATGGGTCTGTTCGGCTTCGATCTGTACAGCATCGCCCGGCCGCTCGACAACAGGTACCTCAACCGATTTCTCTACGGTGTCCGCGAGCGTCGTGGCCAGAAGATCATCGACAAGAAAGGCGCCGCCGAACTGATGCCGCAGATTGTGGCCCAGGGCAGCACGCTCGGGTTCATTGCCGATCAGGATGCCGGCAGGAAGGGCGTCTTCGTCGATTTCTTCGGGCGAAAGGCCAGCACCTATAAGAGTATCGGCCTGGTGGCCCTGACCTACAATCTGCCGATCGTGGTCGGCTACAGCCGTCGCGTCGAGAATCGGTTCTTCTTCGAGATCGGCGTTCAGCGGATCATCTTCCCCCACGAGTGGGCGGACAAGGACGACCCGCTCAAATGGGTTACCAGCGAATACACGAAGGCCATCGAGGCGTTCGTACGCGAGGACCCCACGCAGTACTGGTGGCTGCACCGCCGATGGAAGACGCGGCCGAAGGAAGAACGTCTTCGGGACGCCGAAGCTGCCGTTGCGCCGGGCGGCCGGGAGTGCGACATTCGGGTGGCGGCGCTGGAAACACACTCGGCGGCGCATTCGGCATCCGGCGCCGCCTATTAGCCACCACACCGCTTGGTGATTTCAATCGTTCGTCGATCCCGGGGTAGGGATCGTGGCATGCCAGTTGTCCGGATCGTCCCCGTATTGCGATGGGAACATGCGGTTCAACGACAAGCCGGCGCCGTCCGCCTCCGCCGGCCACCGGTCCACGCGGTCGGTGGAGTTCTCCGGGTGCGTCCCGTCGCTGTAGTGAATGGAATCGACCTCGACCCAGTATCGCGCGCCGGCGTTGTCCACATCTCCGGGTTTGAGAAGGCGAATCCTCTCGCCGCTGTTGGACAATCGGCCGGAACCCCATGAGAAGACCTGTATGTGCGCCGGAACCCCGTATGTGTGGCGGACCATCGCTCCGTTTCTGGCCAGCAGGATGTGTTCGCCTGCGTCGAGCGTTACCGGGGGCTCGCGGGGAAACACCAGATCGATCCCGCCGTCGTCCGTGAAACGCCAAGGCTCCATGGCCCGGAAGTCGAACAGGGTGACGGGGCCGGCCGAGACGTTCATCAGTTCGATGTACTCGGTATCGGTGTCGCCGGGGGGATGGTACATGATCTCGTTGATGACCACGGGGCCGACCAGCGGATCGGCGTTGGCCTGACCCGGCGTCGGCTCGCTCATCAGGACAAATGCGTACGTCCCCATGCTGGTCATGTGCCGGCCGAATGAGACCCACGTCTCCGAGGCGCCGAACCGCTCAACCACGAGACAATCGGGAAACCGCGTATCGGCGCCGGAATAGAGACAGAGCGATTCGCCGTTCTCACTGAGTGCGAAGGGGCTGTGCGTCCCGGGGCAGTCGGGGTTTCCGAACTGTGTATCCTCGTGAAATACGATGTACCCGTTCGGTTCGACCACGGTGCCGTCTTCGATGCGGAACTCGTAGAGATCGTGCTCGTTATCGCTGAGAAACCACCCGCCGATGTCAACGGGGATGCTGCTGACGTTGTGCAGTTCGATCCAGTCGGGCGAGATGTCGTGAGAATGGGCCAGCAGCTCATTGATCACGATGGGGCATCCCGTCCGGCGCCAGTGGTTGGCCAGCACCGCCAGGTCGGTCGCGTCGGCCGTGGCGTAGTGGTTCGGGTCATCGATCTGGTTCGGGTCATCGATCTGGTTCGGGTCGTCGATCTGGTTCGGGTCATTGAGCCAGTGGCTTGCGAGCAGGCCGAGATCGAGCCAGTCCACCCGGCAGTCCCCGTTCCAGTCGCCCGGCGGACAGACGGCCTCCGCCGGCCCCATCAGGAGTGCGACCAACACGATCAGGGCTGTATGGATGCGCCACAGCGGCCTCATTGCACCCTCTCTCCCGGACATTGCATACCTGTCGTCGAACGGTTGCGGTTGTATTGCCTGCCCCCATTCTGAGCGTAGAACAATCCTTGACGCACTCATTCTATCATAAAGCCCCACTTGCGTCAATGGCTGTGGCGGACGCGGCCACCCGTTTATTGCGGGAGTGGAGAGGGACTGTCTGTAGTGTGCCCGTGAGGGCATACCTGTTCCGGCAAAGGCAACGCCTCATCCCGATGGCCATCGGGATCACTACGAACCAGACCCTGACCCCAACCCGAAACGGGTAACCGCGTCCTGTGGCTCCGGTTGACAATCGTGGGAGTCGATGCGTATGGTATGGGCGATGGCGATGTCCTGCGAGTGACTTCAACGATGAGATGGGATGATGCGTCCACGGATTCTTCTGGTCAATCCGCCGATCTACGACTTTGCGGCCTACGACTTCTGGTTGCGGCCCTATGGCCTGCTCGGCGTGGCCGGGCAACTGCGAGGCAAGGCCGATTTCGCGTTCTTCGACTATCTCGATCGACGGGGCGATTCCCTGAACGAATCGGACCGCTGGGGTCGAGGTCGATTCCGTTCCGAACGCGTACGTAAGCCCGCTTGTCTCGACGCCATCCCAAGGTACTTTCATCGGTTCGGCGCGCCGCGAGACAGTTTTCGAGCGTTCCTCGCCGGGCACGATGCCTTCGATTGCGTGCTGATCCAGACGATGATGAGCTACTGGTATCCGGGCGTTCAGGAGGTCATCGAGGACGTTCGTCAGGCCTTTCCCACCGCAAGGATCGTGTTGGGCGGAAACTACGTCACGATCTGCACCGAACACGCCAGGGGCCTGGATGCCGATCTCTGCATCCCTGGGACAGACCTCGACCCCCTGTGGCACTTCCTCCGACTCGAGCCCGACACCGAGCAGACGGGGCTGTGGGAGATATACGAAAGCCTGGCCGTGGGCGCCCTGAAGCTCAGCGACGGCTGCCCGTTTCACTGCACCTATTGCTCGGTCCCGAGCGTCTATGGGCGATTCGCTTCCCGGCCTTTGGAGCGGTCGCTGGCCGAGCTCGAGTTGCTGGTTTCGCTCGGAGTGTGCGATGTGGCGTTCTATGACGACGCGCTGCTCTTCAAGGCCGAGATGGTCCTGATGCCCTTTCTGGAAGAGGTCCTCGGTCGGGATATTCGCGTGCATTTCCACACGCCCAACGCCTTGAACGCGCGCTTCATCCGGGCGGATCTGGCCGGGCTGATGGTCCGGGCGGGATTCAGGACGTTCTACCTGGGCTTCGAGAGCCGCTCGCCGCAGTGGCAGCAGGGCACCGGGGGTAAGGTACACTGTGATGAACTGGTCGAGGCCGTTCGCCATCTTGTCGCGGCCGGCGCCGATCCGGGCGAGGTCACCGCCTATCAGATCGTGGGCCATCCGAACAGCGATCTCCAGGAGTTGGAAGCCTCGATGCACTTCGTTCACAGTCTGGGCATCCGCGGCATGCTCGCGGATTTCTCGCCGATCCCCGGCACCCCGGACGGCGAGGCCTGCCGAGCGTGGGTGAATCTCGATGAACCCCTGATGCACAACAAGACCGCCTTCCCCATCCTCCGTCTCGGTTTCGACGAGGTGAATCGCCTCAAGGACCTCCAGAGGCAGTTGAATCGAACCCTCTGACTCAGTGCACAGGTATGCGCCTTCGCCGCGGCGTTTGATTTGCGGGCTTTCGGGCTGTATAGTGGGCGGATGAACGATCCGCGAACTGTACATATCAAGAGCTTCGGCTGCCAGATGAACAAGCTGGACACCGCTTTGGTGTCCTCGGCGCTGAGAGAGGCCGGTTTTGTCCTGACCGACAGCGTCAAGGACGCCGACGTGGTGGTGATCAACACCTGCTCGGTCCGCGAGCACGCCGAGGCGAGGGTGCTGTCGCATCTGGGGCATCTCAAGCACCTCAAGAAGCACCGGCCGGGCATGGTTGTCGCCGTCATCGGATGCATGGCCCAGCGGCTGGGCGACGCGTTGCTCGAACACGATGCGGTGAATGTCGTCTGTGGCCCCGGCCAGATCCGTCAACTCGTGCGTCTGCTCGAAGACGCTCTCTCACAGAACGTCAAGCGTCTGGTGGTTGCCGAGGCGATTCGCGACCGGATGGATTCGTCGTCGGATGCCTTGGAACAATTCGAATCCTCATATGGGCACCAGAGCGACGCAGACGGCGGGCCGCCCGGTCAGGCCTTCGTGCGTGTCATGCGTGGCTGCGACAACTTCTGCACCTACTGCATCGTTCCGTATGTGCGCGGCCCGGAGCAGTGCCGTCCGCCCGAACGGGTCCTCAACCAGGTCAGAAAGCTGGCGGACAAAGGGGTCCGGCAGGTGACGCTGCTGGGCCAGACGGTGAACGCCTATCGCCACCGCGACGGCCACAGGACCTATTCTCTGGCCGACCTGCTCGGCATGGTCGCCGAGGTGGAGGGGATCGAGTGGATTCGCTTCGTGACGAGCTATCCATCGGAGGAGTTCTACGACGATATTCTACACGCCATGGCGTCGTCGCCTAAGGTTTGCCACTATCTGCACATGCCGGCCCAGAGCGGCTCGGACCGCGTCCTGCGGGCGATGAATCGCCACTACACGGCCGAACAATACCTGGAACTGCTCGCTCGCGCGCGGCGGATCGTCCCGGACCTCGCGATCGCGGGGGACTTCATCGTCGGCTTTCCCGGCGAGACGGAGGACGACTTCCGGGCGACCGTGGATCTCGTCCGGCAGGCACGATACCGAAATTGCTTCGTCTTCAAGTACTCACCTCGACCCGGCACGACGGCCGACAAGCGGCATCAGGACAGTGTGCCCGACGAGGTCAAGCAGCGGCGCAACGTTGAACTCCTGGCCGTCCAGGAGGCGATCAGCGAGCAGTTGAGCAGCGAGTTCCTGGGGCGTACGGTGACAGTTCTCGTCGAAGGCCTCAGCAAGAAGGCTCGCGTCAATCCGCTGGATTCTCAGAGCCATCCCCAACTGGTAGGCCGGACCGCGACGGATTCCATCGTTGTCTTCAACGGCAGTCCGTCTCTGGCGGGCCGATTCGTTGACGTTCGCATCACGGCAACGTCACCGCTGACGCTCTTCGGCGATCTGGTCGTCGGATAGCGATGCGTTGCGTTCGGCTTGTTGACGCAGATATTCGTCGCGTCGCTGCTCCTGCCTCTGCCTGAGGGCCTCTACGTCCTGCATCGACATGGGCTGCGTCTGCACCTCGATCTCAGGCACGGGCCCGGCCTGGGCCAGAGCGTCCTGGACCAGTTGTGTGTATTCGGCGTGCATGGTCAGCAAGTCGTCCATCGGCGCCGTCAGAGAGGCCGCGAAGTCGAAGGACGGCAACTCCGGGGTCGGCTGGGCCAGCAGGAACAGGGCGGCCGCATAGGAGCGAAAGCGAAGTCCCCATGACTTCGGGATGTAATGGCGCGTGACCAGACCTCCGAAGACGCTCATGTCCGTGGCCTCCGGCGTGTCGGCGAAGGGCCAGGACAGCCAGCCCTGGGCCAGCCGCCTCGACGCCTCGATCTCGGCGCCGATCCAGCGACCCTGTTCGTCTTCGGTCAAATGCGGGCGACCTTTGGGGCCGCCTCCGCCATACCAGCCGTACTCGCCGAGGACGACGGGCTTGCCGACGTGACAGTAGGCCAGCATGGTCTGAAGGTAGGCGAGATTGCGGTCCCAGTTGGCCCTGGAGCCGAACGGCCGGCCCATGACCGGATAGAAGTGAATCGATATGAAGTCGAGCCACTGGGCCTGCCGGCGGGGGTTGAACGCAGAGTAGAGGTGTGGGTCGCCCGGCCGAACCATCGGGAAAGACCACTGGATGTAACCGATGGTGATCGGGTGCGTCGGGTCCGCTTCCCGCAGCGCGCGAACCTGGCGTTGCACCCACTGGTCGGCCAGATGCTCGCGGAACAACTGCCAGTCGTGAAGACGCGGGTTGCCCATCTCAGCGACGTCCCTGGCCGGTCGAATGCTCCCGAGCGTTTCGTCGGTCGCCAGTTCCCCGCCCCACGCGGCCTTCAGGGCTTCCTGACTGGCGTACTTGGATTGCAGCCAGGTGTTCCACATCGGTTCCCACGAGTCGATATGCCAGGGCATCTCGGGCTCGTTGAGCAGATCCCACGCCAGGATGGCCGGTTCGCCCCGGTATCGCCGGCCCAGGACCGTCCAGAACGTTTCGAGTGCTCGCAACGCCTCGGGCCCGGCGAAGCGGTCGGGCTTCCAATAGGGCGGCTGGCCTTCCCAGTGATCCGGCCCCGTGAGGATCAGCCGCACCCCGGTTTTGCGGGCGATCCGAACCAGCCGGTCGAGTTTCTTCAGCGATTTCTCGTCGATTGTATCGGCATCAGGCTGAAAAGTGGCAGCCGCCAGGAAGACCCGCGCGCAGTTGACGCCGAGATCGCGCATCACCTGGAAGTGCTGGGCGACTTTTTTCGGGTCAAACTGCTGCCACACCTGCGGGGGCCATCCCGTGTTCGGATCGTAGTAATTCGTGCCGAAGGGCACGAAGGGCAGGTCGGTTCCGCTGTCTACGAGGCCCTGTCCGTCGGGGGTAGTGGCAATCAGCGCCATCTTCGGGCCGGATGAGCATCCCGTCAGAGTGGCCAGCAGGAGGATGAACCCGCTGCATACCAGAACTTGAAGCGTTTGCCCGCACGGGCCTCGCGATGCGTCTTCCATCTTGCTATTCTCCACTGTCGGCGGATCTGCGACGGCTGTCCGACCCCTAATAGGCGCTCCACATGTACAGGACCTGAGGCGTGCTCAGCTCATAGAGCGTCGTGCGGTCGAGCTTGAACGAACTGCGGCTCTCGACGCTCAGCATGTCCATGACGCTGAAGGGCTTGCGGTATTCGACTACCTGGGCGTCCTGGATTCCCGCCAGAGACAGGACGGCCTCCACCGCGTCGTCCAGATAGCCGATCTCGTCGATGAGTTTCTCGTCGAGCGCTTTGGGCGCAACGTAAATGCTGCCGTCGGCGAGGTTCCGCACCTGGTCGGGCGGCAGAATCGATGCACGTCCGGCCTGGACGATCTCGATGAACCGCTCGTACGCCGGGTTCAGCAGACGTTCCTGGATATAGTCCAGTTCCTCCTGCTTCGGCTCGCGGAAGCTGCTGGGCCAGTCCTTCTTCGCCCCTTTGGCCAGATAGACCGGCTGGATTCCGAGCTTGTTCTCCAGCAGTTCCTGGAATACGAAATAGCTCATCACCACGCCGATCGAGCCGGTGATCGCCGTAGGCTCGGCGACAATCCGGTCGCAGGCCACCGAGGCATAATACCCCCCGGAAGCGGCCATGCCCTGCATGAAGGCTACCGCCGGCTGGCCGGTCTCCCGGCGATAAGCGAGGATGTCCTGATAGATCCGATCGCTGCCCGAGATTGTTCCGCCGGGCGAGTTGATACCCACGATGACCGCGCGCACGTTGCGGTCCTCGCGGGCCGTCTGAAGTTGGCGGTAGACGTAGTCGGCCTGGTCGTCGCCGATGACGCCGTCGATGTGGACGAGCACGATCTTGTCGGTGCGCGGGCCTTCGCGGACCACGGCCTCCTCGTAAAACCGGGTCCGGCCCGTGGCGACAAAGGCGACCAGCCCGATCAGCAGCAGAAACAGCGCGACGTTGGCCAGAAACGACAGGCCAAACACGAGCCCCCAGAAGATTCGCGAAATGCTCGACCGTTTCTTGGGTTTGGGGTAGGGCGCGTACGCCTGCGGCGGATACGGTGGATGAGGCGGACCCGATGGTGGCTTGGGCCCTCCCTGTCCCGGCAGAAACGACGACTCCAGATAATCACTGTCTTGATCGAAACCCATCGGCAACTCCTTGAAAAGGTTGCCGCCAGTATAATCGCCTCTGTCGCCACCGTCAATTTGCGTTGGGCCAATGGAATGATGGAATTGTGGAGCGATCCAGTTCGTTCATCCGGCATTTCCCGATTCGAGCATGTCAGCCGTTGCAAAAGTCTCGTCGGTATGCTGTAATCGGAATCGGTTGGCGGACGCATCTTGTCGTCGTCTACCCACGACATCGCGGGGCTGGCCTGGCAGCGGTTGAGTTGAGGGCAGGTCGGCCTCGCGTCCTTCTATGCGACCGTCTACCTTGTGACAGCCTCAGTCGGCGTTCAGGCGATACGGATACATGGAATTGCCGACTTCGCGCGCTTTGGCGACGATCTCGGGGTACGGCGTATCGCAAATGTCGATGAAGCCGATCTGGTAGTTCTCGCCGTCGCCGCGCCCGGTCGTCGCCTGGTCCTTGTACTGGAACCAGTGCGTGCCCACAACAGACGGATTGCGCAGGGCGCTGCGGACGTAGGTGGCATAGGTGTCGGCACGGTGCTGCTGGCTGTCCGTCGATCGCAGGCCGGTGTGGAACATCCCGCGATCGAGCGCCCCGAAATGGAACTCGCCGATGATCAGCGGCATGTCGATCCCATCCGGCAGCTTCAGATCCTCGACGCTGTACGTGTAGCGGTTGTAGCTGACGATGTCGCAGAAGTCCGCCGCCGCCCGTGCGGCGATATCGTTGACCCACGCGAACCGGCAGCCCAGGTAGAGGTGGTGGGGGGCGAGCTTCCTCAGTTCATCGCGAATCGTCTCGAAATACGTCCGGGCCGTCTTGTCGTAGAATGCGTGGAGGTCGGCGAGGGCCTTCTGCCTGTCCGGCGCGGTCTGGCTCCGGAGCAGCGCTTCCCACGAGGCATGATCGGTGCCCCAGACCTCGTTGAGTTTGGCGATCGTTTCGTATTTGGTCTTGAGGTCCTCGATGAAGACCTTCTTGGCCGGCTGATCAGCCAACGATGCGAGCGCTGCGACGGCCAGCGAGGTGTCGTCGCCCCACGACAGCTCATTATGAACGAAATAGCCGATGCACCACGGGTCGTTGGCCGTTCGATCTTTCTCGCGGACCAGCCGGTTGCGAAGCTGCTGGCGGAAACTCGGATCGAAAACGTCGTAGAACTTGCCCCAGTAGCCCTCGGAGCCTTCCAGTCGTCGGGACTCGAAGCCGATCGTCGCGGTGTAGGGTGTTTTTCGCATCAGGTAGATGCTCTCGTCCGACCAGTTGGCGATGGTGTTGATGCCCCAGCTCTTGAAGCGTCGGTGCGTCCGCTCGGCGAAGAGTTGCTCGAAGTCCTTTCCATACTTCCGCTGCAGATTGGCCCGGCTGAAATCGTAGGTGCGATACGGCGAGTGGTCCTTGTAGTAGCCATGCGGGGCCCAACTGCCCGACCCGTAGAACCGGGCGAATGGAGAGCCCTCCGGCGGAAGATCCTTGAAATAGGTCTCGCGGTTGCTGATCGGGGTGGCGTTGCCGGTGCCGACGCAGTCGATGCCGTGCGACCAGAACAGCCTGCCCGCCGGATCGACGAGCCACCACTTGCCCTGGTGCTTCTGCACGCGGAAAAACCCGGTCGCTTTCAGTTGCGGGCCGGCGAGCCAGCCGCCGTATTGATTTCGGTCTTGCGGGCCGGCATGGGTCTCCATGTCTCGCTCTTCGGTTTGTCCACGGGCGATCAACTCGTTGGTCGAATGCGTCTTGCCGGGCCAGTCCTTGTGAATGTACTGGCCGAACTCGTCGATGAACGGCAGGAACGTGGAGGCATCGAGCACCTCGATGCGTCCGCCGGCGCGAATGGGACCGATCTCGAAGGCATGGTCCCTCTTGGGCTGGTTCACGAAAATGACCAGTTGCGTGACATTGGCTGGATCGAGCTTGCCCGCGTGGGTTGGCGCCGCCCGCATGCCCACCAGCTCCAGGGGGGCATCGAGCCGCCACGGGACGGGGAAGACGCGGACGTTGAGCGTTTCCGACGCTCCCGGAGCGACGGTGACGTTGTCGGTGACGCAATGGTTCGTGCCGTCGGCGCCGGGGTTGTCCACGCGACAGTTCACGGTGACGGTTTCATCGCCACGATTGATGACTTCGAAGCGAAGCGTCTCATAGCTGGACAGGTTCCATTGGCCGTCGGGGGCCTTGAGTGTGACACCCGGCCAAGGGGCCTCATGGCCGGTCTCGATCCGCAGCCTGCCCGGCGCGGCCAGGCTCACGCGGGCATCGCTTGTGGCCACCGTGCTCGTCTCGAACGACGCGCCGAAGTCGAAAAGGGTCAGGGGCTGCCGGCCATCGGTTGCCGAAGACGGCAGAGCCATCGGAAACAGCGTCAGCGAGACAATCAGGGCGGCAGCGATTCGATGCTTCTTCATAATCTGTTCCTGTCAGTCCATGTGAATGATGTAGGCGAATTCGTTCCTTTGGGTCTCGAATGCGATCCGGTCGTTGTCGGTTTCGTAGCCGACGGGACGCAACGGCTGTCCATCGACATCGATGGCGACAAGCGATCGTACGCGGGCACCGTCAAAGCCGAATTCCGTTGGTCGCAGGGCCACCGGGAACGATCGGAGATTCGGCAGGGGGGTGACGACCAGTGTGTCGGCGTTTCGTGTGCAGCGGAAGGCCCCGCGTGTCGCAGCCGGACCGAAGTCGATCGACCCGATCCCGGCGCTCCATCCCGGATTCGCATGAGCGGCTTCGTGGGGTGCCAGGGCCACGCTGCGTACCTCCTGGCCGCGACCCTGCACCACAAGCGTGCCGATCCGATATCGCATGGTCCCATCGTCGTCACCGAGCAACCCATAGCGCTGCCCGGTGGCCGGGTCCCAGAGCCCCACGAGAATCTCGTATTCGCTCGGACCATAGGCCGAGGGAATTGTCACCGTCCGATCCTCTCCGAGGCGGATCGCGCCCTGCCATTGGCTCGTGGGTTGCGGCGGTTGGCTGCCGCCCTGGAAGGCGATTTTGTCACTGCGGTCCGATGTCTCGCTGACGAAGTGGATGAAGACTTGCAGATCTTTGGGGGCCGGTTCATCGGCCTGCCACGTCATGATGAGTTTGAACTGTCGCCCGCCAAGATACTCGACGCGTTCGGCGTGCGGTCGGATGGCGAGCTGACCTTCCGGTCCGAAGCCTCTGGCGCTGAAATACCATCTCGACGGCCCGCGCGATTGCTCGACGACCGCGCCGTCGATTCTCTCGATGCTCGATTCGATCGCGCCGCTGCGGGCGTAGTAGCCGTAGGGCGGCAGGACCTTGCCGGCGACGGTCCAGTCTGTGCCGCCGCGGTTGACGTAGACCCGCGCGCCGCCGGTCCAGTCGACAATCTGTCTGTGGATGTCGCCGCCGACGAACTCGGCGCTGGCGATGGTATCATGGGCGATGCTGCGTGTGAAATCCTGGGCCAGCCAGTACTTGCGGATCGCGCCACGACCGAAGCCCGGATTGTCGATCATCGATGCGTGGCCGGTGAGAATCTCGGCGCTGATGCAATCGTCGCTTTCGATCCCATGTTCGGCCCGGCTGCGTCCGCCCTGGTAGCGTCCGGAATAGCCCACGCCGTGCAGGCTGAACTTGTCGTGCAGGACCGCATCGTACCAGGGCACGCGCTGCCAGTCCTCGCAGGCCAGATGGATGCAGAACTCCCGGCTTTCGGGCGACAGTTGTAGAAACTGGCAATCGGCGCCGGCCAGATAGCCGACCAACTGGTCGTGGCCGGCCTCGGAGGTCATCACGGCGTTGCCACCCAGATCGCGGCGAATCCAGGCGAAGGCCTCGCCCCAGTGCCGGCGCGTCTCGAGCATCGAGTGGAAGTGGCCCTGTTTGTCGTAGTAGTCGAAGCAGTCGATCGAGGTGAATACGTCGATGAAGTAGTGTGTCGGATGCAGGGCCGGGCCGATCTGCTTGAGGTTCTGCCGGACGAAGGGCATGATATGGTCGGGCCGCCAGCGGTAGCTCTGCGCGTTGCGACCCTCGTTGATCCAGGCCCTGACCGGCTGGCCGGACTCGGTGAAGCAGATGTGGTCGTAGCTGTACCCCTCGGCGTCGGGATAGAAATCGATGTAGTTGTCGTGCAGACCCCACGGGATATCGTGCGCGTCGCAGACGACGGCGATCTGTCGCATGTCCTCGATGGTCCCGAGCGCGGGGTCGGGCGGATAGATGTCGGGCAGGCGGTAGTCATAGCCCCATCGTTGCCAGACGTGCACGGTCAGCAGTGAATCGGTCAGGCCATAATCGACCATCTGCTGCATCTTCTGGGCGATCTCGGCGTAGCGACCGCCCCAGATGTCGAAGACGAACCGGCCCGCCTTGCGCTCGAAGTCGGGCGACGGCTGCTTGTCATAGAGGTCGCGATACTTCAACGCACAGTCGAACGCGCCTCTTGTGCTGGGCACGAGCGTCATCGTTCCGTTCATGTGCGTGTGCAGCGCATACGTTTGGCTTTCGGGGTCCACCTCCAGATAGTCGGGTGGATTGTCCGTCGCCACCAGCAGCGACAGACCCCGCTCGAAATCGAACCCTACGTGGCTCGTAGACAGATTGTGCCCGCCAAACCCGGCGCGGAACGCTTCGGGCTCGACGATGCAGTAGCCATGCCCATAATAGACGCGCGGCGCCCTCTGGTCAGCCGATCCGATCGCGAAATCGGTGATGCGCTTGGGACATTCCGCCTCGATACGCAGACCGGTCTTGTCGGGCCACATCCGTACCGTCAGCGTGAACTGCTCGTCGCCGAGCAGCAGCGGCTGGCGGGCGACCAGCTCTCGGTCGCGTGCTGTCCAGTTTGCCTCGCCTGCCAGGTTGACGCCGGATGGACCTCGTCCGATCGGGTGACCGAGCACCGAGATACGCAGGCCGTCGAAGACGACGGATGCATCTGCGTTGCCCACCGCGATCGCCGCGTCGAACAGTCCGGCATTGCCTGCGACGACGGCGGCTCGATAAGCGCCGTCCAATCGGAGAACGGCGCCCTGGCCGCTGTCCTGAGCTACCAGAGCCCTGGCGGTATCCCACAATCGATCCCGCTGCGCAGGCGATATCGGTTCGGGCATCTCGCCTGAGACGACGATGGGATTGCCCCAATAGGACGAGTCGCAGGTGGTGTTGTGCTGGGGGCCCGGATGGCTCTCCAGCCGCAGCAGGATCTCCTGGCCCGCCCAGTCGGACAGATCCACTTCGCCCTCGACCCAACGCTTGCTGTCGGTGTGACGAGAGAAGATCGTGTGGTCATCGACCCACACGCGAAAGGTCACGCCGTCGCTCGGCGGTTCGCCGGCCGAATGGTCGCGGATCGCGTTGGCGAACGTCAGTGTGATAGGGCCGGTCGGCGGCAGAGCCAGGCGATATTCGATGAAGATCGTCCCGCCGCCGGGCTTCCAGGGCGGGTGCATGATGATCGCGTCGCGCGTGGCCCCGCGCGTCACTGATCCAAAGAACAGGCTGGCCGACGATTCTTCCGAAGTCCCGCTCCAGCCGGCGGGCATGTAGACCAGCGGTCCTGTGTGATACTGCCATGCCATGCGATGCGTCCGGAGCGACCACAACGGCAGTGCACCTCGGACGGGAAGGGTGTTGACCGGCAGCGTCGGCGGCACGGCAGTCGATGTCGCGGTCTGCTCGAAGTTTGAGGCGAAAACCTGCACGGCGTGGGCGACCGCCTCCTGGCCCCGATCGCGGAAGCGGGCGTAGACGTGCACCGGGTACAGCGCCGAGACGGCACCGCGCCCGGCGGCGATCCGGAATGTGGTCGCTTGGGTCTGGCCGGGCTGGACCGCCAACGTTGCCGTCGATGCTCCGACGGCGTACCACTCGTCGACGAGGCCATCCATTTGCAGATCGACATCGACGGCCGTCGAGCCGGCATTCCCGATTCTCGCCGTGACGGTATGGGCCTGGTCGAATTGCCGGACGTCGTCCACCGGATCGATGGAGAGCGTCAGCGGGCCTTCCTGCACGATGTGGCCGTTGAAGGCCGAAGACGGCAGCGGCAACGCGATGGATAGCAATAAAGCAGCGATCAGTGAATTCAATACGGCCAAACGTGGAAGTGCGATGGTCATGAGTCCTTCCCTGCAAAGCTATGGTGTTGAACGTTCCAGGAGATACCACATGGTTCCGTATTCCGGCGAGAGGTTCAGAATCCCCTTGTCGCCTTCATACACGATGGGCACCTGCTGTTTGGGCGAACCGTCCGGGGCCAGGGCCTGGCAGGTCCATTTGCCCTCCGGCAGGACGAGCGAGCCGCGAACGGCCTCGATCTGCACCGGCGCCTTGCCCCAATTTCGCCCGACCGTTCGACGGTCCGCTGAAAACTGCATGCCGACATTCTCGCACCGCCCGCAGGCGGTCACGAGAATCCGATCCCGTTTGCCCAGGGGGACCCACTCCTCGCCGCCGAGTCCGGTCATCGTCAAGGCGGCGAATGCGGGCTGAGCGATTTCGATCTTCCCGCCGGTTGCGTTCTGGAACCGGCTCGCATGCCCCGTGTAGACCAGGGCTCCCCAACTTTCGAGTGTGTACATCCCCCTTCCATTCTCGACGGTCCATGCGATCTGTGTTCCCGGACCGACGATATCTCGATGTCCGTCACGGCCGGCCAGCGCTGCGATGCGCTGTCCTTTGAGGAGGGCGTCGCGGGCGAAGCCGGTGGCCGCCAGCATATTGGCGTTGTGTTTCAGATGCAGCGTCGCCAATCCGGCGGCCACATCGTTGTCCTTTGCCAGCGACGAGTATACGAAGCCGTTCAATGGAGCGACGCACCTGTCGCGGAAGATGGCGGTGCCGGCTCGCATGAAGCCCCACTTGGCGGGGTTGGTGTCCATGTCGAAGAAGTTGCTCATTGTCTGGCGGGCCCAGTCGTCTGTGGCGTGGGAGTAGGTGAACAGCCAGATGCCATCCCAATCCTGTGCGGCGGCGAACGACGCGATCATCGGCACGCACTCGGCCTGAGCGTCGAGCGGGGCAGGGTGATTGTACTCGCTGACGGTGAACGGCTTGTCCAGCAGTCGCTCGGCGGCGATGCGAAACAGCGTGGCCTGTTCGGGATGATCGGTCATGGCGCGCTGCTGAATCAGCCAGTTATTCCCGTCCCATGCCCGGCCCGGGAATGTGGGGTGCTGCCAATAGGCGTGGCTGTCGATGAAGTCCATGTCGCTCTGGGCGTACAGACCCAGCGGGCCGAAGACGATCGTCCCGGTGACCAGAGCGGCGCAGCCGAGATCGTTCTTGATGAAGGACCGCATGTCGTCGAAGTAGGCCTTCTCGGTCTCGGCCAGAAAGACCATGCGGTCAAGGATGCGGGCCATGCTCTCGCTGTCCCTGAACAGTGTGACGGTGTTGGCTCTGGGCGATTCGCTTTCGGCCAGGCCCACCTGTCCGCCCGGCCTCAGTTCGACGCGGGTCAGGCAGAACGGCGTGGCGTCGCCGCTGAAGGACAAGCTGATCCTTGCGTTGTCATCGTCCGCCGTGGCGACGAAGCCGAACTCGAATGTTCGCCATTCGGTGCTCAAGTCCACGCTCCTGGAGAGCCCAAGATTGGCCCAAGGCGAGTGCGCCTGGCTGACCACGCATCCGATCTGGCGTTCTGCCTGTGCGACGGCCTCAAAGGAGAGGGTGTAGTAGCGCCCTTCGGTCACTCTGAGCCCGCCCTGGGTCAGTTGCAGGTGCCACTGGGTTTGGTTCGCCTTGTCGATATCGACCTTCACGGCGTCGCCGGAAGGGCTCTGAGAACGCGACAGCCTCACCTGGCAACCCTCGTGTTGCTCCAGATTCCACTGTTTCGGCACGTTCCTGCCGGGCTCCCAAACGATGAACCGCCCATTGGTGACCATGTCCTCACGAAGGGGTTCGA